>ERZ1645187.464-NODE-464-length-39799-cov-17.665585_pt1 | contig 39799 bp, 41 predicted proteins | sample MGYA00575352_ERZ1645187 | MGnify/ENA primary metagenome ERZ1645187 (study PRJEB40837, sample SAMN11349314) | freshwater sediment metagenome | isolation source: river sediment | host: Sediment | place: India: Wazaribad , New Delhi | collected 2017-02-21 ... | reverse complement strand
GCGGGTGCTGGAAGAAATCTCGTTCGACGCCGCCGACCGCGCCGGCACGACGGTCACGATCGATGCCGCCTATGTCGAAGCCCGCATCGGCGATCTGGCCCGCAACGCCGACCTGTCGAAGTTCATCCTGTAAGCGGATGCGAGGCGGCGGGTCACGCGCCCTTGTGGTAGGCTGACGGTCTGCGGAGCGCTTCCGGAGGGTTCGGCGCGCTCGCGTCCTGTTTCCCAACCGGCTCCCTGAACCGCATGGCTGCCAACGGCCTCGAAACCCTGCTCGACGCCCTCGAGATCCTCGGCGATCTCGACGCCGCGTCGCGTGCGGCGCTCGCCGCCGAACTCGATCCTGTAAGGCTGACGCGCGGCGACATTCTCGTGCGCCAGGGCGACGACGCCGACCGCATGTTCATCGTCGTGTCGGGCCGCTTCGCGGTGCGCCTCGACGGGCGGTCTGCTCCGATTTCAGAGATCGGCCCCGGCCAGCCGATCGGCGAGATCGCGTTTCTCTCCGGCGGCTCGCGCACCGCCACCGTGCAGGCGCTGCGCGACAGCCTCGTGCTGCAGTTGACGCGCGAGGATTTCGACCGGCTGGTCGCGAAAAGCCCGGCGCTCTGGCGCGTCATCACCGTCGCGCTGGCCCGCCGCCTGGCGGAACTCAACACCGCGCGCGCCGCACCGCCCGATCCGCGTCCGCGCACCATCGCCATCGTGCGCGCCGGCGGGGCTCCGGTTCCGCCCGAGTTTCCGGTGCTGCTCGCCGAGGCGCTGGCGAAGCGCTCGCAGTTGCGACACGAGCGCGGACGCCGCGTCCAGATCGTCGACCATGCGCGCGCGACATCGCTGCTGGCCGCCGGCGTCTCGATCGACTCGACCGAAGCGACAGCGGCCCTGAACGATCTCGAGCGGCAATCCGATTTCGTCGTCTACCTCGCCAACGACCAACTCGACAGCTGGTCGGACAAGGCGATCCGACAGGCGGACATCGTCCTTGCCGTCGGTGTACACGCGGCCGAGCCGGCACCGAGCCCGCTCGAAGCCCGCGCTGCCGGCCTGCTGCCCGCCACATCACGCCGCCTCGTATTGCTGCACCCGCGCCGGCATACCATCTCCGGCACGCGCCACTGGCTCACCGGCCGCGATGTCGCCATGCACCATCACGTCACGCTCGACGAGCCGGGCGACATGGCCCGCCTCGCCCGCTTCGTGAAGGGCACCGCCATCGGCCTCATCGCCTGTGGCGGCGGCGCGCTCTGCACCGCGCAGGTCGGGCTCTACAAGGCGCTCTCCGAAGCCGGCATCACCTTCGACATGATGGGCGGCACCTCCGGCGGCAGCGCCATGACGGCGGCGTTCGCGCGCGGTCACGCCGCCGACGCCATCGATGCCGCCATTCACGACATGTTCGTCGCCAACCGCGCCATGCGGCGGCTGACGTGGCCGCGCTACAGCCTGATCGACCACAAGCACTTCGACGCACAGCTCGCACGCCACTACGGCGGGGTCGACATCGAGGACCTGTGGCTGCCGTTCTTCGCCGTCTCGACCAACCTGTCGCGCTACCGCCTCGCCTGCCATCGCTCGGGCAGTTTGTGGTCGGCCGTGCGCGCGTCGAGTTCGATCCCGGTGGTGCTGCCGCCGTACTACACCAGCGAGGGCGACATGCTGGTCGACGGCTGCCTGCTCGACAACGTGCCGATCAAGGCGATGCACGAAATGAAAAGCGGGCCGAACATCGTGATGAGCTTCAAGGTGCCCGATCTCGAGCGCTTCGACGTGCGCTATGACGACCTGCCCTCGCGCGCTTCACTGGTCGCTCGTTCCATCAATCCGTTCGCGCGCGCCTCGCTGCCCGATGCGCCGGGCGTCATGACCGTGCTGATGCGCTCGCTGATGGCCAACCGGCAGGACTTCAAACGCCACCTCGACGAAGACGATCTGCTGCTGGTGCCGCCGGTGCCGGACGAAATGGGCTTTCTCGACTGGCACCGCCACGGCGAAATGGTGGAACTCGCGTATACATGGGCCAAAAGCGAGCTGGAGCGGGACAGCAGTGCTGCCCGCTCGTGGCTCGACAACGTCAAGGTGTGATGCGGCGGCGCTCTCACTTCTCCGGCAGCGTCTGCGCATAGGTCAGCACATCGACGGCATCCTGCATCGGCAGCGCGCGCAGGTTCACCATCGCGGCGCCGGGATGCGAATTGCGGATCTTGTGCAGCACCTCGGCTGGCAATTTCTTCGCTTCGGTGCCAATATAGGCTGGCGCGTCCTTGGTGCCCCAGTTGAGCATGCGGCCATCGTAGCCGTGACAGACGGCGCAAATCGTCTGGAACACCGCGGCGCCGCGTTCTGCATCGCCCTTTGCCTTGACCTTGGCGCGGTCGATGAAGCGGTCGGCATCGTGTTGGCCCTCGCGCACGAAGGCGGCGATGCGCTCCATCTCGTCGTCGCGGATCATGTCCGCCGTGTAGCTGTGCGGCGCGGCGCGCAGCAGTTTGACGATGTCCGCGGCTTTCATGGAGCGGGCACCGCGAATACCCTTGATCCCGGTGTAGCGATCGCCGGAGCTGTAGAGCCCGTCCTTGCCCTTGTAATCCCAGCCGTGACACTCGACACAGCGCCAGGTTGTGGCGCCGGATCGCTTCCCGGTCGCGGGGTACGCGGGATGAGTGCCCTCCGGCTTCTTGCGATCGAGAGCGTCCCACCACGTATCGTAAATGCGACCGCCGGCCGAGAGCAGCCACGTCTTCGACGGCTTCGCCGGTGCGCCGTGTACGACGTTCTGCTGATCGGCCGTGTGCTCAACCTCGGCCGCTACCGCAGGCACCGAAAACGCGACCGCAAAAAGAAGCGCAGCGGTCAGAACAGGTCTTGCAGGGAGCATCCGACGTCTTTCCTTCTATTTCACCCGGCGGCCCCGCGCAGAGGTCATGCCGACCGTCTTGGGACTGCTGCCATCGGTAGCATCGCTGGCCGGGCCGCTCCAGCCCATCCGCTATGTCGTTTAGCCGCGCGCCTGACTGGCGTCTCTCGCCGTCCCGACAGGCGGGCTTTCACACACGAGGCAGGTCAACTATCTTGCCGGGATCGAGAGATATGAGCCGAGGTGACAGACGTGATGCCTGATGGAGCCGATCTCGCGACGGCACGCGGAGCAGTGTTGTTCGCAACGCTACCCAACGAGCTGGCGCGGTCCATTCTGGAGCGCGCTACGACGCGCTCCTACCGGCGCGGCGAAACCATTTTCCTGCAGGGCGACGAGGCGCAGAACCTGTTCGTCGTGCTCGACGGGTGGGTCAAGCTGTTTCGCATCACGCCATCAGGAGCGGAGGCCGTCGTCGGCGTCTTCACCAAGGGGCGCAGCTTCGGCGAAGCAGTCGCGTTCGAGGGCACGCCCTACCCGGTTTCGGCCGAGGCCGTCACCGACAGCCGCCTGCTCCACGTCCGGGCGAGTCTTCTGGCGACCATGATGCGCGAACGCCCGGAAATCGCCCTCGCCATCATATCTTCGACCTTCAAGCATCTGCACGGACTCGTGGCGCAGGTCGAGCAGCTGAAGGCGCACACCGGCGCGCAGCGCGTGGCTGAGTTCCTGCTCGAACTCTGCGATTGCGAGAGCGGGCCGTGCTGCATCACGCTGCCCTACGACAAGTCGCTGATCGCCGGGCGCCTCGGCATGCAGCCACCGAGCCTGTCACGCGCCTTCAACCGCCTCGAGGAAATGGGCGTCACGGTCATGCAGAACCAGGCGCAGATCGCCGATGTCGAGCGCCTGTACCAGTACATGCTCGAGGATCGCAGCGCGCCGTGGAAGAAGGGCGAGTAGCGCTACCGCGCTGCGGAGAGATCGCGCACGCTGGCCTCAGTTTTCGCTCAGGCCTTGAGCGATCCGGCGTGCGAGCCAGATCGCTGGAAAAATTCCGAGCACGGCGCCGATGCCGCCTGCCACCACGAGGCCCTTGAGGCCGAACTGGGCCATGGCCGGCACCGCGAGCGAAATCATCGCGCCGTTGATGCCGCACGCCGCGCCCATCAGGGCATAGCAGAAGGCCAGCAACCCGATCGACGGCCGGACTGCTTCCGGCGCTGCGGTCCGGCTCGTCATGCGTCAGCCTCCCTTGCCGATAAAGTAGATCGCCACGGCGATGGCGATGAAAAGACCGAGTGCAACATCGAACGCCCTCGTCCAGAAGTGCGATGCCGCAAGGCCAAGATAGCGGGCGAGAATGATCCGCGCCTTGACGCCGGCGAGGACCAGAACCAAAACCGCAATCCCCATCCGCGTGGCGCCCGGACGATCGACCAGTGTCAGCGCGGTCGTCGAGAAGCTGAGCGCCAGCAGCATGCCCCATGCCTGTACCAGTGCGCGCGCCGCCATGGCCTCACCTCACCAGATAGACGATCGGAAACAGCAGCACCCAGACCAGATCGACCATGTGCCAGAACGCGACCGCGGTCTCCATATTGCGCACGCTGTCGAACACGGCGACCAGCCCGAGCAGCACGAGGCCGGCGACGACGTGCGCCGCGTGAAAGCCCGTCACAAGGTAGTAGAACGTGAAGAACGGACTGGTCTCGACGCCGATGCCGAGCGACGCCTTGTGCGTGTACTCGACTGCTTTTACCGCCAGGAAGACGATGCCGAGCACGCCCGCTCCGGCCAGCCACCGGCGTGCGGTCGCCCGCGCCTCGCGGCTGCGCGCCTCGACGGCAAGGGCCGCGCAGAGGCCGCTGGTCACCAGCACGATGGTGTTGAGCGCGCCGGCAGTCCGGTCGAGCATGGCCTGATCGGCCGCGAAGCGCACGGGATCGCCGGCGCGGACGGCGAGCATGGCCAGCAGCGCAGCGCTGAACACCAGAAGCTCGCTGACGATCAAAACCCACATCATGAAATCGCCCGGCAGTTCACCGAGAACGCCCCAGCCGTCGTCATCGGCTGCGACGGTCGAACGGGCTTCGTGTCTCGTTCGCTCGCTCATCCCGAGATCAGGTGCCGGTAAATCTGCGGCAGGGCGACCGTCAGCTTGGCCGGCTCCGGCACGACGGAGAAGCCGCCCTTGCCGAAGATGCGGGCGAACGGGGCCTGCGCCTTGCTGTCGATCGTGACGCCGAACACCGTCTGACCGCTGCGCCGCGCCTCGCGCACGGCCATATGCGTGTCCTCGATCCCGTGCCGTCCCTCGTAATGATCGAGATCGTTGGGCTTGCCGTCGGTGATCACCAGCAACAGCCGTCGTTGCCGCGCCTGCACCCGGAGTTCCTTCGACACATGACGGATGGCAGCACCGAGCCGCGTATAGAATCCGGGCCTGAGCCCTGCGATGCGCGACTCGACGAGGCTGCCCATCGGCTCGGCAAAGTCTTTGAGGCGCTGCACGTACACACGGTCCCGGCGCAGCGAGGAAAAGGCGTGGATGGCGGTGTCGTCACCGCAGGCGTCGAGGCCCCAGGCGAGCGCGATCAGCGCTTCGCGCTCGATGTCGATCACCTGACGTTCGCCGACCGCGCTTTCCGTCGAACGTGAGGCATCGAGCAGGATCGAAACGGCGAGGTCGCGCTCCTGGCTGCGGCTGGCGCGGTACACGCGATCGGTATGCTCGCCCGTCGCCGCCAGTTCGACGCGCGCGTCGGTCGCGGCCTCGATGTCGAGATCGTCGCCATCGATCTGCCGCGTGAGGTGCACGCGCTTCGGCCGCAGCGCCTCGAACTGGCGCTTCACCGTGCGGATGCGGCGGCGCATCTGCGGACAGGCCAGGAATTGCGGGATCTCGGCGACCGGCTCGGCGTCGCTCGCGAGCACGCGGCAATAATCCGCGAGATAGCGGCGCTGGCGGTGATCCCATTCCGGATAGAGATGCTTGCCGGCGAGCTGCTCGATCTCCACATCCGCAGGCGCCAGATCGAGGTGCAGCTTCAGTTTTGCACGCGCGCGCTGCGGTACCTTGGTCAGGCTCGCTTCGTCGAGATCGTCGGCGGCCTTCTTCGCCGCGTCGTCGTCGTCATCCTCGACGCGGCGGTTGAGATTGAGGAACTCGGTCAGCGAGAAGATCGACTCGAACTTGTGCAGGACGAGACTGTCCTTGCGCGCGGCCTGATCGGACTCCTTGCGCTTCGCCTTCAGCGATCGTTCGTCGTCGGCGGCCATCGGGGCATGCACCGGCTCGGCATCGGCCTCGTCGGCTTCGGTGCGCTGCCTCTCGGTCATTTCGCGCAAGTCCGCCCACAGGCACACCGGCTCGTAGTGACAGTACCGGCGCGGTGCGACGAAGGACGAAAGATCGCCGGACTGGCCCTGAATCGCCGCCGCCATCGCACGCGCCAGTGGATCCGCCGGAAGCGCGCCGCCAAGGACGTGGCGGATCGCCGCCTCCATCGCCGCCTCGACCGGCGGCAGACGCCGATCGGCGCGCGTCGCCAGCGCTTCGGCGCGCAGCCCCGCGTGCACGCGCCGCAGACCGGGACATGCGGCGAGTGTCGCCCGTGTCGTCAGCAGGGCCGCCTGCACCGCGAGAAGGTCCGCGCGCAGCGGATCGCTATCCGCGCGCGGTACCACGGCATGCACGGCGGCGGACGCCAGCCAGATGTAGAGCGCAGCATTCTTGTCGGCGGTGTCGAAGTTGCCGATGCTCTCCGGCAACCTCAGCACCTCACCGTCGAAACTCGCCCGCGCGATGCGCTCGGCGGACGTTCCGAGCGATCTCAGAAACGAGAGCCGGTGCGGTGAGGCCTCCGGCGTGCTCGCCCTGATCTCGACATCCCTGGCGCCGCCGAGCCCGCGAAACAGCACACCGAGCCGGCCGCGCATGTCGTCGAGGCGCACGAGGGCTTCGCCGTGCAACGTCGGCGCATCGAGTGACGAGGCAAACGCGTGCCAGATCTTGCCGACGCTCTCTTCGGGCTCCCACAGCTCGAACTCGATGCGCGCCATCGGTCTGCCCTCAGCCGTAAACCGCTGCAACGAGATCGTTGAGGCCGCGCTTGACGTCGGCATCATCGGACAGAGGCTCGATCAGCGACGTCTGTATGGCTCGCTCGATCGGCATGCCGGCCGCAATCAGCGTCGCGCAATAGACGAGCAGCCGCGTCGATACGCCTTCTTCGAGGTCCTGCCCCTTCAAGGCGCGCAACTTGGCCGCAAGCCGCACCAGTGGCGCGGTCTTCTCCTTCGAGAGCCCGCTTTCCGCCGAGACGATCTCGATCTCCTGCGCGGCAGCCGGGAAGTCGAACTCGATCGACAGGAACCGCTGCCGCGTCGAGGGCTTCAACGTCTTCAGGATGCTCTGGTAGCCGGGATTGTAAGAGGCGACGAGCATGAACTGCGGCGGCGCCTCGAGCACCTCGCCGGTGCGCTCGACCGGCAGGATGCGCCGGTCGTCGGTCAGCGGATGCAGCACCACGGTCACGTCCTTGCGGGCCTCCACCACCTCGTCGAGATAGCAGATGGCCCCGTCACGGACCGCGCGCGTCAGCGGCCCGTCGATCCATTCCGTCTCGCCGCCCTTGAGCAGATAGCGGCCGACGAGGTCGGAAGCGGCGAGATCGTCATGACACGAGACCGTGTAGAGGGGGCGCCCGAGACGCGCCGCCATGTGGGCGACGAAGCGCGTCTTGCCGCATCCCGTCGGCCCCTTCAGCAGCAGCGGCATCCGCCGTTCGAACGCCGCCGTGAAGATCTCGCATTCATCCTTCTGGGGAAGGTAGAAGGGGGCCTCGCCCCCTTCCATCGTCTTCGCATCGAGTGCGCTACGCATGTCGTCACTCCGCCGGGCTGAGCTTGGTATCGGCATCAGGCGCGATCACCTCACGCTGCGGTACCAGGATCGCATAGACGAACAGGATGGCGCCGAGCACCACGGCAACGCCCGAACCGAAGCGCATCAGGTAGAAGATGCCGAGCTGATCCTGCACATCCATGTAGTTCTGCCCCATGACGCGCTGCAGGTGCGTCTGCACAGTGCCGGCGAACGTCAGAACGAACGTCATGAATGCCATGCCGCCCGACATCAGCCAGAAGCTCGACATGTTGAGCACCTGATTGTAGGGGTCGCGGTTGCGCATGATCGGGAAGGCATAGGTGAAGATCGCGAGATTCAGCGACACATAGGCGCCGAAGAATGCGAGGTGCCCGTGCGCTGCCGTGATCTGCGTGCCGTGCGTGTAGTAGTTGACGCCATGCAGCGTGTGCATGAAGCCCCAGACGCCGGCGCCGAAGAAGGCGAGCGTCGTCGTGCCGAGCGACCACAGCAGAGCTGCCTTGTTCGGATGCTCGCGGCGGCCCTTCCAGACCATGACGAACGAGAACACCATCATCAGGAAGAACGGGATGATCTCGAGGCTCGAGAAGATCGAGCCGATCCACTGCCAGTAGGTCGGCGTGCCGATCCAGTAGTAGTGGTGGCCGGTGCCGAGAATGCCGGTGAACAGCGAGGTGGCGACGATGACGTACAGCCACTTCTCGACGATCTCGCGATCGACGCCCGTCAGCTTCAGCATCAGGTAGGCGAGGATCGACGCCATGACGAGTTCCCAGACGCCCTCGACCCACAGGTGCACGACGTACCACCAGTACATCTTGTCGAGGCTTAGGTTCGCGGGATTGTAGAACGCGAACAGGAACAGCAGAGCGATGCCCCACAGACCGATCAGCAGGACGTTGGTGATCGCCGTCTTGCGGCCGGCAAGGACCGTCATGCTGACGTTGTAGAGGAAGATCAGCGCCGCGACGACGATGCCCATCTTCACCCACAGCGGCTGCTCGAGGAACTCGCGCCCGTCCTTGCCGAGCAGCAGGTTGCCGTTGAACAGATCGAACACGTAGGTGACGACCACGCCGGCGGTGCCGAGCACGAGGATCGCGAGCTGCAGATATGCAAGCTGTGGCGAATGGATCTCGCGTTCCGCCTCCTCCGGAATGAGGAAGTAGGCGGCACCGAAGAAGCCGGTCAGCAGCCACACGATCAGTGAGTTGGTGTGCAGCATGCGCACGACGTTGAACGGCAGGATCTCCGCAAACGTATTGGGCGATACGTAGATCCAGCCCGCAAGCAACCCGCCCGATACCTGCACGACGAACAGGATCATGGCCGTCACGAAGTAGGCGTAGGCGATCTTTTGGCTTTCGTATTTCATTGGTTCGGTCTCCGAGATCGTTCCAGCCTCAGCCCGCATCGTTGGGCGGCCAGCCCTTGGTGTCGGTCTTGTCGGCCCAGATGAGGAAGTTCGCGAGATCACGGATCTCGGCATCGGTCAGGTGGAAGCGGGGCATCTGGCGGCGCCCGGCGATGCGCGTGGGTTGCGCTTCCATCCAGCCCTTGAGCGTCTGGAAAGCGTCATCCGGCTTGTCGATCACGCCCCAACGCGTCATCACGTTGCCGACCTCCGGGGCGAAGTAGGCGCCTTCGCCGTGGATGCTGTGGCAGTTGACGCAGGCGTGGTGCTCCCAGATGCGCTTGCCGCGCGCCACCGAGTCCGTCAGCGGCTGACCCGCCGTCGACGTGTTGACGATGTGGAGATGGCTGTGCACCGACAGCCCCAGGAATATGAGAACGAAGAAGATCGACCCGCCATAGAAGATGTTTCGGGCCATCGATTTTGTCATGACTTCGCGCATGGGCACTTGCTCCTCGCAGAACCTTCCGGATCGCTTTGCAGTCTGCCTGCAGCGGCGGCGGGTGCTTTAACGAAAGGCAAGCCGCCGCGCTCTCGCGCAAGTTTCAGCGCGATGCGTCCGCGCGGGGCGCCACCAGAACCGGCAGGTAGATGAAGGTGAACAGCCCGAACGCCGCTATCCAGAGGCCGCCGGCGGCGAACATGACCGCGTAGTAGTGATCGGGCGCGATGACCAGACCGAACGAGCGCACCACACCCGCCAGCGCGACCAGCACGTAGGCGACCGCGATCGGCCTGGCGACGACCAGCGGTCGTCCGGTGTGCCCGAGTGCCGCCCGGCTCATCACCGCGAGCGTCATGGTGCCGATGGCGCCCACCGCCAGCATGTGCAGTGCCGATGCTTCTCCGATCGGGGAGCCGAAATAGTGTGCCGCAAGAGCCAGATAGCCGAGCGCAAGCAAGGCGAAGCCGAGGTGCAGGCTCCACAGGATCGGCATGCGCAGCACGGCCATGCCACGCCAGCCGGCGAGCCGCGCAAAGTTCGCAAGTCCGGCCAGCAGGGCGACGGCGCCGAGCAGCCGCGCATCGAGGTCCAGAGGCACGAGAACGGCCAGCGCAATGGCGCTGGCGATACCGGCCTGATCGAGCCGCTGATGCGACACCGGCAGCTTTTCGCTTCCGTCACCGCGATTGAGCGCGTTTCTGGTGAAGGCCGGCGTGACGCGCCCGCCGAGGATGGCGATGAGCGCCGCCAGCGTCAGCAGCCCAAGCCGGTTGCCGCCCGCTGCCGCGCCGTCCCAGAGCCCCGCCCAGTCCAGATGCACGGCGAGGTTCCCCACCAGCATCAGTGCCAGCAGACCGAGAAACATCATGTTCTGCGGCTTCGGTCGCACCAGCAGGTTGGACAGGATCTTGAGCCCCAGCACCGGCACGAAGACGAGATCGACGATCGCCACCAGCGCGGACGGCAGCGTGGCGGAAAACAGGATGGCGACGCGCGCGACGAGCCACAGTGCCGCGACCGAGGCGATGTAGATGCTGCGGGCGGGCGCCGTGCCCGTCCAGTTCGGGACCGCGGTGAGGAAGAACCCTGCCATCACGGCTGCACCGTAGCCGTAGATCATTTCATGCGCGTGCCACTGATGCGGCGGCGGCGCGAACGGAACCGCGGTGAGCACGGCACCCGCGGCGTGGATGCCGAGCCAGCCGAGCCAGATGGCGATGGCGACGATCCCGAACACAGGTCCGGCGAGAAAGAAGAAGCGGAAGCCCTCGCTCAGGACCAGCGGCATGCTCTCGCGCGGCCTGGCGCTGCGCAGGGTCTCTCCGCTCATGCCCTTGCTCCACCCAGTCCTGCGAGCCGCAGGTCACCGAAGCGACGGATGCGACCTGCGCCATCTTCGCCGATCACAGCGATATCGCCGAGTGAAGCGGCGAGATCGGCGGCATCCTCGTATGGCATCACGGCGAGCGCTGTCGAAAGCGCATCCGCCGCTTCGGCGGTGTGGGCGAACACCGAGATGCTCAGCCAGTGCCGCGGGCTCTCGCCCGTGCGCGGATCGATAAGGTGGTGTCTGAACGTCTTCTGATCGAACACCTGCGACTTCGGCTCGCTGGTCGCGATCGCGATCTCGGCGACCGAAACTGCCGCCTTGGCTGCCGGAATGCCGACTGCGCGCCGATTTTTTCCGGGCAGGCGCAGTTCGCCCGCATCGATCACGACATCGGTGAACCCGTGAGCGGCCAGCACCTCGGTGACACGGTCGGCGATGCGCCCCTGCGCGATACCGTTGAACGTGAGTTCGGTGCCAGCCGGCATTGCGATCTGCTGCGACGTCGCCTCGATCGTCGCACCGGCGCACGCGAGCAACTTCGTCGTCGGTGCTCCGCCCGCCGCCACCGTGCGCCACACCGGTTGAATCGACACATCGAACGCTCCGCCGGTGCGCTGCCGCCAGACGAGTGACGACTGCAGCAGCTCGACCAGATCGCGCGAGGGAGCAGCAAGCATGCCGCCGCGATTGAGCCGTGCAAGCTCCGACTGCTCGCGATGGAGCGAGAAGATGTTCTCCAGCCGCTCGATCTCGGCGGCGACGGCAGCAAGCGCCGTCGCCGATGTCTCGCGATCCGCACCGTAAAGGGCCACTCTTGCCTTGCCGCCCAACGCAGCCGCCGTCCAAGTGTAAGACGGCGCGCTATCGCCAGTCGCAATCAAAGCGCCAATGCCGCCCGCTGCTACCGCAGCACTGGCGGTGATGAGGAGTTGACGCCGGGTCAGGCTCATGAAGCGCTCCCGCACTTGGAAGTGTCGCAGTCGGATTCTGGAACCGCTGCGCGGATTGCACGAGACAGCGCCAGCCGAAGCATGAACTGAAGCGCGCGAGGCCCAATGCGCGGGCGGCGGCCTGATCCACACGAGCGTGCGCTCGAAGCCCTTCGCATTAGCAAAACTCATGGCGCGTCTGATACCAAAAATAGCATCGGGCAGGCGTGAACCTTTAACGAAAGTCAAGATGGTTGAGCGCCGCGCGCCTAGCATCCGGGCGTTATTCAACAGTCGACCCGAAAGGATCTCGCATCATGAGGAAGCTATCGCCAGGAGGCTCCATCATGGGGCTTGCGCTCGCGTTTGCGCTTCAATCGACGAGCGCGCTCGCACAGGAAGCCGCCGCACCTGCGGCGCCGACCCTTACCAAGGAGGCCAAGGAAGCGGCCGCGAAGGTCTACTTCCAGCGTTGCGCCGGTTGCCACGGCGTGCTGCGCAAGGGCGCCACCGGCAAGAGCCTCGAGCCGACGTGGTCGAAAACCGACAAGGACGGCAAGGTGACCGAGGGCGGCACGCTGAAGCTCGGCCAGTCGCGACTCGAGAAGATCATCGCCTTCGGTACCGACGGCGGCATGGTCAACTTCGACGACATCCTGTCGAAGGACGAGATCCGCGACGTCGCCACATATATCCAGATGACGCCCGACGTGCCGCCGGAGTGGGGCATGAAGGACATGATGGCGAGCTGGAAGGAGATCGTTCCGGTCGACAAGCGTCCGACCAAGCAGATGAACAAGATCAATCTGAAGAACATCTTCTCGGTGACGCTGCGCGACGCGGGCGAGGTCGCCCTGGTCGATGGCGACACGAAGCAGATCATCGATCGCGTCAAGACCGGCTATGCCGTTCACATCTCGCGACTGTCGGCTTCCGGCCGCTACGTCTACGTGATCGGACGCGATGGCCTGCTGAGCCTGATCGATCTTTGGCTGGAGAAGCCGGCGGTCGTCGCCGAGCTGAAGACCGGCCTCGACGCGCGCTCGGTCGATACGTCCAAGTTCAAGGGCTTCGAGGACAAGTACGCGGTCGCCGGCTCATACTGGCCGCCGCAATACGTGATCATGGAAGGCGAGACGCTGAAGCCGCTCAAGATCGTCTCGACGCGCGGCATCACCGTCGACGGCGAATATCATCCCGAGCCGCGCGTGGCCTCGATCGTCTCCTCGATGATCAAGCCCGAGTGGGTCATCAACATCAAGGAAACCGGCCAGATCCTGCTGGTCGATTATTCCGACATCAACAACCTGAAGACGACGACTGTCATGTCGGCGAAGTTCCTGCACGATGGCGGCTGGGACGCCTCCAAACGCTACTTCCTCGTTGCCGCCAACGCGTCCAACAAGATCGCGGTGGTGGACACGAAGGAAGGCAAGCTCGCCGCCCTGGTCGACACCAAGAAGATCCCTCATCCAGGCCGGGGCGCCAACTTCACACATCCGAAGTTCGGCCCTGTCTGGGCGACCGGACATCTTGGCGCCGATGTCGTGACGCTGATCGGTACCGACCCGGAGAAGAACCCGCAGAGCGCCTGGAAGGTGGTCGAGGAACTCAAGATGCCGGGCGCGGGCAACCTGTTCGTCAAGACGCACCCGAAGTCCAAGAACCTGTGGGCCGACGCTCCGCAGAACCCGGAGAAGGACATCGCCGAGTCGGTCGCGGTGTACGATCTGGACGATCTCAGCAAGAAGCCGGAGATCATCAACATCGCCAAGCTCGCCGGCCTGCCGGAGAGCAAGGCGATCAAGCGCGCCGTCCAGCCCGAGTACAACGAGGCGGGCGACGAGGTGTGGATCTCGTTGTGGGCCGGTAAGACCGAACCTTCCGCGATCGTGGTCATGGACGACAAGACGCGCAAGCTGAAGGCGGTCGTCAAGGATCCGAAGCTGATCACGCCGACCGGCAAGTTCAACGTGCACAATACCCAGCACGACATCTACTGACGAAGCATTGCCCGCCCCCGGCCGGTTTGCCGGGGGCGGCTCATCGCGCCGACGCGATGACGTGATCACCTGACTTCATCGCGCTTCAGATGTGCGCACAATCAAGAACGACATAGCGACAAGGTGCCGGAATGACGAACGGTTCGTATCGCATGCCAGGCGGCTGGCTATCGCGCATATGGGGCACGCTCCGCGTCCCGAGCCTGCGCTACTCGATGTTGTCCCTGCTGGCCATCGGCGGCCTCGGCGGCATCATCTTCTGGGGCGGCTTCAACACCGCCATGGAAGCCACCAACACGATGCCGTTCTGCATCTCGTGTCACGAGATGCGCGACAACGTCTACAAGGAGTACAAGCACACCATTCATGCGCAGAACCGCACCGGCGTTTCGGCGAGCTGCTCGGATTGCCACGTACCCAAGGAGTGGGTGCACAAGATCGTGCGCAAGATCGAGGCTTCGAACGAACTTCTGCACCACTTCCTCGGCACCATCGATACGCCGGAGAAGTTCGACAAGAAGCGCACGGTACTGGCGCAGAGCGTGTGGCGGTCGATGAAGAAGACCGACAGCCGCGAATGTCGCAACTGCCACACGATCGAGTCGATGAACCCCGAGTTCCAGCGTCCACGTGCGCGCAAGCAGCACATGGAGGCCATGAAGAACGGCAACACCTGCATCGACTGCCACAAGGGCATCGCCCACAAGGGTGTGCGCAATCTCATCGACGACAAGACGCTCGAAGACCTAGAGAAGCCGATTGCTGCCTATGTACGCGCGATTCCGCAGAGCTACATCGACGGCCTGAAGCGCGCCGAGGAACGCGAAGCGGCCGACAGTGCCAAGAAGACGGCGGAGATCGCGGCAGCGGCTGAAACGATCGCGTCGGAAAAAGTCAAAGCGGCGCTCGCGGCGCAGGCAAAGGCCGCGGCGGCAGCCGCCCCGGCGGCTGCTGCGACCGCATCGGCGGCCTCGGCAGACAGCAAGACGGCAGCACCCGTCAAGACCGCGGAGGCTGGCGCCAAAGCGGCGGCCGGCAGCGGTGCTGCATCCGGCGGCATCGACTGGAGCGGCATCGAAGCCAAGACCGTTTCTCTGTTCTATCCGGGCCAGGCCTCGTACGAGTGGGTGCAGAACGGCAAGGATCACGGCGGCGCCCGCCCATTCCTGAAGTCCGGCGAGCGCTGCGCCGAGTGCCATGGCAAGGAAGTCAAGGACATGGGCGCGAAGATCGTCTCCGGCTCCAAGGCCGAGACGACGCCGATTCCCGGCAAGCGCGCCTTCGTCGACGTGCGCGTGCAGTCGGCCTTCGACGCCAACAACGTCTACTTCCGCTTCCAGTGGGCGAACGCGGCGCACACGCCGGTTCCGTTCGTCGACGGCGGCAAGATGGATCCGGTCAACGAGGCCAAGATCGCCATCATGTTCGCCGGTTCGAGCGTAGAGCGTGTCGAGCAGGCCGGCTGCTGGGTCACATGCCACCACGACGGCCGCTACATGCCGGATGCGCCGAAGCCGGACGCACTCGCCGCGAGCCCGGCGAAGGATGCCATCGACATGACGCACGGCCTCACCAAGTACCTTGCCGAAAGCCGCAGCGAGATCGAGATCAAGGGCGACGACGGCAAACCGCGCGGAGGCGGCGACAGATTGAAGCCCAAGGACGAGGTCGCGTCGCTGCAGTCGAAGGGCACGTTCATGGACCTGATCCGCTACCGCTCGGGCGGCGCGGCAGAAAATGGCGTCGTCGCCGAGCAGCGCCTCATGGCCGGCGGAGTAGCCGTCACCTCGGAAGGCGGCAAGGACGGTGACACCTGGACGGTGGTGCTCAGTCGGCCGCTGAAGTCGGACAAGCCAGGCGACATCAGTTTCGAGCCCGGCAAGCTCTACACCATGAGTGTCGCCCTGCACGACGACTACACATCCGCGCGTTTCCATCACGTTTCGCTCGAGATGCGCTTCGGTCTCGATGCCAAGGACGCGGAGATCAACGCCATCAAGCGCTGAGCGCGCTTCTGGACTTCAGCACGCAATGAGAAGGAGGGCCGTACCATGCCGAACCACCGTTGGTTGCGACCTGGAGCGGCCCTTCTAGCGCTCGCATTCCTTGCAGCGCCCGACACGGCCCCGGCCACGCCCGCGGACGAGATCAGGGCGATCTGCGAGGAAGCCGCGGCGCGTTACAGCGAACTCTACGGCAAGGCGATGACCGAAGAGCCGGTGCAGATCATCGCGATGTACAAATATACGTTCTGCCCGCCCAGGCTGGACGTGAAGCAGGGCACCCGGGTGCGCTTCATCAACCTCGATAAGCGCACGAGCCACTCCTACTGGTTCCGCGATGCCGGACGCCCCGAGTCGGAGCGCTATTTCGGCGGCGAGGGCTCGGAGATGACGATCGACCTGCCGCCGGGGACGCACACGTACCTGTGCGGGCCGCACTATGAGCGCGAGGGCATGATCGGCGAGATCAACGTCGTTCCGTAGTGAGCGCACACGGCGAGTGACCAAAGTCAAGAATCCAGGGACCAGGGCTCGCTAGTCTCAAGTTGTCAGCACCGTCGCCGCCAGCCATCCGAGGAGCGCAGTCAATGAGCATCCCAATGTCCCGCGCGGCGGCCGCATCAGATCGGACCATCGGCAAGGTCTTTCTGGTCGGTGCAGGTCCGGGCGATCCGGAACTGCTGACCATGAAGGCGGCGCGACTGATTGCGGAAGCGGAGGTGATCGTCCACGATCGCCTCGTTTCAGCCGACATTCTCGCAACTGCGCCTGCGTCAGCGGAACGCATCGATGTGGGCAAGCGCGCCGGTAGCCACCCGGTGCCGCAGGAAGAAATCAACGAGATCCTCATTCGCCAGGCGATGCGCGGCCGCACGGTCGTTCGTCTCAAGGGCGGCGATCCGTTCATCTTCGGCCGGGGCTCGGAAGAAGCCCTCGCGCTCCGGGCAGCCGGTATCCGTTGCGACGTGGTACCGGGCATCACCGCAGCGCAAGGATGCGCCGCCGCGACCGGCGTGCCGCTGACGCATCGCGGACTGGCCAACAGCGTCCGCTTCATAACCGGTCACTGCCGCGCCGATGCACCGCTGGACTTCGATTGGGCAAGCCTTGCCGATCCGGCGACTACCTTGGTCGTCTACATGGGCGCCGCCAACATTGCGGAAATCTCCGATCAGTTGCGCAGCCACGGCATGCCGGGAACAACACCGGTGCTTGCCATCGCCAACGGCACCATGCGCCACGAGCGGCGCATCGTCTCGCAACTCGCAGGGATAGTCCGCGACGTCTCGACAGCGCGCCTCGACGGACCGCTCCTCTTCATCATCGGCGAGGTCGTATCGCTTTATGCAAGCGGCGAAGTCTGCCCGGCCCTGCAATCCATCATGTCGGCGCCCGGGCGCCAGCTTCGTGAGCTGGCCCATGCCTGGTAGGCTCCTCCTCGTCTGCATATTGCTGCTGGCATGCGCCCTCGGCTCTGCGGCACCCTCCGCCGCCGATCCGATAGCCTCGCCGCGCGCACGTGAACTCGAACGGCTCGTGCGACAGGATTGCGGCTCGTGCCATGGCATGACGCTCAAGGGCGGCCTCGGGCCCGACATTCGCGCCGAGCGCCTCGCAGGCAGCGATCCCGCGTCGCTGGCGGCAATCATCCTCGACGGTGTTCCGGGCAAGCCCATGCCGCCCTGGCGGCCTCTGCTGAGCGAGTCCGATGCGCTGTGGATCGCCAACTACCTGTTGACGGAGACCAAGCCATGAAGCCTGCGCTCAGGGTTCTGTTGGCCCCTGCCTTGATCATCGCCTTGCTACTGAGCGCCGGCCTGGGCAACGCTGGCCAGACGAGCCTGCGCGGCACCGGCGATCTCGGTATCGTCATCGAACGGGCTTCGGGCTCGGTGCTGGTGATCGATGCGTCCGCCCACAAGACCATCTTCCGGATCGAAGGGCTCGGCGATCTATCCCACGCCTCCGCCGTTTTCTCGCGCGACGAGCGCTATGCATTCGTATTCGGCCGCGATGGCGGCTTGACCAAGGTCGACATTCTCACCGGCACGATCGCCAAGCGCATCATGCAGGCGGGCAACTCCATCGGCGGCGCCATATCCGATGACGGCAAGCTCGTTGCCGTTGCCAACTACGAGCCGGGCGGCGTCACGGTCTTCGATGCTGAAACGCTCGAACTCGTGGCCGAGGTTGCGGCGACATGGTCGGGCGGTCGCTCGAAGGTCGTCGGCCTCGAGGATGCGCCGGGACGGCGCTTCGCGTTCTCGCTCTGGGATGCCGGCGAAACCTGGGTCGCGGACTTCTCGACGGGTCACGCTCCGAAGATCACCAAGCTCGCGAACATCGGCAAGATGCCCTACGACGCCCTCGTCACGGGGAGCGGACGCCACTACATCGCCGGCCTCTACGGCGAGGACGGGCTGACCGTGATCGATCTGTGGCAGTCACCACTGGTCCCGCGCAGGATCCTCAACGGCTATGGCCGCGGCGAGGAGAAGCTGCCGGTCTACAAGATGCCGCATCTCGAAGGCTGGGCCCTGGCCGGAGATCGCTTCGTCCTGCCCGCCGTCGGACGCCACGAGGTGCTGTGGGTCGATGCGCGCTCGTTCGAGGAGGTCGGCCGCACCAAGGTGCACGGCCAGCCCGTCTTCGCCGTGGCGCGTCCGGATGGCCGGCATGTCTGGGTCAACTTCGCGCATCCGCTGAACGACATGATCCAGGTGATCGACACGCTTTCCGGCACCGTCGTGCGCGAGTGGAAGGCGGGTCCCGCGATCCTGCATATCGAGTTCTCACCGCGCGGCAACGAAGTCTTCGTCTCGGTTCGCGATGCCAACGTCGTGCACGTCTACGACGCCGGCACGTTCGCGAAGAAGGCGGAAATCGCTGCACAGAATCCGAGCGGAATTTTTCTCGCCGCTCGCGCTCATAAAACGGGGCTCTAGGTCATGGCGACAGAGGAAGATGCACCCGCGCGCGAAGTTCGCACGCACCCGATCGACGGGGCACTGCTTGAGAACTGGCAGCGTCATCTGCCGCTGATACCGCGCCCCTTTGCCGAGATGGCCGATCAGCTCGGAGTGAGCGAAGATCTGGTGCTGGCACGGCTGACGGCCTTGCAGCAGAGCGGCATCGTCGCACGTGTCGGCGCCGTGGTGCGGCCGAATACGCTCGGCGCCAGCACGCTCGCCGCGGTTGCAGCCCGCACGCTCGACGTCGACGCCGTCGCGGAGCGGCTCGCCGGCATGGCGGGCATCAATCACGTGTACCTGCGCGAGAACGCCCTGAACATCTGGTTCGTCGTGACCGGCCCTGACCGCGCCTATGTCGACGCAACACTGCAAGCCGTCGAACGCCAGACACGTCTGACGCCTCTCGATCTGCGTCTGGAGGAGGCGTTCCACATCGATCTCGGCTTCCCTCTGGAGCGCCACGGTGAACCCCTGAAGCATGCGCCCGTTGCCAGGGCATGCGCGTCGGCCCGCGCGTGTGACGAACTCGACCGGGCCCTGGCGCAGAGCCTGACGGATGGTCTGCCGCTGGTGGCTCAGCCGTTCGCCGCCATCGGTCGCCAGCTAGCTCTGACCGAGGCCGAGGTGATCGCGCGACTCGAGGCGCTGCGCGATGCCGTCATTCTCCCGCGCATCGGCGTCATCGTCCGCCACCGCGCGCTCGGCTGGCGCTCGAATGCCATGGTCGTGTTCGATGTCGAGCCCGGCAAGGTGTCCGCCGCCGGCCAGGCCCTGGCGCGCGTGCCGGGGATCAATCTCTGCTACCGGCGCACGCGCTATGCCGATGCATGGCCCTACAATCTCTACTGCATGGTGCATGCGCGCTCGCGCAGCGACGCATTCGCGACGCTGGCCGATGCACGCCGGGCCGCGGATCTCGATGACGTGCCGATGCAGGTCCTGTTCTCGCAGCGCTGCTACAAGCAGACCGGCGCCCTCATCAAGCCGCGGGAGGCCGCATGACCACCACTCGCCGGCGCGCGCAAGAGATCGACCTCTCCGATCTCGACCGGCGCATCGTCAACCGGCTGCAGGAGGGACTGCCGCTGGTCGCGGAGCCCTTCGCCTATGTTGCGCGCGAGATCGGTTGCACCGAAGCCGAATTGCTCGAACGAACCGCGCAACTTCTGCACGCTGGTGTGCTGACGCGCTTCGGACCGTTCTACGACGCTGCGGCCATGGGCGGCGCCTTCTGTCTGTGCGCCATCGCCGTTCCACGCGAGCGCTTCGACGCGGTCGCGGCCATCGTCAACGCACACGACGAGGTCGCCCACAATTACGAGCGTGACCACGCCCTCAACATGTGGTTCGTGCTCGCGACAGAGACCGGGCAGGGCATCGAAGAGGCGGCACGACTCATCGAGCGAGACACCGGCCTCGCGGTGGCGCGCTTTCCCAAGCTCGAGGAGTTCTTCATCGGCTTCAGGGTGGCCGCATGACAGCTCTCGACGCCACCGACCGCCGCCTCGTGCTGGCCACTCAAGCCGGCCTGCCGCTGGTCGCCCGCCCGTTCGCCGCCATCGCCGAGGCGATCGGCAGCACCGAGGCGGATGTCATCGACCGCTTCGCGCGGCTCGCCTCGAGCGGTGTTCTGCGCCGTATCGCGGCGGCGCCGAACCATTACGCACTCGGCATGACCGCGAATGGCATGACCGTCTGGGACATCGACGACGATTGCGTCTCCGCGCTCGGCCGGCAGATCGGCGCGCTGCCGTTCGTCACGCACTGCTACCGCCGGCCGCGCGCACGTCCCGCATGGCCGTACAATCTGTTCGCCATGGTGCACGGCGCGAGCCGCGACGAGGTCGAGCGCAAGCGCGCCGAGATCGCGGCCCTGCTCGGCCCGGCCTGCGGCGCCTCCGACGTGCTCTATTCCACACGCATCCTGAAGAAGACCGGACTGCGCCTCTCGCAGAGTGGAGCCTGACCCATGTTTCGCCTCTCCCACTACATGAAGCAGCTCGTCGCGCCGACTCCCGTCCGTCGCCGCGCAGGTGCGACGGGCGACGTGCGTCCTGTCGTCATCTGGAATCTGACTCGGCGCTGCAATCTCAAGTGTCGTCACTGCTACTCGGTGTCTTCGGACCATGACTTTCCGGGTGAGCTGACGAGCGAAGAAGCCATCGCCGTGCTCGACGACCTCGCGGCCTTCAGGATTCCGGCACTGATCCTCTCCGGCGGAGAGCCGCTGTACCGGGCCGATACCCTCGACATCGCGCGGCGCGCCAAGGCGCACGGGCTCTACACCGCTCTGTCGACCAACGGCACGCCGATCGCCGGCGATATGGCCGACGCCGTCGCCGCTATCGGTTTCGACTATGTCGGCATCAGTCTCGACGGCATCGGCGCCACCAACGACTGGTTCCGAGGCCAGACCGGCGCCTTCACGACGGCGCTCGCCGGTGTGCGCGAATGCAAGCGTCGCGGCGTCAAGGTCGGCCTGCGTTACACCATGACGAACGACAACTCCGCCCAGCTTCCCGAACTGCTCGCCCTTGCCGAAGCCGAGGGAGTCGAGAAGTTCTACCTCTCGCATCTCGTCTACGCCGGGCGCGGCAACAAGCATCGCGCCGACGATGTCGCCTGGCCGGTGACGCGGGCCGCGATGGACCTGCTCATGGAGACGGCGTGGCGGGCCGCGAGCGAAGGCCGCGATCTCGATATCGTCACCGGCAACAACGATGCCGATGCCGTGTATTTCCTTCGCTGGGCAGCCGAGCGCTTTCCCGCCGAGACGATCGATCATCTGCGCGCCCATCTCGAAGCGTGGGGCGGCAACTCGTCGGGACTCGGCGTCGCCAACATCGATACGCAAGGTATCGTGCATCCCGATACCTACTGGTCCGGCTATGCGATCGACAGCGTGCGCAAGCGTCCGTTCAGCGCCATCTGGCAGGATGCGAGCGATCCCATGCTGGCGCAGTTGCGCACCCGGCCGCGACCGTTGAAGGGACGCTGCGGCGCCTGCGCCTACAAGGCCGTATGTGGCGGCAACACGCGCATCCGCGCTCTGCAGCTCACCGGGGACCCGTGGGAAGCCGATCCCGCCTGCTACCTGAGCGACGCCGAGATCGGTGTCGAAGATGGCGCCGCGCACCCGGCCCGCATCGAGGTCACGCCCTTCAGAGGACAACGTCATGATCCCGCGCATCGCTACGCTTAGCCTCGCACTCGTCTTCGCGACGGGTGCTGCGGCGCAGGCGCCGTCGCCAGATGCTGCCGCCGTGTTCGCAGAGAAGTGCGCGGTGTGTCACGGTGCCGACCGTCTCGGTGGCAGCGGGCCGGCCCTCATTCCCGACACGCTCGGCCGCATGAAGCCCGAGGCGATCGCCACCGTCATCGAGGCAGGCCGCACCGCGACGCAGATGCCGGCGTTCGGCGCCGACCTGTCGAAGGACGTCATCGGCGCGCTCGCCGCCTACATCAAGTCCCCCCTCGGCACCGTTCCGACCTGGACGCGCGCAGACATCGACAAGAGCCGCAGTTTCGCAGCCGGCTATACGGCCGCGCAAACGCCTGTGTTCAAGGCCGATCCGCTGAACCTGTTTCTCGTCGTCGAAACGGGTGATCATCACGTCTCGGTGCTCGACGGCGATACCTTCGAGCGTCTCGACCGCTTCGCGACACCCTATGCGGTGCATGGCGGTCCGAAGTTCACGCCCGACGGCCGCTTCGTCTTCGTGATGTCGCGCGATGGCTGGGTGCAGAAGTACGACATCTGGTCGCTGAAGGAGGTCGGGCGCGTGCGCGCGGGCCTCAACTCCCGCAACATCGCCATCTCCAGGGACGGCAAGTGGCTCGCGGTCGCCAACTACCTGCCGAACACGCTGACCATCCTCGCGACATCCGACCTCTCGGTCGCGCACATCTACGACGTTGCCGATCGCAAGGGCACACCCTCGCGCGTGTCCGCCGTCTATCAGGCACCGACCCGCGACAGCTTCGTGCTCGCCCTGAAGGATGTCGCCGAGATCTGGGAGATCGCCACCACTGCGAACGCCGATGCGAGCCTGTTCGAAGCGTTGCCGTCGTCATCGGTTCTCTTCGGGCGCCGCCGCATCGCCGTTGCCGAGCCGCTCGACGACTTCTTCTTCGATCCCGAATACCGCAATCTCATTGGCGCATCGCGCGACGGCGCCAACGGCGTCGTCGTCAATCTCACGGCCGGCCGCGAGACGGCGCGGCTGCCGCTCTCGGGCATGCCGCATCTCGGCTCCGGCATCAGCTGGATGCGTGACGGCAAGCGGGTCATGGCGACACCGCACCTGAAGGAAGGCAAGCTCAGCGTCATCGGCGTCGACGACTGGTCGCTGCTCAAGACAATCACGACGGAGGGGCCCGGGTTCTTCCTCAGATCGCACGAGACGTCGCGCTTCGTCTGGGCCGACGTGTTCTTCGGTCCCAACAAGGATGCCATGCACGTCATCGACAAGCAGTCGCTCGAGATCGTCAAGACGCTGCGCCCGGCGCCCGGCAAGACCGCCGCGCACGTCGAGTTCGATCGATACGGCAAGCATGCGCTGGTGTCGCTCTGGGAAAACGACGGAGCCGTGATCGTCTACGACGCCGCGACGCTCGAGGAAGTGCGTCGGATCCCGATGCGCAAACCGTCCGGCAAGTACAACGTCTGGAACAAGATCACCTTCTCGGAAGGCACCAGCCACTGACGGCGGCTGCGGTCGCCGGGGACCGCGGGCCTTGGTACTCAGCGCTCATCTGCCAGCGCCGTGTTCTCTTTTTGTTCTTGATCGTCTCGCCAACCAATGGCATCATCCCGTCCTGTAGATTTCAGCGTGGCGTGGAGGTGTCGCAATGAACGGGAGCGGATTTCACTGGGGTCGTTTCGAATGGAGAGCCGGCGTCGACGGCTACTGCTTCGAGATTGATCCGGGCGGTCTTCATACGACGTTGAAGGCGCCCGATGCGCCGTCCCTGAAGTTGCCGGTTGTCGCCTGGGAAGGGCTCATCGAGGCAATCAAGACCAACCAGAAGACGCGCACGAAATCGCAGTCGGCGGTGCAGGCCCGCGCCGGGTCGCGCTGGTCGGATCAAGAGACGGACGAGTTGGCCAACAGCTTTTCGGCGGGAACCTCGATCGCCGAACTGGCGCGTCGGCACGCGCGCTCGGCCTGGGCGATCGAAAGCCAGCTCGTGCGGATCGGCCTGCTGCAGCGGGCCGAGGGCTTTCCGCAGCGCCCGCACGGTGACCATGACGCGCGCCGCACCGGCTGAGCACGCACCTTTTCGATTTTCGTTTCTCGTCGCCTGCAACCGTTCGCCGTCTTGGGTGCGTCTCACCATGGTCGCACGCCGAACCGTGCGATGCCGCGTCTCGCACCGGCCGTTCGAACCCCATTGAGCGGGACCGCCATGATGTGTTCAGTAAAACGCCAGAGGGTGATGAGCGGGGCGCTGACGTGGCGACAGGCGAAGGACGAGGCGCGTGCTGAAGGTCATTCTCGCGCTCGGCTCCACACAGACGCTGGCTTGGGCGTCCGGCTACTACATCCCGGCGATCCTGGCGGATCCGGTGGCGCGCGAACTCGACGTATCACCAAACCTGTTCTTTGCCGCTTTTTCCATGGCGCTGCTGATCTCGGCGCTGCTCGGCCCGGCCGTCGGCCGGCGCATCGATCTGATCGGCGGCCGCGGCGTGCTGGCGATCTCGAGTCTCGCGTTCGCTGCGGGCCTCGTTCTGCTCGGGCTGTCTGCCTCGGCGCTCTGGCTGTTCGTGGCGTGGGCCATACTCGGCGTCGCCATGGGGCTCGGGCTCTACGACGCTGCATTCGCCGCCTTGAGCCGCCTTTACGGCATGGAGGCTCGCATTCCCATCACCGGCATCACGCTGATGGCCGGGTTCGCCAGCACCATCGGCTGGCCGCTGACGGCGTTGGGCGTCTCCACCATCGGCTGGCGCGAGACCTGCTTCGCCTGGGCCGCCGCTCACCTGCTGCTGGCGCTGCCGCTCAATCTGCTCGTCATCCCGCGCGCGCCCGCCGCCGCAATCCCGGCCGAGGTTACCGCCAGACCCCATGTCGTCATGGACCGGGCCATGTGGTTGCTGGCCTTCGCCTTCGCCGCGGGCTGGGTGGTCACCGCGGCAATGGCCGCACATATGCCGCGCATGATCCAGCAGGCCGGCGCGAGCTACGCGGACGCGGTGCTGGCGGCCTCGCTGTTCGGCCCGGCACAGGTGGCGGCACGCCTCGCCGAAGTGACCCTCGCCCGCGATCTGCATCCTCTCGTCACCGCACGACTGGCGGCCATCACGCATCCGATCGGCTCGGCACTTCTGGCGTGGCTCGGGCCGGCCATGGCCACGCCGTTCGCCATCCTGCTCGGCGCCGGCAACGGCATCCTGACGATCGCCCGCGGCACCGTACCGCTCGCCGTGTTCGGACCGGAGAACTACGGCTACCGGATCGGACTGCTCGGTGCACCGGCCCGCATCGCGCAGGCGTTCGCGCCGCTCGTCTTCGGCTTCATCATCGACGGGTTTGGCCTCGCCACCCTGCTCATCACATCGGCGTTGAGCCTGTCGGCGCTGGTTGCATTATGGCTGGTACCGGCATCGGTAGCGCCGGGCCGCAACATCCCGTAAAGGAACGTCACAGCGGGAATCCGTCACGGCCGCCGGGGCGGAGCCCCTCGACCGACAGGAAGGAGCGCGGCCGGTGCAGGATCATCACGACGAGCAGATGCCGCGCGGCACGTTCCGCTGGATCGCAGCGCTGGTCGCTGCCGGCTGGATCGCCGCGGTCGCCTTCATTGCCTGGCGCGGCTGGCCGCACATGTCGCTCGACCTCGGCGCCGACGCCGCGACTCGCGCCGCCTACCAGGCCGCCGTGTGGCGACACGCCGCCACCAGTGCGGCCATCGCCCTCGTCCCTGCGATCGCACTTATGCTCGCCGCGCGCTTTTTCGATCGACGCTGAACCGGAGGGCGCGAGCGGGCCTGACCACGTCCGAGTTTCGACGGCGTGTGACCGCGCGAACATGGCCTTTCCGCTCAAATGCGATTAATAATCCCGGCCGAAGCAACCCGCTGGCCCCTCGAAAACCGGGCCATTCGCATGGGGGAGGTCATTATATGTCGAGGCTTTTCAGCACCTTGGCGGCTCTTCTGAGCATCGCGGCCGGAGTCGCCGCGCTGCCCATCACATCAGCCGCCGCGGATAGTCCGTTCGCATCGCTCGCCGGCACGTGGAGCGGCTCCGGCCAGATCAAGCTCGAAGGCGGCAAGTCGGAGAGCATCCGCTGCAAGGCCTACTACACCACCAATTCCGGTGGCGCGGGCCTCGGCATGGCGATCCGCTGCGCGAGCGCATCGAACAAGATCGAGATGCGCGCCAACCTCACCTACACCGATGGCAAGGTCGCTGGGAGCTGGGAAGAGCGCACCTTCAACGCCGCCGGCCAGGTCACTGGCAAGGCTGCTGCCAACAATCTCAACCTCGCCATCGACGGCGGCGGCCTCAACGGCAGCATGTCGGTGCGGCTCGGCCAGACCAGCCAGCTGGTGTCGATCTCGACCACCGGCTCGGCGTTCCGCGGTCTCAACCTGTCGCTGTCGCGCGGCTGAACTGGCTTGCCGGCCGCGGCGCGCCGATCACACCGGACCCACAAACGGCCGGCCCGGTCCTGCATTCGGGCCGGCCGTTTACCATTTGTGGTAAGGTCTTGATAACAATAGGCGCAACCGCCGCAGGTCGCAGCCCCACGGCCCCGTGCCTCACGGAGTCGGCATCACGGAGAGACACATGAGCTTCGCATCGCGCTTCACCAAGCGCCGCGCTGTCGCCAGCGCGCTGGCTGCCTTGGCTGTCACCGCCCCGCTGCTCCTCTCGGTCACGCCGGCCGACGCCGGGCGCCGCATCTATCTGTCGCGCGACAAGGGTTACAACGGTCTCGCTGAAGGTTACGTCGTCGCCGAGAGCCGGGTCGGCAATGGCACCATCACCGGCGCCGTTCGCGATACCCCGCGCGGCCCGCAGGTACGCCTCCCGGGTGGCACGTGGGAGTACTGCCGCCGCAGCTGCTCGGAAACGCTGCGCGTCGAGACGATCGACTTCTGGGAGGCTCGCGACGGCCGCGCTCCGGAGTGCGGCATCGCCGGCTGCATCGGCGTGCACATCGGCCGCTGAAGCGTCGGCGCGATCAGCCGAGCGCAGGTTCCGCCTCGTACCCGGCGGAACCGCGCAAGGCCGGCCGCGTCACGACCACATCACGACTGTATGAACGGATTGGTGCGCCGCTCCAGGCCAATGGTGCTGCCCGGCCCGTGCCCGCAGATGAAGGCCCATTCGTCGCCGAGCACCATCAGCTTGGTCTTGATGGCATTTATCAGCGCCTCGTGGTCGCCATAAGGAAAGTCGGTGCGCCCGATCGAGCCGCGAAACAGCACATCACCGACGATGGCGAACTTCTGCGCCTCGTTCAGGAACACCACCGACCCCGGCGAATGCCCAGGACAATGGCGCACATCGAAGCGATGCCGCCCGATCATGATGTGTTCGCCCTCGTCGAGCCATCGGTCCGGCGTGACGTTGCGCGCCGGGATGCCGTAGCTTTCGCCCTGATCCTCGAGGCGGTCGAGCAGCAGCTTGTCGGCGCGGTGTGGGCCGATGATCTCGACGCCGAGCCGCTCTTTCAGTTCCGCCGCGCCGCCGGCGTGGTCGATGTGACCATGCGTGAGGACGATCTTGTCCGGCTTGAACCCCATCTGCGTGATCGCCGCCTCGATCTGATCGAGGTCGCCGCCCGGATCGACCACGGCGCCGATTTTCGTCTCGTCATCCCAGATCAACGTGCAGTTCTGCTGGAACGGCGTGACGGGCACGATGCCGGCCTTGAGTCCCTGCGGGCGGGTGTCTGACTTGGTCATCGGGCCCTTCGAATGTTGTGGCAATCGAGACGCCGGTCTTACCGAAACCGAAGCGCGGGGCCAAGTAGTCGAGAGCGGCGCGGCTTCTTCTTTAGGCCTCGAGACGTCGCTGCGCCGGCCTTGGCGGGGGGCCGCTATGGCACCGAACCGCCGCTCGCGCGTTAGCTGCGGTCTTGCATTCAAGCCTCGATCCGCCAGGAGGACCCTTGGCCAACTCTACAGCATCCCGATGGAGCAGCCCTGGCTGGCGTTGGCTTGCCGTGATCGCCATCCTGGCGGCCATCTCGACCGCGCTGGTGGCCTTGCCGGACAGGAACGGCAAGCCTCTCCAACGCGTCAAGACATGGACCTACCAGCTTCAGGGCTTCGAGGGCGGGTTAGCCAGGCTCGCCGAAACAGCGGGCGATATGCTGGTGGTCGACTACGCGAGGGCCGCCGGCTCGGGCATGGCGCCGCTGACGCGTGACGAAGTCGCACAGCTCAAAAAGAAGCCGGACGGCAGCCGCCGGCTGGTGATCGCCTACTTCTCGGTCGGCGAGGCCGAGGAATACCGGCCGTACTGGCTGGCGGACTGGCGAACAAATCCTCCGGGCTGGCTGCTTTCGGAGAATTGCCGTTGGCCGAAGAACCACCTCGTGCGGTTCTGGGACGAGGGCTGGCGCCGCATTATTTTCGATTCGCCGCAGTCGTATCTCGCAGGCATCCAGCAGGCTGGCTTCGACGGCGTGTACCTCGACCGGGTCGACGTCTACGGCGACCTCGCGGCGCGCTTTCCCGAGGCGCGTGAGCGCATGCTGTCGTTCGTCGGCGACCTCGCCGAGGCGGCCCGCGCCAAAGTTCCGCGGTTCCTGGTGATCGTGCAGAATGCCGAGGAACTGCTCGACGATGCGTCGTACCGCCGCGCCATTGATGCGGTCGCCAAGGAAGATCTGCTCTACGGCGTCGAAGGCACCGGCAAGCGCAACCCCCAAGCGATGATCGCAGGCTCGATCGAGATGCTGGAAAAATTGCGGGCCGACGGCAAACCGGTTTTCGCAGTCGAATACCTGAAGCGCGCAAAGGATGTCGCCAGCGCGAAAGCGGAACTCGAGAAGCTCGGCATCGTTCCGGTGTTCCCGTCGCGCGCCCTCGACGGCAGCGACCCACTGGCGCCAGAAACATCGCAACAACAACCGGCGGAAAAGGACAACGCCAGTCCCTCCGAAACGGGAACGCCTGAATATGCAGCCACGAACTGCAATGGCGTTTGGCCAAGAACCGCCGGGCCGTAGACTACGGCACAATTAACAATCCGTTCATGGTTGCAGATGCGCGCGACCTTCGCCACCCCCTGAAACCAACGAAGGAGGGCGCCAGGCCCTCCTTCTGAATAATGCGAACATGTCGGCGCGGAAAAAGCGCTCGATTTGCCGGCCAGTCGCGGATCAGGCAGCGGCGTGTTTGTCGTCGTTGGGATCGCGCAGCACATAGCCGCGGCCCCATACGGTCTCGATATAGTGCTCGCCGCCGGTCGCCGTTTGCAGCTTCTTGCGGAGCTTGCAGATGAACACGTCGATGATCTTGAGTTCAGGCTCGTCCATACCGCCGTAGAGATGGTTGAGGAACATCTCCTTGGTGAGCGTGGTGCCCTTGCGCAGCGAGAGCAGCTCGAGCATCTGGTATTCCTTGCCCGTCAGGTGCACGCGCTGTCCGTTGACCTCGACGGTCTTGGTGTCGAGATTGACGCGCAGATCGCCGGTCTCGATGACCGACTGTGCGTGCCCCTTGGAACGACGGACGATGGCGTGGATACGCGCTACCAGCTCGTCCTTGTGGAACGGCTTGGTCAGATAGTCGTCGGCACCGAAGCCGAGACCGCGCACCTTGTCCTCGATGCCGGCGTGGCCGGAGAGGATGAGGATCGGCGTCTGCACCTTGGCGACGCGCAGCATTTTCAGCACGTCGTAACCGCTCATGTCCGGCAGGCCGAGATCCAGCAGGATGATGTCGTAGTCGTAGAGCTTGCCGAGGTCGACGCCTTCCTCGCCAAGATCGGTGGTGTAGATATTGAAACCTTCGGACTGGAGCATCAACTCGATGCTCTGCGCCGTGGCGCTGTCGTCCTCGATCAGTAGAACCCGCATTCTAGATTCCTCTCTTCCCCGGCATTCCCGCCGGGCCCCGCTGCCCCGATGTGAAGAGAACGCAACTCGGTGCTCGCTAATCCATCGTTAGGAAAGTACCGCCGAGAGGTTAACAAACCCTAATTTTGTCTTGCCCCACGTCGCAGTTTTCGCGTTCGCCCGGCAACCTGCCGGACAGCACGCGCACTGCGCCTCATGCCCGCTGCCGACGGCGCCGCCGGCATGAGCCAGCCGGTCCCCGTCGGCCACCCGCAAACGGGAAGCGACACCCCAGACGTACCGATCAACGAGACGATTCTCCCGCGCCTTCCGAACGACCTGACTTTCGGGCCTCGCCGAAAGACGAAGCGAAAGACCGGCTGCCCCACTCGGATAAGACGCGAATCCAGAACTAACAGATTTGTTCGGCGCGCACAGTGCCAAATGCGTCTTTTCGAGAAAGCTGCAAACGATTTAATATTGGTTTCTATCTCAGTTGCTTTACCGCAACTTAAAGCCGATCTGGCATGGTTATTCGAACAGGACATGCCGGCGATCACGTTGCGCTTTCAACAGGAAGCTGCACGCTTTAATGTCCCACTACGATGCAGATCAAGTTTGGCACGGTTATTGTTTCTGCCGCTGCCTGATGTTCGAATTTGTCCGGGGTATCGAACGATGAAGACGCCAGATTCTGCCATTCGCGCCTTGCGCTTCGAGGCCGACGAAAAGGCCCGCAGGGTTGCGGACCTGGAGCAGATGATCCGCGAATTCGAGCAGGTCGCCGCCGATCTCGAGCGCCAGATCAAGGCGGAGGAGGATCGCACCGGCGTGCGCGACACTTCGCACTTCGCCTATTCGACATTCGCGCGCTCCGCCGCCCAGCGCCGTGAAAACCTGCTGGCCTCGGCCGATGGCCTGCGCGGGCGCCTCGACGCCGCCATTCGCGAGCGCGACGAGGCCACCGAACATATGACACGAGCGTCGGCAAGCGAGCCGCGCACCAGCAATGGCCGCGTGCGCGGCCGCCAGGAGCGCCCGCACCCGCTGCGCTGAAAAGCCCGCCGGATTGAGATCTGAAACTGAACTGCGACCGCCGCGCCCCTGTGCCGGCGGTCGCAGCGTTTATTACGTCCCTCGACATAATGGGCCGAAATCAATCGCACCCAGGGTTCTTCGCCGCGCCGGATTTGCCACGTTTCCACAGGCCGGCCCGGGCCCGCCTTGCCGTGACCGTCGCGAACGAATAAGCACTGAAGATCAAATGCCGGACCGCATGCGGCGGAACCGGCATCGGGGGACCTTATGGCGACGGGCAGGAATTGCGGCCGCGACAGCCAGGCGCGCGGGTTGCGCATGCAGCCGGCGGCAGTCGGCGCGCGCGCCATTCTCGTCATCGCTGCCGCCGGCCTCGTGCTCGGAGGCTGCGCCGGGTCCGCGCTCGACACGTCCATGCTCGGACCGACCACCGCGGCGCTGAAGCTCCCCGACGTCCCCTCGATTCCGAAGATCGATCTGCCGAAGGCCCACGAGCCGCCGGTCGGCACTCCGACGGAGGTGTACGAGCGGGTCGGGCGCGGCGCCGTGACCTGCTGGTTCGGCGCCAAGGGCCCTCTCAAGGGCACGCACGTCTATGAAGCGACGGCGGACTCCCCGCACAAGGGGGGGCAGGCCGAGATCACCATCCGCGAGCGGGACCTGACACCGGCGCCAGCCGTAGCCGATGGCAGACCGGCTCCTGCCGCGCCGGGACCCGGCAAACCTCTGGCCGCCACGGCCGAAACGGCGGGTGCAGCCGCCTCAGCGGCGACGCCGCGCAGCATCCGTGCCTTCCGTGTCTCGATCCGGCCCGAGGGCGAGGAGCGTAGCGCCGTCGAGACCGAGAACATCAAGATCCCCGATCCGCTGGCCCAGCGCATGCGCGGCAATGTCGAGGCCTGGGCAGCCGGCCATGAAGGTTGCGAAGCCGGGGTCGTGGCCGAGGCGCCGCCAGCTCCTGCTGCTTCCGGAGCGCCTCCGCCAGCGTCTGCGCCCGCCGCCGTGAAGTCGCAACCGCCCAACGCCCACACAGGCAGCATCAAAGCCGCACCACCGGCGAGGAAGAGCTAGGCCGACGAAAAAGCCACCCGGGCTGAGGCTCGGGTGGCGGATTCCGGTGCACGCCGATAGGGCGTTGCGGCCTTCGGGCCGCGCGGCACGGATTCAGCTGCGATATTTCTGGACGCGGGTGGCCCGAAGGCCCGGCAGACCATGCCGGTCGATCGACCGCTGCCACGACAGGAACTCGTCGACCGTCAGCTTGTAGCGATCGCACGCTTCCTCGATGCTGAGGAGTCCGCCGCGCACCGCCGCGACCACCTCCGCCTTTCGGCGAATGACCCAGCGCTTGGTATCACGCGGCGGCAAATCGGCAACCGTAAGCGGACTTCCATCCGGTCCGATCACGTAGCGCACGCGCGCTCTCATATGATGCTCGGTCATTGTACTCACACAACGCTGACAGACTACCACCATTACTAACGCACTGCTCTTAATTGCCGCCTAAGCGACGCAATAAACATACAATAAAAGCCTGTACCTCCTCACCAAAATCGCCCTCGTAACCTTAACCGGCATTATTAATGTCAGGTCATTTGGAGACAATCGACTAACGTTGCTTCACCATGAGACGGTGGATAGTAGACATCCAATGGACATTACCGGGGTGTTAGACCGGAGCCTGCCGTCTGACCGAGCCGGTCGCCCCGCCGCGCCCCGTGCGTGCGCTCCCCATGCTGCGCTGCGGCGCTGATGCGCTTGCGTGAAAAGCAGCCAAGCCCTAGAAATAGCGCGGTCCGGCGTCCGGCCGGTCGCGTGCTGCCGTGATTTCGACAATCACGGATGGGATATCTGTGCCCGAATCTGCTCGTTCGTGGGTGGTGACGGGCCGGAAGAATGCGGCCTCGGCCTCAGTGGCTGGTCCGGATCAGTTGTTGAGAGCGACTTCGCGGTCGCCGACGGAGAATGGGTACACGCCGCCGGGGCATTTGGCGGCGAGGAATCTTCGGTGTCCCGCGCCGCGCGGGACGAGCGAGCGACAGAAGCGCCATGAGCCGGCTTGGTCTTGCGAGCGACGACGTTGTGCCCGGGGTCACCCCCGGACGGCGGCGCGTGGTCGTGGCCATGTCCGGCGGGGTCGATTCATCGGTCGTTGCGGCCCTGATGAAGCGCGCCGGGCACGACGTTATCGGCATCACATTGCAGCTGTATGACCACGGCGCCGCGGCCGGCCGGTCCGGAGCCTGCTGCGCGGGACAGGACATTCACGACGCCCGCCGCGTCGCCGACGCCATCGGCATTCCCCATTACGTCCTCGATTACGAGCGCCGCTTCGAGGAAACCGTCATGGAGAGCTTCGCCGACAGCTACGTGCACGGCGAGACGCCGATCCCGTGTGTCACCTGCAACAGCGACATCAAGTTCGGCGATCTGCTCGCCACCGCCCAGGAACTCGGCGCAGACGCACTCGCCACAGGCCACTATATCCGCCGTGTCGACGGACCGAATGGCCCCGAGCTGCGCCGCGCGGCCGATGCCGGGCGCGACCAGAGCTACTTCCTGTTCTCGACCACGCGTGAGCAACTGGCACGGCTGTGGTTCCCGCTCGGCGACCTGCCGAAGGCCGACGTTCGCGCCATTGCCGGAGAACTCGACCTGCCGGTCGCCGCCAAGCCGGACAGCCAGGACATCTGCTTCGTCCCCTCGGGACGCTACACCGACGTGATCGAAAAGCTGCGTCCCGGCGCCCTGCAGGCCGGCGACATCGTGCACGTCGACGGGCGCCGTCTCGGGCGCCACACCGGCATCATCAACTACACGGTGGGACAGCGGCGCGGTCTCGGCATTCCGGCTCCCGAACCCTATTACGTGGTTCGCCTCGACGCCGATCGTCACGAGGTGGTCGTCGGCCCGCGCGATTGCCTGCGCACGACGACGCTCCAGCTCCGCAAACTCAACTGGCTCGGCGATTCCAGTCTGGCCGACGCCGCCCGCGACGGCCTCGACATCCATGCCCGCATGCGCTCGACGCAGCCGCCCGTCGCGGCGACGCTTTACGCCGACGGCCGCGGCGCGCGCGTCGAACTCGTTGACGGCATCGAAGGCATCGCCGCCGGTCAGGCTTGCGTTTTCTATACGGACGGCGGTAACGACGCGCGCATTCTCGGCGGCGGCGTCATTGCCCGGGCCGTCCCGAACTCCCTTCCCGCCATCGGCAGCGCGGCTCAGGCGCCGGCACCGGTGCGCGCGAGCAATCCCGGCAGCCGCAAGGCTGCTGGCGTGACAAAGTAGTGAGAAACGAAGAGGCAGTGAGCATGAGGACCCTTGAACCTGCGTCGGCGCATCGTCGTTCGCCCGTCCTGCACAAGGACGGCGGCCGCATCGTGGGCATCGGCCATATCCACGAGCACGACGTGAAGACCGCGTACCGCCGCTGGGCTCCCGTTTACGATCACACGTTCGGCTTCGTCGCCGGGCAGGGCCGTCGCCACGTCGTCGAAGAGATCAACAAGCTGTCGGGCCGCGTGCTTGAGGTCGGTGTCGGCACCGGACTGTCGCTGCCGGCGTACAAGCCGAGCCTCGAGATCGTCGGCATCGACCTGTCGCCGGAGATGCTCGAGAAGGCTCACGAGCGTGTTTCCGAGGACAATCTGACCAACGTCACCGGCCTGCATGAGATGGACGCCGGCGAGCTGTCGTTCCCGGACGCCTCGTTCGATGTCGTCGTCGCCATGTACGTGATGACCGTGGTGCCGGACCCCGAGCGCGTGATGCGCGAGCTCGATCGCGTGACGAAGCCGGGCGGCCAGGTGCTGCTCGTCAACCACTTCAGCCAGGAGCAGGGTCTGCGCGGCTGGGTCGAGCGCCGCATGGCCCCCTTCGCCGACAAGATCGGCTGGCGCTCGGTGTTCGACACGAGCCGCGTGATGGGCTGCAAGGACCTGCATCTCGTCGAGCGTCACTCGCTGCGCCCGCTCGGCCTGTTCACCATGATGCGCTTCCGCAAGGACATGGAAGCCGCCGAGCGGCCGATCGCTGCGGAATGATCGTGCCGGCGGGGAGGCTGCAGCGGTCGTCCCCGTCGCCTCCGGCATGTTGGAAACATCGACCTCGTCGTGGACAGACCGGAGCGCTGGCATGCGTCAGGAACCTCCGAAAGGTTCCGCCCGCTCCAATTGCGCTCCAGCCTTGACAGGCGAATACGAGGCTCCTTATAGACAGCCTCGATGGCGGGATAGCTCAGCTGGTTAGAGCGGCGGAATCATAATCCGTAGGTCCCCAGTTCAAGTCTGGGTCCCGCTACCATCTCATTCAAGAAGCGTTCGGATTGAAGGCTCGGCGCACAGGCATGCGCCGAAGTCGCGCGCCCGCATACCGTGCGATAGAACTCGGGAAGCTGCGCTCAGCTCTTCGGCGCCAGCTTCTCGACCCGGCGCACGGCGAGGATCGACGCCTCGTAGAGCAGCCATGTCGGCAGCGCCATGATGATCATCGAGATCGCGTCCGGCGGCGTCAGGATAGCAGCGGCCGTGAAGATGCCGAGCACCGCGTAGCGGCGGGCGTTGACGAGACCGTCGGCGGTGACCACGCCCGCGCGCGCCAGCAGCGTCAGCACCACCGGCAGCTGGAAGCACAGCCCGAAGCCGAGGATGAGCGTCATGATGAGGGACAGGTACTCGTCGACCTTCGGCAGCAGCGAGATCTCGGCCTGACCGGGCGTCGCCGCCTGCTCGAAGCCAACGGAGAACTTCACCAGCAGCGGCATGGCGATGAAGTAGACGATCGACGCACCCAGGAGAAACAGCAGCGGTGTGGCGATCAGATAGGGACGGAAGGCGGCGCGCTCGTTCTGATAGAGTCCGGGCGCGACGAACTTGTAGATCTGGATCGCGACGACAGGGAAGGCGAGGAACGCCGCGCCGAACATCGCCACCTTGATGTCGACGAAGAACTTCTCGAGCAGGTGCGTGTAGATCGCCTTGGCGTTCTCGGCGCCGACCACGCTGACGAACGGGTTCAGCAGGATGTTGTAGATGTGCTTCGACACCGTGAAGCAGGCGAGGAACATGACGAAGAACGCCGCCACCGAATAGATCAGCCGCTGGCGCAGCTCGACCAGATGGTCCATCAGCGGCGCCTTGGAGGCGTCGATGTCGTCCTGGCCAGCGCGGGGTCCCGTCACTTCACTCACGTGGCTCAGGCTCCGCTCTTTGCGGCGGTGTCCGCGCCGACGTTGCCCGCACCAGCATGGGGCGGCGCAACGCCGATGGCGCTATCGCTTCCGGCCGAGGCTGGCGCGGGCTGTGCGGTCGACGAATCGCCCGCCACGCCGGTTGCCGCCCGGGAATTCTCGACCGACGTCACGGTCGATGCTGGCTGAGCGGCCGGCCGGTGAATCGGAATGCCGTTGGCGTCGTGCGCGTCGGGATCGTCGAGTTCGGGGATCTCGAGCTGGCGCTTGGCGCTATCCATCTCGTCGTTGAAGCTGCGCGCCGAATCGCGGACCGCGCTTTCCATGTCGTCCTTGAAGCTCGTCACGTCTTTCTTGAGCTGATCGAGCTCCGCCTCCCGTATCGCCTCGTCGAACTGGTGGCGGAACTCGGACGCCTGCTTCTTCAGCATGCCCGTATAGCGACCGATGGTGCGCAGCAGGATCGGCAGGTCCTTCGGGCCGACGACGATCAGGGCAACGATGCCCAGGATCATCAGCTCGCTCCAACCGATATCGAACATGCGACGGTGTCCCGGACGTTCTCGGGCTGACGAAATGCGCTACGGCGTGCCGGCTCGGTCCGCCGGGCGCCGCGAGGGCGGGGCGGCAGGCGGCACGCGCGGCGAGCGCGGCGCTGATCTCAGACCTTCGACTGCTCCGACTTCGAGCTGTCGACGGGGCGCGCGTGATCGATGGTGCGCGGCGGCGTTGCAGCCGTCTCGTCGTCCTCGGACATGCCCTTCTTGAAGCTCTTGATGCCCTTGGCGACGTCGGTCATCACCTCGGAAATCTTGCCGCGGCCGAACAGAAGCACCACGATCAGCAGCAGAATGATCCAGTGCCAGATGCTCATTGCGCCCATGACGCTCAACTCTCCATGCAACGGCGCTCGCCAAGTCCATGAGACACTTGGGGCCACGCACGCTGGACGCATGGCGACCCGAAGAGCCCGGAACCGCGGCGCCTCTACCAGCTCGGCCTGCACTATTGCAGAAAGGCCGCACAGCGGCAAGCCGCCTACGGACCCAAGGTTGCCTGTCCAACGCGTTGGTTTTCAGAGCTTTTCCGGCGCCGACGCAGGAAACACGAGAACGTGCGCCGGACAGATCGAGACGCTCGCATCCTGGCCCTTGATCCAGCCGTCGGCGACTGCCACGCGCGCCCTGAGCGGCTGCTCGAAGCCCTGCACCGCAAGTTCGACCAGCGCCACGTCGCCGAGGAACTTCACGTGCAGGACGCGCCCCGGCAGGTTGATGCCCGGCTGCGGCGTCCCGGCGTAGTTGACCCGCTCGATACGGATGCCGCGCTCGCGAATGCACAGCGTCGCCGCCTGTCCCTGCGCCAGACCGGCCGGCGCCGCGAGACGGCCGAGCGGCGTATCGACGCCGCCGTCCCGGCCGACCTTCACCGGCACCTCGTTGATCTCCGAAAACAGCCGCGCGATGAACAGCTCGGCCGGGTGGCGATAGAGATGCTCGGCGCTGCCGACCTGCACCGGTCGGCCCTGCCGCATGACGGCGATGCGATCACCGAGACGCATCGCCTCCTCGGGGTGGTGCGTCACGATCATGCAGGTGGCGCGGGTTTCGCGCAGCAGGCCCAGCGTCTCTTCCTGCATGCTGTCGCGCAATTGCACGTCGAGGCCGGAGAACGGCTCGTCCATCAGCACCACCGAGGGCCGGGGGACGATAGCGCGAGCGAGCGCGACGCGCTGCTGCTGGCCACCCGACAGCACGTGCGGGTAGGCATCCGCGTAGCCGACGAGACCGACGCGGGCGAGCACGCTCATGGCCTCGCGGTGGGCTTCGTCTGCGGGCAACGACTTGAGGCCGAAGGCGACGTTCTGCAGGATCGTCAGGTGCGGAAACAGCGCGAAATCCTGAAACATCAGGCCGACGCTGCGTTCTTCGGGCGGCACGAAGCGGTCCGGTCCCGCCACCACGGAATCGTTGATGAGCACGCGCCCGCCGGTTGGCCGCTCGATGCCGGAGGCAATGCGCAGCAGCGTGGTCTTGCCGCAACCCGAGGGGCCGAGCAGGCAGACGACCTCGCCCGGCGCGATGTCGAGATCGACGCCATCGAGCGCGACGCGATCACCGAACCGGCGCTCGACCTTCTCGAACGTGAGACGGGCCGCAAACGTCGCCGCCGCGCGTCGCCCGAGCGCCGCATCGAGCGGGACGCCGGAGGCCGCTCCGGACCCGAGCATCCACGGAAACCACGACCTCAGGCCCAACGTCTCACCAGCCTCTCGTCGGCGCGCCCTCGAAGGTTCGCGCCGTGTCACTCGCCGAAACCGGCACCGGCCCGCCAGAAAAGAATACCCGGCGGGTCATGTTTTTTGCTTCGCTCAAACGGATTAATGCGCACGGCCGCACTCGGCAAGCTCGGGCTGGCGACGTGATTGCCGCGCTTGGGTCTCAGGGCTCCATGCCGCCGCCGTTGCCGCTCTCGCCGTCGCCGGGCCGGCCGGGCGGAACCGAGGGCGGCGCATCCTCGCCGGCATCCACCCCGCCCTCGCCGGCAGCATCGCTGTCGCGGCTACCTTCGCCGCCCTCATCGAGCGATAGAACGCCTTGCTCCGCCTCGTCCTCGGCTGCGTCGAGCGGCAACTCGTCCGGCAACAGGGCGGCGACGTCGGTCGGCTCCGGCATGGTGAACCCCGGCGGCAGCGTCGCATCGAGCAGGCCGGCGGCCTTGAGCTCCGTGAGACCCGGCAGGTGCTTGATGCTGGCAAGGCCGAAGTGATCGAGGAACCCTTCCGTGGTGCCGTAGGTGACGGGGCGGCCCGGTGCGCGCCGACGGCCGCGCGGGCGTATCCAGCCGGTTTCGAGCAGCAGGTCGATGGTGCCGGCCGAAGTCGACACGCCGCGGATTTCCTCGATCTCGGCGCGCGTCACCGGCTGATGGTAGGCGATGATGGAGAGCGTCTCCAGCGCCGCCTTCGACAGGCGGCGCTCCTCGACCGCGTAGCGCTGCAACAGGAACGACAGATCCTCCGCCGTGCGGAACGCCCACTTGCCGGCAACCTGCACGAGATTGATGCCGCGCTCCGCGTAGTGCGCTTGCACTTCGGCTATGAGCGCGCTGACGTCCTCACCTTCGGGCAGGTGCGTCGCGATGCGCGCCGCGTCGATCGGCTCGGGTGCCGCGAACAGCACGGCCTCGACGATGCGCAGGCGCTGGCGATGTTCGGCGGCGGCGAACCGCTCGACCATGGTCTCGGCTTCGCCGGATGCGCTTGCCGGGCGATCGCTTGCGTCCGCTGCCGCCGCAACCGGCTCGGCGTCGGAGGCACCAGGCGCGCCTGCGTCATCCCCGGCAGCGGCGGGCGAGGCAAAGACGGTCTCCTCCTCGCTCTCTTCGAACTTCGGCACCAGCGTCAGGCGAGGCGGTCCCATCGATTTATCCCGCGGGTTTTGTGTCATGGCTTCCAGCGAACGCGATACCGGGAACTCTCACCTTGTAATCGATCGCGCGCGAGCACCGCTCGCATCGCTCGACAGCGTTAACCCGACGAACACCTTGCGCCTGGAGCGCTATCCGATCAGACGGAACCGCCTTGCGGTTCACTGATCGGATGAAAGCGCTCCAGCTTCAGGCTGCCAGAGCATCTTTATCCGCTCTAGACCCGTTCCCACTCCGAACCCGGCTCCTTGCGGCGCATGTAGATCGGTGCG
>ERZ1645187.463-NODE-463-length-39847-cov-8.102709_pt1 | contig 39847 bp, 39 predicted proteins | sample MGYA00575352_ERZ1645187 | MGnify/ENA primary metagenome ERZ1645187 (study PRJEB40837, sample SAMN11349314) | freshwater sediment metagenome | isolation source: river sediment | host: Sediment | place: India: Wazaribad , New Delhi | collected 2017-02-21 ... | reverse complement strand
CCTCCCCTCTTCGGGGAGGTGCCATTCGGCCAGGCGCCGGGCTTGCCCTTTCCGGCCCCGTCTGACACCAAGAGGCCATGCTGGCCATTCTTTTGCAGACCCTGCCCTTCTTTGCCATCATCGGCCTTGGTTTCTGGGCCGGGCGAACGCAGATCTTCAGCGCCGAGGCGACGGGGTTTCTGACGAGGTTCGTCTTTTACTTCCCGCTTTCAGCGATGCTGTTCCGCTTTGCCTCGAACCTGTCACTGGCCGAGATTTTTGAACCGCGCTTTGTGGCCGCCTATCTTCTGGCCTCGTTCGCGCTTTATGCCCTTGTGCTGACTGTGGCGCGGCTGCGGGGGCTGCCTTGGGCGGAAGGCGCGATGGAGGCCCATGCGGCGGTCTCGGGCAACACCGGTTTTCTGGGCGTGCCGATGCTGGTGATGCTGCTTGGCGCGGCGGCGGCGGGGCCGGTGATGATGGTGCTGACCATCGACATGGTGATCTTCTCCAGCCTGATCACCCTTGTCATCACCGGCACGCGCGAGGGGCAGTTGCGGCTGCAGACGCTGACGGTTCTGGGCCGGGGGCTTTTGGCCAATCCGATGATCGTGTCGATCGTGCTGGGTTTCCTGTGGTCGGGCCTTGGGCTGCCGCTGCCTGCGGTGGTGAATGACTTCATGGCGCTATTGGGCAACGCCGCCACGCCCTGCGCGCTGTTTGCCATCGGGGCGAGCCTAGCCGGGCGGCGGGCCGACCGGTTGCAGCTGGCCGGCTGGATTGCGGCGGCCAAGCTGGTGATCCACCCGGCGCTGGTGGCGCTTGCCGTATTCGCCCTTGGGGTCGAACCCTTTGCGGCGGGCGTGATGATTGCGGCGGCCAGCCTTCCGGTTGCGGGCAATGTTTTCATTCTGGCGCAGCATTACGGGGTTGCACCGCAACGGGTTTCGACGGCAATTCTCATTTCGACGGCAATCTCGGTGCTGACGGTCTCGGGCGTGATCGCCCTGATCGGGCCCATGGTGGGGAAGACATGAAAACCATTTCGGAAAATCGCTGCTTTGGTGGCGTGCAGGGTGTTTATTCGCATGGCTCGCAGGCCACGGGCGGCGAGATGACGTTTGGCCTGTTTCTGCCGGAAGAGGCTGAGACGGGCGCAGTGCCGGTGATCTGGTATCTGTCGGGCCTGACCTGCACCCATGAAAACGCCATGGTCAAGGCCGGCGCCCAGCGATGGGCCGCCGAGATGGGCGTGGCGCTGGTGTTCCCCGACACCTCGCCCCGGGGCGAGGGCGTTGCCAATGACCCGGCCTATGATCTGGGTCAGGGCGCGGGGTTCTATGTGAACGCCACGCAAGAGCCCTGGGCGCCGCATTTCCGCATGTGGGACTATGTGACCGAGGAACTGCCGCGGGTGTTGTTCAATTCGTTCCCGCTGGCCGAAGAGGCGCAGGGCATCACCGGCCATTCGATGGGCGGACACGGCGCGCTGACCATCGCGATGAGCTTTCCGGGCCGGTTCCGCAGCGTCTCGGCCTTTGCGCCGATCTGCAACCCCACCGCCAGCGACTGGGGCCGCAAGCAGTTCACCGCCTATCTGGGCACGGATGAGGCCGCCTGGGCCCCGCATGATGCGACGCTTTTGATGAAAAAGCGGGGCTTTGACGGGCCGATGCTGATTGATCAGGGCACGGCGGATCAGTTCATCGACCTTCTGAAGCCCGAGGCGCTGGCCGGGGCCATGGCCGAGCGTCGTCAGGGTGGGACGTTCCGCATGCAAAAGGGCTATGACCACAGCTATTTCTTCGTGGCCAGCTTTATGGAAGAGCACATCGCCTTTCATGCGCAGGCCCTGCATGGCTGAACTACGGTTCCTTGAAACGAGGATGGGTGAATCACCCATCCTACGGCGGCAGCCATGACGATCTGGATCGACGCCGACGCCTGCCCGGTCAAGGAAGAGGCTGAACGGGTGGCGACGCGGCACCGCATCCGCATGGTGCTGGTGTCAAACGGCGGCATCCGGCCCAGCCGAAACCCGCTGGTCGAAAGCGTCTATGTCACCGCCGGCCCCGATGAGGCGGACAAGCACATCGCCGGAGCATGTCAGCCGGGCGATGTGGTGGTGACCGGCGACATCCCCCTGGCGGCGAAATGTGTGGCCGCCGGAGCGCGGGTCATCAAGCCGAACGGTGAGCTGCTGACCGAGGCCAATATCGGCATGGCCCTTGCCACCCGCGATCTGATGCAGGATCTGCGCTCGGCCGATCCGTTCCGGCAGGGTGGCGGGCGTCCGTTTTCCAAGGCCGACCGGTCGCGCTTTCTGGATCAGCTGGAGCGGCTGGTGAAAGCCGCGCCCTAGGCGGTGACGAGCGGCTGGCCCCCCTGCCAGCCGGCGCGCAGGCGCAGGTCATCACCCAGATGCAGGATGTCGGCCCGGGCGCCGTTGGCCAGGTGGCCCCGGTCAGACAGGCCCATCAGCCGCGCCGGGATCCGCGTGGCGCGGGCAAGCGCCTCGGCCGGGGTTTGGTCAAGATGGGCCGCTGCAAAGCGCACCGCCGACAACAGGTCGATATCCGCCCCGGCCAATGTGCCATCGGCAAGCGTCAGGCGGCCCTTGTCGCGGAACACCGGCCGGCCGTTGAGACGGAACGAGGTCAGCTCACTGCCGATCGTCGCCATGGCATCGGACACAAGGTAAATCGCCCCCGGACCGCGCTTGGCCCGCAAGGCCACCCGCATCGCGGCAGGGTGAACGTGAAAGCCGTCAGCGATCAGGCCGGCGGAAAGCTCGCCCATCTCCAGCGCGGCGCCGACAAGGCCCGGCTCGCGGTTGCCAAGCGGGCTCATGGCGTTGAAGAGATGCGTGGCAGACCGTGCGCCAGCGCGAACGGCGGCCTGCACCTGATCGTAGGATGCTTCGCTGTGGCCAAGACTGATCACAACGCCAGCGGCGGTCAGGCGGGCGATCTGGTCGGGCGTCGCCGATTCCACCGCCAGCGTCATCATCAACGCCGGCAATCTGCGGGCGGCGGCGGTCAGCAGATCAAGATCGGCCCCGGTCATCGGGCGGATCAGCGCGCCATCATGCGCGCCCTTGCGCAGGACCGACAGATGCGGGCCTTCCAGATGCAATCCCGCAATGCCGGGAACGCCCTGATCCACCGCCTTTTGGGCGGCGGCAATGGCGGCGGCGCTGTGCTCCGGCGTGTCGGTGATGAGGGTGGGCAGGATTGTTGTGGTGCCAAGCCGGGCATGGGCAGCCGCAATCCGGGCCATGGCGGCGGGGGCAGGATCGTCGTTCAGCAATAGCCCGCCGCCACCGTTCACCTGCAGATCGACAAGACCCGGTGCCAGAAGGCCGCCGCCCAGCGCCTGAACCAAGGCCCCCCGCGGGATGCTTCCGGCCGGAACGATGCCCTCAACCCGCTCGCCCCGGATCAAGAGTGCGGCCCCGTGATGGGTGGTGTCCCCGTCAAAGATATCGGGGCCGACAAGCGCCGTGATCGGGGGGGGCATGGTCATGTCCAGGGCTTGCCCCCGGTCTCGATCCCCGCGGCGCGGGCGGCAAGGATCAGGGCGCCCGACACCGCCGGCAAAAGCGGCGGCTGACTGACAAGGCCCGACAGATAGGGGGCGTAGTGCCGCCCCACCCCGCCCAAAAGACAGAGTGGCTGATCGGGGCGATGGCCAAGGGCGGTCAGGGCCGCCCGGATGTAATCGGCCCCGGCCTGCATCAGTACCCGACCCTCGGGATCGCCGGCCTCGGCGGCGGCCACGACAAGCGGCGCAAGGGCGGCATAATCGGCGGGCCGGGCGGTGAGGGAAAAGGACACCATCTGCGGACGCTCGCCCCCGGTCTGGTCGGCGACCTGGCGCAGGAGGCCGGTCATCGGCACCAGCCCGTCCAAGGCAAGAACCGCCCGCCGCATCGCGCGCTGGCCAAGCCACGCGCCCGAGGCATCGTCGCCGATGGGCAGCCCCCAACCGCCAATCGACAACAGGTCATCGGCGGTCTGGCGACAGACGAACGAGCCGGTCCCGCAAGAGGCCACGGCCCCCTGCCCCCCGCCCAGCGCTGCCGTAACCGCGGTACGTCGGTCATCCTCGATGGCGGCCCGTGCAAGGCCCAGATGGTCTTTCAGCCGCGCGGCCACCCCGGGGGCATTGGCCCCCGCAAGCCCCAGATGCGTCACAACCTGCGCCGAGGCGGAAAGCCCTGCCGCCTGACGCAGGGCCTCCATCCCCCGCCGGATCGCGGCGGCGGCGGTTGCGAAATCGGATGCGATATTGGCAGCGCCCTCCTCGGCCCGGGCCAGAACCCGGCCTTCGGCATTGGCCAAGGCAAAGCGACAGCGGCTTCCCCCGCCATCGACGCCCATCAGGTAAAGGTCTTCAGGTTCACTCATGTTCCTATCGATACAAGGCCGCGTTGCAGGTTGAAAGGCCTTCGCAAGGGCAAGAGCGCTGACAGATCCTGGTCTTGCTGAAAGGTTGGGGAGGAGGCGGGCGGCGGCTAAGGGGCTGCCAGCTCAGCCCGGACGCCCGGTTTTCCAGCGCCGGTGCGTCCACATCCACTGGTCCATGTGGCGTCTGACATGCTGCTCCAGATCGGCATTCAGGGCCTGCGTCATGGTCACCGGGTCACTGTGCGGCACGGGACTTCCGACCATGAGATCGAACCGGCCATCGTCGCGGCGGATACCATAGACCGGCACCACCAGCGCGTTGTAGCGCAAGGCCATTTCCGCGGTGGCCAGCGAGGTGATGGCGTCATGGCCCAGAAACGGCAGAGGCACACCGCCTTTTACATAATGGTCCAGCACGATGCCGACCATGCCGCCGCCCTTCAGAAAGCGCACCATGTCGGCCATGCCACTGCGAGAGCGCGGAAAGACCGGGGTGCCGATGCGCGAGATGGCGGCAACATAATGGGTGTTGAAGAAGCGGTTCTTCATCGGCTTGTAAAGGCCGCCCACCGGATAGCCGCGGGCGATCAGGGCGGCGCGCATGGCGTCGTAATTGCCGAAATGGCCCGTCACCAGAAGCACCGGCCGTTTCTCGGCGGCGGCCTGTTCCAGTGCCTGCACACCGGGGCCCTGCAGCGGTTCGCGGGCAACGCGGGCGGCAAACTCGTCGCCGGAATAGATCTCAAGAAAGGTCCGGCCAATATTGGCTGGCACCGCGCGCGCCATGCGTTCGACCTCGGCCTTTGGCATGTCGGGGAAGATCAGCGCCAGATTGTCACGCACCCGGCGGCGATAGCCGGCGACCGGCGCGATGACATGTGCAACCACCCAGCCCGCCACAGGCCCGCGTCGGTCATAGGGCAGCCAGAGCGATACGGCGATCAGCGTGCGAACCAGGCGATCAACCACCCAATCCACCACAAGCCCGATCTTGCCGCTGCTGCGCTTCATGCCAATTCCCTTTGCCGCACCCCTGTTGCCGTTCGGCCCGCAGGGGCGCGGCAAGCATGACGCCCAGGGTGCGGCCCACCATGACCGCCCTTCGCTTAATCAAGTTACCCTATCGGATCAACCCCCGGCCAAGGCAGTCGGCCGGGAAGGGTCAGAGCGTGGTGACCGTTGTGGTAAAGCCAGCAGGCAAAGTGGCCTCCAGAAGTTCCAGATCGGTCGAGCAATCGGCATATTGCGCGGCCTGACCGGGCGGGATGACAAAGGCATCGCCCGCCGAAAGCTGGCGGTCGGGCTCTCCCTTGGCTTTCAGGGTCATGCTGCCCTCAAGGACAAAGGTGAAATGGATATCGGTGTCATGCAGCGTGGCGGGCGGGGTGCCGCCATCGAACCGGGCGATCTGGATGTTCGCAACACCCTTGGTGCCCGCCGCAATGCCGGTGTCGCGCGCGGTAAATCCGGGGATGCGGAAGGGCTGCCAAACCGCCTTGTCCTTGACGTGGTGAACGAATTTCTGCCCCTGCCATTCCCGGTCGGGGTCGCCCCAGCCGTTCGGCAAGGTCATGTTGTGGTCAATCGTGGTGATGTGTTCGGCCGGAACGCCGATCTCGATCACCTCGATATTGGGCGAGGCATGACAGACGCGGTGGCGGATTTCCGGCGGCTGGATCACGCAATCGCCGGCCGAAAGCCGCAGCATGCCATCGCCCTGATCTTCATACATCACATCGACCCAGCCCTTGTAGCAGTAGATCAACTGAAAGCCGACGGTGTGGTAATGCACCATGTCGGGCACCGGGCCGCCGTCGGGAATGCGGATATGGCTGGCGATGATCGATCCGCCCAGACGGCTTGGGATAAGGTCGCGGTAGTGCATTCCGGCGCGACCGATGACCCAAGGCGCGGAATCCTTCAGGCGACGCACGCCGAATTCGTGAACCGTTTCAGGCTGCTGCAGTTGCGGTGACAGGGGAACCACCTCAATCTCCGTGCCGTTCGGCGCCGTCAGACGCGTCTCGCCGCCCGCAAAACTGGCAGGGTCGTCGGTCAGGATGCGGATCTTGCCGGGCGGCACTTGAGCGGCCTTGTCAATGCGCACGCGCAGCCCATGCCCCGACAACGAGGCGACCGAAGGGTTGTCGGCGGGAAAGATGTTTTCCAGCCGCATGCCGATGGTCTTGGTCCAGAACGGCAAGTCATTGCGCAACTCATTGGTTGGCAAAAGGATTTCGGCAAGGATGGCGTCTGTCATGGCTGGGTATCCTGTGCAGGCGGATGGGGAGAGATGGCGGAGGAGACGACAAGAAAGCGCGCCTCGGCGCCCTTGTCGGTCAAATAGGCGTGGGGATCGGTGGCATCAAAATACAGGCTGTCACCGGTTTCCAGCCGCAAGGGGGTGTAGGATTCGGACATCAGGATCAGCGGGCCTTGCAGCACGTGCAGGAATTCCTCGCCCGCATGGCCTGACAGGCCGCCGACCTGAGACAGATCATGCGCGGTGGTGCGGTTGACAAAGGGGTGCATCGCCTTGTGCCGCAACTCGGCCGCCATCAGGCGCGCCTCAAGCCGGGGGGTGGAAAAGGCAGTGCCATCCCCAGCGCGGGTCAGGCTGCGGCGGCCGCGCAGAGGGGTGGTGGTGTGGAAGAAATCGGCAATCTCGACACCGAACATCTGCGCCAGGCCGTAAAGATGCGGGGCGGAAACCTGACTGCCGCCGGTTTCGATCCGGCTCATGGTGGCCTCGGACACCCCAGTGCCCCCGGCCACCTCGGCAAGAGACAGCCCGCGCGCCAATCGCAAGGCGCGGATGCGGGGGCCAAGATCGGTGGGGTCGGGTTTCATATCGGCAGGATGCAGGTTTCTTGCAAATTTGCAAGAAACTTTCACAACCAGTGCGCACCGCAGCCCCGATGTCAGCCCGCCAGCATCGCGGCAAGCCCCGCACGATAATCGGGATAGTTGAGGCGGACGCCCAGTTCGTCCTTGATCCGGCTGTTTCGCACCCGCTTTGACTCGGCATAGAAACTGCGGGCCATCGGGGTCATCTCGGCCTCGTCATAGGGGATGGCAGGCGGCTCGGGCAGGCCAAGAAGATGCGCGGCATGGGCCAGCACATCCTCGGGCGGGGCGGGGTTGTCATCGCAGACGTTGTAGATCGCGCCGGGATTGGGCCGGGAGATCGAGGCGACAAGGGTTTCCGCAATATCCTGAACATGGATGCGGGAAAACACCTGACCGGGCTTGATGACACGCCGGGCCGTGCCGTCGCGCACCTTTTCAAAGGGGCCGCGACCGGGGCCGTAGATGCCGGCAAGGCGAAAGATGTGAACGGGCAGGCCGGTGGCCAGCCATTGGCTCTCGGCCAGCACGCGCTGCCGGGCACGGGTGGATTGCGGGTTGACCGGCGTCGCTTCGTCAACCCAGCCCCCCTGATGGTCGCCGTAAACGGCAGTGGTTGAAAGATAGCCCACCCAGACGGGCCGGGCGGCGCGCAAGGCATCGCCTGCCGCCTGCAGGAAGGGATCGCCCCCGGCATCGGGCGCGGCCGAGGCCAGGACATGGGTCGCACGCGAAAGGGCCGGGGCCAGATCGGCGGGCCACAAGAGCGGCTCGACCCCGGCGGCGCGCAGGGTGCTGGCGCGCCCAGGGTCGCGGCAGGTGCCGATGACGGTCCAGCCAAGCGGCAGGAGACGGGCTGCAAGGGCGCTGGCGCTATAGCCATGGCCAAGGGAAAGAAGCGTGTTCATGCGGGCAGTATCAGGGCGGACCGCCTGCACCACAAGCCTTGATCGGCAGGCGGGCCTGCGCGGCTCAATTTCGCAAAGGACATGGCGGATCGGCCGGCCGCCCCCTTGCGCAAGCGACGGGCGCAGATCGCCCTGTCCCGCACAACCTGACGTCATCAAGACTTCACTTGCGGCAATGGTCTGCTTCCGGTTTAGATGCACGATCAAACGGAAGAAATGATGATGCAAGACGATCCCATTCCGGTGCTGACGCCGGATCACCCCGAAGCCGAATTCTTTGACAACGCCGCTCTTGCCGTGGCCCGGCTGGAAGAGCTTTACGCGCAGGCAACGGGCTTTCTGGCCGGCCATTTCAGCCGCGCCGTGCAGGGCGGCAAACCCGCCGCGCGCATCCGCGCCTTTTACCCGGAAATCCGGCTGACGGTGGCCAGCCATGCCAAGGTCGACAGCCGCCTGTCCTTTGGCCATGTCTCGGGCCCCGGCACCTATGCCACCACGATCACAAGGCCTGATCTGTTCCGGTCCTACCTGACGCAGCAGATTGCGCTTTTGATGGAAAACCACGGCGTCATGGTGCAGATCGGCCCTTCGGCCACGCCCGTGCCGGTGCATTTCGCGCTGGCCGGCAACCCCGCTATCGCCATGCCGCAAGAGGGCGTGCTGGAGTTCTCGCTGCGCGATGTGTTCGACGTGCCGGATCTGGCAACGACAAATGATGACATCGTGAACGGCACCCGCACCTTCAATGACGACGGGTCCATGCCGTTGGCCCCCTTCACGGCGCAGCGCGTGGATTATTCGCTGGCGCGGCTGTCGCATTACACGGCGACGGATGCAGCGCATTTCCAGAACCATGTGCTCTTCACCAACTATCAGTTCTACGTCGATGAGTTCGAAGCCTTTGCCCGCGCAGCGCTGGCCGACAAATCGCAAGGCTATACGGGCTTCGTGGCCACCGGAAATCAGGAAATCACCACCCCGGACGGGGTGATCGTGCAGCCGGGCAAACTGCCGCAGATGCCGACCTATCACCTGAAGCGGGCCGATGGGCAGGGCATCACGCTGGTCAATATCGGCGTCGGCCCGTCGAATGCGAAAACCGCGACCGACCACATCGCCGTGCTGCGCCCGCATGCCTGGCTGATGGTCGGTCATTGCGCCGGACTGCGCAACAGCCAATCCTTGGGCGATTTCGTGCTGGCCCATGCCTATCTGCGCGAAGACCATGTGCTGGATGACGACCTGCCGGTCTGGGTGCCGATCCCGGCGCTGGCGGAAATCCAGATCGCGCTGGAAGAAGCGGTCGCCGAGGTCACCCAGCTGAAAGGGTATGAGCTGAAGCGGATCATGCGCACGGGCACCGTCGCCACGATTGACAACCGCAACTGGGAGTTGCGCGACCAGTCCGGTCCGGTGCGGCGTCTCAGCCAGTCGCGCGCCATCGCACTGGACATGGAAAGCGCCACGATCGCCGCGAACGGCTTTCGGTTCCGTGTGCCTTACGGCACGCTCCTGTGTGTGTCGGACAAGCCCTTGCATGGCGAGTTGAAGCTGCCCGGCATGGCCAGCGACTTTTACAAGACCCAGGTCAGCCGCCATCTGCAGATCGGTATCCGCGCGATGGAACGGTTGCGGGAAATGCCGGTTGCCCGCATCCACAGCCGCAAACTGCGGAGTTTCGAGGAAACGGCCTTCCTTTGACGCCGTGTTCCCATTGAAAAGCGGAATTTTGGGGCAATTCTGCTTGCACTGGCCGCCCGAAACATGGAAAGCCAATCCGTCGCCGCAAGGCAGGTTCCGACAGGGTTTGCCCCCTGTCCAAATCGAAGGAATGACAAGATGACCAAACCGATGACCAAGACGCAACTTGTGGCCGCCATTGCCGACGCCATGGGTGCCGACAAGAAAACCGCCGGTGCCGCGCTGGATGCCATCGCCGAAGTGGTGGCACGCGAAGTTGCTGCGGGTGGTGCGGTCACGCTGCCGGGTCTTGGCAAGGTGGTCTGCCGCGAGCGCGCCGAACGCATGGTGCGCAACCCTGCCACGAACGAGATGGTCAAGAAGCCGGCCGACAAGCAGGTGAAATTCTCGATCGCCAAGGCGCTGAAGGACAGCGTCAACGCCTGATCGACAGGCCGGACGAAATGGAAAAAGGGCCGCCTCAGGGCGGCCCTTTTTTGCTGACAGGATCGGGGGCTTCTATCTGGTCAGATTCCCAGCTCAGGCAAAGCCCCCCGCCCCCCCTGACGCTGCGTGGCGTCAGGGTTTCCGCTCGGTGGGCAACAGCGACCAGCCAAGCCGGGCATCGACAACGCCCCACAGCCCCTTGCGCGCGAAAAGCATCGTCAGGATGGCCAAAGCGCCTAGAATGACAAGATAGACCGCCCCGATGTCGGCCAGCATCTCACGCAGGATGAAATAGATCAGCGTGCCGATGATCGCGCCTTCCAACTTGCCGATCCCGCCGATCACGACGGCAAAGATCACCATCACGCTCCAATCGTTCAGGCTGAAGGCCGCCGTGGGCGAGATGCGCAGCTTTTGCAGAAAGATGACGGCACCCAGCCCGCCCGCCAGTCCGCCCACCAGCACATAGGTGAAAAACCGCGTGCGCCAGATGTCGATGCCAAGCGAAGCCGCCGCAAGCCCGTTATCGCGCACCGCCATCAGGGCAAGCCCCGCGCGTGACCGCAACAGCGCGAAGACGCCGAACAGCGTGGCAAGGCTGAGGCCCGCGACAAGCCAGAAGATGACGGCCTCACGCAGTTCCTTTTCCGCCGCGATGGCCTTGACCGCCCCGGCCGGCAGCGACATGCCGGCCCCGCCGCCCATCGCCGGGATCATGGCAAAGATCAGCATGACGGTTTCGGCGGCAACCCAGGTGCCGACCGCAAAATAAGCCCCGTCCAGCCGGAACAGCAGCGGGGCAAACAACGCCGCCAGCGCCCCTGCCCCGACGATGGAGAGGGCAATCGCCAGATAGGGGGAAACCCCGTAATGGCCGCAGAGGACAAAAAGCACATAGCCCCCCAACCCGACGAACGCCTGTTGCCCGACCGACAGCAGGCCCGCATAGCCGGCCAGAAGATTCCACAGCACGGCGAGGGCAAGAAAGCTGAGCACTTCGCTTAGAAGGCGCAGTTCGGCCCGACCGGCCCAGAAGGGGGCGCTGGCAACCGCCAGCACCAGGGCGGCGGCAAGCAGCCAGCGCCAGTCCGGGCGGCGCGGGGCGGAGGAGGCAGGGATCGGGGTCATGGGGGGCTCCGCTTCAGGCCGTCTTGGGGAACAGACCGCGGGGGCGGACTGCGAGGATGAGGAAGAACACGATATGGCCGGCCAGCACCTGCACCTGCGGCGAGATCTGCGCGCCCAGCGATTGCGCGACGCCCAGGATCAACCCGCCCGCCAGCGTGCCCCAAAAGCTGCCTAGGCCCCCGATGATCACCGCCTCAAACCCGAAAAGCAGCCGGGCCGGGCCCGAGAACGGGTCAAAGTTGGACCGCATGGCCAGAAAGACACCCGCAATCGCCACCGTGGCAAAGCACAGCGCCATGGCAAGACCAAAGACATGCGGCGTGCGTACGCCCATTGCCGTGGCCATTTGCGGGTCGTCGGAGGTGGCGCGGAACGCCCGGCCAAGCCTGGTTCTGGCGAAGATGAATTCCAGCCCCGCGATCAAGGCCACCGCAACCGCCAGCGTCAGAAGCGGCAGCACGCCAAGATTGATCCCGCCAAACCCGATGCTGGCGGTTTCGATCGCCCCCGCCGGCAGCCGCAGGGCATTGGTCGAGAACGCCGTCAGAAGGCCATTCTGGACGATCACGGCCATGCCGAAAGTCACCAGCAGCGGCGGCAGGATGTCGTCTCCGATGGTCCGCGTCAGGACATGGCGTTGCAGCACATAGCCAAGGCCGGCCATCAACGGCACGACGATGACAAGGGCGGCCAGCGGGTGCAGGCCTGTCAGGGTCAGCACCATATGGGCCAGATAGGCCGCCAGCACGATGAAATCACCATGCGCGATGTTGACCAGTCGCATGACACCAAAGATCAGCGACAGGCCCACGGCGAAGATCGTGTAAAGGCCCCCCAAGAGCAGGCCTTGAAAAATCGGATCAAGAAGGCTTGCCATGGTCACTCTCCGAAATAGGCGGCGGTGATGTCGTGTTTGGAAACGCTGTGCGACGGGGCGTGCAGCACTTTGCGGCCCTCACGCAGGCAAATCAGCGTTTGCGAGGATTTGCGCGCGCGCTCGATGTCCTGTTCGACCAGAACGGCGCTGATGCCCGATCCGATGATGTCGGGCAGGGCGGCGTAGACGTCATTGATGACAACCGGCGCCAGACCCAGCGAGATTTCGTCGAAAAGGATCAGGTCGGGATTGGCCAGCAGCGCCCGCCCGATGGCCACCATCTGTTGCTGCCCACCCGACAGCGACAGTGCCGGAAGGTTACGCTTTTCCTTCAGGATCGGGAAAAGGCCATAAAGCCTTGAAAGATCCCAATGGCCCTTGCGCCCATGTTCGGCCGCAAAGCGCAGGTTCTCTTCGACCGAGAGCGAGCGGAACAGACGTCGCCCCTCGGGCACCAGCGCCAGCCCCATTTTCGCCAGCTGGTCAGAGGGGGTGTTGCCGATGGGCGCGCCCTTGAAGGCGACCATTTTCTCCTGACGGGGCAAAAGCCCCATGATGGCGCGGAAAAGTGTGGTCTTGCCCGCACCATTGGCCCCGACAAGCCCAAGAACCTGACCGCGCGGCAGATCGAAGGACACATCGAAAAGGGCCTGAAAATCTCCATAGCCGGACGAAAGACGGTCGACGGACAAAAGGATGTCAGACATGGGCCGTCTCCGGTTCAAGGCCAAGGTAGATGGCAGAGACTTCGGGGCTTTGCATGATGGCCTCGGGCTCGCCCTCGGCGATCTTCTGGCCGAAATCCAGCACCATGACCCGGTCGACGACACGCAGAAGGGCGTGCAGGACATGCTCGATCCAGATGATCGTCACGCCCGACGCCTTGATCGACAGGATCAGGTCGATCAGTTCGGTGCATTCGGCATCGGTCAGGCCGCCGGCGATCTCGTCCAGCAGCAAGAGCCTGGACGCGGTGGCGATGGCGCGGGTCAGCTCCAGCCGCTTGCGGTCAAGAAGGCCAAGCTCCCCCGCCCGTTTTGTCGCCTTGGACAGAAGCCCGGTGCTGCGCAGGGCCTCCATGGCGAAGGCGCGCGCGGCGGCCTCTGACAGGTTCTGGCCGAAGGTAGCGGCGACAAGGGCATTTTCGAACACGGTCAGGCCGCCAAAGGGCTGGGGCACCTGAAAGGACCGGGCGATGCCCAGGGCCGAACGGGCACGGGCGCCGGCGGCGGTGATGTCCTGCCCGAAAAGCCGCACCGTTCCGCCATCGGCGCGCACCGTGCCGGTCAGCAGGTTGAACAGCGTCGTCTTGCCCGCCCCGTTCGGCCCGATGATTCCCATGGCAGCGCCTGACGGCAGGGCAAAGCTCACATCGCGTGTGACCTGGACTGCCCCGTAATTCTTCTTCAGCCCCGTGGCTTCGATGGCGAAGGCCGACCGATCCATCCCGCTCTCCCTGCTGCCCCCCGACCGGAGGCCCCCTGACCGGAGGCCTCCCGCCTCGATCACCTCAATCCTTAGGTGCGCAATGCACTAATGGCAAGATAATATATTTTGCGTTGCATTATCTATCAGAATTGGGCAGTGTCATGTCAGGAAGAGATGGGGAGTGAGATCATGGCGAATCCCGCTGAGAAGTTTGATTTCGATGTCATCCAGATCGGCTATGGCCCGGTCAGCAAGGCATCGGCCTTGTTTCTGGAGCGTCAGGGCTGGCGCGTTGGCGTGTTCGAGCGGTGGGAAGAGGTCTATCCCCTGCCCCGCGCCGTCTGCATCGACCACGAGCTTTACCGTGTGCTGCATGCCGCGGGCCTTGGCGATGTGGCCAACCGTGTCTGCAACGATGCGCCGACCTATCGCTGGTTCAACGCCGACTGGAAAGAGCTTCTGGCCATCGACTGGGCGGCGGGGTCGATCTCGGGCGGGTCAGAGGTGAACTTCATTCACCAGCCCAGCTTTGAATGGGCGATGGACGAACGCATCAAGGCCAGCCCGCGCGTCGCGCTGAACTTCCACTCCGAGGCCATCGCGGTCGTGCAGGACAAGGACCGCGTCACCGTCACCATCCGCGACACCAAGACCGGTGCAACGCGCGACTACACGGCGCGCTACCTGATCGGCATCGACGGGGCCAACAGCTTTGTGCGCGAAAGCCTGGGCATCAAGCGCACCGATCTGGGCTTTGAGGCCGACTGGCTGGTGATCGACTTTGCCCTGAATGGCGGCCTGACCGCCCGCGATCTGGGTATTCCGGAATGCGGCCAGTACGCCAACCCCGTCCGCCCGACCACCATCGTTCCCGGCGGGGTCGAGTCCGACGGGCGCGTCCTGCGCCGTTGGGAATTCATGCGCCTGCCGCATGAGACCAAGGAAGAAATGGTCAAGGAAGAAAAGGTCTGGGAGCTGCTGAATGCCTGGATCAAGCCCGATCAGGGCGAGTTGATCCGCCACGCGCTTTACTCCTTCCGCAGCCTTGTGGCCGAAACCTTCCAGAAAGACCGCATCTTCCTCGCGGGCGATGCCGCCCACGTAATGCCGCCCTTCATGGGCCAGGGCATGTGCGCCGGTCTGCGCGACGTGTGGAACCTGTCTTGGAAGCTTGACCTCGTGCTGCGCGGCAAGGCCGATGCCTCGCTCTTGCAAACCTACACGCCGGAACGCGCACCGCATGTGACCGACATCATCAAGATTTCGATGTTCCTTGGCTCGATCATCTGCATGCCCGACCCCGAAGAGGCCCGCAAACGCGACGAGATGTTCCTGAGCGGCAGCGCCCCCAAGCCGGCCCCCTTCCCGATCCTGACCGACGGGATGCTGGAGCGGGATGGGCAGGGCCAGGTGATCGCCCCGGCCGGCGAGCTTTCCTGTGCGGGCACGGTCCGTCTGGGCGGCCGCACCGGGCGCTATGACAGCTTTGTGCCCGGCGGCACGTTCACGCTGGTCTTGCAGGACGGATTTGACGTTTCTTCGCAGGCGCAACGCATCTGCGGCGATCACGGGATCAGCATTGTCACCATCGCCGACCGCCGCACGGCGACCGACACCCAGATCGGTGACACGCAGGGCCAGTTTGGCCGCTTCATGGCCGAACACGCCGTGGGTGCCATGCTGGTTCGGCCTGACTTCTATCTGTTCGGCGGGGCAAAAGACAGCGCCGGGCTTGACCGTGTGTTGGGAGACTTTGTGCGGCAGGCGCAGGCCTATCGCATCGAAGTCGGGGCCAAGGAAACCGTCACCGCCTGAACCGGGCGGTTGGCACGTCAACAGGGAGGATTACCATGAACAACCGGGGTTACACCCGCCGCACGATCCTGCGCACCGGTTTGATGGCCGGGTCAGCGGTCGCGCTTCCCGGCCTGCTAAGCCGTCGCGCCTTTGCGCAGTCGGACACCATCCGCATCGGCTTTGTCTCGCCGCAGACCGGGCCCGTGGCGGCCTTTGGCGCGTCGGATGACTATGTGCTGGCGCAGGTGCGCGAGGCCATCGGCGCCGGCATCGAGATCAACGGGATCACCTATCCCGTTGAAATCATCGTCAAGGACACGCAATCCAGCGCGAACCGCGCCTCGGAAGTGGCCAATGAGCTGATGCTGGATGACGAGGTCGATCTGATGCTCGCCTCCTCCACCGCCGACACGACGAACCCCGTCGCTGACCAGTGCGAGTTGAACGAGATGCCCTGCATTTCGACCGACACCCCGTGGGACGGCCATTTCTTTGGCCGCGGCGGCGATCCGGCCGTGGGTTTCGACTGGACCTATCATTTCTTCTGGGGGGCCGGTCAGGTTGTCGACAGCTACACCTCGCTTTGGGACCAGCTTTCGACGAACAAGAAGGTGGGCGTCCTGTGGTCAAACGACAGCGACGGCGTGCCCTTGTCGAACGCCACCACCGGCCTGCCGCCGCTGTTCGCGGCCAAGGGTTATGAGGTGATCGACGCGGGCTTTCACCAGCCCCTTGCCGATGACTTCTCGGCCCAGATCGCGATGTTGAAGGATGCAGGCGTCGAGATTGTCTCGGGCGTGTTCCTGCCGCCCGATTTCACCACCTTCTGGACCCAGGCCGCACAGCAGGGCTTCCGCCCCAAGGCAGTAACGGTCGCCAAGGCGCTGCTTTTCCCCTCGGCGGTTGAATCGCTGGGGCAGAATGGCAATGGCGTGTCGTCCGAAGTCTGGTGGTCGCCGAACCACCCCTACAAGTCGGGCCTGACCGGCATCAGCTCGGCCGACCTTGCCAAAGGGTATGAGGCCGCCAGCGGGCAGCAGTGGATCCAGCCCACCGGCTACAAGCATGCCCTTCTGGAGGTTGCGATCGACGTTCTGAAACGCTCGGGCAACCCCAAGGACAAGGGCGCGGTGCGCGATGCCATCCTTGCGACGGACTACCAGTCGATCGTCGGTCCGGTGTCGTGGAAGAACGGGCCGGTGAAGAACGCCTGCCAGACGCCGCTGGTTGGCGGCCAATGGGTGGCGCGCGGCGACGGCAAGTTCGACATCGTGGTCTGCGAGAACAAGACCGCGCCGGAGATTCCGGTGCAACAGCCCTTCGCGGCGCTGTGACAAGCCGGGCGCCGGTTGATCCGGCGCCCTGTTCCCTCAGGCCGTTTCGTGGGCCTTCACGACATCCGACTTGATCAGGATCCGCGTGGTCTTTTCCAGATGCCGCCGGATCGCATCGGTCGCGCGGGGCACATCGCGGGCAACCGCCGCTTCTGCCAGTTCCCGATGTTCGCCCACAAGGTCGCGCTTGGCCCGGTCCAGTGGCACCGAAACCCGGCGATAGCGTTCAGACTGCACGAACAACAGCTCACGCAGGCGCAAGAGCCAGGGACTGTCACAGGCCGCAACCAAAGCCTCATGGAACCGCTTGTGGGTGTCAGCCCAGACATCGCTGACGCGGGCCGGGTCTTCAGGATCCTGCAGGCTGAGCTTGGAAAGTTCGAATTCGGTAGAAACGATGTTCGCCTCCCACTTCAGATCGCCGTTCTGGATGGCGCTCTCAAGGCAAAGGCTTTCGATGGTGGCCCGCACGCGGGTGATGTCCTGCAATTCGGATTCGGTGATCGGGGCCACACGAAAGCCCTTGCGGGGTTCGGAAACGACCAACCCTTCCGAGGTCAGCCGCGCCAGTGCCTCGCGCACGGCACCAAGGCTGAAGCCAAGCTGGTCGCAGAGATCGGCGATGATCAGCTTGTGGCCGGGTGACAGCCGGCAGGCAAGGATTTCTGCCCGCAGTTGGGAATAGGCTTCGGCAGTAAGACTGCCGCTTTCGGGGCGGGCCATGGCGGGTTCCTTGTGGTGAACCATGAATAATTCCTTTGATAATATATTCTTGCCCGCTTCGCCACGGAAGATTGCAGGCAAGGGGCGATAAAGCATCTTGCGACAAATAATATATTGTTCATTGACGAATGTATCATGATCCGCCATCATGGTCTCAGCTGATTACAGGAGATTCCCATGCGCTTCGCATCCTACGCACAGAACGGTCGTCAAGGTCTGGCCACTCTTGTCGACACCGCTTGGCACGGGCTGACCGAAGCCGACGCGGGCTTTCCCGGCACGCTTCTGTCGCTGATCCAGGCGGGCGGCGCGGCTTTGGCCCAGGCCGCCGAAACGCTGGCCAAGGCGCCGGTCGTCGATCTTGACAGCGTGACCCTGCTGCCGCCGATCTCGAACCCCGGCAAGATCGTGTGCGTCGGGCTGAATTACACCGACCACTCGGCCGAAAGCGGTTTCAAGCAGCCTGACTATCCTACCCTTTTCGGGCGCTTCAATTCCAGCCTGATCGCCCACGGCGCGCCGATCCTGCGCCCGGCCTTCTCGGACCAGCTGGACTATGAAGGCGAGCTGGTGGCGATCGTCGGCAAGACCGCGCGCGATGTGGCCGAGGCTGATGCCCTTGACTATGTGTCGGGCTATTCGATCTTCAACGACGCCTCGATCCGCGACTATCAGTTCAAGGCGCCGCAGTGGACGCCGGGCAAGAACTTTGACGATACCGGCGCTTTCGGGCCGCATTTCGTGACCGCCGACGAACTGCCCCGCGGCTGCGAGGGGCTGAAGCTGATCACCCGGCTGAACGGCCAGGTCGTGCAGCAGGCCTCGATTTCGGACATGGTGTTCTCGGTGGCGCAGCTTGTCTCGATCCTGTCGAATTTCATGACGCTGGAACCGGGCGACGTGATCGTGACCGGCACGCCTTCGGGCGTCGGGCTGGCGCGCAAGCCCCCGCTGTGGATGCGCCACGGCGATACGGTTGAGGTTGAGGTCGAGCAGATCGGCATCCTGTCGAACCCTGTGCGTGACCGCGATGCGGTGCAGCCGACCAAAGTCGCCTGAAAGCCCAGCCCAGCGAGGAAGACGCCATGACCGCGATCACCGGAAAAGTCGACATCGTCAAACGCCCCGGCGAGTTGGGCATCCATTCGATGGACACGTTCAACATGACCGTGCCCGATCTGCAAGTCGCCGAAACCTTTTACAAGACCTTTGGTCTTGATGTGCGCGAAGAGGGCAATGGTCTGGGGCTTTATACCTTCGGGTCGAACCACCGCTGGGCCAGCATCAACGAGGGCGGCAGCAAGAAGCTGAACTTCCTGTCCTTCGCCGTCTTCGAAGAAGATTTCGAGCCGATGAAGCGTCGGATCGAAAAGGAAGGCATCCGCCTGATGGATGCCCCCCGCGGATTTGATTCGACCGGTGTCTGGTTCCACGATCACAACGGCGTTCTCATCGAGATCAAGGTGGCCGAGAAAAGCTCGCCCAACACCAAGATGCCCTTCGACATGACCTCTTGTCCGGCGGGTGTCGCGGGCGCGCCGCAGCGGTCCAAGGCCGCGAAAGTGCAACCCTTGCGACTGGCGCACGTGCTGATCTTTACGGCGGATGTTCCCAAGGCGATCGAATTCTACAGCCGCGTCCTTGGCCTGCGCCTGTCTGACCGGTCGGGAGATGGCATCTGCTTCATGCACGGAATCCACGGGTCAGACCACCATCTGGTTGCCTTTGCCAAATCCAGTGCGCCGGGGCTGCACCATTGCAGCTGGGACGTCGGTTCGATCAACGAGATCGGCAAGGGCGCGATGCAGATGGCCGAGAAGGGATTTCAGAAGGGCTGGGGTCTGGGCCGGCATGTGCTTGGCTCCAACTACTTCCACTATGTTCAAGACCCGTGGGGCAGCTATTCGGAGTATTCGGCCGACATCGACTATATTCCGGCGGATTGCGATTGGGATGCAGGCGACTACCCGCCCGAGGACTCCATTTACCTGTGGGGTCCGGAAATTCCGAAAGACTTCATCGTCAACCACGAAGCCAACCCCTGAGGCTTTGTCGGACGGGCGGTGTCGTGGTTGTAGCTGATGCTTGTCGGCATCCCCTTTGAACGGGCGTCCCCTGAGCTGGGGGCGCCCGTTTTCATCTTGTTGACCCGCTGTGGCCCCACCTGCATCCCCCGGTTCCGGGCCGAATGACTGGAACAGGCACTGGTTTCTGACACTTGCCGCGTGGTGTTGAAAATCAGTTCAACCGAAAAAGAAGGCGCCCGTCCAGACCAGTTCCGGACGGGCGCATTCACAAAGCTGGGGATTGCGTCAGAGCAGACCCGCCCAGCGTGGCAGGGCAAGCGACAGCTCCGGGAAGAAGGTGGCAAGCAGCATCACGGGCAAGGCCACGAAGGTCAGGATCAGCAGTGCAGGACGCACCGCCTCCAGCACCGAGGCGCGGCACACCCGACAGGACATGTAAAGGATCGGCGCCATGGGCGGGCTGTTGGCCCCGATCACCACCGAGCAGGCCACGATCGAGGCGAACTGCACAGGACTGACGCCCGACGATTCCATCAGCGGCAGGAACAGCGGCGCCACGACCACGGTGCAGGATACGTCATCCATCAACGCCCCGGCGATGATCAGCACCACATTGACCAACAGGATCGCAGCGATGGGCGACACGGCAAAGCCCTGGACGGCCTCGGACAGGTCTTGCGGCACACGCTCGGACGCCATGATGCGCGAGATCAGGAAGGAAAACATCAGGATCAGGATGATTGACCCGGTTGTTTCCGCCGTGCGCACCAGCGCCTCGGCCAGATTGCGCAGCTTCAACTCGCGATAGACAAAGAGGCCAAGCACGATGGACACGACTGCGGCCACCGCGGCAGCCTCGGTCGGGGTGACGTAGCCGCCATAGATGCCGCCCAGGATAATGAACGGCAGGGTCAGCGCGGGTGCAGCCGACAGGGCCACGCGGGCAAAGCTGCGGGTGTCGTCGCGCGGGGGCGGCAGGATTTCAGGGTTCCGCGCGACCGTGATCCGGTTGAAGATGATCAACCCGATGATCAGAACGATCGCCGGCCCGATCGAGGCCGCGAAACAGGCGGCAACCGATTGTCGCGTGACGACGGCAAACAGGATCATTGTGATCGATGGCGGAATCAGGATGCCCAGAAGGGATGAGACCCCCAGCAAGGCCGCCGTATAGCCCCGCGGGTAGCCGCGCTCGGCCATGGGTTGCGACATGATCGTGCCCATCGAGGCAACCGCCGCCGAAGCCGTGCCCGCAATCGCGCCAAAGATCGCCGAAGACAGCACGATCACGTTGCCCATGCCGGCACGCCCGGTGGCGATGCGGCCCACGAATTCGATGATCCGCCGCGCGATACCGCCACGTTCCATGAGATAGCCGGTGAAGATGAACAACGGCAGCGCCAACAGCACCACCGAATCCAGTGACCGGTAGCCCTGCATCATCAGCGTGTTGAGGTTGGCATCGTAGATCAGCGCCAGAAACCCGGTCACCAGCGCAAAGCTGAAGGCGACGGGAACCCCGATCGCCAGCATGACGGCCAGCAAAGGCACGGCGAGAAGGCCAAGCATGGTCACACTCCCTTGGACGAATTGCGGATCGCGACGGCGCTGTTGACCGCATCGCGCAGCGCATAGATCAGGCAGCAGACCGAGCCGACCATCAGCGACATCTGCGGCACCCACATCGGGATTCCGAAAGATGGCGTGAACTGCGGCCGCTTTATCCCCCAAGCCAGCATGCGATAGGACCAATAGGCGAACATCGCCATCGCCAGAGCCGAGCACAGCGCCACGACGAACTGCTGGATCGCCCGCTTGCGCGGATCGGTCAGTTTTTGGTCCAGCCAGTCGACAACAAGATGCTGATGCCGGCGCGACGCAATCGCCGCGCCCAGCATATAGCTGACCATCGCGAACAGGCTGACGATCTCGAAGATACCGACGACAGAGATATTGGCGAAGCGCGCAAAGATCAGGAACACCATCAGCGCCACGACAACCGCCATTGCGATGGCCGCAAGCGTGTCAAGCACGCCTGCGGCCACCTTGCCAAATCCGGCAAACATGATCAGAACTCGGACGCGTTGGCGCGCACCTGGTCCATGATTTCCTTGCCGATCCGCTCTTCCATAAGGGGCCAGACGACCTCACGCACCTTGAGGGCGATCGGAGCCAGCTCTGCGTCCGTCGGCTCGATGTATTCGATGCCGGCGGCCTTGGCTTTCTCGACAAAGCCCGCGTCGATCGACCGGGCCGACTCGAAACCGTCCTGCATGATGACCTGCGAGGCGTCCGCGATGACCTTCTGCTGCTCTTCGGTCAGGCTGCCCCAGAATTCGCCATTGGCCGAAATCACCCCGGTGATGAACTGCTGGCGGGTACGGTTGTAGAAGTTGATCGTGTCGCGGAAGTATTCATAATCCCAGTAGATCACGTTGGCCGCATCGCCATCCACCACGCCTGTCTGGATCGAGGTGAAGGTTTCAGCCCAGTCGATCGAGGCGGTCTGATAGCCCATGGCCTGCATGGCCTCGGCCATCGGGAACATGGCGGGCACACGGACCTTCAGCGAAGCGGCTTCTTCGGCGGTCTTGGCGTATTTGCCCTTGGTGGCAACGCCGTTGAAGCCTTCCGGCCATGCACCGAAGAACTTCAGACCCATGTCCGCGTAGATGCCATCGAGAGTGGCGTTCAGCCAGCCGCCCTGACCGTAGGCCTGGAAGGCGTCTTCCCAGCTTTTCAGCATGTAGGGGGTGTAAAGCAGCCCAATACGTTCGTCATAAGAGGTCGAAGGCCAGTTGATCATCAGCTGGACGTCATTGGCCACAAACAGATCAAAGATCTCTTGCTGGCCGCCCAGTTCGTTCTGGTAGAAAATGTCAACCTGGATCTCGCCCTTGGTGCCTTCCTCGATCAGGCTGGCCCATTTTTCCATGGCATCGCCGGTGGGCGACCCCTTTGCGCCCGAGTCGGTGGACATCTTGATCGTGATGGGCTCGGCAGATGCAGTCAGCGCGATCAGACTGACGGATGCGGCAAGCGCGAAGGCTTTCAGGGCGGTGATCGGCATGACTGTCCTCCATTTTGTCATGGCTCGGAAATGGGCGCTTTGGTGGCGCATTCCCGACGTTTGATTTGGTGGACGTTAGACATATCCGCACATATGTGTCCATAGAAGATTCGTCCATCGCCGGGCCTTGCTGCATGCAAATGGCGCTATCAAAGATTGCGCAAGGCGCCTGCAGCTGCCTATTCTCCTTTTTTGACAAGGGTCACGGGGGTGGGGACAGCACGTGCAGGAAAGCGAAGAACTGGCGGGGCAGTCCGCAGAGGCCGAGGATCGCGCCGCGCGTCTGACCAGACAGGACTGGCTGGACCTGGCGCTGAAGACTTTGGTCGAAGACGGGATCGATCAAGTCAAGATCCAGAGCATGGCCAAGAAGCTGAACGTCGCAAGGTCCAGTTTCTATTGGCAATTCGAAAGCAGAGAGGCGCTGCACAGCGCCATGCTGGATGATTGGCTGCGCAAGAACACCAGCCCGATCATCGAACGCGCCATGCGGCCTGCCAGCGACATCATTTCTGCCGTCATCAATGTTTTCGAGTGTTGGCTCGACGAAACGCTGTTCGACCCGACACTGGACATGGCTGTCCGCCTCTGGGCACGCCGCGCCGCCGAGGTGCGCGCTGTTGTCACAGAGGCCGACGGAATCCGCGTGGATGCCCTGCGCCGCATGTTCCTGCGCTATGGCTACGCCGCGGAAGAGGCGCTGATCCGGGCCCGCACGCTGTATTACACGCAGATCGGCCAGTACACGCTGGAAGATTTCGAAGAGCCCGCGGTCCGGTTTTCTTATGGACCCGCCTATCTGCATATTTTCACCGGCCAGCAGCCCGATGCAAAGCATCGCGCGCATCTGGCGCGGTGCATCGAGGAAAAGTATTTCGCGCCGCGCCGCGCCCGCGAGGCGCGCTAGGGCGGCCGCGCCGCCGCTATATGGACATATGTGTACTTGTGTGGCACCCTTTCTGCAAACGGAGGGCTGCGATGCAGGAACAATATCGGGTTGTCATCATTGGCGGGGGTGTTGTTGGCGCCTCTGTTGCGTATCACCTTGCCAAGTTCGGCTGGACGGATGTGGCCATTGTGGAGCGTGACGTTCTGACGGCTGGGTCCAGCTGGCACGCGGCGGGTGGGTTTCATGCGCTGAACGCCGATCCGAACATTGCCGCGTTGCAGGCCTATACGATCGACCTTCTGACCGAGGTTGGCGCGGAATCGGGCATCAACATCGGCATGCACATGACGGGCGGCATCTCGATCGCCTCGGCGCCGGCGCGGTGGGAATGGCTGCAATCGGCCTATCGCACCTTCCAGTCGCTGGGCATCAATGACGTGGAGCTGATCGGCCCTGACGAGATCAAGCGCCGCTGCCCGATCATCTCGACCGAAGGTGTCATCGGCGGCATGTGGAGCGACCGCGAGGGCCATATCGACCCCTCGGCGGTGGTGCATGCCTATGCACGCGCCGCCAAGAACCGCGGCGCCACGATCCTTGAACATACCAAGGTCGAAGACCTGCGCCAGCGCCCGGACGGGTCGTGGGATGTGGTCACCGACAAGGGCGTGATCCGTGCCGAACATGTGGTCAACGCCGGCGGCCTGTGGGCCAAGCAGGTGGGTCGCATGGCGGGCGTGGATCTGCCGGTGACACCGATGGAGCACCACTACCTTGTGACCGAAGCCATCCCAGAGCTGGTGGAGATGAAAGGCGAGATCCCGCTGATCGTCGACCTTGAGGGTTTCACCTATACCCGGCAGGAACAGAAGGGCCTGCTTCTGGGCATCTATGAGCGCGACTTCAAGCATTGGCACATGGACGGCGCGCCCTGGGATTTCGGGGTGGAGCTGATTCAGGAAGACCTTGGCCGGATCGAGTATGAGCTGGGTCTCGGCTTCCAGCGCTTCCCCTGCCTGAATACGGCGGGTGTCAAGCGTTGGGTCAACGGCGCCTTTACCTTCTCGCCCGATGGCAACCCGCTGGTCGGCCCGGTGCGTGGGCTTCGCAATTACTGGGTGGCCTGCGGCGTGATGGCGGGCTTCCTGCAGGGTGGCGGCGTGGGCAAATCCCTGGCCGAATGGATGATCGGCGGCGAGCCGCAGGCCGACATCTTTGGCATGGACATCGCCCGCTACGGCGATTTTGCCTCGAACCGCGAATACATCCGCCAGACGACCGGGCAGTTCTACTCGCGCCGCTTCGTCATGTCCTACCCGAACGAACAGCTGCCCGCCGGGCGCACCCTGAAGGCCCCCGGTGCCTATGAGGGCATGACCGCGGCGGGCTGCCGCTGGGGCGCGGGTTGGGGGCTGGAGCAGCCGTTGTATTTTGCGCCGGAGGGGTTTGAAGAGACGCCCTCGCTGAAGCGGTCGAATGCCTTCGACCTGATCGGGGCCGAGGCCCGCGCCGCGCGCGATGGCGTGGCGCTGCTCGATATCACGGCCTTCTCGCGCTATGAGGTCTCGGGTCCCGAGGCCGAAGCCTGGCTGGACCGCACCTTTGCCTGCCGTTTGCCCAAACCGGGCCGGGCGTGCCTTGCGCCGATGCTGTCGGAAACCGGCAAGCTGAAGGGCGATCTGACGCTGCTGAACTGGGGCAACGGCACCTGGTGGATCATGGGGTCTTATTACCTGCGCGAATGGCACATGCGCTGGTTTGAGGGCACCACTCCGGCCGGTGTCGGCCTGCGCGACATCTCGGACACTGTTGGCGGCTTTGCCCTGATCGGCCCGAAATCGCGCGCTGTGCTGGAGCGGCTGACCCATCAGGACGTATCCGCTGCGGCGCTGCCGTTCATGGGGCTGGCTACGGTTGATCTGGGTTTGCTGCGCAGCAAGGTTGCCCGCATGTCGGTGACGGGCGAGCTGGGCTATGAGATCAACGTTGGCGCGCTGGAACATGCCACCCTGCGCAAGCTGCTGCTGGCCGCAGGGGCAGAGCATGGCATCCGCGAGATCGGGTTCAACGCGGTTCTGTCGCTGCGGCTGGAGAAAAGCTTCGGCATCTGGTCGCGCGAGTTCACCCAAGGCTACACGCCGGGGGAAACCGGGATGGACCGCTTCATCGCGTGGGACAAACCCGGCTTCGTCGGGCGCGAGGCTGCCTTGGCCGAACGCGCCAATCCGTCCTCCCGCGTGCTGGTGACGCTGGAGGTGGCGGCAACCGACGCCGATGCTTCGGGCTATGAACCGATCTGGCAGGCGGGCAAGCTGGTGGGCTTTGTCACCTCGGGCGGCTATGGTCACACGCTGGGCCGCAGCCTTGCGATGGCGATGGTGGACCGTTCGGTTGCGGCCCCCGGCACCCAACTGACGATGCATATCGTCGGCCAGGAAGTTGCCGCAACGGTGATCCCCGCTTCGCCCCATGATCCCAAGGGGGCCGCGTTCCGCGCCTGATGCGGATCGGCCCCTCGCCCGCCCCCGCCCGGGGGTGGGCCCTACGCAACGCCGGATGGTCCCGATGACAAGGCATTACTCTGCCCTCTCGCTGCTGAAAGAGGGCTTCAACAACCAGCAAGGCTGGGTCAAGGCCTGGGAAAACCCCAGGCCGAAGCCCCGCTATGACATCGTGATCATTGGCGGCGGCGGTCATGGCCTTGCCACCGCCTATTACCTGGCCAAGACCCATGGGATCACCAATGTCGCGGTGATCGAAAAGGGCTGGCTGGGCGGCGGCAATACCGGGCGCAACACGACGGTGGTGCGCTCGAACTACTTCTTCCCCGAAAGCGTCCGCCTCTATGATCTGGCGCTGAAGCTTTATGAGGGGCTCTCGCGCGAGCTGAACTATAACATCATGCTGTCGCAGCGTGGCATGATCAGTCTGGCCCACACCCCAGCCGAGATGGAGATGTCGGCGCGGGTGGTGAATGCGATGCAGATCAACGGCACCGATGCCGAGCTGTTCGGCCCCGAAGATGTGCGCCGGGTTCTGCCGATCTACAACTTTGGCCCAAAGGCGCGCTATCCGGCCCTGGGCGGGGTGTGGCAGGGCCGGTCCGGCACCGCGCGGCATGATGCCGTGGCTTGGGGCTATGCCCGCGCGGCCTCGCGCCTTGGGGTGGACATCATCCAGCAATGCGAGGTGCAGGACTTCATCATCGAAGGCGGGCGCTGCCGCGGGGTCGTCACCAGCCATGGCACGATCCGGGCCGACCGCGTCGGCATGGCGGTGGCCGGGCATTCGTCGCAGATGTCGGCCAAGGCCGGGTTCCGGTTGCCCATCGTCTCTTACGCGCTGCAAGCCTGCGTGTCAGAGCCGGTGAAGCCCGTCCTTGACACGATCGTCCTGTCGCCGGGCGCAGGCACCTATGCCAGCCAGTCCGACAAGGGCGAGATGGTGGTGGGCGGCGGTCTTGACCGGATCCCGTCCTATGGCCAGCGCGGCAACCTGCCGGTTCTGGAAACCGTCGTCTCCGGTCTGGTCGAGATGTTCCCGTCGTTCCGCCAGCTGAAGCTGATGCGCCACTGGGCGGGCATCGTCGACGTCGTGCCGGACAGTTCGCCGATCATCGGCGAAAGCCCCTTGCCGGGCCTGTTCCTGAACTGCGGCTGGGGCACGGGCGGGTTCAAGTCGATCCCGGCTGGCGGCACGCTTTTGGCGCATCTTCTGGCGACCGGCACGCATCATGACATCTCGCGTCCCTTCGATCTGGACCGCTTCGCAAGGGGCCGGCTGATCGACGAGGCTGCAGGCTCTGGCATCGCACACTGAGGCACCCATGCAGATCTTTTCCTGTCCCTTCTGCGGTCCGCGACCCGAATACGAGTTCCACTTTGGTGGCGATCTGGGCAACCACCGGCCCGAGGGCGCCGATGTGTCGCCCGAGGTCTGGGCGCAATACCTGCACTTCCGCAACAATCCCAAGGGCATCGCCCAGGAAATCTGGCTGCACATGACCTGCGGCGAGATCTTTGCGATGCAGCGCGACACGGTCAGCATGGCGGCCGAACCGGGCCAGCCCCTGATCCCCGAGGAGACCCGGCCATGACCGCCCGCCGCCTGCCCCAAGGGGGCGAGATCGACAGGCAGCGCCCGCTGACCTTCACCTTTGATGGCCGCAAGATCGCGGGCTTTCGCGGCGACACGCTGGCCTCGGCGCTGCTCGCCGCCGGTGAAACGGTGCTGGGCCGCAGCTTCAAGTATCGCCGCCCGCGCGGCCTGTTCGGCGCCGGCGTCGAAGAGCCGAACATCTATGCCGACGTGGTCGCGGGCGATGCCCTGCGTCCGAACCTGCGGGTCACGACCGAACCCGCGCGCGACGGGCTTGTGCTGCGGGCCTCGAACACCGCACCTTCGGCACTGTCCGACCGGACGGGGATGGTTGACCTCTTTGCCCGGTTCATCCCGTCGGCCTTCTATTACAAGACCTTCATGTGGCCGAACTGGCACCTGTTCGAACCGAAGATCCGCGAGATGGCGGGTCTTGGCCGGGTGGCCTCTGACCAAACCGGGCCGGTGGGCGACCAGATCAACCATTTTTGCGATGTGGTGGTCGTGGGCGCAGGGCCGGTCGGCATCGCGGCCGCACGGATGCTGGCGCAGAATGGGCAGAGCGTCCTTCTGGTGGATGATGGCAGCCGGATCGGCGGCAGCCTCTTGCATCGGCAGGCCACGATGGATGGTCTGGACGGGGCCGCATGGCTTGCGCAGGCCGAGGCGGATCTTGCCACCTTGGGCGTGCGGGTCCTGACCCGGACCACCGCCTTTGGCATCTATGACCATGGGCTGATCGCCCTGAACCAGCGCGCCGAGGCGGGCGGGCCCGAGACGTTGTGGCGCGTGCGCCCCAAGCGGATCGTGCTGGCGGCAGGCGCGATCGACCGCCCCTTGCCCTTCGCCCAGAATGACCTGCCCGGCATCCTGTCGGCGCAAGCGGCGCTGGTCTATCTGCGGCGCTATGCGGTCCTGCCGGGTGCGCGGATCGTGATTGCCACCAACAACTCCACCGGGGCCGAAGTCGCGCAAGCGATGGCCGCAGCCGGGGCTGCTGTGACACTGGTCGACCGTCGCCCGCAGGCCAGCGCGCCGGACGGCGTGACCTGCCATGCCGGGCGCAGCGTCCGCCGCGCCTTGGGCCGCACCCGACTGGCGGGGGTGGAACTTGATGACGGCACGCGGCTTGAGTGCGATTGCCTGCTGGTCTCTGGCGGGTTCACGGCCAGCATCCACCTGTTTGCGCAAGCCAAGGGCAAGCTGCAATGGGATGACCGGCGCCTGACCTTCGTGCCGGGCAGCGAGGTCGAGGGGCTGACGGTTGTCGGCGCCGCCGCCGGCCAATTTGTGCTGGCCGAGGCGCTGTCGGCCCTTCCAGGTGCGTTGGGCTGTGGCACGCCCGCCCCACAAGTGGAAAGCCTGCCTTATGACATCACCTCGGCCTGGCCCGAGCCTGGGCAAAAGGGCCGCGTCTGGATCGATTACCAGCACGATGTCACCGCCAAGGACGTGGAGCTGGCCGCGCGGGAAAACCTGATCTCGGTCGAGCATCTGAAACGCTACACCACCCTCGGGATGGCGACCGATCAGGGCAAGACCTCCAACCTCAATGGCCTGGCCCTCATGGGGCAACTGACGGGGCGCGCGATCCCCGAGGTGGGGACGACAACCTATCGCCCGCCCTTCACGCCGGTGCCCTATGTCAGTCTGGCCGGCCCCCGGGGCGGCAGCCGCATGAACCCGCTGCGCCGACTGGCGCTTGAGGCCCAGCATCGCGGGGCAGGCGCGGCACTGGGCGAATACGGCGGGTGGTTGCGCCCGATCCATTACGGCAAGGACGCCTCGGCGATCGAGACCGAGGCGCGGATGGCGCGGGCAGCGGTCGGGTTGTTCGACGCCTCGCCCCTTGGCAAGATCGAGGTGATCGGCCCGGACGCGGCCGAATTCCTTGACTTCATCTATTACAACACCGTCTCGACCCTGAAACCGATGGCTTGCCGCTATGGCTTTATCCTGAGCGAAAGCGGCGTGGTGTTCGATGATGGCGTGCTGGTGCGGCTGGATCAGGACCGGTTCATCGTGTCCTGCTCGTCCTCGCATGTGGCAGGGGTTCATGCGCTTTTGGAAGAATGGCGGCAGGACCGCTTTCCGACCAGGCGCATCTTCATCCACAACGCCACGGCGGAAACCGCCACGATCACGGTCACCGGCCCGCTTGCGCGGGAGACGATCGCCGCGGCAGGCATTGCGGCCGACCTGTCGCCTGGATCTTTCCCGCATATGACAACCCGTTGGCACGGGACGGGCGATGCGGCGCTGCGGCTGACACGGGTCAGCTTTACCGGCGATCTGTCCTATGAAATCTCGGTCCGGCAGGATCTTGCGCCCGAGCTGTGGGCCCGTCTCGGCGCCGCTGCGGCGCAGTTCGGGGGCGGTCCGGTGGGGATCGAGGCAATCATGATCCTGCGGGCCGAAAAGGGCTTTATCGTCATCGGCAAGGACAGCGACGGCATGAGCCGCCCGATGGATCTGGGCGTATCCGGCCCGCTGAAATCCAAGAAGGTCGAGTTCATCGGCAAGCGGTCCTTGCTGACCGAAGAGGCGCAGCGCCCCGACCGCAACCAGTTGGTCGGCCTGACGCCCACCGATGGGCTGGGCTTGCTGCCCGTGGGCGGGCATGGGATCGACACCTCGGGGGCGGCGCCGCGGTCCATCGGCTATGTCACCTCCAGCTATCAGGGCATCGGCGTCGATCATCCCGTCGCACTTGGCCTGATTGAACGGGGCGCCAGCCGCCATGGCGAAGAGATCACCATCCAGCACCTTGGCCAGCGTCGTCGCGCGCGGATCTGCGCCCCCTGCTTCTTTGATCCAAAGGGAGACCGCCTGAATGCTTGACCGTTCCGGCTTCTGGCCTGCGCCATCCACCCCCGACGCCCGGCTTGTGGGCGATAGTCTTGACGTCCGCCTCCTGCCCCCCCTGCCGCAAGTCATGGTCTCGGGTGATCTGACAGGTTTTCTGGCCCGCCATGACCTCTCTCCTGCGGTCGGCCTTCTGGCACCTGTGACCCAACCCCGCTATGCCCTGCGGCTGGCGCGCAACCGGATGCTGGCCGTGGGTGTGGCGCAAGACCATGCCGCATCAGGCTGGGCCGAAGGGGTCGCCACAACGCCCATGACCGGCGCGCTGGCGGTCCTGCAGATATCTGGGCAAAGGCGGATGGACCTCTTTGCACGGGCCTCGGCAATCGATCCCAAGGCAGGCAGCCCCAGCGCCGCGCTCAACTTTGCCGGGGTGACGGCTGCGCTTTGTCAGGATGACGAGGGCCTGCGGCTGCATGTCGATCGCAGCTTGGTGTCCTACCTCTTCGACTGGATCACAGCGACTGGCATGGCTGTTTGACGGCATATTGCCTGACAGTCGTATCCGGGGCGACCGCCACCGACTCTGTTGCGCAAATCGGCTGAGGGGCGGAGTTCCCTTTCTCCAGACAGACTTATCCTGTGATGGGCGTGCCGAGCGCGGTGAAGCCGATGCGCGATCCGAGTTATCGCGCGCGGCTTCATCGTCCTTGAGGCGTATCGCCCCTAATCGGATCCAGGATTTCCAAATCGACCCTGCCGTGACTCCCTGCATTTGAGGTCGATATGGGGGGCAGCGATGGGCTCTTGGCGGGTTCGGCGTGCCGGACCGGCGGTCCCGGTCCGGCACAAACGCGTTCAAGCCTCGCTCAACGTGGGATAGTCGGTATAGCCCTCAGCACCGCCACCATACATGGTTGCCGGATTGATCTCGTTCAATGCAGCGCCTGATTGCAGGCGGGCGACCAGATCGGGATTGGCGATGAAGGGACGGCCGAAGGCGATAAGGTCGGCCTCACCGGCTGCCAGATGCGCAGTGGCAAGGTCCAGGTCATAGCCGTTGTTGGCGATATAGGTGCCCGAGAACCGCCGACGCAGACCGGCGAAGTCAAAGGGCGCCACGTCGCGCGGGCCACCGGTCGCACCCTCGACCACATGCAGGTAGACGAGGCCCAGCTTGCTGAGATGATCGACGATGTAATCGAACTGCGGCTGCGGGTCGCTGGACGACACCCCATTCGCAGGCGAGACGGGCGAGATACGGATGCCGGTGCGCTCTGGCCCGATCTCGGCGGCGACGGCGGCGGCAACCTCCAGCATGAGGCGCGCGCGGTTTTCTACCGAGCCACCGTAAGCATCGGTGCGGTGGTTCGCGCCGTCCTTGGCGAACTGGTCCAGAAGATAGCCATTGGCGCCATGGACCTCGACCCCGTCGAAGCCCGCCGCAATGGCATTGGCCGCCGCCTGCCGGAAGTCCGCGACGATTGCGGGGATTTCCTCAAGGTCAAGGGCGCGGGGCATGGAGGTATCGGTGAACGTGTTGTTCACGAAGGTCTTGGTCGCCGCCGGGATCGCCGAGGGGGCGACCGGCGCCGCTCCGCCCGGTTGCAGGTCGACGTGGCTGACCCGGCCGACATGCCAAAGCTGCAGGAAGATGCGGCCGCCCTTGGCGTGAACCGCGTCGGTCACCACCCGCCAGCCCGCGATCTGATCGGACGTATAGATGCCGGGCGTGTCCTGATAGCCTTGCGCCTGGGGAGAGATTTGCGTCGCCTCGGCAATGAGCAGCCCCGCCGTGGCGCGCTGAGCGTAATATTCGGCGGCATGGGGGCTGGGAACCAGACCAGCTGCCGCGCGGTTCCGTGTCAGGGGCGCCATGACGATGCGGTTGGCCAGGGTTAGCGGGCCAAGGTTATAGGGTTCAAAGATTTGGTTCATCGGTCTACTTTCTGCTTTCAAGGACATCACGCGTCCAGGAACTGGACAGTGTGCTTCAGAAACCGTTCAGGATTTCGGAGCTACGTGCAGTTGCCTACATCGAGATATACGATCAGCTGTGGGTTCTGGATGTTCTGCACGACGTGCTGGGTTTGAACGTGGCGATCCTCACATCATTCACTCGGTTGACGATCATGGTGGGCTGCCTGAGCTTGGTCGATTGAATAGCCCCAAGTTTCCCAGATGCCTTGCAGTTTCAGTTTCTGCTGCTGTTCTAAGGCGATCGGTGACAGCATGCCATTCCTGGCGTGCTTGCGCTGCGGGTTGTAGAAAAACTCGATGTAATCGAACACGTCTCGGCGCGCTTCTTTGCGGGTTTTATATTTCCTGCAGCGGATGCGTTCGGGTTTGAGCAGGTTGAAGAAGCTCTCGACGACTGCCCTCGCCATTGGGCTTGAACCAATGGCGCCTTCAATGGCTCTATCCCAGCAGTATCCGCGGCGGCTCATGCTGGGGACCAGATTGTGCTGTTCGAGAAACTCTTGCCACTCATAGCCGGTGAACTGGGAGCCTTGGTCCGTTGCCCGGCAACGGTTTGCCTGCAAACCGTGAGAGGGAGAATGCACGTATACCTTGGTCTTTGGTCTGCGCCGCCAGACGGCCATGAGGAGGGCTTGCTGCGGCAGGTCGGCATAGGTCCGTCCCTGCATTGACCAACCGATCACGCGCCGCGAAAACAGATCGATTACGACCGCCAGATACAGAAACCCCTCATGCGTGCGGATATATGTGATGTCAGCGACCAAGAACTGGTCCGGCGCATCGGCATCAAACTCCCGGTTCAGGGTATTTTCCGCCACGACGGCGGGGCTGCCACCGTAAGAGCCCGGCTTCTTTTTGTAACCAATCTGGGCTCTTATGCCCGCCAGACGTGCCACGCGCCAAGCCCGATTGGGGCTGATGTCTTCGCCCATGTCGCACAGATCATCGTGCAGCTTGCGGTAGCCATAGACCTCTCCGCTGTCATCCCAAGCCTGCTTCAGCAGCGCGGTTTGGCGGCGGTCTTCCAACGCACGAGGGCTCAACGGCTCTCGCAACCATGCATAAAAGCCGCTCGGATGAACCAGAAGCATCCGGCACATGGCGAGGACTGCAAAGATCAGCCGGTTCACCGCGATGAACGCATACTTCACCGGGATTCCCTGGCGAAGTATGCGGTCGCCTTTTTATAGATGTCCCGCTCCGCCGTCACCCGCGCCAGATCGCGCTTGAGGCGGCGGATCTCGTCAACCTGCGCATCGACTTCCTCGATCACTTTCGCCGGCCGCGAAAACTGCTTTAGCCCAGCGTAGATCGACTTCGTGCTGACGCCCAACCGCTCGGCCACCTCGCGCACTGGAGAGCCCCGATCCTCGACCTGGGCCACTGCATCGCGCTTGAACTCGTCTGTGAATTTGCTTCCAGACATCTCGTCCTCCTTGCTTCCAAGATTACCAAGCAAGGCGCCTACAAATCTAAGGGCTATTCAATGACCCGAAATCCATAGTCAGCTGTGGCTCACTCCTCGATGGAAAACCCGGCTCAGTTCTGGGTGGAAATCAACATTTCAGACGTCAGATTCCGATAGTCTTGTGCCAAAATCCTCGCTCCTTGGCGAATGTCTGTGTAGCATGGCCGCGTCTTGTAACGGGAATGGTCCATGCAGCCATCATCGATCAAAGACTATCTGCGTTCGTCGAATGACCGCTGCCGGGCGCAGCACAATCTGTCGCCAACGGTCCCCAATCCGATTCTGCGGATGCAACAGACGGAGTTGTCGGAACGACGGGGTCGGTTTCTTGAGCTTGTTGGAGGGATCGGGCCAGAACTGGACCGCGGCGTCCTGTTGCCGGACAAGGGTCGGTATTGTCTGGTGATTTCCGATTGCGAAGGCGTCATCGTCGAAGCCTTCATCCCCGAGGGGCATGAGGCCGACTTTGCCCGGCATGGGATCGTTGCGGGAGGGGTCTGGTCGGAACAGATTGGCGGGACGAATGCGGTGGATATGGCGCTGCGGACCGACCGGGTTCTGACGGTACAGGGCGAGGATCATTACTACCGCTGCTTCCAAAGCTATGCGTGCAGTTCCGCGCCGTTGCATGATGGCCAGGATAACCTTTTGGGCACTGTCACGCTGGTCAGCAGCCTTCAGCGCCGCCCCGTCGAGATTGCCTGGTGTGAAAAGGTCTTGCGCGTCGCAAGCTCACGTTTGCAGGCGCGGCTCTTTCGCCGCCGGAATGAGGCGCAGATCACTGCGCGACTGGTCTCGACGTCTGCTGACGGCAGGCGTCGCTTCGAAAGCATCGTGGCCTGCGACGATGAGGGCACGGTGCTGTCCAGCCTTCCCTTGTGGCGCGATGGCCCGGTGCCGAGTGAACATCGGCAGCTCGAGGGACGACATCTGTCCGAACTCCACAACTTCGACATCACCGTTCAGGGGCCGGCGATGGTGCTGCCACGGCGCCCTGCAGCGGTGACGTCCCAAATGGCCGGCGCCACGCCGCTGCGTAGCCGACCGGGGGCAGATCTTGCCAGGATGGCCGCGCAAGGTGGCGGCATGGGAGCTGTCGTCGAGCGCGCGCGAAAACTGGCCGCGCATCGGGTGCCGTTGCTCGTCTGCGGCGAGCCGGGCGTGGAAAAGGAGGCCTTCGTTCGGGCTATTGTGCAAGACCTGTTTCCCACCGCCCCCGCCCTGTCCTGCTTTGACGCGACCAGTTGCAGCGATGAACTGGGGGCGGTTCTGGCACAAGTGCGCTTCCTGTCCGAACACCCGATCGATCGGATTTCCCCGGTCCTGATCGTGTTGAATGTCGATCGGCTGCAGGGTGCAGCCCTGTTGGCGCTGCAGGATTTCCTTGAGGAACTGGAATGCTCTGAGCAACCGGCAAGACGCATCGCGCAGCGTCCCTTGGTGCTAATGACGTTGCAGGGAGATTGGCAGTCGATCCAGCGCGATCCGGCGGCGGACCGGTCCATGGTATTCCTCACCGGGCAGTCTGTTCTGACATTGCCGCCTCTGCGGGAACGCAATATCGCGGCGGTGTTGGATACGGTGCTGCTTGCCGATTTCGGGGGTACGCTTGAAGTCTCTGATCCTGCGCGCGCGGCGCTGTCGGCCTATGACTGGCCTGGCAACCTTAGGGAATTGCGGGCTGTCCTCCGCGAGGCTGGGATTTGTGGCAATGGGCGGCGGATCAATCTGGTCGATTTGCCCGCGCGGTTGATCGGGCCAGACCGTTCGTCTGGGGTTCAAGACACGCGGCAACGTCTGATCGACGCGCTGGATAGTGCCAACTGGAACGTGTCGCGCGCCGCCGCGCGGCTGGGAAAAAGCCGCGCCACCGTCAACAGATGGATCGCAGACCACGGGCTGAAGCGTCCGTGACGGCCTATGCCGTTGCGTCGGATTGCGCGGCCAAAAGCTCTGACAGGCGATTGCGGGCTGTTTGGGCAAGAATGGCGGGGAATGCCACAAGCTGCCCTGTTTCAGCGACAAGATCTGAAAGCGTCGTGTGAGCGTCTGGGCGGGGGGCATCGGGCAATCCGGCAGCATGATGGAGTGCTGCCAGCGCAGGCCACACCACACTTGGCAGCGGGCTGACCTGTGCAGCCGCGTGGAGCAAAACCGTCCCCGCTCCGCCGCGCCAACGCTGCGCGGTACCGGCAAGTTTGCGTCCGCCAACCGTGATATTCCATGCCCCATCACAGAACGCACCGTCAATCGCACCCGTGTCAGCGGTGATCGCAAGCTGCAAGAGGGCATCGGCCAGAATGTCGCAGATCAGGTCATAGCCCTGTCCGATCTGGAAGCCGGGAGCAAGCGGCAAGACCAGGCTAAGGTTCAGCGTCCCCGGCCCCTGCGGCACAGCCCCGCCCCCACTCGACCGGGCCAGCACCGGCCAACCTGCAGCAGCCAACGCTGGCATCGCGGCCATGACGCCCTCTCGGCGCGTCAAGGTTTCGGGCACGATGATTGCCTGCGACATGGCAGACCAGACCAAAACGCCGGGCTGTCCCGCAGCCAACATATCCCGCTCCTGCGCGATGCCTTCGGCCGCCGTCGGGAACCAGATGGCCGTCACGCAGCGAAGCCTTCGATCTCCAGACAGAGATCCGTCAGAAAGGCAGCGGCCGGGGCACCATCGACCGCGCGATGGTCAAAGGTCAGCGACAATCCCATCATGGGCCGGAATATCACGCCATCACCATCGGGAACGGCAGTCAGTACTGTGCAACCTATCCCCAGAATCGCGATCTGTGGTGCGTTCAGGATGGGGGTGAACTGCTCTACCCGCGAGAGGCCGAGATTGGTCAGCGTGAAGGTCCCCCCGGTCATTTCCGGCACCGTCAGCTTGTTGGTGCGCGCGCGGGCCACAAGATCCTGCCGGGCGGTGCGCAACTGATCCAGTGACATGGTGTCCGCGCCAAAAATCGCGGGCGCGGCCAACAGGTTTCCGGGCAGCGCGATGGCCACGCATAGGTCGATCCGTTCGGGCAGCTGGACCTCGCGGTCGCGCAGGGTGCCGTTCAGATCGGGATGCCGGCGCAGAACGCGCAGCAGCGCCAGCATCAAGAGGTCTTCAACCGAGACCCGCGTCCCATCCTGGGCCAGACAAGTCTTTACGGCAAGCAAGGTGCTTACATCGGCGCGTGCGTGATGGGTCAACTGCGCCGCGCCCTGCAACGAGGCCAACATCTTGTCCGCGATCATTCCGCGCATCCCGCGCAGTGGAACAGTGCGGAGCGGGCCCGCCTCTGTCATGCGATGCTCCCGATCACGGTGCCCTTGGCCACCACGGCATCCTGCGGCTGCAGGATCGTCAGCTTGCCAGCAGCTGGCGCCAGGATTTCGAACTGGACCTTGGCGGTCATAATCTCGGCGATCAGCGCACCTTCGCGGACAGTGGCGCCGTCGCTGGCGAGCCATGCGGTGATGACGCTTTCGTCGTCACCTTCATAGAGATCTTGGGGAATGATGATGTCAATTGCCATGGATTTGCCATTTGTGGATGCCGCCCCGAACGCGGGGCGGCATATGGGAAGGTTGTTGTCAAATCGACGCGGCCTAGCACAGTTCTCGCGCGGCGGCGGCAACCTTGTCGGCATTGGGCAGGCAATGCTGCTCCATCACCCGGGCAAAGGGGATAGGCACATCCGGATAAGCGATACGCCGCGGCGGCGCCTTGAGCTGGATGTCCCCCATCTCGCAGACGGTGGCGATGATCTCGCCCGAGACGCCGTAGCTGTGATAATCCTCGTCCACAACAATCAGTCGTCCGGTCTTGCGCACCGAGGCCCGCACCGTTTCGCGATCCAGCGGCACCAGTGATCGCAGATCAACGACCTCGGCACTGATGCCGTCGGCCTCCAGTTGGGCAGCGGCCTTCAGCGCGTGGTGAACGCCCATCGCGATTGAGACGATGGTCACATCCGTGCCTTCGCGCACGACCGCGGCCTTGCCGATCGGCACCTCATAGGCGTCCTCGGGGACGTGGACATTGGCCCCCGCCTCAGTGCCCAGCCAGCCCATGCCCTGCAACCCCTTGTGGAACATGAAGACCACCGGCGCATTGTCGCGGATCGCCGCTGTCATCAGCCCCTTGGCGTCATGGGCGTTCGACGGACTGACCACCTTCATCCCCGGCAGGTGCGCGAAGGTGCCGTAAAGGCATTGTGAATGTTGGCCGGCATCGGAATAGCCACCACCGGTCGACGTCATCAGCACCATTGGCACTTTGACGTTGCCGCCCGAGAAATAGGTGTTCTTTGCCATCAGGTTGTAGATCGCATCAAAGCACACGCCAAAGAAGTCGACAAACATCAGTTCGACCACTGGTCGCATGCCATCCTGCGCGGCACCAACCGCCGCCCCGATAAAGCCGGTCTCGGAGATCGGAGTATCGCGCACACGTTCGGGGCCGAATTCGGTCACGAGACCCCGCGTGTTGCCAAAGACGCCGCCCAATTGGGCAACGTCCTCGCCCATGACGAAGACGGTCGGATCCGCCCGCATCTCTTGCGCAATGGCCTCGGCCATGGCGCGGGCGATTGTCAGTTTGCGTTCGTTTTCCATTTCCATTCCCTTCCTCGTCCGGTTACGCGAAAACAGCCGACAGGGCGTCTTCGGGCTTCGGGTCCGCGCTTTCGCGGGCAAACCGGATTGCGGCATCGACCCGGGCTTGCGCCTCTGCTTCCATGCCGTCCAGTTCGGAACTGGTGAACCTGCCCTCGGCTTCCAGTCGCTGGCGCATCGCCGGGATCGGATCACGGGCGAAAAGGGCCTCCTTTTCCCCTTTTGGACGGTAGCCTTCGGCATCGCCCATGAAGTGACCTGCCAGACGGAAGGTCTCGACCTCGATCAGCGTCGGCCCGTCACCGGCTCGCGCCCGTGCGATGGCCTCGCCCGCCACGTCATAAATCGCCCAAGGGTCGTTGCCGGGAATGTAGTGGCCGGGGATGCCGTAGGATGCGGCGCGGACGTGGTTCTTTTCGACTGAGGTCGATTTGGACTTTGCAACCGAGATGCCCCAGGCGTTGTCCTCGATCACACAAATCATCGGCAGCTTCCAAACGGAGGCCATGTTCATCGTCTCGTGAAAGGCGCCCTGATTGGCCGCGCCTTCGCCAATGAAGGCCACCGCCACGCCCGGCTTGCCCTGCATTTTGCGCGACAGAGCGGCACCGGCGGCCGGGCCCATGCCCTGCGCGATGATGCCGGAACATGCAAAGTTCACAGCCGGATCAAAGATGTGCATATGACCGCCCCGGCCACCCGAAAGCCCGGTCGCCTTGCCGAAGATCTCGGCGGCCATCCGGTTCAGATCCACGCCTTTGGCGATGGCCTGATGGTGCGGCCGGTGCGTCGCGGTGACGATGTCTTCTGCGGTCAGATGCGCGCAAACGCCCACGGCGACTGGCTCCTGCCCATCCGACAGGTGCATCTCACCCGGGATCGGCCCGTTCGCCATATTGAAGACAGGCGATTTGCCTTCCATGTAGATCTTGTTGATGACGGTCTCGAAACGACGGCTTGTCACCATCGTCTGATACATCCATCCCAAAGTCTTGTTCGATGGTTGCATGATTCCCTCCCTCTGGTAGCGAAACCATTTCCCACGTCGTGCAACCCTTCCTAGCGGTACCTGATGCGTGAGGTCAGAATCCGACCCGACTGTCTCGGAACAGGGGAAATGAGACAGGTCTGTGAGACAAAAAGACAGCTCTGTCCTGGGGTCGCCTACCCATTCTAGGCAGTTCCCGTAGACATCGTCCCGCTCATTCCTGCATCCACAGAAGATCTCTCGAATGGATCTAGCTCAGCGGGGCCTTGTTCTTCCTCTTAGCCAATTCGAACCTGAATTTCTCTAGCTGACCTGCCCCCCGGTCGTCCCTCGTTCATAACGAGAGTCCTTTGGGTTGATAGT
>ERZ1645187.462-NODE-462-length-39887-cov-17.492820_pt1 | contig 39887 bp, 30 predicted proteins | sample MGYA00575352_ERZ1645187 | MGnify/ENA primary metagenome ERZ1645187 (study PRJEB40837, sample SAMN11349314) | freshwater sediment metagenome | isolation source: river sediment | host: Sediment | place: India: Wazaribad , New Delhi | collected 2017-02-21 ... | reverse complement strand
GGCGCGGATCCGTGCGCATCCATTCGTAGCCGAGGATCAGCACCGCCTGCGCCAGGTTGAGCGAGGCGAAGCGGCTGTTGACGGGGACCATCACCAGCGCGTCGGCGTTTGCCACCTCGCTCGTCTCGAGGCCGTTGCGCTCGCGCCCGAACAGGATGCCGACGCGCTCGCCAGCCGCGATCCGGCGGCGCATTTCGGCGATCGCCGCGGCGGGTGTCAGCACCGGCTTCCTCAAATCGCGCTGGCGGGCGGTGGTGGCGGCGAGCCAGTGGAGATCGCCGATCGCCGTATCGAGCGTCGGCACCGCCACCGCGTCGTCGATGATGTAGTTGGCACCCGATGCCGCGATGCGCGCCTTCTCGTTCGGCCAGCCGTCGCGCGGCGCGATGAGGCGCAACTCGTCGAGGCCGAAATTGGCCATGGCGCGCGCCACCATGCCGATGTTGTCGGCGAGCTGCGGTTCCATCAGGATCACGGCCGGGCTCTCGCCGGACCCGTGAAACGCAGAGCCCTGGATGTGGGCGCGGCGGATGCCATGCTGGAGCTTGCGCAGCACGCGACGGGCCCAGAACCAGTAGTTCTCGCCCGACCACGTCTTTTCGAGCGCGGCAAGTGCCGGGGTGTGCAGGGTCGCGGTTCCCTCGCCCGTCAGCCTTACCGTGCCGTCGCCGACCACGATCTCGCGGTGCGCGCGCACGAAATCGTCGAGCGTCGCCAGTCCGAGAGATTCGGTGCGCCGCTTGCAGCCCGCGCAGGTGGCGGTGGTCTGCTCACAGCGCAGCTCCGCACAGTACGTCAGCACGCCGGCCAGCGTGTCGCGCGTCAGCTCCGGTACGGCGAGTTCGGCAAGCCCCTCGTCGATCATGCGGTTGTGGCAGACGTGGACGACCTCGGCGACGCTCCGCCCGCTGCCGGCAAGGCGCGGTTCGCCTGTGTCGGTCTGGATCGCTATGTCGCTCACGGTCACGGGGCTTGTTCTCGTCGGCTTGCGCTGGTTGGCTGGTGTCGCTCCCGCCGGTCATGACGCGCGGGACCGATCGATCACGCGCCATTCCATAGCGGCGGTCCGCGGCGCGGTCACGCCCTTTGCAGGGCCGGTCTCAGGCGCACCCGCAGCGCCGCAGCAGCGGCACCTCCACCCGCCGCGATGCCGCCACCGGGTGAGCGCGCCGGGCATTCCTGATCCCTTCGGCTGACTTGTTGCGGTGCGACACACTGTCTATGGTGCCCGCGATTTTGAACTCCCCCAAAACAGGCCGAGGTCGAGACCCATGAAGAAGATCAAGGTGGCAGGCACCGTCGTCGAGATGGACGGCGACGAGATGACCCGCATCATCTGGCAGCTCATCAAGGACAAGCTGATCCACCCCTACCTCGACGTGAACCTCGAATACTACGACCTCGGCGTCGAGCATCGCGACAAGACCAACGATCAGGTGACGATCGACAGCGCCAACGCCACGAAGAAGCACGGCGTCGCCGTCAAGTGCGCCACCATCACGCCGGACGAAGCCCGCGTGAAGGAGTTCAACCTGAAGGAAATGTGGAAGTCGCCCAACGGCACCATCCGCAACATCCTCGGCGGCGTCATCTTCCGCGAGCCCATCATCTGCAAGAACGTGCCGCGCCTGGTGCCCGGCTGGACGCAGCCGATCGTCATCGGACGCCACGCCTACGGCGACCAGTACCGCGCCACCGATTTCAAGTTCCCCGGCAAGGGCACGCTGACCATCAAGTTCGTCGGCGAGGACGGCAAGGTGATCGAGAAGGAGGTCTTCAAGGCTCCCGGCTCCGGCGTCGCCATGGCCATGTACAATCTCGACGAGTCGATCCGCGATTTCGCGCGCGCCTCGCTGAATTACGGCCTGATGCGCGGCTGGCCGGTGTATCTGTCGACCAAGAACACCATCCTCAAGGCCTACGACGGCCGCTTCAAGGACATCTTCGAAGAGGTGTTCGAGAGCGAGTTCAAGGCCGAGTACGACAAGAAGAAGATCGTCTACGAGCACCGCCTGATCGACGACATGGTGGCGAGCGCGCTGAAGTGGTCGGGCGGCTACATCTGGGCCTGCAAGAACTACGACGGCGACGTGCAGTCCGATACGGTTGCGCAGGGCTTCGGCTCGCTCGGCCTGATGACCTCGGTGCTGCTGTCGCCCGACGGCAAGACAGTCGAGGCGGAAGCCGCGCACGGCACCGTCACGCGCCACTACCGCGAGCACCAGAAGGGCAAGGAGACGAGCACCAACTCGATCGCCTCCATCTTCGCGTGGACGCGCGGTCTCGCGCACCGTGCCAAGCTCGACGGCAACGACGAGCTGAAGCGCTTCGCCGATACGCTCGAGAAGGTGTGCGTCGACACGGTCGAGGCCGGCTACATGACCAAGGACCTCGCGCTGCTGGTTGGCGCCGACCAGAAGTGGCTGTCGACCACCGGCTTCCTCGACAAGATCGACGAGAACCTGAAGAAGGCCATGGGCACCGCGTAAGCGGGTGCTCCGCGCTGTAATTACGACAAGGGCCGGGCGGCGACGTCCGGCCCTTGTCCGTTGCAGGCCGATGGCATGGCCGGCAGATTGCCTCGCGCAACGGGCACGTCGTCGCGGGTGCATCTCCGGCGCTTGACTTCAGTCAAGCCCGGTTCCACCCGTGCCGGGCATGCGGAAACTCCGGTTCGAACAAGTCGCGCGGCTCGCGCGAGACACGTCGAGGGGCCATGAGCAAGACCGCGTTCGACATCTGGCTGGTCTGGTCCGACCGCCGCCTGCATGTGGCGGAGGACACCACCGCGCTGGCGGTGCTGCAGGAGGCGGGCATCGCCATCGATGTCGGCTGCACGCATGGCGAATGCGGGACGTGCGCGACCGAGTACGTCGAGGGCGACGTCATCCACAACGACTCGTGCCTCAGCGCCGCCGATCGCGAGCACGAGTTCTGCCCGTGCATCTCGCGCGCCCGCGGCACGCTGGTATTGCCGTTGTGAAACCAACTGATGTCACGGGGTCGAGGGGCCCGAGGCCCCTCGCCTTCACTGCACTTCGCCACTTCACTGCGCTGGTACGTTGCTCGCCGTCGACCAATCGGGCGCGTAAAGCGGCAGCGTCGCGGTGTTGAAGGCGCGCGCGTCGTAGTTTTTCAACGCGCGTTCGAACACGACGCTCGCGGGTCGCGCCGGCCACAGCTTTTCCATCCACGCCGGTGACGCCCCGGCCTCGGCCTGCTCCAGCGTCAGCTCGAAGCGATAGCTGCCCGGCTCACGGATCAGCTCGTTCGGCTTCTGCTCGTCGCCGCGCGTGTAGAACAGCACGGTCTCGGTGCGGCTGGCGTTGCCCGGAACCGAGATCGGCGCGAACGGCTTGTAGGCGCTGGCGCGGGTCTGCTCCATGGTCCAGCGGCCGAGATCGGCGGCGTAGAAGAGCTTCGTCGCCTTGCTGCGCGGATCCGTGACGGCGAGGCTCAGGCCGAGCACCGTGCCGCTGCGCGCGCCATCATTGACCATCGTCACCGGCACCTCGATGACCTCGAAATTGGTATTGTTGTAGGGCTGCGCGAAGTGGATGACGGGCGGCACGAAGACCGAGAGATCCGCCTGCTTGAGCGAGGTCTCCCACAACGAGAACCCCGAGAACGCCAGCGCCACCAGCGAAACCAGGGCCGTGGTGATGTTGGAGACGCGATGCGACGCGCCATCCCGCGCGACGTTGTCCGGCGTGTTGGGATCGAGCGGGCCGCCCTTGAACGTGCCAGTCATGTTTGCCCCCGAGTCGGCATGCCTCTGCCGCGTCAGGCGCAGTTGGGCCGGGCGAATCGGGCGCGGATGAGGCGGCTTCGCTCGTCGCAACAGGGTGAGGGCCTCGCTGGGCGCGCGATGACGCCCATCAAGGCCCTCCGGCTCAGCGCTCGAACTTGCGGAACTTGATGCGGTGCGGCTCGACCGCGGCGTCGCCGAGGCGGCGCTTCTTGTCTTCCTCGTAGGCCTCGAAGTTGCCCTCGAACCATTCGACGTGGCTGTCGCCCTCGAAGGCGAGGATGTGCGTCGCGAGGCGATCGAGGAAGAAGCGATCGTGCGAGATGACGACGACCGAGCCCGGAAATACTTCGATCGCCTGCTCCAGCGCGCCGAGCGTCTCGGTGTCGAGATCGTTGGTCGGCTCGTCGAGCAGCAGCAGGTTGCCGCCTTCCTTCAGCAGCTTGGCGAGATGCACGCGGTTGCGCTCGCCGCCCGAGAGCATACCGACCTTCTTCTGCTGGTCGCCGCCCTTGAAGTTGAACCAGCCGCAGTAGGCGCGCGAGGGCACCTCTTTCTTGCCGCCGAGCATGATCTGGTCGAGGCCGCCGGAGATTTCCTGCCAGACGGTCTTGTTGTCGTCGAGGTGATCGCGGCTCTGGTCGACGTAGGAGAGCTTCACCGTGTCGCCGATCTTCAAGCTGCCCTTGTCCGGCTTCTCCTGCCCGGTGAGCATGCGGAACAGCGTCGTCTTGCCGGCGCCGTTCGGACCGATGACGCCGACGATGCCGCCGCGCGGCAGCTTGAAGGACAGGTTGTCGATCAGCAGGCGGTCGCCGAAGCCTTTCGAAAGCCCCTCGGCCTCGATCACCAGTTCGCCGAGGCGCGGACCTTCGGCGATGTGGATGGTGGCGCGGCCGACATCCTCGCGGCCCGCCTCCTCGGCGAGCTTTTCATAGGCCGTGATGCGCGCCTTGCTCTTGGCCTGCCGCGCCTTGGGGCTCGACCTGATCCATTCGAGCTCGCGCTTCAACGCGCGCTGCTTGGATTCCTCCTGGCCCTTCTCGACCTCGAGGCGCTTCGCCTTCTGCTCGAGCCAGCCCGAGTAGTTGCCGTGGTAGGGCACACCCGCGCCGCGATCGAGTTCGAGCGTCCACTCGGTGATGTTGTCGAGGAAGTAGCGGTCGTGGGTGACGAGGATGACGCAGCCCTCGTACTCCTTCAGGTAGCGCTCCAGCCACGCCACGCTCTCGGCGTCGAGGTGGTTGGTCGGCTCGTCGAGCAGCAGGATGTCGGGCTTCGACAGCAACAGCTTGGTCAGCGCCACGCGGCGCTTCTCGCCGCCCGAGAGCTTCTCGACACTGGAGTCGCCGGGCGGGCAGCGCAGGGCATCGAGGGCCTGTTCGACCTGCGTGTCGAGGTCCCACAGGTTCTGCGCGTCGATCTGGTCCTGCAGCGCCGTCATTTCGTCGGCGGTCTCGTCGGTGTAGTTGGCCGCGATCTCGTTGTAGCGGTCGAGGATCGCCTTTTTCTCCGCGACACCCTCCATGGCGTTGCCGAGCACGTCCTTGTCCGCGTCGAGGTCCGGTTCCTGCGGGAGGTAGCCGACGCGAATGCCGTCCGCCGCCCACGCTTCGCCGACGAAATCGGTCATCTGCCCGGCCATGATCTTCAGCAGCGTCGACTTGCCGGCGCCGTTGAGGCCGACCACACCGATCTTGGCGCCGGGGATGAACGACAGCGAGATGTCCTTCAGCACCTGCTTGCCGCCCGGGTAGGTCTTGGACAGCTTGTGCATGTGGTAGACGTACTGGTGGGCTGCGGCCATCGGAGGCGCCTCTCTGAACAAATTCGACGGGCTCGGGGATCAGACCCGCCTTCTAGTGGATTACGCCCTGGCGCTCAATGGGCGTACCGGGGCGGGTCGTCGACTCGATCGACGGGCGGCCCGGGCGCGGAGAAACGCCGCAGGCCGGCATGAGCCCGATGCGCTCGACCCGGCGGCTGGACATGCTACGAAAGAAGGACGCTCACCTGCCGAAGGACCCGGGATGCAAGCCAGCGAACGCCGTGAAGCCCAGCGCCACCTCGTCTATTTCGCCGATCCGATGTGCTCGTGGTGCTGGGGATTCGAGCCGGTGATCACGGGGCTGATCGAGCACTTCGGCAACCGCCTGCCGATCGAACTCGTCATCGGCGGGCTTCGCCCCGGCAATACCGAGCCGATGTCCGACACGATGAAGCGCGACATCCGTGAGCATTGGGAATTGGTGGAGCGGCGGACCGGGCAGCCGTTCGACTACGCGTTCTTCGAGCGCGACGGGTTCGTCTACGACACCGAGCCGGCCGATCGCGCCGCCGTCATCATGAAGCTCGTCAACCCGCGCCTCGCCCTGCCCTACCTGAAGACGGTGCAGCGCGCCTTCTATGCGGAAGGCCGCGACGTCACCAACAAGCACGTGCTCGCCGACCTCGCCGGCGAGCACGGCATCGATCGCAGCGCGTTCCTCGACATCTTCAACAGCCGCGAAGCGCGCAAGGCCACGCTCACCGATTTCGAGACCGCGCAGGCCTCGGGCGTCGCCGGCTTTCCGACGGTCTATGCGGGCGACCTCGTCAACGGCTACGCGCGCGTCACCACCGGCTACAGGCCGCTCAACGGCCTGCCGGAGATTCTCGAGGCGTGGCTCGCGGCGGAGTGAAATCGCACGGTGGCGCTGCCGATTCACGCCCTCGCCCAACGAGGCTCGGGCGACCGGAGCACCACGGGCTCTCCGCCGCGATGTCTCAATCTTCGATGCGTTCGGCGATGATCATGGTGCCGCCGGCGGTCTCGACGATCGCCTCGATGGTGCCGTAGCTCGTCACCGCCTCGGCGATCAACTTGCCGGCAGTGCCCAGGTCCTCGAGCGTATCCGGCACGCTCTCGACGAACACGTACGACAGCGAGCGGGTGGCGATCTTCTGGGCGATGTCCTCGCCGAACTCCTTGGCGATCAACGCGCGGGCGGCCACGACGACGTGCGAGCCGTTGTCGGCCTGCCAGCCGGTGGCGGCGCCGTTCTGCTCGGCCTTGACCGGCACGAAGCCGAGCGCGGCATAGACATCGGCGGCGGCTTCGACGTCGTCGACGATCTGGACGGGGGTGATCTTGCGTGCTGCGAGGCTCATGGAGGTTCTCCTTTTATATTCGCAACCATGCATGTGATTAGGAACCCCGCATCGAGTCGCGGCAACTCGCGAAACGTCACTGTGTTGATTGGACGCGCTATTTCCTGATCCAAGGCAGACTGAAGTCCCCCTGAAAGGCGATTCCGGTGAAGAAGAAGCCTCCGAGGCCGACCGTGAACACCAGCCAGCCCCACAGCGTGTGCTCGACCATGACGGCCCAGAACGAGCGCGTGCGCTCGTAGCGCCAGGCGAACAGCATGCCGGTCACCATGGTGCCGCCAACCGCGATCCAGTTGGCGAACAGCATGTGGCCGAAGCCGAACAGCAGGCCATTGATGAGGATCAGAGCCCAGCGGTGGCCCGTGAACAGCGGCCCGTATCGGTGGAAAAAGAACGTGCGGTAGGCGATCTCCTGCGGCAGCACCGACATCAGCGGGTAGAGCAGCATGACGCGCTTCCACACCTCCGGCCGGTTGGTCGCCATGTCGAGGAACTGGCGCGGCATCAGTTGCGATACGCCGTAGGCAACGGCCCCACCGAGCAGGAGAAACGTCAGCAGGATAGCCAGCAGGTGCCAGAGCCTGAGGCCGCCCGCCAACTCCTTGCGCAGCGAGAAGCCGCGGTCGAAGGCGAGGATCGCGACGAAGGCGATCAGCATCGGCGGCAGCACGGTGAACAGCGGCAGCTTGTAGGCCAGGATCAGGTGCAGCAGGACGAACGGTACGGCGAGGTAGAGCACGACGATCTCGAAGACCAGCCATGCCACCCGCAGCGCTCCCGGGCGCTCGGCATAGGCCGGGCGCGGCAACGTCCCCGCGGCGGCGGGTGCGTCGTCGCCGACCGTGCCGTCGGGTCCGTCGTGCGTCATGTGTCGCCCGTCATGGTCGCGTTTCCATCAGCGGGCCGAGATGGCGGGCGCGGCTCGCCCAGCGCGCCTCGATTTCGCGCGCGATCGTGTCGGCCGCCGAAATCGGCCGGGCATGCCAGCCGAGGTCGAGGCGGGTCTCGGGCTGTAGCGGCCGGGTGGCGCCGCAGCGCTGTAACGCCGCGTGGAACGTATCGAACTTGTCGCTGCCCCCCGACGGGCGGAACACGTAGATCGGCCGACCGCTGGCGCAGGCTTCACCCGTCATGCTGACGCTGTCTGCGGTAACGACGATGGCATCGGCCTTGGCGAGGAACCGCGCATACGGGTTGTCGCCGTCGCCGCGCCAGATCACGTGGGGATAGGGTTCGATCGCCGCGGCGATGGCATCGGCCACCTCGGCCGGGGTGCGCCGCGACGGCGTCATCATGAAGCTCGCGCCGGCAGCGCCGAGATTGGCGATGGAAGCGGCAAGGCGCGATCCGTCCTCGCGCGTGAAGCGCCACACCTTGCTGGTGCCGCCCATCGCCAGCATCACGCGGGGGCCTGGGAGGGCGTCGATGGCGGCGTCGGGCTCGGCCCTGAGCCGGGCGAGCAGCTCCGGCGTGAAGCGGTTCGGCGGCGTCAGCGTGGTGACGACGTTCACCCCGCGCAGGCGGTCATGCTCCGGCACCCAGACCAGATCGGCGACACCGGCACCGGTGCGCGGGTCCTGCAGCGCGACCGCGAACGTCGCCGCGCCGGCACGCTTCCTCACCAGTCGCAGCGCCGGAATGGCCGTGCGGCCGATGCCGATGACGACGGCAGGCCACGGCGGCGCGGTCGAAAAATCGCGCGGCGCCGGTCCCCATGGTGCCAGCACTTTGGCGATCCCGCGCGCGGCGACGCGCCGCCACTCGTAATCGACACCGAGTGCGACGGCGACGCCTTCGGCCTGGGCCTCGTGCCCGGCCTTGCCGTCGGTGACGAGCCAGGCGCGGCGTCCGGCGAGCGGGCGCAACGGGGCGTGCGTCGAACCACCGCCATGCAGCACCGCCATGCCGGTGTCCCCCTGCCCTTGCCCGCCCTCGCTCATCTGCCTCCCGTCGTCACCGCCAGCGGTGACCCTCCGCCACTTTCGCGCAATTTCCGCAATGATTACTGCGCGTCCATAGTTGCTTTGTTGCGCCCGTGTTTGTCATAAGCAAGCCACCCGGCTGCTCCGCTTCGCCCGAACCGGCGAGACGCGGCACCGGCCGGCGCTGACCGAGCGAGCATAGCGGCGATGCGGGTGCGACTCGACACCATAGATTGGCGGATCCTGCGCGAGTTGCAGGCGGACGGCCGCATCACCAACGTGACGCTGGCGAGCCGCGTCGGCCTGTCGCCGCCGCCTTGCCTCAGGCGCGTGCGCGCGCTCGAGGATGCGGGCCTCATCTCCGGATACACCGTGCTGCTCGACGAAGCGGCACTCGGCTTCTCCCTCACCGCCTTTGCCATGGTCGGGTTGCACAACCAGTCCGAAACCGATCTCAGGGCCTTCGAGAACCGCGTCATCGGCTGGCCGCTGGTGCGCGAAGCCTACATGCTGTCGGGCGAGAGCGACTACATCCTGAAATGCGTGGCGAGCGATCTGCCCGCGTTCCAGGCGTTCGTACTCGATCAACTGACCGCGGCACCCAACGTCGCCAGCATCAAAACCTACCTCACCATCCGCCGCACCAAGCGCGAGCCGGGCGTGCCGATCCGCTCATGACGCGCCCGGCGGCTTCGGCGAAGGTGCCGAGGGGGCCGGTTGCCCATGCCGTTCCAGCACCACCCGATCGAGATGTCGGATCGCCTTCAACTGCGGGAACAGCCGCATCCACGCGAGCACCGCTGCGATGGTGCCGACGCCGCCGAACACCACCGCCGGGACCGCGCCGATCAGCGCCGCCATGGAGCCGGCGCGGAACTCCCCCAACTCGTTCGAGGCGCCGATGAAGGTCATGTTGACGGCGTTGACGCGGCCGCGCACCTCGTCGGGCGTGTGCAGCTGGATCAGCGTCTGGCGCACGAACACGCTGATCATGTCGGCGCCGCCCATCACCGCCAGCGCGCCGACCGACAACCACACCGAGCGCGACAGCCCGAACACCGTGATGGCGATGCCGAACAGGATGACCGCCGCCAGCATCGCCTTGCCGGCGTGATCGCGGATCGGCCGGCGCATCAGCCAGATCGAGACGGACAGCGCGCCGATGCCCGACGCCGAGCGCAGCAGCCCGAGGCCCCACGGTCCCGTCTCCAGCACGTCGCGGGCGAACACGGGCAACAGCGCGGTGGCGCCGCCGAGCAGCACCGCGACGAGATCGAGTGACATGGCGCCGAGCACGATCGGGTTGTGCCAGATGAAGCGGAAGCCGGCGAGCAGGCTGTCCGGCGTCACCGGCGGCGGCACGGTCCGCTGCAGCGGCTTCGGGATCGCGAGCGCCATGGCGGCGGCGGCGAGGAAGAAGGCGATCGGTGTCGCGAAGGCGACGGTCGCAGACCAGCCGTAGAGCAAGCCGCCGGCCACGGGCCCGGTGATGGTGGCGAGCTGAAAACTCGACGAGTTGAAAGCGATGGCGCTCGGCAGCGCGATCGGCGGGACGAGGTTCGACACCAGCGACTGCACCACCGGCCCGATGAAGGCGCGCGCGGTGCCGTTCACCGCCAGCACGATAAACGCAGGCCAGACGTTGCGGGCGGCATCGGGCGATGTCAGCAGCGCCAGCATCGCGGCCGCGCACGCCGCCTGCACCAGCAGGGCGACGGCCATGATGCGGCGGCGATTGTAGCGGTCGGCGACAGTGCCGGTGACGAGCACCAGCAGCAGCGACGGCAGGAACTGCACGAGGCCGACGAGGCCGAGCAGGAACGGATCGTGCGTCAGGTCGTAGATTTGCCAGGCGACCGAGACGGAGAGCACCTGGATGCCGAACGCAGCGAGGAACCGCGCGGCCCAATAGAGGCGGAAGCCCGGATAGGAGAACGCGGCCGGCGACGGCTCCGCGGTCGGGCTTGCGGGCACGGCCGGCGCGTCACTCATGGGAACTCCCTCGGCGCTGACGCCGGGGCGGACGCCGGCCGCGCATCAACGCCGCCGACACCCTGCACGTTCCTCGACGCTTCCCCCGACCGGCTTCACTTCCACTCGATCTTCAGCACCTCGAACGAGCGCGACCCCTTGGGCGTCGTCACCTCGGCGCTGTCTCCCTTGGCCTTGCCGATCAGCGCACGTGCGATGGGCGACGAGATCGAGATCTTGCCTTCCTTGAGGTTCGCCTCGAGGTCGCCGACGATCTGGTACTTGACCTTGTCGTCGGTATCCTCGTCGACCAGCGTCACGGTGGCGCCGAACTTGACCTTGTCGCCGGTGAGCGCGGTCGGGTCGACCACGTCGGCGCGCGACAGCTTGTCCTCGAGATCGGCGACCTTGGCCTCGTTCAGGCCCTGCGCCTCCTTGGCGGAGTGATATTCGGCGTTCTCGGACAGGTCGCCGTGGGCGCGCGCTTCCGAGATCGCCTGGATGATGCGCGGGCGCTCCTCCGATTTGAGGCGGTGCAGCTCTGCCTCGAGCCGCTTGTACCCCTCGATCGTCATCGGCACCCGTTCCATGGACATCGCAAAAATCTCCAAGCCGGCCCGGCCAGTCTACCGGAGCCCTGGTCTTCTGGAATTCACGTGAATTTGGCGGCGCTGAACGGGAAGCCCAGGCCGCCGGGGAACGGACATGATATGCGGCTCGCCCGCCCGACCGCAATTGCCGTCGGACAAGCAGACCGGTTACCCACCGTTCAGCCGCTGCCCGTTTTACGGGCCTCGGCGCCACCGCCGGCATAGCTCTGCAGGGGTGCCACCTCGATCTTGCCGGCCTTGAGGGCCTTGATGGCGCGTGTCACGGCGACCGCACCGGCCAGCGTCGTATAGTAGGGAATGTGGTGGAGCAAGGCCGTGCGGCGGATGTCCTTGCTGTCGGCAAGTGCCTTGGCGCCCTCGGTGGTGTTGAAGACCAGGTGCACCTGGCCGTTCTTCATGGCGTCGACGATGTGCGGGCGGCCTTCGAGGACCTTGTTCACCACCGAGCACTTGATGCCCTTGGCCGCCAGATAGCGTGCCGTCCCGCGCGTCGCGATCACCGTGAAGCCGAGCGACTCCAGCACCTTGACTGGACCGCTTATCGGCTCCTTGTCGTCTTCCTTGACGGAAATGAACACCGTTCCTGAGAGCGGCAGCTTCTGCCCGGCACCGAGCTGGCTCTTGCCGAACGCCATGCCGAAATCGCGGTCGATGCCCATCACCTCGCCGGTCGAGCGCATCTCCGGCCCGAGCACCGGATCGACGCCGGGGAAGCGGTTGAACGGGAACACGGCCTCCTTGACGGCGACGTGATCGAGGCGAGCCCTCTTCAGCCCGAACGAGGCGAGCGGCTGGCCGGCCATGATCTGCGCTGCGATCGAGGCGACCGGCATGCCGATCACCTTGGCGACGAACGGCACCGTGCGCGAGGCACGCGGGTTGACTTCGAGGATGAAGACCTCGCCGTCCTTGATGGCGAACTGCACGTTCATCAGGCCGACCACGTCGAGCGCGATGGCGAGTTCGCGCGACTGGCGCTCGAGTTCGGCGATGGTGTCGGCGGACAGCGAGTACGGCGGCAGCGAGCAGGCACTGTCACCCGAGTGGATGCCGGCCTCCTCGATGTGCTCCATGATGCCGGCGACGAACACGTCACGGCCGTCCGACAGCACGTCGACGTCGACCTCGACGGCGTTGCTCAGGTAGCTGTCGACCAGCAGCGGGCGGCGGTCGGAGACGACCAGTTCGGACGGCCGGTCGAGCGTTGCCGACAAGCGCGCCACGTAGCGGTCGATCTCGGCGCTGTCGTGGACGATTTCCATGGCGCGGCCGCCGAGCACGAACGACGGGCGGATGACGACCGGATAGCCGATGGCGTCGGCGACGGCGCGCGCCTCCTGCGGCGAACGGGCGATGCCGCTCTTCGGCTGCTTCAGCCCGAGCTTGTCGATCAGCGCCTTGAAGCGATCGCGATCCTCGGCGAGGTCGATGGCGTCGGGCGAGGTGCCGAGGATCGGCACGCCGGCAGCCTCGAGCGCGGCGGCCAATTTCAGTGGCGTCTGCCCGCCGAACTGCACGATGACGCCGATGAGGCGTCCCGCGCGCTGCTCGGCGAAGATGATCTCGAGCACGTCTTCACCGGTCAGTGGCTCGAAATAGAGCCGGTCGGAGGTGTCGTAGTCGGTCGACACCGTCTCCGGGTTGCAGTTGACCATGATGGTCTCGAAGCCGGCCTTCGTCAGTGAGAAGCAGGCGTGGCAGCAGCAGTAGTCGAACTCGATGCCCTGGCCGATGCGGTTCGGACCGCCACCGAGGATGATGATCTTGTTGCGCGCCGTCGGCTGCGACTCGCACGCCGGCAGTCCCGCGAGGCCGCTCTCGTAGGTCGAGTACATGTAGGCGGTGGGAGAAGCGAACTCCGCCGCGCAGGTGTCGATGCGCTTGAACACCGGGCGCACGTCGAGCGAGCGGCGCCGTTTGGCAACTTCGGGTTCCTCAACGCCCGCCAGTTTGGCGAGGCGCTGATCCGAGAAGCCCATCGCCTTCAGCGCGCGGAAGTTGGACGCCGAAGCCGGCAGCCCGTGCGCTTTCACGCGGGCCTCCATGTCGACGATCTCCTGGATGCGGGCGAGGAACCACGGATCGTACTTGCACGAGGCGTGGATCTGCTCGTGATCGACGCCGAGGCGCATGGCCTGCGCCACCTTGAGGATGCGGTCCGGCGTTGGCCGCGACAGCGCGGCGCGAATGACGTTCTTGTCGTCGCCCTGTCCGAGCCCCTCGAACACCATGTCGTCGAGGCCGGTGAGGCCGGTCTCCATCGAGCGCAGGGCCTTCTGCAGGCTTTCCGCGAAGGTCCGCCCGATGGCCATGGCCTCGCCGACCGACTTCATGGCGGTGGTCAGCGTCGGGTCGGCGCCGGGGAACTTCTCGAAGGCGAAGCGCGGAATCTTGGTGACGACGTAATCGATGGTCGGCTCGAAAGAGGCCGGCGTGGCGCCGCCGGTGATGTCGTTCTCGAGTTCGTCGAGCGTGTAGCCGACGGCGAGGCGGGCGGCGACCTTGGCGATCGGGAAGCCGGTCGCCTTCGAGGCGAGCGCGGAGGAACGCGACACGCGCGGGTTCATCTCGATGACGACGAGGCGGCCGTCGGCGGGGTTGACCGCGAACTGCACGTTGGAGCCGCCGGTTTCGACGCCGATCTCGCGCAGCACCGCGATCGATGCGTCGCGCATGATCTGGAACTCTTTGTCCGTCAGCGTCAGCGCCGGGGCGACGGTGATCGAATCGCCCGTGTGCACGCCCATCGGATCGATGTTTTCGATCGAGCAGACGATGATGCAGTTGTCCGCGCGGTCGCGGACCACCTCCATCTCGTATTCCTTCCAGCCGAGCAGGCTCTCGTCGATCAGGATCTGGCCGACGGGCGAGGCATCGATGCCGGAGCGCGCGATGGTCTCGAATTCCTCGCGGTTGTAGGCGACGCCGCCGCCGGTGCCGCCGAGCGTGAAGGCCGGGCGGATGATGGCCGGCAGGCCGACCTTGTCGATCTGGCGCATGGCCTCGAGGAAGCCGGCCTCTCGGTCGTAGTCGACGATGCGGCCGTCGGCGCCGCGGATCTCGGGCGACGACGCGATCGATGAACGCGGGCTCTCAAGGCCGATGCGGTCCATGGCCTCGCGGAACAGCCGGCGATCCTCGGCCTTGTCGATGGCGTGCGCGTTGGCACCGATCAGCTCGACCCCGTACTTTTCCAGCGTGCCGTCGCGGTCGAGCGCCAGCGCCGTGTTGAGCGCCGTCTGCCCGCCCATGGTCGGCAACACGACGAGCTTGTCGTCCGGACGCTCGGCGCGCTCCTTGGCGATGATCTTGGCGACCACCTCGGGCGTGATCGGCTCGACGTAGGTTGCATCGGCCACGTCCGGATCCGTCATGATGGTGGCCGGATTGGAATTGACCAGAACGATGCGATAGCCCTCGGCGCGGAGCGCCTTGCACGCCTGCGTGCCCGAGTAGTCGAACTCGCACGCCTGGCCGATGACGATCGGGCCGGCGCCGATGATGAGGACCGAGTGGATGTCTGTGCGTTTCGGCATCGCGCGCGTCTCTCGTCGGTTCTCGCCGCGCCTTTTGGTGAATTTGCGCGCGGCATCACCCGGCGTCGTCCGCTTGCGGCGGGCGAGCGTTCCGGATGGGGGTCAGTCAAGGGTTACCGGGGCAGGTCTTAGTGCGTTGCAGCGCGTTTGGCTATAGCCCAGTGGCGGCCCGCGCCGGGCTCTCGGACCGAACCGTCAGGCTGCTCTCAGGCCTCGGCTATTTCGCCTCCGCCGGCGCTTCGATCCTGATGTCCTGGGGATAGGTGGTGTCCTGCTTGAAGAACGGCCGGTCGGGTTTGTCCGGGGTGGCCATGGTCGAGCGGACGGGCAGGCCTGTCACCGGATCGACATAGGTCATGCCGAGCGTCGCATCCGGGCGGCCGGTCTTCTCCTGCACCGCCTTGTAGGCGACCAGCTGGCGGCCATCGATCTCGACCTTGCCCTGGCACTCGTAGCGGTTGACCTGCGCCGGCGGCTCGACGATGGCGGCGCGGAAACTGTCGGCAAGCTCGCTCGACTGCTCCAGCGGCAGCGCCTGCCAGCCGGAGCCGTTCGACACCCACCCGCGCGTGCCGATCAGGATCGTTTCCGTCGCCGCCGGGTCGATCAGCGCCTTGACCTTCTGGTGCATGCGATCGGGCAGCAGGTAATCGACCGTCATTTCGGTCGGGCCGCGTTCGGTGATCATGCGCGTCGACTGGCGCATGGCCGAGACCTTGCGCTGCTTCTCGAGCGCGTCGGCCACTTCCTGCGAACAATCGGCGAAGGCCGGCGCGCCGAGCGAGAGCGTGGCGGCAGCAGCGAGGATCGTGGTGCGGTACGGGAAACGCATCGGACTTGTCTCTCTCCGGAGTTCGTGGGACCGGCAGTGCGTGGAGGCTGGCCCTCTACTTGGGCTCGCCGAGCGGCGAATCGATGGTGATGTCGGCCGGATAAGTGTAGCGGCCGTCGAAAACCGGCGGCGCCGAGCCGTCGGTATGCTCGACGACGTTGCGGACCGGGAGCCCGCTGGCGGGATCGACATAGATGGTGCGTGCGAGCGGCTTGGCGGCCGCGTCAGCGGAGGCATCCTGAGCCTTGCCTGAACGGTAGGCGACGAGATCGGCACCGTCGCGCTTCACCGTGCCCAGGCAGTCGAACGCCGCCGTCATCGGCGGCGGGCTGACCAGCGTCTCGCGAACGTGCGACGTGATCGATTGCGCGAACTGCGGCTGGAGTTCTTCCCAGGCGCCGCCCTGCGAGCCCCACGCCCAGCGCCCGATGGCGATGGTCTGCACGGGAGCCGGTTGTCCCGGTGCCTCGACCGTCTGGTGCATGCGGTCGGGCAGCACGTAGTCGATGGTCATGCGAGTCGCGCCTTCCGGCGACGGCATCTCGGCGACGAAGCGGAACCCCTTCTGCTGGCGCTGCTTGGCGAAGGCGGCCTCGACGGCGGGACGGCAATCCTCCGCCAGCGCGGCGGACGGCAGCAGGGCCGCAGCGATAGATGCGAGCAGCAGTCTCTTCATGATCGACCTCGTTGACGTTTCTTCCCGTCGTTGGCGCATCGCCGGCGGCGGGCGCCCGGCGCGTATATCAGGCGCGCGGCGGGGCGCGCCATCACCTTCGCGCGAGTGCCTGCGTTCGACCCGAGCGATGGACCGGGACCCTCGCCCGGTCCGGATTTCCTGACCGATGTCATACGCAATCGGACCGAGGTCGGATGCCGGACCTCCCTTGGTCGGCGGCAGCGGTCGACCAACTGCCGGGGGGGGCATTGACCATGCGGACGCCTCGGAGGGTCGGTTCTGCGACCGGCCGCACGAGCATAAACCTGACGTTGAAGCATTTTTTCCAGCTCCGACCGGTCCGGCCACTCGCCGGGACGATGTTTCCGAAAGGGGCCCGTCATGTACCTCAGCCGCCTCGCACCCAGGAACCGCATCCGTGAAGCCGAGAACGCGCGCCGCAATCGCCTCGAGATCGTCAAGGCCCTGTCGCACGGACAGATCACCCGTCGCGACCTGTTCCGCTGGGGCATCTTCACCTCGGCGGGCCTGCTGGCGGCCAAGAACGGGTTGAGCCCGTTCGCCCGCAGCGCCTTCGCTCAGGTGCCGACCGGCACGCCGCCGAGCCCCCTGTTCGGCGCGCAGAAGTTCACCCAGCCGCTGCCGCGCGCGGTGCTGCAGAAGCCGGTGCCGCTCGATTCCCTGGCAAACGGTGATTTCGCATTCCGCACGCCCGGCGGCTCCAATCTCGAGCTGCCGGCGCGGCGCCTCTCCTATCACACCGATTTCACCAATTCCGGCGGCGTGCTGTTTCGCAACCCCGTCACCGGGCAGGGACCGATCGAAGGGCGCCCGCCGGGCAATTTCTTCGCCCACCAGCGTTTCGCCGAGACCGATTTCCAACCCAAGGTCGGCTATCTTCTGTCGCTCGGCCAGGTGAAGCCGAACTCGCGTTTCCATCCACTGATGCCGGCGCAGGACCGCAACTCCGTCTGGTCGTTCGGATCACGCACGCCGGGGCTGGTCGGCAATGCAGCGGGCAGCCGGCTCGGCTCGCCGGTGCCACTGCTCGTGCAGATGCGCTACTACGAGCCGGTCATCTGCCGCATCTATAACGACCTTCCCGTCAATCGGGAGCAGAACAACGGCTTCGGCCGCAACGAGATCTCGACCCACTTCCACAACGCGCACAACGGCGCCGAGAGCGACGGCGCCTGCAACGCCTATCATTTCCCGGGAACCTTCTACGACTATCACTGGAGCGCCGCCTGCGCGCGCCACGACATGCCGGATGTCCGCGCCTTCGAGGTGGCGGACTACGAACGGCGTTGCTCGGCGCCGGACGATGCCGGCGGGCTCACGCTCGCGAACGCCGACTTCCGCGAGCTGCAGGGCTCGATGTGGTTCCACGACCACCGCTTCTTCTTCACTGCCGAGAACGTGCACAAGGGCAACTTCGCTCTGTGCAACATGTACTCGGGCCCGGATCGCGGCAACGACACGCTCGACGACGGCATCAATCTTCGTCTGCCGAGCGGCAATCAGAAGAGCTGGGGCAATCTCGATTTCGACGTCAATCTGTGTGTGTCGAACCCGGCGTTCGATCCGCAGGGTCAGCTGTACTGGGACATCTTCGACACCGACGGCTTCCTCGGTGACGTGCTGGCGGTCAACGGCGTCTATGCCCCGCAGATGGACGTGCTGCCACGGCGCTACCGCTTCCGCATCCTCAATGCGTCGATGGCGCGCTTCATTCAGCTCGCACTCGCAGTCAATTCGAGCACGAAGTTCGCGGCCAATACGCCTGTACCGATCCACGTCATCGCCAACGACGGCAATCTGCTGGTACGGCCCGTGAAGCTCAGCACGCTCGACGTTCAGGGTGTCGCGGAGCGCTTCGACATCGTCGTCGACTTCTCGATGTTCCGGCCCGGCGACACCATCAACCTCGTCAACCTGATGTTCCACATCGACGGGCGCGGCCCGGCGGGTGCTGTCTCGATCGCCCAGGCGATCGCGGGCGTTCCCGGTGATCCCGCCGTCGGCCCGGTGATGCGTTTCCGCGTCGTCAACCGGCTGCGCAGCGTCGACAATCCGTCGAAGATCTACGACGCGACCAAGGACAAGGACCTCAGCACCAGCTTCACCACGGCAGAATGGTCGTCCAATGGCTCGCGCCAGCTCACCTGGCAGATCCCGATCGTCGAGCCGGTGCGTGTGCGCGAGATCGAGTTCGGCCGCAGCGGTGGCGGCGACTCGCGCGACACACCCGACGGCCAGTGCATTCCGGAATGCGGAGATTTCGAATCCTTCCCTTGGACCATCCGCATCAACGGTCAACTGGCGCATTCGCTCAACGCCAACCGCATCTCGGCGCTGATCCCGAAGCCCGGCGAGGTCGAGCACTGGATCCTGAAGAACGGCGGCGGTGGCTGGGATCACCCGATCCATCTGCACTTCGAGGAAGCGGTGACGATCGACCGCAATGGCGAGTTCATTCATCCGACCGAGCGCTTCGCGCGCAAGGATGTCTGGCGCATCGGCAACGGCATCAACCGGCAGGTGCGCATCCAGGTGCGTTTCGGTGAATTCGGCGGCGCCTATGTCGCGCACTGCCACAACACCACGCACGAGGACTTCGCCATGCTGATGCGCATGCAGCTGCTGACGCCGCCGCCCGGAACCGAGGGCTATGTCGGACAGCCGCAGTTCGTGCCGACGCTGACGCCGATCCCGACCGTCAACGGCATCGTCTGGCGGGTGCCTGAAATCCTGCCCGAGGGCGACGGCCGCCTGCCGGGGTCCAACTTCACGCCGACGACAACCTTGACGACCACGGTGACGGCAAAGCGCTGAGGGCATCGCCGACTGAAGTGAGGCGTCCGCGCCTTCATCAAGACGAGGCCGAGCGGCGGGAAGACATTCGCCGTGACGCGTCCGAGCGTGCTCTGGCAGCGGGGGCGAAGCCGCTGGGCCACCGGACTTCGGGTCAACCGGTCGGCCCAGCTGCCGCGTCTGCTCCGGAGTAGGTTCGGATCACCTGTCGAATGGCCTGATCCAGGTTTGCTCTGCCCTGTTGCCGGGGTGTTCACGACCGCGACAAACGCGACAGCGCGTCGATCTACGGCCCCGGAGGAGACATCATCATGCGCGTGGTTCGAGCAGCAACGGCCCGCATCGCCGATCCCCGCCTGCTGGCGCTGATGTTCGCCGCCGCGTTGTTCTGGCTGTCGGCGGCGGCGACCGCATCGGCGTCGCGCTGGGGGCAAGGTTATCTGCCCAACGTCGAACTGTTGACTCAGGACGGCAAGACCGTCCGCTTCTACGACGACGTGATCAACGACCGCGTCACCGTCATCAGCTTCATCTACACGACCTGCCGCGACATCTGCCCGCTCATCACCGCACGATTGGCCGAGGTCTACGAGCGGCTCGGCGAAGCCGCCGGCAAGGACATCCAGTTCGTATCGATCAGCATCGATCCCGAAAACGATACGCCGGAGCGCCTCAAGGCCCATGCCGATGCCTTCCGGTCCGATCAGCGCTGGCTGTTCCTCACCGGCAAGCCGGACAACGTGAAGCTGGTGCGCCACAAGCTCGGCGAGCGCAGCCGCAAGCTCACCGAGCACGGCGCACAGATCATGCTCTACAACGACATGACCGGCGAGTGGTCGCGCGATTCCGCCTTCGCCGATCTCGGCGCGCTGGCACTGGCGATCCGCTCGATGATCCCGACGTGGCGCGCAACCGCCGGTCTCGATGCGGTCGCGGTTGCGGAGACCAGCGGCCCGAGTGCGCCGGAGCTGCCCGGACAGGCGCTGTTCGCGAAAGCCTGCGCTACGTGCCACAGCATCGGCCAGGGCGCGCGCGTCGGTCCCGACCTCAACGGTGTCACCGCGCGGCGCGAACGCGACTGGCTGACGCGGTTCATGAAGGCACCGCGCGCGATGCATGCGAACAAGGATCCGATCGCGCTCGCGCTGGCCGAGCAGTTCCCGGCCGTTCGCATGCCGAACCTGCGGCTGTCGGACGCCGATACCGACGATCTCATCGCCTATCTCGACGCACGCTCGTTCGCGATCGCCGCCGCTGCCGAAGATGCCGCAGCCGGCCGGCCGCCGCACGATCATGCCGCCCACGCCGAAGGCGGTGGCGGACATGCCGTGCACCAAGGCGACCACGGCAATCATACTGCCGCGACATCCGCCGCGACTGCCCCGCCACGTGCTACGGTGGAGACTTCAGGCGGGAAACCCGCGCCGCGCAACGACGGCCACGCGCACCACCATGGACATCATCACCACCACTAGCCGGGCGTCATCGGATGTGGCGGCGCCAATCCGGAGTCGACCGGCGTCCGCTCGCGACCACGCGCCGGAAGGCCGCGATGCGGGCTTCGCGCTCGTCGTCGTCATCTGGATCACCGGTCTCGTCGCACTGCTGACGCTGCCGTTCGCCGCCGCCGTGCGCCAGCACCTGCGCGCGACCGCCGAGCGGGTGAGCCTCGCCCAGCTCGAAGCCCTCGCTGACGGCGGCGTGGCGCTCGCCGCCGATCAGGTGCTCGAAGCGGCGCGATCCCGCGCCGGCTCCGAGCCGAGTGCGCCGACCACTTCAATCTGCCGCACCACCAGTGGTGAGACGCTGACGGTCCGCGTCTCCGACGAAGCCGGCCGGGTCGATCTCAACGTCGCGGGCGAGGATGTGCTCACCGCATTGTTCGCCGGTATCGGCCGCAGCGCTGACGACGCGCGCGCTCTTGCCGAAGCCGTCGCCGACTTCCGCGACTTCGACGATGACCGGCGCGAATACGGTGCCGAAGCCGCGGACTACGCCCGTGCCGGGCGCGACGTGCTGCCCCGCAACGCCCCCTTCGAGACCATCGACGAAATCGCGCAGGTGCACGGCATCACCGAACGAGATGTCGCCGCTCTCGCCGGACTGGTCACGGTCCGCTCGGCGCAGGAAGGCGTCGACACAGCCGTTGCCGGAAGCCGCGTCCTCGACGTGCTGGTACGCGGAGCGGCGATCGTGTCGAACAAGCCGCTGCCGGTGGCCGACAGCCTGGCCCAGCGCGTTCCCGCGAGCTTTCGTGTTGCAACGTCGCGGCAGGCCTTCGGCGTGCGCGCTGTCGCCATCAGTCCCGGCGGGGCGGCATTCGTTCGCTCGTCCGTAATCACCATCGTCCCCGCCGGCGTGCGCGCGCCGCCGGTACTGCCGTTGAATGCCGACCAGCCGGGGGTCGTCAAGGCGCGCCGCCCGCCAGCCGCGCGCGCCGAGGAGAAGCCATTGGGCGCGAAACTTTGGGACTGGCGGCGAGGCGTGCCAGAGGCTGAGGACTTCGTGAACGCCCGCGCCGCAAGTCCACCCTGCACCAAGTGACGCCGCCGAGCATAAGGCCCGAACGGACCCCGACGTAGGCACCCAATTCAGACCGGGACATTCGTCCATGGTGTTGCGATCGTAACGTGTTTACACTTTAACACAATGGGAGGTTGCCCAACTGCACCGGGGATACGATGCGCCACGGTGTTCCATCAGGAGCCGCCGATGCCTGCGAGTGCCATGGCCACCAAGCAATCCGTCTGCAACGAGCCCGAGTATACGTCCGCGAATGACGCATCGATCCGTGTCGCCATCATCGATGACCATCCGATGCTTTGCGCGGGCGTGGCCGACAGCTTCTCTTCCGAGCCCGGCTTCGAGGTCGTCGGCATCGGATCGACGGCGGACTCGGCTTACGAGATCGCGCACACCCTCTCGCCCGACCTGATGGTCGTCGACATCAACATTCCGGGTAACGGGTTGCGGGCCGTCGAGCGCATCGTCCACCGCATGCCGCACATCCGCATCATGATGCTGACGGCCTACGACGACGCGGCGACCGTGCTCGAGTCGCTGCGCAGTGGCGCCGCCGGATATGTGTTGAAGGGCGTATCGGCGAGTGAGCTCATTGCCGCGGCGCGCTCCATCATGTGCGGTGAATCCTATGTCCCGCCGGGGCTCGCGACCGAACTCATCGGCATATCGCGCCAGACCGGTACGCCCGTCAGCAACAACGACGACGAGCAGCCGGTCATCCTGAGCAAGCGGGAGACGCAGATCCTTTCCGGCATCAGTCGCGGTCTGAGCAACAGCGAGATCGCCGCCGAAATCGGCGTCGCCGAGAAGACGGTGAAAAATCACATCACCAGCCTGCTGCGCAAACTGCACGTCCGCAACCGCGTCGAGGCGGCGTTGCTGCAATCCTCGCGCAGCTTGCCTCAAAACGGATGAAGCCGGCGCTCCGGCGCCGCGAAACGAACAAACGCCCGAGCCGCTGGCTCGGGCGTCGCTGTTCGTGCGGCTATCGCAGGAGTTGACGTTCAGCGCGACAGTGCCGGACGTGTGAGTGGAGCAGCGGCGCCTTCCCTGCCTGCCTGCGCCCGTCCGCGCAGTGACAGCGCCGCCTCGACGCGATTGCGCACCTGCAGCTTCTCCATGATGTTCGTCATGTAGTGCTTCACGGTCTTCTCGGAAATGCCGAGATAGCGCGCGATTTCCTTGTTGGTGCGCCCTTCGGCGACCAGCGCGAGGATCTCGTCCTCGCGCGGCGTGAGCGAGGCGATGTCGTTGTGCTCGGCGGCGACGGCGCGGCGTCGCATGCACGAGAGGATGCGCGCCGCCAGGCCTGGCGTGACGTAGGTTTCGCCGCGAGCAATGGCGAGCACGGTACTGACGAGCTGGGCGCCGTCGATGCCCTTGAGGATATAGCCCTTGACGCCAGCGTCGAGTGCGGCCGCGACGTGCTCCTCGTTGTCGGAGGCCGTCAGCATGACGATGCGCACCTGCGGCGTCTGCCTGGTGATACGGCGCGCGGCCTCGAGCCCGTCGCCGACGATGCCGATGTCGAGCAGCAGAACGTGCGGCTTCAGCCGTTCGCAGAGCGCAAGCGCATCATCCGCCGTGGCGCCTTGACCGATCACCTCGATGGCCGCCTCCGCCTGCAATGTCGCAGCGACCCCCTCGCGGAACAGCGGATGGTCGTCAACGATGGCAATGCGTACGTGGTCAGTCATGACCCAAACCCAAGTCTTCAATGTTGAAACGCGCTTCCAAATGCGTGCCCTCGCCGGGGGCGGAACGAATGTCCAACTCGCCACCCATGGCGCGAATGCGATCGGTGAGGCCGCGCAGCCCCAGCCGGCTGGAGACGGTGTCGGCCGGCGTCCTGGTGATGCCCGGTCCGCTGTCGGACACGGTCAGCACGACATGCGTTCCGGCCATACGGGCCGAAACCCGCTGTCCCGCGCCGCCGGCATGCTTGAAGGCATTGTTGAGACCTTCCTGCACGAACCGGTAGGCGCAGATGACGAACGGCAGCGGCATGCCGTCGGGAAGGCGGTCGTCGAGATCGAGAGCAACGGTGCTGCCGCTGCGCCGCTCGTGCATGGTCACCGAAAGCTCGATCGCCTGCGCCAGCGTGCAATCGTTGAGCTCGGGAATGGTCATCCCGGCGCAGATGCTGCGCACCTCCTTCAGCGAATCCGAAAGGGCACCGCGGATGATCGAGAAGTCGTGCTCGACCGCCTCCGGAGGTCTCGCCGCGCCGCCCGCACGGGGCCGCAAACCATCGAGCCGCAGCAGACCGAGACTGATGAGCTGCGCCGGACCATCGTGCAACTCGGCGCCGATCTGGCGCAGGAACTGCTCGTTGGCGCTGACGGCGCGCTGATTGGCCTGCGTGACCTTGCGTTGCAGAAAGCGATTGATCGCAAGCGTGCGGGACAGCTCCTCGACCCGGATCGAGAGCGACGACTTCTGCTGCGAAATGGTCTGGGCGCCCCGGCGCACGATCTGGAACAGCGAAGCAATCAGCACGAGGGTCAGACCGCCGACCGTCGCTGCCGTCTCGATGTAGCTGGCGCGCATCTCGCGACGGAGATCCTGCGCGACCTGGTAGATCTCCGCGACGGCGATCACGGCATTGTCGGAGGCGCGGAACACCGGCGAATAAATCTCCAGGATCGGCACGTTGAACCGTCGCTCGATCTGGTTCTCTTCGTCGCTCAGGTCATCGAACTCGGTCGCGACGTGCCCCTGCCACGCTTCGCGCAGCGGCGCTGTCTCGGGATACTGGTGTCCGATATGGCGATGATCCTTGGCATAGACGACGCGACCGCCCGGTGCCCAGATCTTGATGCTGGCGATCCGATCGCGCAGCATCGTCTGCTGTGAGAAGATCGCGTCGAGCCGATCGATCGTCGCCGCCGACAGCTTCCCGGCCTCGGGCAGCTCCTGCACATAGGGCTCGACGAAGCCGTGCAGATAGAGCGCGGCGTTGGCGGCCGAGTTGGCGATGATGCCCTTGACGATGCGATCACTGACCCAGGCGCCGAGCACGGTCATGAAGGCCGTGACGACGACCGACGCGACGATGACGAACTGGATGTGGAGTTCGCGCTTTGCCCACCAACCGGACAGGCGGCCCGCCAACCTCGGCAGTCCGGATGCGGCGGCACCGACATACGCAACGACATTGGCGGAGCTGACATGAGCCACCCAGGAACTCCCTAACTAAGGTCCCGTGGATACGCGGCATTGCATGCGATTGCTTATAACACAATTTACGATCCCAGCGAGCCAAATTGATGTAAATCAAAGTAACTCGACAATTCCGCATATCCGCAACATCGGCTGCGAGCGGATCAATTCGATCGACGAACGTCCCGACAATGCATGGCTTTCGCTCAGTTTCGCGCCATCTGAATTGCCGTTGACAGATAAACTTCCATAACCCGCGTTCAGCGCACGAGCACACGATCCAGCTGCTCCCGGCGGTCGGGGGGAGTCGCCCGTTGCGGGCGTGTCGTCAGATTGATACGATCACGGAATTCGGCCGCAATGCCGCGAATCTGGTTCGCGTCTTTGACGATCTGCGGCGTTATGGCGATCAAAAGCTCCGTACGCCGGATCTGATCGTCCTTGTCCTTGAACAGATTTCCGAGCACCGGAACATTACCGATCAGCGGCACCTGTTGGCGTGTCTTGCGCGCACGGTCCTGCATGAAGCCGGCAAGCACGATGCTCTCGCCGCTGTTGACCGCGACCGTGGTGTTGATGCGCCGCTGCTGGATGGTCGGCGAGTCGATGGTCGAAGTCGTCGTCGGCACGACGTCGCTCACCTCCTGCTCGATGTCGAGAAGGATGCGGCCATTGTCGCCGATGCGCGGCGTCACACCGAGAATGACGCCGGTCGACCGGAACGAGATGGAATTGACGATCGGCGCGGCCGGATCGGTCGAGGCCACGGCCGACTGCGTCGCGATCGGCACCTCGTCACCGATCTGCAGCAGCGCCCGCTTGTTGTCGAGCACCATCATGGACGGCGACGACACCACGTTCACGTCGGTGATGTCGGAGAGCGCATTGAGAGCGATCTGCACGTTCGGCATGTTGAGGAAATAGGAGAACCCGGGGAAGCGCGGCGCCACCGCGCCGAGCACGCTGTCCGTCAAACGGAACTGGCTCGCCTGCGACTCGAAGAACCATCTGAGGCCGAAACGAAGCTGGTCGTTCAGCGTCACCTCGGCGATGGTCGCCTCGAGCAGCACCTGCGATGGCGCCACGTCGATGCGCGACAGGATTTGCTTGACGCGCTTGTACTCGCGCGCGGTCGCCGTGATGACGAGCGCATTGTTCGGTTCGTCGGCGACCACCTTGATGCCGCTCCGGAGATCGCTCGGCGGTGCATAGGCGGGCAACGCGCCCGTCTCGATCGGGGCTGGCGCTGTGCCCTCGTCATAACGGCTGCCGGCAACCGTGGATGGCGCGGCGACAGTTCCGCCCGCGGCGACCGACGCAGCCGCCGGCGCGAGCGGCGACGAGGCCGTCAACGGCCGCGGCTCGATGGACGTTGTGCGCCGCGCATCGAGCGTCTGCGTCGTCAGCGGCGCATCGGCGGAAGATGACGTCGTGACCGGCTGGCCGCCGGGCGGCAACGCGCCGACGACCTGCTCACCGGCCCTGTCGTTCGATGGCGTGTAGACCTTCGTCAGCAGCTCCGCCAGCTCGCGCGCGGGCCGATTCTGCACGTGATAGACATTGACGTGGGCCTCGCTCTCCTGGCCGACGAGATCGATGCGGCGGATCCACGCCTGTGCCTTGGTCAGGTACTCGCGCCGTGCCGTGATGACGAGCACCGACTTGAGGCGGCGGTTCGGCACGAAGCGCACGACACCCTTGACGGGGCTCTCGCGGTCGTTCGCGAAAATCGTATCGAGTTCCTGCGCGATCGCCTCCGGATCGCCGCTCTCGACCGGGAACAGGCCGAACGACATGCCGCGCATCCAGTCGACATCGAAGGTGGCGACAGTGTCACGGATCGACGACAGCTCGTTGGCGGTGCCGCTGACGATGAGGACGTTGCGGCTCTGGTCGACCTTGAGAATGGACGCCTGCGGTGCCAGCGCGGAGAGGATGCGCTGCATCTCCTCGGCGGCGACATAGCGCAGCGCCACGATCTCGTTCCCGAGCCCTGCGGATCGCGTATCGCGGCCACGGCGAACGAGGCCCGATGGCGCCGCGCCCTCGGCGGCGACGATGCGATAGATGCCGTTGTCGACCACGAGAGCGGCGCCTTCGGCCCGAACGAGGCTCTCGAACGTCGCCAGCAGATCGGCCTTCGGGATCGGCACGGCGGTGCGCAGCGTGATCGAACCCTTGACGTTGTCGGCCACCGCATAATTGAGCTTCAGCACGTCGCCGAGCACGGTGCTCGCCACCTCCTGGATGGTGGCACCCGACAGGTTGAGCGTGATGCCGTCGGCGGTTTCCTGCGCACCGGCGGGAGGAGCCCCGCCAGCCTGGGGAGGCGGCTTGCCGAGCATCGGCTCGCTCGCGGGGAACAGGCGCGGAGCAGTGGTTTCGACGTCGGCGGCATCGGACGTGCGCACCCCGGGACGCTGCGCGGCGGAACCGATCTCGCTGCCGCGCGACGGCCCGCTCAACGGCCCCGGCAACGCCAGCTGCTCGTAGGGCAATGTGCAACCCGGGAGAATAACGGCCAATGCGCAAAGTGGTGCGACCCGCAGAGCGCGCACGAACCGGAGCCATGGCCCGACGGTCACTCGCTTCCTCCCTGAGTGCGCCCCCCATCGCCGCGGAGGCCCGTTGCTCACCTCGTCCGACATTCCCATCCGCGCGTCGCCGTGCCTCTCCCAGCGCTGCGCCTCTGGTTCGTTACACCCCGGCCGCATCAGCGGACAGGGGGCAGGCCAGGCTCAGGGCTCTTTCCCGACTCGCGTGTCACGATTCGGGGACAGGGGCCCAGTCGTCGGGTTGCACCGTCCACCATGATCGTAGAGTTGTGGACAGACCAGAGCCCGATGCGGCCCTGAGAGCGCACGCACACATCTGCACAAGCGGAGGAGCCAGCGGGCGGCGCACGTTGCTCATTGCGCCGATGTGCTGGTCCTGACGGTCAACTGCTGGCGATGTCCCGAGGCTTCGAGCCAGACCTCGCCAGGGCCGATCTGAGCCACGCGCCAGCCTTGCAGCATCTCGCCCTCGGCATACCAGACACCACGCGCCGAATCACCGAGGCGGAGCAGCGCCCGCGTCGGCGTCCGGCCCGAGCCCGCGACACCCACCAGCCGCAAGCCCTCGGGCAACGGCGGCGGCGGGGAAGCAGCAGAGGCTTCGGCCTGTGCCACCGCGGGCGGCGGTTCATCGGCAGGCGCCGCTTCGGTTTGCAGGGGCTTGACCTCGGTCGGCGGCGTCTCGACGCGCGGTTGTGGCGGCCGGCGGGTGCTCTGGAACAACGGGCGCGCCAGCGTCTCGCCGAGCGAAGCCAGCTCCGGCACGTTGCGAACGCGCGGAGGTGACGGTGGTGGAGTTGGCGCGATAACGCTCGCGTCGCCCGTGCGCGGACTGGTATCGATCGGCATGGTCGCTGCATGCCAGAGCACCCCGGCGGCACCGAGATTGGCGAGCACCGCGGCTGCCATCAGCGCGGGCGCGCGACGCGTGCCTCTAGCGTGCGCCATCACCGGCCTCCTCGGGGGGCATATCGGGGCTTGCCACCGGGCTCTCACCTGCTCCCGAGGCGGCGGTCGGCTCCCCGGCGCGCGGGCCGGCGGCGCCATAGGCGGCGAGCGTGACGTTCAGTTTATCGCTGTCGCCCGTCTCGCCGAGCATGGCCAGCCGCCCCGCCTCCGGCGCGATCACGAGCGTATCGATCAACACCAGCGGCGTGTGGCGCTCGAGGGCCACGAGCAGGCGCTGCAGTGCTGCCATCGATGCGTCGAAGCGAGCCTCCATCCCGATCACGCGGACCTCGCCGGCCGGACGCGGCGGCAGCGCGCGTGTCGAAGCGAGCCGAACCCCTTCCGTCTCCGCTGCTGCCTTCAGGATCGCCAGCAGATGCGCGCCCTTGAGCGCGTCGCTCTCGCCGTCGAGGTACGCGCGCGCCGCCGTCGCTGCCATTGCAGCCGGCGGCGGGGAACGACTGTCCTCCTGGCGCGCGGCAATCTCTCGCTCGAGCCTTCCGATCAGCGTTCGTGCCGCCTCGATGCGGGTCCGAGCTTCATCGAAGCGCGCCTGCACCGGCACGATGGCCATGGCGTAGACGCCGGCAAGTAGTGCGGCCAGCAGCGCCAACGCCAGCAACCTGCGACCGAGCGTGGCGATGCCTCCCCTACTCATGGCGCGCCTCGCGCCGTAGCGGCAGCACTTTGCCCGGCCGGCGCCACCAGCGTCGCCTTGAGCGCGAAACGCTCCTTGCCGACACGCGCGTCGAAGGTCACCGGAGCCGACAGCGCAGCCCCTGCGAACGCATCCGCGCGCTCGAACAACGCCACCAGGGCCGCCGCCGAGACGCTGTAGCCTTGCACTTCGATGTCGCGATGGTCGATGCGCAGCGAGGTGAGGAAATCCGTGTCGGGCAGCACGCGCGTCACCTGGTCGATGACGAGCGCGCGCGAGATCTCAGCCGACGCGAGGTCGCGGAGTGCCGCGAGATCACCGGTCGCGCCCGCCCGTGCGCGCCGCTCTGCACCGAGACTCGAAAGCTGCTCACGCAGTTCGCCCGCGCGCGCCTCGAGTCCGGCCAGCGCCGTCTCGTGCCGGTCGATAGCGACGAGCGCCGCTGCGATAGCAAGCGCCGTCGCGGTCAATGCGAGCAGCCGCGGCGCCGTTCGAGGTGACTCTTGCGGACGCTCGGCGGCGAGCAGATCGACCGGCAGGACACGTTGCTCTCCCGCATCCCAGCACTCGACGCGCTCGACTTCGAGGCCGGCGACGGCGAGAGGTTGCCGAGCCCGCGCAAGGATGTCGCGCCGCGCGATCACGTGCAGCACGGTCGTGTGGCCGGTGCGTGTCGCGGGCGTTGCCTCGTCGACGGCATAGGCGGCGACCACGTCGTCGAGTTTGAACGGCGTCGTACGTTCGAGATCGAGCGCCAGGATGCGGCCCGCATCACGCAACGCCGCGTCGGGCAGCTCTACCCGGCGCACCAGGCATTGATGCGGTGCGAGGCGCACGGCAACACGCGGCCGACGGCGTGCAGCGGCCAGGCGGTCGAGTTCATCCGTGAGGGCGGTACCGTCGCCCGCCGACCCGGTCGCGACACAGCGCGTGCGCCCTGCGGCTTCGTCGAGCAACCGCGTTCCCGCCGCACCGTAGGCGAGAACCAGCCAGCGACCGCGCGGGCGGACTTCGCCGCGCGCCCGGTCACCGGGCAGCATGGCGGCGAGTTCTTCGCCCCACCACTCGGTGAACCGGCTCAAGGGGCCGCCCTTCACGCCTGCGATGGACAAGACGCACTCCGGCCACAGAGGAATCCACGTGCGGACAGCGCGAAGCCGGCTTTACCAAGGCAACCGGTTCGCGCCGGCCCGACATCGAACCATCCTAGCTCATGCTATGATAGCATCGTCGCACGTCGCCAGTTGTTCGTTAAGTCGCGTTGCTGTGGTGCCGATGGCAAGGATCGACCAGCCGGATCGCACGCCTCCCGCCGCGGGTACGCCCGGGTTCGCCGAACGCTTTGCCGCGCACCTGCTGGCGAAGGGCGTCATCGACGAAGTGACGCTGCGGCGCGCACAGCGTGCCATGCGCGACAGCGGCGAGCGCCTCGACATCGTGCTGACGCGCCTCGGTCTGCTCGGCGAAGCCGAGACGACACGCGAGCTTGCGGCGATGCTCGGCCAGCCGCTCGCCGCTGCCAGCGATTTCCCGGCGGCACCGCTGCCGCTCGAGGGCATCGATGCCGCCTTTCTCGTGCGCAACGCCATGCTGCCGCTGCGCGAGGCCGGCGATGCGGTCGAAGTCGCGATCGCCGATCCGCTCGCGACGGAGCCCGCCGCCGCCCTCGCCTATCGTCTCGGCCGCCCCGTCCGCACCCTGGTCGCCCCGCCCTCCGACATCGGCCACGCGCTGAGCCGCCTCTATACGGCCGCTCGCTCGACCAACGATGGCAGCGCCACGGCGAACGGCGAGACGCAAGCGCGGGCGAGCGAGGACGATGTCCGCCGGCTGGCCGATCTCGCCAGCGAGGCGCCCGTCATTCGCCTCGTCCACGATCTGATCGCCCGCGCCGTCGATGCACGCGCGTCCGACATCCACATCGAACCGACCGGCGACGGGCTGGTCGTGCGCCAGCGTATCGACGGATTGCTGCAGACGCCCGAGCGGCTGCCGATCGAATTCGCTGCGGCGATCGTGTCGCGCGTCAAGATCATGGCGCGGCTCGACATCGCCGAGCGGCGCCTGCCGCAGGACGGCCGCGTCAAGGCCAACGTGCGCGGACGCGACATCGATCTGCGTATCTCGACCATGCCGACACTCAAGGGCGAAAGCGTCGTGATGCGCATCCTCGACCGCTCGTCGGTGGCGCTCGACTTCGCCGAGCTCGGGTTCTCGGGCGGCTTGCTCGAGACGCTGACGCGGCTGCTCGACGAGCCTAACGGCCTGCTGCTCGTCACCGGACCGACCGGAAGCGGCAAGTCGACGACGCTCTACGCTGCACTCGATCGCCTGAACCAGCCGTTCCGCAAGACCTTCACGGTCGAGGACCCGGTCGAATATCAACTCGCGGGCGCCGCGCAGGTGCAGGTGCAGCCGCGCATCGGGCTCGACTTCGCGGCGGCGCTGCGCTCGATTCTGCGCCAGGACCCCGACATCATCATGGTCGGCGAAATCCGCGACATCGAAACCGCGGAGATGGCTGTGCAGGCGGCGCTGACGGGGCATCTCGTGTTGTCGACGCTGCACACCAACAGCGCCGCCGCGTCCATCCCGCGCCTGATCGACATGGGAGTCGACGATTACCTGATCGCCTCGACGCTGAAGGGCATCCTCGCGCAGCGTCTGGTGCGCCGGCTCTGCCCGGCGTGCGCGCGTCCCGCCGCGGCGAGCGCACCGCTGACGGCACTGGCGGCGCGTCTCGTTACGAACGTCAGCAACGGTTTGACTGGCGTGCGCGAACCGGTCGGCTGTCCCGACTGCCGGCAGACGGGGTATGCCGGCCGCACGGTCGTCGCAGAATTGCTGGTCGTCGATGCCGCCGTCTCCGCGGCCATTGTCGCGGGCGCGGGCGAGGCTGCGCTCGCAGCAGTGGCGGCGGGCAGCGGCATGGCGAGCATGCTCGCCGACGGCGTCGGCAAGGTTTTGCGCGGCGAGACCACCCTCGACGAAGTCCTGCGCGTCACGCGAGGTGGATGATGGCCTCGTTCCAGTATCGCGCCTACGACGCCGGCGGGCGGCTGGTCAGCGGTCAGCTCGACAGCGCCACGCGCGAGACGGCACTCGATGCGCTGCGCCGACAGGGCGCATTGCCGGTCGAGATCACCGCGACGGACGCGACCGAAAGCCGATCGCGCTACGGCCTGTCGCTGCTCCGTCGCGGCACGCTCCCCGACGCGACACTCGCCCTCGTCATCCGCGAACTGGCGACGCTGCTCGAAGCCGATCTGCCGCTGGACGACGCGCTCCGCCTGATCGCGCTGCAACCGACACTCGACGCACGGGCGCGGCGCTCGGTCGACGGCGTGCTGCAGCGCGTGCTCGCCGGAACCAGCCTGTCGGAAGCCCTCGCATCCGAAGCGCCCGCCTTTCCGGAAATCGTCGCGCGTCTCGTTGCAGCCGGCGAGCAGAGCGGCGGGCTGGCGCGTCCGCTGGCCGCACTTGCCAGCGATCTCGAGCGCCGCGTCGCCTTGCGCACGACGTTGCGCGATGCGTTGATCTATCCGCTCGTACTGCTCGCGGCCGCGGTCGTCGCGTTGAGCGTGGTCGTCGGCGTGCTGGTCCCGGCCATCGCCCCGCTGTTCGATGAAGCCGGCGTCGCCGCGCCCCCCGTGATCGCGGTGCTGCGCGATCTGCAAGCGCTGGTCGCCACGCGCTGGCCGCTGCTCGTCGCTGCCTTCCTCGCTTTGGTCGTGCTGCTGGCTCTGGCGGGAGAACGCGCCGGCATCCGTCGTGGCGTCGACGCGCTCGTGCTACGCCTGCCGGTGGCGGGCCCGCTGGTGCAGCGGCGCGAAACGGCGCGTCTCGCTGCGACACTCGCCACGCTGCTCGGCAACGGCGTCGCCATGCTCGACGCCATGCGCATCGCCGGCACCGCGCAGACCAACCACGTCTATCGCGCCGCCACCGCGGGCATGACCGAACGGCTGGCGAGCGGCAGCATGCTCTCCGGTGAAATTGCCGCGAGCGGGCTCTACGCCGAGCTGGCGCAGCGCATGATCGCCATAGGCGAGCGGACCGGCGATCTTCCGGGCATGCTGGCCCGCCTCGCACGTATCGAGGAAACGGCCCTGCAGCGCGGCCTCGAGCGCATCGCCGGGCTGGTCGCACCGCTCCTCACCGTCGCCATCGGCCTGTTCGTCGGCGCCATCATCCTGTCGGTCATGGACGCCGTCCTCGGCCTCAACGAGCTGGCGCTGCGATGACGATGCAGGGATCACAGCACCGGAGTGCGATGCCGGACCGCTGCGGCGATGAAGGCTTCACGCTGTTCGAAATGCTCATCGTCCTGGCGCTGATCGCGCTGCTGGGACTGCTGGCGCTACCGCTCGCACGCGGCACGGCCTCGGCACGCGGCATCGACACGGCGACGCGCGATCTGGCGCGCAACCTCGCCGCTGCGCGATCCGACGCCATGCGCGATGCCGCCCCGCGCAGCGTGCTGCTCGACGCGCGCAACCGCCGCTGGCGACGCATCGAGCATGTGCGATGGACCGCCCTGCCTCATGGTGTCGGCATCGACGTCACCGCGCCGCGAAATGCCATCACCGCATCCGGCGTCACGCGGCTCAGCTATTTCCACGACGGCAGCGCCAGCGGAGGAACCATCCGGCTGCGCGACGGCGCACGCCGCAGAGCGATCGCCATAGATTGGCTGTCGGGGCGCCTCACCGTGCGTGACGGAGGCTGAGACATGCGCGGCGACTCCGGCTTCACGCTCATCGAAACGGTCGTTGCTCTCGTCATCATGGCGGCGCTTCTGACGGTGCTCGCGAACGGGGCCGCTACGGGGTGGCGCGGGCTCGCCGCCGCGGAGCGGGAGCGGCGCGCGCTGGCGCTCGCCGAGAACGAGTTGCGCCGTGCCGGTCGCGAGTGGCCGCTCGAAGCCGGCACGCGCTCCGGCGCGAGTGGACCACTCAGCTACCGCCTCGATGTCAGCCCGCATGCCAGCAACCTGCTGCGACCGCGATCTGCGCAGCGTCTTTACGAGGTCGCGGTCGAAGTGCGCTGGCGCGAGGGCTCCGGACCCGACCGGCGCGTCACGCTGACGACGCTGAAGCTGCGGGGGCCGTCATGAGGACCGCGCGCTCCGGCATGGCGCCTCCCCGCGCCGATGCCGGCTTCTCGCTGATCGAGTTCGTCGTCGCGCTGGCACTTCTCTCGGCCATGCTGGCGCTTCTACCCGGCGCGTTGCAGCTCGCGCGGCGTGTCGCCGCCACCGAGCCGCGCATCGACCGGGAGGCGCGCGTACAAGGCGCGCGTGATGCGCTCGCCCTGCATCTGTCGCGTGCCCTGGCTTTGCCGACGTCGGCCGGCCGCACACCGCCGCCGTTCGCGGGCGAGCCGACCAGCCTGAGTTTCATCGCGCCGCCGCCACGCTCCGCCGCAGCCAGCGGCCTGCAGCGCTATCGCCTGTCTCTTTGGGTGCCGCATACACCGGGCCGTCGCGCGCATCTCGTCCTCGCGACGCAGAGTATCGGGCCCGCGTTGTCGAGCACCGGCAGCGCACCCCCGGTGCTTTCGAACATCCTGCTCGAGGATGTGACGCAGCTTTCATTGCGCTATCTCGGGCGCGACGGAGAAGGTCCGCCGGGCTGGCGGACGGACTGGCGCGATCCCATCCGTCTGCCCCTGCTCGTCGAAATCACCTTGACCCTGCGAGACGGCAGCGCATCGCGCCGCGAAGTTCTCGTCGTCGCACCGCGCCTCGGCGTTACGGGCTGAGTTCGCTGCACGCGCGTGGATGCCGGGTCGCAAGCATCCAGCGTAATCAGCCCGCCTCACCAGCTGACGATATCCTGATCCTCGCCCGCGCCGCCCGGCGCGTTGTCGCGACCGAGCGTGAACACCTCGACCTGCGCATTGCGACCCGGATGGCGATAGACGTAGGGCCGACCCCACGGATCGTTCAGGCCGTCACTGCGCTTGAGATAGGGGCCACGCCAGCGCGCCGCGTCACCCGGCGCCCGAACCAGCGCGACAAGCCCCTGCTGTTGCGGCGGAAAACCTCCGTTGTCGAGAGAGTAGAGTTCGAGCGCCGTCGAGATCGAACTGATCTGCGCGCGCGCGGTCTCCACCTTGGCGCGCCCCATGTAGCGCAACACCTGCGGGCCGGCGACCGTCGCGAGCATGGCGAGGATGCCGAGTACGACCAGCAGTTCGAGCAACGTGAAGCCCGCATCAGACGACGCACGCACGCCGCCTGCCGCTTGCTTGCGCCGCCGGACCACCTCGCTTGGCGAGCTACGCATGACCGCCGCTCCGCAGTCGTTCAAGGGCTTGCATTCGCGATGGAGAGCGCGGTCGCGTGCCCTCCTCCACATGGCACCAGTGTGGCTTCCATCCGGCCAGTGATGACAGGGACCAAGGTCCGAAACAACCCGACGACCTCAGTCTACCGCATCATTGGACATCCTCACGTGGCGCAGACGACGGCCCGCTTCGATAATGAAATCCTACTGGAGCGCCGGGCATTCCCCACAGCACCGCGGCATCCAGGCCCCCGCAGACCGCCGAAGCCGTCTGCGATCCGGAACAAGCGCTCACAGCGGCGCGGGAGGACACCATGGCCGTCACGTTCAATGTCGCCGACCTGACCTTCATCCTGCAGCAGATCCAGATCGCCGAGGCCAACGCGACGACCGAGGACGCTAACGGCGCTCCGGTCGCGGGCACGCCACTCTCCGAGCTGATCCCCAATGGTCTGCTGCCGTGGGGCCTGCGCACGGTCGACGGAACCTACAACAACCTCGGTGACGGCCGCGAAACGTGGGGCTCCGCCGACCAGCCGTTTCCGCGCCTGCTCGATCCGGTGTTCGATCCGGCCTACGCGCCAGAGAACACGTTCGTGGTCGACGGCGCCCCGCGCACGATCTCGAACCTGATCGTCGACCAGAGCTATCACAACCCGGCCGCCCTGATCGCAGCCTTCACCGCGATCGGCTCCGCCGATCCGAACGCCGACGCACAAGCCATCCTCGACGCCATCGTCACGCAGGCCGAGGCCGACGCCAATCTGGTGGCCGCGCAAACCACGCTGACCAACGCCAACGCAGCGTTGGCCGCAGCAGTCGTTCTCGACATGAGCGTGCCGGCGAACGTCGACACTCTGCAAGCCGCGATTGCGGCAGCCGGCGCCGCAGCCGACAATTTCGAACTGGCGCAATCCCTCGCCGCCGATCCGGAGGCCGGCCTGATGGCGCTCGCCGCCGAAATGGGCCTCACCATCAATCCCGACACCGGTACCGTGTTCATTCCGAACATCGCGCCGGACGAGGGCATCTCGGCCTCGTTCAACTCGATGTTCACGCTGTTCGGCCAGTTCTTCGACCACGGTCTCGACCTCGTCGGCAAGGGCGGCAACGGCATCGTGTTCATTCCGCTCCAGCCCGACGATCCGCTCTACGATCCGACGCCCGGCGCCAACAACTTCATCATCGTCACACGGGCAACGAACCAGCCGGGACCCGACGGCGTACTCGGCACCGCCGACGATATCCAGGAGCACAACAACTCGACGACGCCGTTCGTCGATCAGAACCAGACCTACACTTCGCACGCGTCGCATCAGGTCTTCCTGCGCGAATACGTGCTCGACGGCAACGGGCGTCCGGTCGCAACCGGTCATCTGCTGGAAGGCGATGCGGGGGGGCTCGCGACGTGGGCCGATATCAAGCAGCAGGCCGCAGAAATGCTGGGTATCCAGCTCACCGACGCCGATGTCACCAACGTGCCGTTGCTCGCAACCGACGAGTATGGCCGCTTCCTGCGCGGTCCCAACGGCTATGCGCAGGTCGTCGTGGATGTCGGCCTCGGCACCGACGGCATCGATGGCACCGACGACGACTACATCCTCGTCGAAGGCGATCCTGCGGCCAACGGCGGCCTCGGCATCTCTCTCACCGATGTCGGCGCGCTCGGCGGCACCGTCGTGCGCACCGGCCATGCCTTCATCGACGACATCGCGCATGCTGCCGCCCCCTATGGCGACCACGACGGCAATCCTGGGACGCCGAACCAGCTGCTGACGGCTGACGCCGACGACGTGGCCGGCGGCTCGCTCGATCCGGTAGCACTCGGTGAGTACGATGACGAACTGCTCGACGCGCACTTCATCACCGGCGACGGCCGCGGCAACGAGAACATCGGGCTGACCGCCATCCATCACGTCTTCCACTCGGAACACAATCGCCTGGCGGAGCAGGTCAAGGACATCGTCATCTCGTCCGGCGATCTCGACTTCATCAACCAATGGCTCGTGACGCCCCTCGCCTCGCTGGACGACATTCCCGCCGACATCGACACGCTCGACTGGAACGGCGAGCGCCTGTTCCAGGCGGCGCGCTTCGGCACCGAGATGCAATACCAGCACATGGTGTTCGAGGAGTTCGCGCGCACCGTGAACCCGATGGTCGACCTGTTCGTCTTCAACCCGACCATGGACATCAATCCGGCGATCTTCGCCGAGTTCGCGCACGTCGTGTACCGCTTCGGCCACTCGATGCTGACGGATACCGTCGACCGCCTCGATGCCGACGGCCAGACCACCGATGATATCGGTCTCATCGAAGCCTTCCTCAATCCGATCGAATTCACGGAGGGCGGAACGATCACGGCCGATGTCGCGGCCGGCGCCATCATCCGCGGCATGTCGCGCCAGCTCGGCAACGAGATCGACGAGTTCATCACCGATGCCCTGCGCAACAATCTGCTCGGCCTGCCGCTCGACCTTGCGGCAATCAACATTGCGCGCGGCCGCGATACCGGGATGCCGTCGCTCAACGAGGCCCGCGCACAGCTATTCTCGGCGACGCAGAGCGAATGGCTGCGTCCGTATACGAGCTGGGCCGATTACGCCGCCAACATCTCGAACCCTGCATCGATCATCAACTTCATTGCCGCATACGGCACGCATGCCTCGATTCTCGCCGCGACGACGCTCGAGGAGAAGCGTAACGCCGCCATGGAACTCGTGCTCGGCATCGACGCCGACAACGACGGCGATGTCGCCGACGGCGCCAGCGCCCAGGACATCCAGGACTTCCTCAACGGTGCGGGCGCCTATGCTGCTGACCTCGGCGGCCTCAACGACGTGGATCTCTGGATCGGCGGCCTCGCTGAAGCCATCCTGCCGTTCGGCGGCATGCTCGGCTCCACCTTCACCGCCGTGTTTGAAGCTCAGCTGCAGAACCTGCAGAATGGCGACCGCTTCTACTACCTGTCGCGCACCCAGGGCATGCACTTCCTGACCGAGCTCGAGAACAATTCGTTCACCTCCATCATCATGGCCAACACCGACCTCGGTGCTCCGGGTCACACCCACCTTCCCGGACTGGTGTTCGCGACGCCGCAGTTCACGCTGGAGGTCAACCAGGCGCTGCAGAACACGCCCGACCCCGTCAATCCCGACCCCAATGTCATTCTCGATATGGTCGAGCGCGGCACCAATGTTGTTCGCGACGGAACCACCTACGCCAACTTCCTGGCGTTCCACGGCGGCGAGCACGTCGTCCTCGGCGGTACCAACGACAGCGACATCCTGATCGGCGACCTCGGCGACGACACCATCTGGGGTGACGGCGGCGACGACTACATCATCGGCGGCCACGGCATCAACCGCCTGCACGGCGGCGACGGCGACGACATCATCTGGGGCGGCGGCGATCCAGAATTCATTCATGGCGAAGCCGGCGACGACGTGATCCATGCAGGTAATGGTCTCGGCGATCTCGTCTTCGCGGGCGACGGCAACGATTTCGTCGTCGCCGGCGAGGACGGCACGGAAGTGTTCGGCGCCCAGGGCAACGACTTCATCCTCGGCACACCGGATGTCGACTTCCTGCTCGGCGGCGAGGGCGACGACTGGCTCGAGGGTGGAGAAGGCTTCGACACGCTCGCGGGTGACAACTCCGAGCTGTTCTTCAACTCCACCGTGATCGGCCACGACGTCATGTTCGCCGGCACCAACGAGAACGATTTCGACGCCGAGAGCGGCGACGATATCATGGTGCAGGGCGAGTCCGTGATGCGCAACGAGGGCATGCTCGGCTTCGACTGGGTCACCTTCCAGCAGCACACCTTCGGCGTCACCGTGAACATGAACGTGCGCATCTTCACGACCGTGTTCAACGACATCCTGCGCAACCGCTTCGACCGCGTCGAGGCGCTCTCCGGTACGAGCTTCGACGACATCATCATCGGCGACGACCGCGTCTCTCCCGGCGGCCCGTTCAACCCGATCGTACCGGTCAACGAGCAGTCTATGGAGGGCGACGAACTCACGCGTGAAGGCGTCGAGCGCATCGCCGGCCTGCAGGAAATCCTCGGCCTCAGCGACATCCAGCTCGCCGCATTCGCTCCGACCGCGACCGTATTCGACGACGGCAACATCCTCCTCGGCGGCGGCGGCAGCGATACCATCTCCGGCAACGGCGGCGACGATATCATCGATGGCGACTCGCATCTTCATGTCCGCATCGGCATTCACGCCATCATCGCCGGCGTCAGCGTCGAAATCGGCACGGCGCCGAGCATGCAGGGCGTCGTCCAAGTCTACGACGAGTTCCTCAGCGTGATCGCGGATGGCGAAACCCAGCCGCTCGGCGCGCTCGACGGTCAGCCCCTCGACGACCTGATGTTCGCGCGCGCCATCGACGGCGAGAATCTTCACATCGTCCGCGAGATCCTTGACGGCGGCCAGACCGGCGACGTCGACATCGCCACCTTCCGCGGCAACCAGGCCG
>ERZ1645187.461-NODE-461-length-39922-cov-17.391953_pt1 | contig 39922 bp, 36 predicted proteins | sample MGYA00575352_ERZ1645187 | MGnify/ENA primary metagenome ERZ1645187 (study PRJEB40837, sample SAMN11349314) | freshwater sediment metagenome | isolation source: river sediment | host: Sediment | place: India: Wazaribad , New Delhi | collected 2017-02-21 ... | reverse complement strand
CGACGCTCCGTCCCAAAAGTAGGGAGACCGAGGGAAACCTCCCTCGGGCGGGGCGTGGGGCGGCAGCCCCGCTCGCGAAGCGAATTGCGACGGCAAGCGAGCGCGGGACCAGCCCCGCACCCCGCCCAGTCGGAGCCGGTCTTCGACCGGACCGGGACATCCGTCAGACCGCCTGCCTTTACTACCCGGCCAGACGCTGTTCGATGGCGGCGAGAGCCTCGGCCGCCTTTGAGCCGTCGGGACCGCCCGCTTGCGCCATGTCCGGCCGGCCGCCACCGCCCTTGCCGCCGGCCGTCTCCGACGCAATGCGCACGAGATCGACGGCGCTGTACTTCTCCGTCAGATCCTTGGTCACGGCGACGACGATGCCGAGCTTGCCGTCGGCGGAAGCATTGGCTACCGCGACGATGCCGGAACCGACCTTGGCGCGGCCCTCGTCGGCCAGCGTCTTCAGATCCTTCATGTCGACGCCCGAGACGTTGAGCGGCAGGAACTTCGTTCCCGCGATCTCCTTCACCGCGGACGCCGCGCCGTCGCCACCACCGCCGCCCATGGCCGCCTGCCGCTTGGCGTCGGCGAGCTGGCGCTCGAGCGTGCGCTTCTCGTCCATCAGCGACTTGACGCGATCGAGCACTTCCTCGGGCCGCGTTTTCAGCGCCGCTGCGACCTCGCGCAGACGCCGGTCCTGCTCGGCGAGGTAGGCGCGGGCGCCGTCGGCGGTCAGCGCCTCGATGCGGCGCACGCCGGACGCGCTGGCGCTCTCGCCGACGACGCGCACGAGACCGATGTCGCCGGTGCGGCGCGCGTGCGTGCCACCGCACAGTTCGACCGACCACGCCTTGTTGGCGCCGGGAGCCGGCTCGCCCATGGAGACGACCCGGACCTCGTCGCCATACTTCTCGCCGAACAGCGCCATGGCGCCGGACGCGATGGCATCGTCGACGGCCATCAGCCGCGTGTCGACCGGGGCGTTCTGCAGGACGATCGTGTTGGCGATGGCCTCGACTTCCGCGATCTCCTCGGCCGACATGGGTTTCGGGTGCGAGAAGTCGAAGCGCAGGCGATCGGGCGCCACCAGCGAGCCCTTCTGCGCAACGTGCGTGCCGAGAACCTGGCGCAGCGCCTCGTGCAGCAGGTGCGTCGCGGAATGGTTGGCACGCGTGGCCGTGCGGCGCGTGTGGTCGACGTCGAGTTCGACCGCATCGCCGACCTTGAGGGTACCCTGTTCCATGACGCCCGTGTGCACGAACAGGTCGCCGAGCTTCTTCTGCACGTCGACGACGCGGAACAGTGCGCCCTTGGGACCGCGAATGACGCCCTGATCGCCGACCTGACCACCGGACTCGCCGTAGAACGGAGTCTGGTTGAGAACGATCTGGGCTTCCTCGCCGGCCTTGACGCTCCTGACGCTGGCGTTGCCCTTGACCAGTGCGGTGACGACGCCCTCGGCGGTCTCGGTATCGTAGCCGAGGAAGTCCGTGGCGCCGACCGCGTCGCGGACCTCGAACCAGTAGCCCTCGGTGGCGGCTTCGCCCGAGCCCTTCCACGCCTTGCGGGCCTCGTCCTTCTGCTTCTCCATGGCGGCGTTGAACGCCTTGGTGTCGACGGAGATGCCGCGCGCCCTGAGCGCATCCTCGGTCAGATCGAGCGGGAAGCCATAGGTATCGTAGAGCTTGAAGGCGACATCGCCCGGGAAGGTCGCGCCCTGCTTCATGCTGCCCGACGCCTCCGCGAGCAGACCGAGGCCCTTGTCGAGCGTCTTCTTGAAGCGCGTTTCCTCGAGCTTCAGCGTCTCGGTGATGAGGGCCTGCGCGCGCACCAGTTCGTGGTAGGTGTCGCCCATCTGGCGCACCAGCGCCGGCACCAGCTTGTACATCAGCGGATCGCGCGCACCGAGCAGATGGGCGTGACGCATGGCGCGTCTCATGATCCGGCGGAGCACGTAGCCGCGGCCCTCGTTCGACGGCAGCACGCCGTCAGCGATCAGGAAGCTCGAGGCGCGCAGGTGATCGGCGATGACGCGGTGGCTGGCCTTGGCTTCGCCCGTCGGCTCGACACCGGTCTCATCGACGGATGCCGAGATGAGCGCGCGGAACAGGTCCGTCTCGTAGTTGTCGTGCGTGCCCTGCAGTACGGCCGCGATACGTTCGAGGCCCATGCCGGTGTCGATCGACGGCTTCGGCAGGCTGATCCGCTCGGAAGCGGAGAGCTGCTCGTACTGCATGAAGACGAGATTCCAGATCTCGATGAAACGGTCGCCATCGGCGTCGGCCGAGCCGGGAGGGCCGCCGGCGATGCCCTTCTTGCCGTCTGGATCGTGGTCGAAGAAAATTTCCGAGCAGGGACCGCAAGGGCCGGTTTCGCCCATGCGCCAGAAGTTATCGTCGGTGGCGATGCGGACGATGCGCTTCTCGGGCAACCCGGAAACCTTCCGCCAGATCGAGAACGCCTCGTCGTCGTCGTGATAGACGGTGACCATCAGCCGCTTCTTGTCGAGGCCGAACTCCTTGGTGACGAGGTTCCACGCGAGCTCGATGGCGACGTCCTTGAAGTAGTCGCCGAACGAGAAGTTGCCGAGCATCTCGAAGAAGGTGTGATGGCGCGCGGTGTAACCGACGTTGTCGAGGTCGTTGTGCTTGCCGCCAGCGCGCACGCACTTCTGCGAAGTTGCCGCCCGCGTGTAGGGCCGCGTCTCCTGCCCGGTGAACACGTTCTTGAACTGCACCATGCCGGCGTTGGTGAACATCAACGTCGGGTCGTTGCGCGGGACCAGCGGGCTCGAGGCGACGGGCTGATGACCAGCCTTGGCAAAGTAGTCGAGGAACGACTTGCGGATCTCGTTGACGCCGGTCATGCGGTAGTCGGGCCTTTTGGCGAGGGCTCGCGGACCGCGCGCACGATGCGCCGGCGCCTGCCGAGCAGATGGAGCAGACGCAGCTGCCCGTGCGCCCGCCCACAGGACCGGCAGCACGACGCGCCAGCAGCGTCGGTCCGGCTCTTTTAGCCAGCAAGACCCGCCAAGTCCAGAAAGCCAAACGGACACAGGCGGGCTGCAAAACGCCCGAACTAGCAGCGTGCTGATGCCTGTTCCTGCGCCAGCGCCGATGCGGTCCGACTCACGCGCCCCGGCGCGCCTTGCCCTTCACGACGACATCGTCGTCCGGCAATACGCCGTCGGAGTCGTGTTCCACCTCGTCACCATCGGGGGTCGCCAGCATCTTGTCGACGATCAGACCTGCGTTCTGACGGATCGCCTGCTCGAGCCGGCCCGCGACCTCAGGATTGTCGCGCAGGAAGGTTTTGGCGTTCTCCCGGCCCTGCCCTATGCGCTGGCCGTCGTAGGAAATCCACGCGCCCGACTTCTCCACGATGCCGGCCTTGACGCCGAGATCCACCAGTTCGCCGGTCTTCGAGATGCCCTCGCCGTACATGATGTCGAATTCCACCTGCTTGAACGGTGGCGCCACCTTGTTCTTGACGACTTTCACCCGCGTCTGGTTCCCGACCACCTCGTCGCGATCCTTGATCTGACCGATGCGACGGATATCGAGGCGGACCGAAGCGTAGAACTTGAGTGCGTTGCCGCCCGTCGTCGTCTCCGGGTTGCCGAACATGACGCCGATCTTCATGCGAATCTGGTTGATGAAGACGACCATGCAGCCGGACTTCGAGATCGACGCGGTCAGCTTGCGCAGCGCCTGGCTCATCAGACGCGCCTGCAAGCCCGGCAGACTGTCGCCCATGTCGCCTTCCAGTTCGGCCTTGGGTGTGAGGGCCGCAACCGAGTCGATCACCAGCACGTCGATGGCACCCGAGCGCACCAGGGTATCGGCGATCTCCAGTGCCTGCTCGCCGGTATCGGGCTGCGAGATCAGCAGCTCTTCCACCTTGACGCCGAGTTTCCTCGCATAGACCGGGTCGAGCGCGTGCTCGGCGTCGACGAAGGCGCAGATACCGCCCTTCTTCTGCGATTCCGCGATCACCTGCAGGGCGAGCGTGGTCTTGCCCGACGACTCCGGACCGTAGATCTCGACGATGCGGCCCTTCGGCAGACCACCGATACCGAGGGCGATATCGAGCCCGAGCGAGCCGGTCGAAATCGCCTCGACGTCGATCGACTTGTCGTTCTGGCCGAGGCGCATGATGGAGCCCTTGCCGAAGTTCTTGTCGATCTGCGCCAGCGCAGCCTCGAGCGCCTTCTGCTTGTCCATTGCTCCCCCTTCGACGACTCTCAGCGACGACATGTCCATGGCTCGACCCCGTTGTTGCATGAAGCCCTGTGCGGGCGCAATCGAGGTTAATGTACCTGATTTGTTCTTGTTGTCGACAACTTTTTAAGTGGCTGTTCGAGAACGGCTATTTTTTATGTGTTCGCGCTCCGATCACGCATGCGAACAAATCGAGCCCGGCCGGGAGCAGGCTGGGCTCGATTGATTGACGGACATAGCGCATCAGAGATAGTCAGGCGTCACCTTGTAGTACTTGTAGGACGCGTCGCGAGCGCCGGCACCATCGTTGCGGGTCAGCTCGCGCAACGAGTCGGCCGGTGCGCGCTCCAGCTGCTCACGGGTCACGTCCACGACATAGCCGCCATGGGCATCGTCGTAGTCCAGCATCGACCAGGGCAGCGGATGGTACTTCTCGCCGATGCCGAGAATGCCGCCGAAGCCGACAACCGCGAACATGATATTGTTCGTTGTCTTGTCGAGCATCACGTCCTCGATCTCGCCGATGTGCTCGCCAGCGCGATTGTAGACGTTGGTACCGATGACGCGCGTGGCGCGAATGGCGCGCGTGTGTCCGGTTGCACTTGCCATGAGTGTTCCTCCTGCGTGCGTGTTGAGACTCGCAGGAGAGAACGCGGCACGGCGGCCATCGTTCCGCGCAGCAGGCAGGCGCGTGGCGCCGCCCGGCGGCGCTGCCACGCCGTCAGCGCGCCAGCTCTTCCTTGACCTTGGAAACCAGTTCGGTCAGCGAGAACGGCTTCGGCAGGAAGCCGAACTTTTCCTGCGCATCGAGACCGGCGCGGAAGGCATCGTTGGGATAGCCCGACATGAAGATGAACTTCAGGTCGCCGTGCGTCTTGCGCAGTTCCTTCAGCAGCGACGGGCCGTCCAGCTCCGGCATCACGACGTCGGAGACGACGATGTCGAGGCGGCCCTTCTGCTCGGCCAGGATGTCGAGCGCCTCGGCTCCGTTGGAGGCTTCGAGGACCTCGAAGCCCCGGCTCCGCAGTGCGCGCACCGCGAAGCTGCGCACGCCGTCCTCGTCCTCGACCAGCAGCACACGGGCGGAACCGGTGAGATCGGGGGCTGCTCGTGCCTCCTTCTTCGACTGGCGCTGCTCGATCGCGGATTCTTCGATGGCGTCGGGAACGTGACGCGGCATGAAGACGCGAAAGCGCGTGCCCTTGCCGACTTCGCTCTCGGTGAAGATGAAGCCTCCGGACTGCTTGACGATGCCGTAGACGGTGGCGAGGCCGAGACCGGTGCCCTTGCCGACACCCTTGGTGGTGAAGAACGGCTCGAAGATCTTGTTCAGCGTCTCGGCACTCATGCCGCAGCCGGTATCTTCTACTTCGACCAGCACGTACTCGCCGACCGCGAGGCCGAAGTGATCCATCTTCTGGCATTCGCGCTCGGTGACGTTGCGCGTGCGGATCGACAGCGTGCCGCCATCGGGCATGGCATCGCGGGCGTTGACCGCAAGATTGACGATGACGCGATCGATCTGGGTCTTGTCGGTCTTGACGAGCCACAGATCGCGCTCGGTCGAGACCTTGAGATCGATGCGGACGCCGACCGAGCGCTTGATGAGCGGCGTGATCTCGCTGATCAGCTCACCGAGCTGCACGACCTCGGTCTGCAGCGTCTGCTGGCGCGAGAAGGCGAGCAGCTTGGAGACGAGGCCGGCGGCGCGGTTGGCGGCGGCCTTGATGCCCATCAGGTCGCGATGCGCCGGATCGCCCGGCTTGTGCGCCTGCAGCAGGAAATCCGAGAAGCCGATGATCGCCGTCAGCATGTTGTTGAAGTCGTGGGCGATGCCACCCGCGAGCGTACCGACCGCTTCCATCTTGTTCGACTGCGCGAAACGCGCTTCGAGACGTTTCTGCTCGGTCGCGTCGAGCACGTACAGCACCGCCGCTTCGCGCGCGCCGCTGCCACCGGAGAGCGGGCTCATGTAGACGCGCCGCGTCTGCTCACCGGCACCGGCTCCCGTCGAGATCTCGATCGGGGCGACGTTGCCGCGCCCGGCGAGAACCTCGGCAAGGCCGTGCTCCACCGTGGCGCGCTTGTCGGCGTCGGCATGGCGCGCGAGGATTTCAACCGCCGTGGCGCCCGGCTCGTCGAGCGTCATGCGCGCGAAGGCGGCATTGGCGTTGGCGATGGTGCCGTCGGCGGCGATGGTCGCGATGCCGAACGGTGCCGACTGGAAGAAGCGTGCAAGGCGCAGGTCAGCGGTTTCGTCACCGGCGGCGCCACCCGTCGTCCCCTGCTCGCGGTTGAGACAGCCGATGACGACGCCCTTCGACGGATCGGCCGGATCGGCGGCGCGCGCAACGAGCCGCACCGGCACCAGCCGGCCGCTTTCGCGCGTCACGTCGAGATCGAAGGTTGTCGGCGTCGTGCCGTTACGCGCGGCAGCGAGCAAGATGTCGGCGCCATCCGCCGAAACGAGTTCCCGCAGGCGCAGCATGCGCTCGCCGATCAGCTCGGCGCTGATCCCCGCAAGCTTGAGGAACGTGCCGTTGGCGTGCGTCACGACGCCCTCGGCATCGACCGTCAGGAGGCCGAGCGGCATCGTATCGTAGAGTGAAAGCATGGCGGCACTGGCGGCATCGGCACGCGCCTGTCCGGCGCGCTCCTCGCTGATGTCGCGCAAGGTCCAGATGGCCAGCGGACCGGGATCGCGCTCGGTCACCGCGCTGGTGAACGGCCGCACGCTGATGCGCAACACGCGCGCCGGAGCGCCATCGAGCCCTTGGCGTTCGACGGTCTCGTTGCGGGCCTCGCCCTGGGCGGCGGCGCGCGACAGCCGGAACAACGCCTCGGCGGCCGCCTTGCTGCCGGCAAACGCGTCCTCGAGCGAGCCGAGCGTGCCAGCTTCGGAGCGGCCGATCATTTCGGTGAGCGCGCGATTGGCATAGATCGCCCGGTTCCCGCGCGCCGTCGCGACCAGCACGCCGTCGCTGTCGACATCGGTGATGGCCTTGAGCAGATCGGCTTCCGGCAGGCGTTCGCCGATGCGGATGTGGCCGGCGGCCATGCCGAACACGAAGAACACGCCGAGCATCGCCAGCGAGGCCAGCAGCGTGATCAGGAGCGGATCGGCCGAATTCGACGCGATGAGCGACAAAACGACGCCGCCCGCCGCGACCAGCACCACGAGAATGGTTGCGTAACCACCACCGCCGCGCAGAGCCGCAAGCGGGTCGTCGGCGGCTATCCGCTCGCTTCTCGCCCCGGTCTCGCTCATCGCGCGGGACGCTAGCAGATTCGCCGGCAGGGCGGCCTTCAATGCCTCAAGCATGCACTCGAACTCGATCGTACAAAATTGCTGACCGGAGAGTCCCCGGCCGGGAACGGCACACGCTCCGTAGCCGCCGCGCAACCGCGCCGTGCCACAACCGTGCCGCCATCAACAGTTCGATCATTAGGGTTAAAATGCCATGAAGTCCGCGCTATAGGTGACCCAGGGCGGCACCGCGACTCGGTGGGCGGCGCCCCTGCCTCGAACCTGCCCGAATTCTGGCGGCTCAACGGGGACCTTGACCCGACACAATCGTCCGGCGCGCGGCGCCACGGAGAGACGGATGGACGTTCTGTTCTACCTTCTGCTGGTGGTCGTTCTCGGTGCGCTGGCGGCAGCAGCCTACATGTACGGCCCGAGCCTCATCGGCAATGGCGGTAGCGGCTCCGGGCTGTTCGGCAACAAAGCCGAGCGGCGGCTCGACGTGGTCGAGCAGGCCAGCGTCGACGGCCGCCGGCGCCTTGTGATCGTCCGGCGCGACGACGTCGAGCACCTGATCATGACGGGTGGTCCGGTCGACGTGGTGATCGAGACCGGCATCCAGCCGCGGCGCACGCGCTCCGGCGGGGAAGTGGTCGAGGCGCCGCAAGCGGTATTCAGCCGGCCGGCGCGGTCGCTCGGTGCCGGCAGCCCGGAATAGCCCGTACTTCTGCGCAGGACGGCGTCACCGGCGCTCCGCGCAAGCATGGCTCTTGACCCCGGTGGCGTCGGCGACGAAGCCCCGAGCCAAGCACCGTCTCCGGCAGCTTCAGGTTGCATCAACAAAGGACTGTGATTTTGCCTTTTGCGTCTTTGTTCCTCCCTCGCGTACGACGTCCTCTCGGCACCGCCCTGCTCGCCCTGATCGTCGCGACCTGCGTGCCGCTGACGACCTCTACGGTTCTCGCTCAGACCGCGGCACCGACACCTCCGCCCGCAGCGGCGTCTGCCGGTGGTGACGCGGGTGACACAGGGAAAGCCAACGCCGCCGCTGCAGCGCAGCCGCAACAGCCACCGCAGCCCGCCGGCCCGACGCCCGCGCAGCAGGCCGTGACGCAACTCGAGCCGCTTCTGCAGCCGGCGCGCCGCATCTCGTCGCTGCTGGACGACCTCGAAAAGACCGTCGAGCGGGTCAAGGACCGCGACGAGGACCTCTCTCGCGTGCGCACCGAGATCGACCGGCTGCCGGGCGAAGCACGCCGCGCCATCGACGCCATCGCGCCGAAGCTCGCCGACGTGCGCGCACAGATCGACAAGCTCGGGCCGGCGCCGAAGGCCGAGGAACCCGCCGAAGCCGAAGCCATCGCCGCGGAGCGTGCCCGCCTCGGCGCGGTCGCAAGCGCGCTCGACGGCGCCATCAAGTCGGCGGAACTGGCGAGCGAGCGGGCACGCCAGCTTGCGCAGCACGCACAAGAACTGCGGCAGGCGCTGTTCACAGGCCAGCTTCTGCGCCGCACCAAGGAATCTCCGCTCAAGCCTGCGATCTGGCAGAACGTCGGCGCCGTCCTGCCCGGCGCCGTGCAGGATACGGCCGCGATCGCACGCAACTGGTGGCGCGCCGCCGAGCGCCGGTTGCTGCCGCTGACGGCGACGCTCGTGTTCGCCGCTCTCGCCTTCGTCGTGCTGCGCTATCTGCGCCGACGCCTGATCCGCGCCCGCCTCGATGCGCCGCGCGACAAGCCGCCGACGTTCTTCGCCCGCGCCATCGCGGCGGGTTGGGTGGCGCCCATGTATGCCCTGCCGCTCGCAGCCGCGGCGGCGATCGTCTACCTCGGCCTCGAGCACAACGACCTGCTCTATCTGCAGACAGCCAACATCGCCGAGACGCTGCTGGTCGCGCTCCTGCTCTATGCCGGCGTTTCGGCGCTGTCGCGCGCGATCCTGCAACCCGGACGGCCGTCATGGCGACTGTTCGACATGAACGACGGCACGGCGCGGCGCCTGCACGTGCTGACCAACGCGGTGACCGCCGTCTACGCGCTCGATCTGGTGCTCGCCAGTCTGTCGAAGACGCTCTACCTGCCGTTCCAGGCCAACGTGGCGCGCGCCTTCCTGTTCTCCATGATCTTCGCCGGTCTGATGTTCGCGCTGGCACGCACACGCCTGGAGCCGATGAGCGACCTGCCGGTCGCCCGCGACACCGACGGCCGCGTCTCGCGCTGGCATCCGCTGTGGCTGAAGCTGCCGACCTTCCTGATCGCGCTGTTCATCGCCGGCGCCTCGCTGCTCGGCTATGTCGCGCTCGGGCGCTACGTCTCGGCGCAGGTGGTGCTGACCGGCTCGGTGCTGGTCGTCATCATGCTGCTGCACCTCGCCGTGCGCGCCATTTCGGGGCAGGCGGGGCTCTCGGAGGACAGCCTCTCGACACGGCTGCTCGGTGAGCGCTTCAAACTCGACGACACCCAGCGCACCATGCTGGACGGCTTCGTGTTCGTCGCGCTCAACGTGGCGCTGGCCATCGTCGCGCTGCCGATGCTGCTGTTCTCGTGGGGCTTCTCGGCCCCCGAGGTGTCGGGCTGGCTCAATTCGGCGTTGTTCGGCTTCGAGCTCGGAGGCGTACGCATCTCGCTTGCGCGCATCCTGCTCGCGGTGCTGCTGTTCGGCGGCCTCGTGTTCGCGACGCGCATCGTGCAGCGCTGGATGCAGAGCACCGTGCTGAAGCCGTCGCGCATGGATTCGGGCCTCGCCAACTCGATCCACCAGGGTGTCGGCTATGCGGGCTTCGGCCTCGCGGCCATTGCGGCCATCTCCTACGGCGGCCTCGACATCACCAATCTCGCCATCGTCGGCGCGGCGCTGTCGGTCGGCATCGGTCTCGGTCTGCAATCCATCGTCAACAATTTCGTCTCGGGCCTGATCCTGCTAGTGGAGCGGCCGATCAAGGTCGGCGACTGGATCGTGGTCGGCGCGCACGAGGGCTACGTGCGGCGCATCTCGGTGCGCTCCACCGAGATCGAGACGTTCGATCGCTCCAGCGTCATCCTGCCGAACTCGGAGCTGATCACCGCGTCGGTGCGCAACCGCACGCATCGCAACACGCTGGGGCGCATCTCGATTCCCGTCGGCGTCGCCTACACGGCCGATCCGGCGGCGGTGCGCAAGATCCTGCTGGATGCGGCTCAGTCGTGCGACGCCCTGCTCAAGTTCCCGCAGCCGATCGTCGCCTTCACCGATTTCGCCGCCAATTCGCTCGACTTCATGGTGCACGGCTTCATTGCCGACATCAACAAGTCGGGCGCCGCGTCGAGCGACCTGCGCATTTCGATCTTCAAGGCGCTGCAGGCGAACAACATCGAGATTCCGTTCCCGCAGACCGACGTGCACCTGCGCGATCTCGATCTGGTCAAGGGGTTGATCGCGCGCGTCGCCGCCGAGCGCATGATGCAATCAGCGGCCAACGCCAAGCCGGTTCAGAACAACGACGACGACAGCGTCGGCGAGGAGCCCGAGCCGGTGCGCGGGTGAGTAGTGAGTAGTGAGTAGTGAATGGTCTGATGCCGCGTCGCACGTCGCAACAACCACTCACAGCCTGGCAACGTGCGCGGTGGCGGCGGCAAAGGCTTCCTTTGCCGTCTTGCCGTCGAGGAAGCCGAGCTTGAAACCGGCTTCGGCGGCGGCGAGCCGTTCATCCGGCTGGCCGTGGTGATGCACGTTGTGGAACTCGGTATCGCCGCTCTGCCAGCGGCGCATGCCGGCCGACCAGAACTTCGCCTCGGGATTGTCGCGCTTCCTCAAGCCGAGATAGAAGCCGGCGAGAAAATCGGCGTGCAGCTCGACGCGCTTCACCGTCTTCTGCCCGCCGCGGATCTTTTCGAACAAGCCGTCCTGATAGACCCAGACGTGCGCGAACTCGTGCGCCGCGGTCTGCAACAGGGTGATGCCCGAAGGATCGTACTGCATCATCTTAGCGAAGTAGTTGCGCCCGAAAACAACGGCGAACTCGTGCGTCGAGCCGACCGCGTAGCGCATCGCCATGGCGTTCGGGGCATCGCCGTCGTCGTAGAAGCCGACCTTGGGCCACACCTCGAACGTCTCGGCAAGACGTTGCAGGGCGCGGTCGAAGCTCTTGTCGAGATCGGGGTTGCCGGATGAACGCACCATGGCCGTCACCTCGGGCGGCATGGTCGCGGCGCGGCCGAGCGCGGCATTGGCGCCGAGCACGAGATTGGCATTGTTGCTGTCGACGAAGCAGCCCTTGATCTCGGCGAGGCCCTTCACCTTCGACTGCACTTCGGCGGCATCGGCGCTTGCCACGAGCCCGCCGCAGCACAGGCAGCCGCCGAGGCCGGTGAGAACGACACGGCGATCAAGCTGCAGCATGCCGGTTGCTCCTCGTTGCTTGCGTTCGTCCCAGGCGCGAGAGGCGCGACAGGCTCACTGCGTCACGACGCGGAACTCGGTGACGGCGGTGTCCTTGTACTTCACGCCCGGATAGACCGAGCGGATGGTGAAGCGCACCCAGTCGGCCGCCTGCCGGCCGACCTCGATGGTCTGCACGCCGGGCGCATCGTTGAGCGAAACGCGGCGCATGTCGCCGTTCGAGAATTGCAGCTCCGCCTCGCGCACGCGCGAGTTGGCGAGGAACAGCCGCTCGTTCTTGTGGTAACCGTTCATGACCTGGATGGCGGTGACGGTGCGCCGCCCATTCAGTTCCACGACCAGGCTCTCGCCCTCGCCGTGGCCACCCTTGCCTTCGACCCACGCCGTCTTGAGATCGGTATCGAGCATCATCTCGGGGCCATAGGTGAAGCCATACTGCGGCTTCAGCACCGAGCTGACGCAATAGCGAAATCCGCCGACATCGGCGCACGTCTCTCCGGCCAGCTTCGCCCGTTGCAGGGCTTCCGTTTGCGGCATCGCGAGCGGCTTGAGGGTCGCGACGGCCGGAGCCTGCACCGGATTGGGGTTCGGCGTCTCGGCGGGGCCGCATTCGAGGAACACGCAACGCGGCTGCGCGGCGAGCGGACCCGACGACGCAGCGACGAGCACCAACGCCCACGCCAGCGCCGCGACCGGAAGGCGCGCTGCCAGCCGCACCGCAACGCGGCGTCGCGCGAACCATCGCCGTGCCAATCCGCCACACCGCATCCCCGTCTCCTCCGATGCCCCGTGCCCCGATCTGGTCACCTTCGCTTATCATAGCGCGGAGCGAGGAACCGCAAGAGTCCGATGTGCCGGTCGCCCCGCGAGTTGCAGCACTTGAAGAGACACACGCACCGATGCCGCCAACCTGTGCCACATGGGTCGCCACCGCGACCGCCGTTCTGCTCACCGCAGGGCCGGCGGAAGCGCGGGCCTCGCGCGAAGCCCAGCGCGGCGCCGACGTGCCGCTGGTCGCCCTGTCGCAGGTGGCGCCCGATATTCGCCAGAGCATGCGCTACGCCTCGCCCGCGAATTTCACGGGACGCATCGTGCCGGGCTACGAGGCCGGCGAATGCTGGTTGCGCCCCGCTGCCGCCGCTGCGCTCGCCAAGGTGCAGGCCGACCTCGCCACGGCCGACCCGCCACTGTCGCTCGACGTTTTCGACTGCTATCGGCCGCGGCGCAGCGTCGCCGCCTTCATGCGGTGGGCGAAGGCGGGAGAAGATGGGGCGACGCGCGGTTACTATCCGCGCCTCGAGCGCCGGTCGCTGGTGGCACAGGGCTACATCGCCGCCAGTTCCCTGCATTCGCGCGGCATCGCCGTCGACCTGACCATTACACCGATGCGCAAGGCAGAACCTGCCCCCGCCTCCGCCTCCGCGAACGCGGTCGCTGGCTGCACGGAACCGGCCGCCAGCGGCGGCATCGACATGGGCACCAGCTTCGATTGCTTCGACCCGAAAAGCCACACGGCGCACGGCGGCCTCACCGCCACCCAGCGCGAAGCCCGCCAGACGCTCAAGCGCGCCATGGAGCGGCACGGCTTCGTCAACTACGCCAGGGAATGGTGGCACTTCACCTATCCGGCCGCCGACGACGGGCGGAGCTTCGACGTGCCGGTCACGGCTCCGCAAGCACCCGCCAGGGCGCCGTGACGCCACTAACGAAAACGGCCGGCCACCTGCATGGGGACCGGCCATCCTGATGTTCTCGTGCCCGCCGGCGTCCGGCAGGGCGATCAGTCTTCCCGATACACCTTCTCGCGGCGCTCGTGCCGCTCCTGCGCCTCGAGCGACAGGGTGGCGATCGGGCGGGCGTCCAGGCGCTTCAGGCCGATCGGCTCGCCGGTTTCCTCGCAATAGCCGTAGGTGCCGTCCTCGATGCGGGCCAGCGCCGCGTCGATCTTGGCGACCAGCTTGCGCTGGCGATCGCGCGCCCGCAGTTCGAGCGCGCGGTCCGTCTCCGAGGTGGCGCGGTCGGCGAGATCGGCGTGCTGCGTCGAATCCTCGTGCAGGCCCTCCAGCGTCTCGCGCGTCTGCCGGTTGATGTCCTCTTTCCACTTGAGCAGCTTGGCGCGGAAGTAAGCGCGCTGTTTGCCGTTCATGAACGGCTCGTTCTCGGACGGGCGATAGTCGGGATCGAGCTTGATGTCCTCGATCGACTTTGGCGGAGCTTCGGCCGCCACCGCGACCTTCTCCTTCTTGGTGGACCCGGTCGGCTTGCCCGCCGCCTTCACGACCGACTTCGCGCGGACGCTCTCCTGCGGCTTCTCAGGAGCCTTGGCCGGGGCCTTGGCCAAGACCTTGGCATGGGCGGCAGACTTGGCGGGCGCGGCCGCCTTGGCCCGTGCGCGGGAGGCGCCGCCCTTGTTGCTGGCGCCCGGCTTGCCCTTGGACTTCGACGTGCTCATCAAAGCTCTCCTTCGGGCACCAGCGTGCCCTCGCAGCCGACCCGGTCGCGTCCATCGCGGGGCGTTCTGACGCCTGGCGCGGACGGTCCGTCCGTCGAGCAACTTTCGTGCCTCGTATTTAAGTCTAAGGCCGTTGCTGTCAAGAATTTGTCCAATGCTCAGTAAGGGTTATGCGGATTCTGCCGATTCTGCAAAGCAATAGGCCGGGCATCCGGCAGCCATTCGCGCCGCAACATGCTGCCAGCACTCGGCAATTGGCCTGTGACAGCGCATCCAGGGCGGCCCGTCGTCCACAGCGCTTCGCGCCTGCTCCCGCCGCCCGGCCCCGCGCCTGAAATCCTGTCGTGCCCGGACGATGCCGCGCGCGCCGTAGAGTCTGCCTGGATCCGCTGCGGCCCCGGTTGACCCAGCTGGCGCTTCCATCGCGGCCGGACGCGCCCTACGCTGACCCTCCGATCAGCCCGTCGCAGCGGACCCTTGCATGAAGTTCACCGGTACGAAGTCCTATGTCGCCACCGACGATCTCAAGATCGCCGTCAACGCAGCCATCACGCTGGAGCGCCCGCTGCTGGTGAAAGGCGAGCCCGGAACCGGCAAGACGGTTCTCGCGCTCGAGGTGGCGCAGGCCATCGGTGCGCCGATCATCGAATGGCACATCAAGTCCACCACCAAGGCGCATCAGGGCCTCTACGAGTACGACGCGGTCTCGCGTCTGCGCGACAGCCAGCTCGGCGACGAGCGCGTCAAGGACATCACCAACTACATCCGTCGCGGCAAGCTGTGGGAGGCATTCCAGGCGCCGGAGCGGCCGGTGCTGCTGATCGACGAGATCGACAAGGCCGACATCGAGTTCCCGAACGATCTGCTGCAGGAACTCGACCGCATGGAGTTCTACGTCTACGAGACGGGCGAGACCGTTCGCGCGCGCCGCCGCCCTATCGTCATCATCACCTCGAACAACGAGAAGGAACTGCCGGACGCCTTCCTGCGCCGCTGCTTCTTCCACTACATAAAGTTTCCCGATGCCGAGACCATGCGCGCCATCGTCGAGGTACATTTCCCGAAGCTGCAGACGCGCCTCGTCAACGAGGCGTTGCGCGTCTTCTTCGACATGCGCGACGTGCCCGGCATGAAGAAGAAGCCGTCGACCTCCGAACTGCTCGACTGGATCAAGCTGTTGATGAACGAGGACATCGACGCCGAGACGTTGCGCCAGCAGGATCCGAGGAAGCTGATCCCGCCGCTGGCCGGCGCGCTCATCAAGAACGAGCAGGACGTGCACCTGTTCGAGCGCCTCGCCTTCATGAGCCGCAGGAAAAGTGAGAGCTGAGCGCGGTGACTTTTTCGCGCGCGTCCGCCAGCACGCCTCAACCGCCGAGCGCAAACAGCAAAATGCCGGCGACCACCACGGCGATGCCGATCAGCTCCAGTCCGGCGATGCGCTCGCGGAAATAGAGCACCGATATGAGCACACTGAACACCGCCTCCACCTGCCCGACCGCCATCACATAGGAAGCGTTGGTGATGGCGAAGGCGCCGAACCAGCCGATCGAACCGATGGCGCTGGTGACGCCGACGAACGCCGACGTGCGCCGTTCCCGCCAGATCGCCGCGAGAAACCCCGGCTCACGCCAGACGAGCCAGGCGCCGAGCCCGACCGCCTGCATGCCGGTGACTGTCACCACAGTTGCCGCCCCGCGCAGCAGGGCTTCGCCGCTCTCCAGCGAGAGCGCGGCCTCGCGAATGGCGAGATTGCAGATGCCGTAGACCAGGCCGATGAAGAGCCCGACCCTCACCGACCGCGCATCGACCAGCTCGGTCCAGTCCGCGCCGCCGCCATAGGGCAGCGCGACGCGGCGCACGGTCAGCATCACCGCGCCGAGAAACGCGAGGGCGATGGCGACCCAGCCGGACACCGAGACGACCTCGGAAAAAAACAGCGCGCCGAACACCGCCGTGAAGAACAGGTTGGTGCGGGCCAACTGGTTGGCGACGGCGAAATTGCGGAACTGGTAGAGCGAGAGCAAAGCATAGGAGCCGAGGTTCTGAGTCAGCGCAGCCAGCGCGCACCAGCCGAAGAAAGCTCCTCCATCCCAGTCAGGCAGCCCGAATGCACCCCCGCCGGGCGTCAGCGCCGCGACCGCCGCCAGATAGACCGCCATCAGCGGCAATCCGATGAGGGCGCGCACGTAAGTCGCCGACCACGGCGACATGCGTTCGCCGAGGTTCTTCTGTGCCGCGGTCCGCACCGCCTGCAGCAGCGAGGCGAGCAGCGTCAGCCAGATCCAGTCATGTTGCATTGCGGAAGTCTGCCCCGGGTCATCGCCGCGCCTACGCATGCCGCTTGAAGCGGCTGGCCGCAATGTGGAAATCTCTCCTGCAACCAACGAACAAGCCGTCCCCCGGGAGAAACGCCGATGCCGACCGCAACGAGTGCCGAACTGCCGCACCGGCCCGTCGGTGTGCTGGGGCTTGGCCCGCTCGGACTGGCGCTGCTCGGGCGGCTGCAAGCACAGGGCATCGCCTTCGTCGCCTACGACCCTGACGCCAGCCTCCGCCAGGAACTCGCGGCCGACGCAGCACGGCATCTCGCACCGGCGCTGTTCGACTTCGGCGACGCGGTCGATGTCGTCGTGTCGACGCTGACGGACGCGCATGCCCTCAAGGTGGCTCTGCTCGGCGATACCGATCGTCCGGGTTTCGGTGCGTCACTACGCAACGGCTCCAACATCGTGCATTTCGGCGCCGGCCCGCACGACGTTCTGATCAAGCTGACCGGCGTACTCGGCTCGCGCGGCATCGGTCTCGTCGACGTGTTCACCTGCAACGGCATCGCCGCTGCCATCGAAGGGCGGATGGAGCTGCTGGTGGGCGGCCACGCCGAGATCATCGGCCGGGTCCGCCCGGTGCTGTCGCTGCTCGGCAGCGTCGAGCGCATCGGCCAGACCGGCGCGGCCACGGGCCTTGCTGCCTTACGTGGATATGTCCGCGCGGCGCGTCTCATCGCTCTCAGCGAAGCCATGCTGATCGGCAGCCAGGCCGGCATCTCGCGCGATGTGATGGCGCGGGTGTTCGACGGCGCCATCGCCACCGGCCCGCAGAGCCACCGCATCGCCGGCATGACCCCGAGCAAGCTGCGCCCCGCCCCCCTGCTCATCGACACCTATCGCTCCGTCGCCGACGCCGTCGAGTTCGGCGAGCGAATCGGCCTCAGCGGCGACGGCATGGCGTTCGCCCGCGATCTGCTCGCCGACGCGCTGGAGACGACCGGCGACGCCGCCGACGAGACGGCACTGCTCTGCCATTTCAGCGAAGTCGCCGCCGACGCGAGCTGAGGATCGCTGACGATCGCAGGGCGCTCGCGCGTTGCATTTCGCACCGAGCATCGCGCAAGCAGCGAATCGGTCACCTTTCCTGTTGAAATGTCCGGGGCGACGGCGGTCCGCTTTTGCCGCCGGAGAGCGACTCGCGGAAGCGTCAGGCAGATGTCGTCTCGCCTGCCAACCCCGTGGGGTCCGTCATGAGCCTGCTCTATCGAGTGATCTACGCCGCGCATGCCAACGGCTCGCACCACAAGCTGGCGCTCGACGCGCTGCAGCGGCTGACGCGCGCCGACGCGGAGGCATGGACGCGCGTGTTCCTCAAGCACGCCAAGCTCTACATGGACGGCTCCAAGGCCCCCGACAACGAGTTCAAGGATTTCAAGAACCACGTGCTGCACGTGGAAGACGGCTACTGGGGCGGCGCGCCGGAAGCCTGCGAGCGGTGGTACGCGAACCTCGTCACCGCACTCAAGGAGCGCAACTGGCCGGAGGCCGTGTGGTGCGCGGGCGTGCTGTCGCACTACGTCGTCGATCCGATCCATCCGTTCCATACCGGACAGACCGAAGCCGAGAACAACGTCCACCGCGCCGTCGAGTGGAGCATCAACCGCGGTTACGACGATTTGAAGCGTGAAGGCGAGATCGCCATGCGCGGCGAACTGCTGGCGGCGCCGAGCGGGCCCAACTGGCTGCGCGATCATGTCTGCCGCGGCGCCGAGGTTGCGCATCGCTACTACGGTACGCTGATCGCGCACTACGACATCAACGTCGGCGTCGTCGATCCGCCGGCCGGCCTCGACAGCGTCGCGCGCGCCGCCGTCGGCGAGCTCATCGTCTATGCCGCCGACAGCTTTGCGCGCGTGCTCGAGCGCGCCATCGACGAGGCGGACGTGACGCCGCCCGACGTGTCGCTGGCGCTAGATACCCTGCTCGCCACCCTCGCCATGCCGAAAAAGTGGATCGCCAAGCGCCTCGCAAACGCCGAGGACCGCCGCATCGTCGAGGCCATGTACGACGAGTTGATGGCGACCGGGCACGTCGAGCAGAACCTGCCCGAGGACGATCGCATGGTGCGCGATCTGCATGCGCGCGAGGTGCTGGCGCCGCGCAAGACCAAGCAGGCGGTGAAGCGCGACGAGCGCATGGTGGCGGCACCACGCGCGGTCAAGACGGCGACCCCGGTGGCGCCCGCCGCTTCTGCTGCCGACGCCAGCATCGCCAGCGATGTTCGCGTCGCGCCGCGGACGCCGGACGCCGTGCAGCAGGGCGTGACAGCACCGGCGGAACCCGCTGCAACCGCACCGCTGCGTACTGTCGCCGACATCACGTCGGTCCCGGTCACGCGCCCCGTGAGCGACACGCAGCGCTTCGCCGCAGCCCTCGATCCGGCGACGCCGTCGGCGCCGCGCGTCACGCCGCTGACGGAGCGCCTCGCCTCACTGACGCCGAAGCCCGCGGTCGCCGCGCGACCTGCCGGCAATCGCCGCCAGCTCCAGGTCGGCGACGACGTCGAGGCGGCACCCGCCATCGGTCCGCGCATGGCCGAACGTCTCGCTGCGTCCTGCAACGTGCGCACCGTCGGCGATCTGCTGGCGGCCGATGCGGCCACCGTCGCCGCGTCGCTCGGCGTGCGTCACGTCAGCGCCGCGACCGTCGCCCACTGGCAGGATGCGACCCGCCTCGTCATGGCTTTGCCGATCGTCAACGGCACGCAGGCGCGACTGCTGGCCGGCGCCGGCTTCGCTTCACCCGAGCAGATCGCCGAGGCCGATCCGGTCGATCTCTGCGCGGCACTGTTGCAGTATGCGCAGACGAGCGAGGGAACGCGCCTGCTGCGCGACGGCGCCGCGCCCGACATCGAGCGCGTCAAGCTGTGGGTCGAAGGCGCCCGCGCCACCCGCGCGGCCTGATTTCCCGGCGAGCGCGCCGCGCGATTGACGACAGCGAGGCCGCATGCGCCGCAGGATCACCGGCTTCTACGAGGACATCGAGGGCCACTTCATCGCCATGCTCGAGTGCGGACACGAGCAGCACGTGCGCCACAAGCCGCCGCTGGTCGAGCGCCCGTGGGTGCTGACGGCGGAAGGCCGCGCGGCAAAGATCGGTGTCGAGATCGACTGCAAGGCCTGCGATGCACTGCCCGAGAGCGAGCGCGACATCTGAGGCGCATCGGCCATTGATCGCAGCACTGGCGGACGCTGCCTCGCGCATGGGCGACACGCCTGTCCGTCATGCACATCCGCGTGATCGCAGCATCGCGGCCACAGGGCCACTTTGAACGCAATGCAATTTCACTGTTGCCCCAGAATGTCCAATTTTGGCTGACCACATGGCCGCACGCCAAATTCGAATCGAGGAGGAGCCGAGGCATGGTCGCCGTGAACCCCGTGCGTGATCGCATTCTTTCCTATGGTCTCGGCATCGCCAGCCAGCAGGGCCTGCATGCGCTCTCGATGGGCACGCTGGCACGCGAGCTCGATCTGCCGCGCTCGGGATTGACCAATCACTTCGCCGACACCGAGAGCCTGCAACTCGGCGTGCTCGAACAGGCGGCCTCGCTGTTCCTGCGCGACGTAATCGATGCGACGGCCGCCCTGCCGCAGGGCGAACCGCGGCTGAAGGCCCTGTTCACGCGCTGGATCCAGTGGTCGCGCTCGCCCAAGCTGAAAGGTGGGTGCCCGTTCGTGCACGCGAGCCGGCAGGCGACGGCGCTGCCCGAGTCCGTGCGCACGCGGCTCAAGGAAGTGCTCGACGGCTGGTCAGTGGTGCTGACGCAGGCCATCGAGGACGCAAAGACCTCGGGGCATTTCCGCGCCGACCTCGACCCCGAACAGACGATCTTCGAGTTGCACGGCCTCTATCTCGGCCACCATTTCTTCCACTGGTACCAGAAGGATCGCATGGCCGAGCATCGCACCATGAAGGCGTTCGACCGGCTACTCGCCAGCTGCCGCTGATCCCCCATCGATCGCTGATGCTCCCAGGCACGCGGGTTGAATTGCGGCGCGCGTGCCGCCACATTCCGCATGCAAAGAAACGCCCGGGAGCCACGCCATGCAGTACTACCTCGCCAGGACCGTCGGCCTCACCTACGAGCAGGCGATCGCCAGTGTGACGGAAAGGCTCAAGGACGAGGGCTTCGGCGTCCTCACCGAGATCGATGTCGCCGCGACGCTGAAGAAGAAGATCGACGTCGACGTGCCGCGCTACATCATCCTCGGCGCCTGCAATCCCAAGCTCGCGCACAAGGCGCTGTCCGCCGAGAATCAGGTGGGCGTACTGCTGCCGTGCAACGTCGTCGTGCAGGAGCACAAGGACGGCCGCGTCGAGGTCTCCGCGATGGACCCGGTCGGCGCCATGGGTATGATCGGCAATCCGGCGCTGACGGAGATCGCCACCGAAGTGAAGGCGCGCCTCGAGCGCGTGCTCGCCGGCCTTTCCTGACGGAATTCCGCGCGGCACGCTCGGGTCTTGCGCCGCCGCGCGTTTGATCCCATTCTGTCGGCCATTCCGAGGGGCGCCGGTGGAGCCGGCTGAGATCGCGTGCGGAATTTCCGCCCGAAGCGCGAGCACCCTTAGAACCTGATCCGGGTCATGCCGGCGAAGGGACGGGAGCCATTCGAGCCGCACTTCTATCCGTCCTTGCCGTCATGACGCTCTCGCCCCCCGCCGAGCGAGCGCCGATGCGCGCGCCGTCACGAAGGACACGGACATGAACAAGATCACCCGCCCGAACGATCTCGCCATGCCGCAGGTGACGACGGGGCCGATCAGCGCCTCGCGCAAAGTCTATTCCTCGCCCGAGGGCCGCGACGACATCCGCGTACCGCTGCGCGAGATCGCGCTGACCGATCCCGAGATGCCGACGTTCCGCGTCTATGATTCCTCCGGCCCCTACACCGACGACAGCGTGACCATCGACGTGGCGAAGGGCCTCGCACCCGTGCGCGCGGAGTGGATCGCCAGGCGCAACGTCGAAGCCTACGACGGCCGCGAGGTGCGCCCGGAGGACAACGGCAACGTCACCGGCGCTCACGCCGCGCGCGTCTTTCCCGTCCAGCCGAAGCCGCTGCGCGCCAACGGCAACGCGCTCGTCACGCAGCTCGAGTTCGCGCGCGCCGGCATCGTCACGGAGGAGATGATCTACGTCGCACATCGCGAGAACATCGGCCGCAGCGCCGCGCTCGCTCGCGCCCGCGAGGCGATCGAAGACGGCGAAAGCTTCGGCGCCGAGATCCCCGAGTTCATCACGCCGGAGTTCGTGCGCAGCGAGATCGCGCGCGGCCGCGCCATCATCCCGGCGAACATCAATCACCCGGAGCTGGAGCCGGTCGTCATCGGCCGCAACTTCCTCGTCAAGATCAACGCCAACATCGGCAACTCGGCCGTCACCTCGTCGGTCGAAGAGGAGGTCGAGAAGATGGTGTGGGCGATCCGCTGGGGCGCCGACACGGTCATGGACCTCTCGACGGGCCGCAATATCCACACAACGCGCGAATGGATCCTGCGCAACTCGCCCGTGCCGATCGGCACGGTGCCGATCTATCAGGCGCTGGAGAAGTGCGGCGGCGATCCCGTCAAGCTGACGTGGGAGCTTTACCGCGACACGCTGATCGAGCAGTGCGAGCAGGGCGTCGACTATTTCACCATCCACGCCGGCGTGCGCCTCGCCTGGGTGCCGCTTACCGCGAAGCGCATGACCGGCATCGTTTCGCGCGGCGGCTCGATCATGGCGAAGTGGTGCCTCGCGCATCACAAGGAGAGCTTCCTCTACGAGCGCTTCGACGAGATTTGCGACATCATGCGCGCCTACGACGTGTCGTTCTCGCTCGGCGACGGTTTGCGTCCGGGCTCGATCTACGACGCCAATGATCGCGCGCAGTTCGCGGAACTCGAAACCCTCGGCGAGTTGACCAAGATCGCCTGGGACAAGGGCTGTCAGGTGATGATCGAAGGGCCGGGTCATGTGCCGATGCACAAGATCAAGGTCAACATGACCAAGCAGCTGAAGGAGTGCGGCGAAGCCCCGTTCTATACGCTCGGGCCGCTGACCACCGACATCGCGCCCGGCTACGACCACATCACCAGCGGCATCGGCGCCGCCATGATCGGCTGGTTCGGCACGAGCATGCTCTGCTACGTGACGCCGAAGGAGCACCTCGGTTTGCCGAACCGCGACGACGTGAAGACGGGCGTCATCACCTATCGCCTCGCCGCGCACGCCGCCGACCTCGCCAAGGGCCATCCGGCCGCGCAGTTGCGCGACGACGCGCTGAGCAAGGCGCGTTTCGAGTTCCGCTGGGAGGATCAGTTCAACCTCGGCCTCGATCCCGACACCGCGCGGAGCATGCACGACGAGACCATGCCGAAGGAGGCGCACAAGGTGGCGCACTTCTGCTCCATGTGCGGGCCGAAGTTCTGCTCGATGAAAATCACCCAGGACGTGCGCGACTACGCCGCCACCACCAACGCCGGCATCTCGGCGATGGCCGAGGCTGAAAAGGGCATGGCGGCGATGAGCGAGAAATTCCGCGAGATGGGCGACCAACTCTACATCGACGCCGACAAGGTGGACGCTGTGAAAGCGGCGAACAGCGAGTTGGGGTGAAGCACGACGCCAACCGTCCGCCGATTGTCATCCTCGGGCTCGTCCCGAGGATCCATCTCACGGCCAGCGTGACCGTCGTTGAAACATGGATGGCCGGGACAAGCCCGGCCATGACAAACGTGGGCGATCAACGCTCCATCGACGCCGACAAGGTGGACGCGGTGAAGAAAGCGAATAGCGAGTTGGGGTGATTACGACGACCGTCAAGTAACGATTGTCATCCTCGGGCTTGTCCCGAGGATCCATCCCGCCGCGGGCGTTACCTTCGTTGCAGCATGGATGGCCGGGACAAGCCCGGCCATGACAAACGTGGGGTTATCACTGCGTCATTGCCGACGCAGTGGACGCGCTGAAGGCGGCGAACAAGGATTTGGGTGCAGGGGCGCGCCAAGGAACTGCTTTTGGGACCCGAAGGTGTTGCTGAGGTTTGGGTCGGTAAAGATCGAAAGAATTGCACACAAGGCAGTATTCACGGCGCAGTCCCGTGCGCCTCCTTCAGAGATGACGCCCAGCCTCTGTCCAGTCGCCTCGAATACGATGGCCGCCCTTCAGCGTGACGAGACCGAATTCTGCAAGCACCGTGAGTGCATGCTCTCCGGCGCTCATGGCCATGCTGTCCAATTCAGTGTCTTGCGCGCCGCGAACGAGGTACTGCGCAGCCATCAGCACCAACGGCTTTAGAAGCCTAGATTCCGTCTTATTCATCACTTGGTCCAAGGCAAAAACCCTTGTCAGCAGGCGAAGAACGGCACGAAGTCGCGGTCCATCTCTAACAATTCGCTATCGCACGAGATGACTATCCCCACATCACCGCAACCAGTTCTCCATCCTGAGCCCCCGCACGCGCTTGAACTCGCGCACGTTGTCGGTGACGAGCACCATGTCGAGAGCGAGGGCTTGCGAGGCAATCAGCAGGTCGTTGGCCCCGATCGGCGTGCCTGCCTTCTCCAAGGCCACGCGTAAGTCACCGTAACGCGCGTCGGCCAGAGCTTCGAACGGCAGCGTCTCGATCGCGCCGAGTACAGCCTCGAGTTGGCGCGTTAGCCGCGCAGACGCCTTCTTGGCCGCCCCATAGCGCAGTTCCGCCGCAACGATGATGCTGGTCGCGACAGCATCCTCGCCGACCCGTGCAATTTTCCCGGCTGCGACGCCCTGCGGATTACGCACGAGGTCGGACACGATGTTTGTATCGAGCAGAAATCGCAGGCTCACAGGTCGACGCGCTCCGGCAACGCGTCTTCGATCGGAGCAAAGTCCTCCTTCAGCGGCTTCAGACTGGCCAGCACCGCCAGAAGCGACTGCGGCGCGGCAGGCTCGATCACAAGCCGATCGCCCTCCTTGCGCATGATCGCCTCCTCGCCCGGAAGCTCGAACTCGCGGGGGATGCGCACCGCCTGATTGCGTCCGTTCTTGAACAATCGCACCCTGCGCTCGGCCATCGGCAGCCTCCGGTGAAACAGGCATATACCTTAGCATATGCCCACCGTGCCGGGCAAGACGCGCCGCCGGTTCACGTCGCACGCCAAGTCGGGATCGTCCGGGCCGCCCCTGTTCCCTGTTCCCTATTCCCTATTCCCTATTCCCTATTCCCTATTCCCTGTTCCCTATTCCCTATTCCCGCCCCGTGTCCTCGCGGTCTTCGCGGAACAGGCCGGCGAGCGTTTCGGCATCGCTGCGCGCCTTCGCCTGCAGCTTCTGCTGATCGGTGTAGTGGCGGAAGTCCTCCTTCAGCCGCTTTTCGTCATGAGTACGGAACGTCTCCAGCGTGTGCTTCACCTCGGTTTCGGGCAGGCCGAGCCCGCGCAGCAATTCCCCGCTGAGATCGAGCGACGACAGGAACGTCTCGCGGCGGATGACGTGCACACCGAGGTCCATCAGCCGGTGCACATGATCGCGGTTGCGCGCGCGGGCATAGATGCGCAGATCGGGATAGTTGCGGCGGATGTAGCCGGCCGTGCGCAGCGAGGCTTCGACATCGTTCATGGTCAGCAGGACCGCGCGCGCTTTCGCGATGCCGGCGGCGTCGAGAATATCGGGGCGGCTCGGATCACCGAAGAACGCCTCCGATCCGAACCGCTTCACCATATCGATCTGCTCGGCGTCGAAGTCGAGCGCGGTGAACGGGATGCCCTTGGCGCGCAGGATGCGGCCGACGATCTGGCCGACGCGGCCGAAGCCGGCGATGATGACGTGCCCGTCCTTGTCCGGCATCGTGTCGAAGGCGGGCGCCTCACCCTTGCGCCAGCGCATGATGGCCTCGTCGGCCAGCAGCAATATCGGCGTCAGCGCCATCGACAGCGTGACGACGACGGCGGTCAGATCGGCTTGCGTCTGCTCGAGCACGCTCGCGCCGACGCCTTGCGTCAACAGCACGAATGCGAACTCGCCGCCCTGGCTGATCGACAGTGCGAGCCGCCGCGCGCCCGAATTTTCGAGCCCCTGCCAGCGCCCGAGGGCGAACAGGATCGCACCTTTCACGAGCGTCAGCACAATCACGAGGCCGAGCACCACGAGCGGCATGGTGGCGATGAGGTCGAGCTTCAGCGACATGCCGATGGCCGTGAAAAACAGGCCGAGCAGCAGCCCCTCGAACGGCTGGATGTCGGCGTGCAACTGATGCCGATAGGCGGAGTCCGCCAGCAGCGCACCGGCGAGGAAGGCGCCCAGCGATGCCGATATGCCCACCGCCTGCATCGCCGCCGCTGCGCCGACCACCGTCAGCAGCGCGGCCGCGGTCATGGCTTCCTTGACGCCCGTGCGTGCGACCAGCTGCAGACTGCGATCGATCAGGAAATGGCCGGCCGCGACCACCAGCAGGACCGAGCCGAGCGCCTTCGCCGCCGCCCAGACGTCCATGCCGTTGCCGGCCGCGGAGGCGACTGCGAACAGCGGCACGAGGGCGATCAGCGGGATGGCCGCGAGATCCTGGAACAGCAGCACCGAGAAGGCCAGGCGTCCATGACGGGCCTTAAGCTCGCCCTTCTCTTCCAGCACCTGCAGCGCGAAGGCTGTCGACGACAGCGACAGCGCCAGGCCGAGGAACAGCGCCAGCGTCGGGGCGAGGCCGGCCACCCAGCCGAGCGCGGCGAGCAGGGCCGACGTAATGCCCACCTGCGCTCCGCCGAGACCGAAGATCGCCGCGCGCATCGACCAGAGGCGGCCCGGACGCAACTCGAGGCCGATCAGGAACAACAGCAGCACGACCCCGAATTCGGAGATGTGCAGGATTTCCTTCGCCTGATAGATCGAAAAGGCTTGGCCAATGCCATAGGGTCCGAGCAGAACGCCCGCGGCGAGGTAGCCGAGCACGGTCCCGATCTTGAGCCAGCGCGCAATCGGCGCGGCGATGGCCGCGGCGGCGAGCAGCAGGGCGAGATGCAGAAGTGTCGTGTGTTCCATGCGGGCGCGGCTGAAGTCCGTTGGTCGGGGAGTTGCGAACGGGCCCGGCCATCGGGTTCGGCGCGGACCGGCGACGGCGGGATGTAGTGAACCCGGCGCTCAATAGAGCATTATGTGCCGGCGCGAACCACATCGGCTCGCAGGTTGTCCCGTGCGGCGATCTGGCGTCGGCGGGGACGGCATTCGGCCTACACGGCGGAATGGGGCAGGCGAGACGAGGGCATGACGGCAGATCGAGACGCCGCTGGCGTAAACAGCGTGGCGATACGTGGGGGCATAGTCGCGGTCGCGATCGCCGCAGGCGTGATGCGCCTCGTGCTCGGGGCGCAGTGGTTTTCGCTCTATGGCTGGGCGGCGATCGTGCTGTTGCTGCTCTTTCCACTCGGGCGTGCGCTGCTGCAGTCGAGCCGGCGGCGCTGGCCGGTGTGGGTTTTGATCGCCGTCACCGCGGTCGCGGCGCTGATCCAGATCGGGTTTTGGCTCGCCTTCTTCCACGCTGGCCCGAGCGGGCTGTTCCTCGGCATCGGCCGCAGCATGGCGCTGCCGCACCTGGACACCGCGGCGCGGTGGAGCGCCGGCGCACTGGCGCTGATCTGGAGCATTCTGCTCGCCCGCGCCTTCACCGGCGAGACACGCCGGTCCACATTGCACCGCTGATCAGCGACGCATTTGCAACAAGGCTGGGGAAATACAGGCCGCAGCAACGGCTTTTCGGTGGCCAAGGCCGCAGCCTCCCACAATGATCGCCTGCTTTCGCTGCGGGGCCGCAGCGATGTCGGGGTTCAACGCAGGAGAGTGCCATGAAGGGTTCGATCCGTATCGCCGCTATCGCGGTGCTGGCAGCCGCTACCGCCACGAGCGCCAGCGCCAAGGATTGCCAGAAGGACATGGTCGTCGCCGAGGGCGAGCCCTTCATTTCGCGCACGCTCGGCGCTTATCCGAGCTCGCTGTTCGCGTGGCGCAAGGCCGCAGAGGCCAAATTCGGCAAGGGCTTCCAGTCGTGGGCCGTCGCCGAGGACAAGAAGGTCGACTGCGAGCAGGTTTCCGTCGAAGGCAAGAAACGCTGGGTGTGCACGCGCACCGCGCGCCCTTGCAAGGGCCTCATCGGCTCGGCAGAGTCGAAGCCGAAGTTCGAGCGCACGCTGCGCCGTGGCGACAGCGGCGACGACGTCAAGGCGCTGCAGGAGTTGCTCAACGCCATCGGCTATGAGCTGACCGTCGACGGCAACTACGGCCGCGGAACCAAGGACGCCGTGCGCGACTACCAGAAGCGCAACAAGCTTCCGGCCGACGGCAACTTCGGCCCCGTAACGGCCGAGAAGCTACTCGCCGACGCCTGAGACGATCAACTCGATAACGACAAGATCGTCAGGCCGGGTGACGCGCGCAGATTGCGCGCGCCGCCCGCGCTGCGACGTCCGCAGCGCAATCATGAGCCAAACAAGAAGGATGCCGACATGGTCTCCAGAATCGCCACCGCAACCGCCGTGATGCTCGCCCTCGCGGCTGCCACCGCCCCGACGGCCGATGCCCACCGCTACGGCGGCAAGCATGCCAACAAGCGCCACGCCCACGTCACCGCACCCTACACGCGCGTCGATCGCCACGCCCGCCGCGTCGAGGTCGATGCGCCGTTCGCCTACGTGAACCGCAGCCGCCACGGCGTTCGCGTGGTGGCGCCGTTCGTCGACATCTTCGTTCCGCGCTACTGAGGCCGCGACGCGGCGTCTTCCGCGCCAAGGGTGCTTCCATCGCGTGGCAGGCCGTCCTAGATGAATACGGGCAGCGCAACACCGCTGCCCGTATTCATGATGCGCAGGAGTTGCACCGATGGACGCAGAAGCGCTCAAGGCGCTGCAGGCCCCGCTCAAGAGCCGCTACAAGGACGCGCCCGACAGCGCCGTCGTCACGCTCAAGGCGGAAGGCAGCATCGGCGAGGGCGTCACCTGCTCGGTGGCGACGTCGCGCGCCATGGTCGAAGCCGGCCTGCATCCAGCGACCGGCGGTAGCGGCATGCACGCGTGCTCCGGCGACATGCTGCTCGAGGCACTCGTCGCGTGCGCCGGCGTGACGCTCAACGCCGTCGCCACCGCGCTCGGGTTGACAATCCGCAGCGGCAAGGTGCGCGCCGAAGGCGATCTCGATTTTCGCGGCACGCTCGGCGTCGACAAGGCCGCGCCGGTCGGCTTTCGCGCTGTGCGGCTGTCGTTCGAGATCGATGGCGACCTGACGGACGACCAGCGCGTCACGCTGCTCAAGCTGACCGAGCGTTACTGCGTGGTCTATCAGACAATGCGCCAGCCGCCCGCTTTCGACGTGACACTGACGTCCGTCACCTGAGCAAGCGGTGGTCCGTCCGATATTCTCCGACCCTGCAAATTCCAGAAACGTGAACTGCTGTCCTGTTGCGGGACTGAACCGCAGACAGACCGTCGCGCCGTTCACGCTGAGGCCACGCTTCGCCTCGACATCGAACGGCCGAAAAGGCATGGTTGACGTGCTTCCCGCAACCGGGGACCGCGGTGCTCGACACCACGTCCACGCGCTGCGAAGCCGTGAAGCCAGTTTCTGTCCGAGGAGGTACCGCGTGTTCGGCCGCAGCTCATCCAGCGATCCTGCCAAACCCTTGGACAGCAACCGGCCGGCACCTCCGACGCCACCCGCGTCACTGGCCACACCGATGCCGGCCGCAGCAGGCGGCTTCATGCCCGCAGGCCCGGCCGCGGCACCCGACGTCATTCCGGTCACCTCCGCGACTCCGGCCCAGGGCGCCCTCGCCGTTTCGCTCATCGGCCGCGATCTCTCGATCTCCGGCGAAAAGATTCACATCGTCAGCAATGGCCGGTTGCAGGTCGACGGCGAGATCATCGGCGATCTGACCGGGCGCGAAGTGGTGGTCGGCGACACCGGCCGCATCACCGGCTCGATCTCAGCGGATTCGATCGACGTGCGTGGCGTGGTCGACGGTGGCATTCGCGGCTCCAGCGTTTCGCTGAAGCAATCCGCGCGCGTGTCGGGCGACATCGTGCACCAGACGCTCTCGATCGCGGAAGGGGCACAGTTCGACGGCCGTGTGCGGCGCGCGAAAGACAACGACGAGGTGAGGCCGGATCTCTCAGCCGCGCGCAAACCTTCGGCCTGATCCGAGCGGTCGTCGATACTGCTTCGAAACCTGCGCGCCCTCAGAAGTCGTTCAACACCCAGTCGGTCGGGCAGCCGTTGGCGATCATGCGCTGATCGGCCTCGGCGATGCCGTCGCGGCGGTTCTCGTCCCAGAAAATCTGCCGCGCGATCTGCCAGTGCTCGCATGCCGTGATCATGTCGCCCCGCCCGCCGACCCGGTCGCCGAGTTCGAGGCGCGCGGCCGCATGAGTCGCGGTATCGCCGAGACGCATGGCCACGGTGATCGCACGCCGCAGATAGCTTTCGACATCGTGCCCGTGCTCGTGCCCCGCGGGAAGGGCTCGGGCCAATTGCAGCGAGAGCCGCGCCACACTGGCTTCGTCACCGCTGCCGACGGCGGCGCGGATCGACCGCTCGAGACTGGTGACAAGCGCCTCATCGACGACGGGCCTGGCCGGCGATGGCGGCGCCGGCGGCGGCTCGGCCGTGACCGGCGGGGGCGGCGGCGCGGGCCGCTCGCTGCGTGGCGCGGAGGCGCTGGCCGGCGCGACGGGGGCGGGCGACTCGGTGCGCGGAGGCTGAACTTGTGACTTCGGCGGGGCCGTCTTGGGCGCGGGCGCTGTCACTGGCGGCGACGGCGGGGCGCTGCGCGACTGAGCGCCCCCGGCGGGCGGCCCGGGTTGCAGCTCCTGTCGCGGCGCAGGCGGCGGCGGCTCGACCGGCGGTGCAAGCGGCGGGAGCGAACGCGCGCCACCCACGGGACCGCCGGGCACGGTGGCCGCGCCGGGGCTGCCGTCCTGGCGCTTCCTCGGAACCCGCCTCACATCGACGAGCGCCCAGATCAGCACCAGGCCCAAAACCGCGAAGGGCGCCGAAATCGCCAGCCAGCCGAGCGATCCCGTCAAATCAATGAGTGTCAGCAGCATCGTCGCCCCCCGGCTGATGCGGAAATCATCGCGCCCGAGCGCGCGTGAGTGGATCGCAGTCTAGCGGATTGGAACCGCGTACATGAGCCCGCCTTGTGTCCAAAGCCGGTTATGGGCGCGCGGCAGCTTCAGGGCCGAGCCGAGCCCCAGGTTGCGATCGAACATCTCGCCATAGTTTCCACTTTGACGGATCGCGCGAAACGCCCAATCCGCGGACAGACCGAGCGACTGGCCGAGATCGTTGCCCACTCCGAGCAGGCGGCGGACCTCCTCGTACGGCGAAGCGAGGCTCGCTTGGGCATTGTCCTGCGTGACGCCGAGTTCCTCGGCGGCGATCAGGGCCATCAGCACCCAGCGCACGACGGCGAACCAGGCATCGTCACCGAGGCGAACGGCCGGGCCGAGCGGCTCCTTGCCGATCAGCTCGGGCAGCAGCGCGTGCTCGGCCGGATTGGCGAGACTCGCACGCGCCGCCGCGAGCTGCGTCATGTCGCCGGTCAGCGCGGTGCAGTTGCCATTGGCATAACTGGCGACGATCTCGCTCCAGCGCGCCGACGTCACGAACCGGTAGCGCATGCGCTGGCGCGCCATGTAGCCCGCGACCATATCCGCCGCACGGGTACCGGCGACCACACAGATGGACGCGCCAGAAAGCTCCAGCGCGCTCGAGAGCCCATGGGATCGCGGCACCATGAAGCCCTGCCCGTCGTGCAGCAGGATATCGACGAAACGCGCCTTGAATTCGGTGTCACGGCTGAGGCTCCACGCCGAGCCGCCTGCCAGCAGGTCGATTTCACCCGCCGCGAGCGCACGAAAGCCGTCGGCGGCGGCAGCAGGGCGCAAGCGCACGCGCGATCCGTCGCCGAGCACGGCGGCGGCGACCGCGCGACAGAAATCGACCTCCAGTCCGCGCCAGGTATCGGGACTCGCAAAGGTCGCGAGCCCCGTGACGTCCTCGCTGATACCGCACACGAGCTGGTTGCGCGCCCTGACGCCATCGATGGTCGCGGCTTGCACGGCCATCGCCGCAGCGACGATTGCGGCCCATGTCAGCACCGCCAGGCGGACGGTCCCGAGGAAGCGCTGGATTGAAGGCATCACGGGGTGATCACACGCATGTCTGTCGACTCTCGTTGGGCGGATCGTCGAGCGGGTTTCGGCGCGAAGGGGGAGGCGGGCACGGCCCCGCGGCGCGAGCACGACGATCCGGCACCCTTGGCCGTCCGCGCGCCGCAGGTCAAGACCTTGACCTGCGCCCCCGGTTGCGCCACACGGCCCTGCTTGCGCAATTCCGGGCGACGACCGCCTGCACGGCGGCGAATTCGCCTCTCGGCCACGCTCGAATTGCGACAGCTATTCCGGCGACGCTCGTTCGCAGCGCCTGCGGCGGCCGTTATGATTGCGCAGTACACAACGCCAATGGCGCGCGAGGACATGCTGATGTGCGACGACAAGCGTCTCGACGATGCCACCGCCGCCGTGCATCTCGGGCGCGATCCCGCCGCGCAGCACGGCTTCGTCAACCCACCCGTCTATCGCGGCTCGACCGTGCTGTTCCCGACGCTCGAAGCCCTGCACGCGCGCACGCAGCCCTATACCTACGGTCGCCGTGCCACGCCGACCACGCGCGCGCTCACGGATGCCATCGCTGCGCTCGAAGGCGGCGCCATGACGGTGCTGACGAGTTCCGGCCTGCAGGCGGTGACGAGCGCGCTGCTCGCGTTCGTCAAGAGTGGTGACAGTATCCTCATGGTCGACAGCGTCTATCAGCCGACGCGCAAGTTCTGCGACACGGCGCTGAAGGCGATGGGCGTCGAGACGGTCTATTACGATCCGCTGATCGGCGCCGGCATCGCCGATCTCGTCACGCCGACGACGCGGCTGATCTTCACCGAAAGCCCCGGCTCGCAGACCTTCGAGATGCAGGACATCCCGGCCATCGCAGCAATCGCTCGCGACAAGGGCGTGTGGCTGTTGATGGACAACACATGGGCGAGCCCGCGCTACTTCAAGCCGTTCGCCCACGGCGTCGACGTGTCGATCCAGGCGCTGACCAAATACGTGGTCGGCCACGCCGACGCGATGCTGGGCGCCGTCACCGGCAACGAACGCGCGGCGCCGTACCTCGATCGCATCAAGGAAGCGCTCGGCCTCAGCGCCGGTTCGGAGGAAACCTATCTGGCGCTGCGCGGGCTGCGCACTCTCGATGTCCGGCTCGAGCGTCACATGGCGTCGGGCCTCGAGATGGCGCGCTGGCTGCAGGCTCGGCCCGAGGTCGCGCGCGTCATGCATCCCGCGCTTCCGGGCGATCCGGGGAATGCACTGTGGAAGCGCGACTGGCTCGGCGCGTCCGGCCTGTTCGGCTTCACGCTGAAGCCGCCCGTCAGCGAGGCCGCGCTTGCCGCGTTCCTCGATCACCTCGAACTGTTCGGCATGGGCTATTCGTGGGGCGGCTTCGAAAGCCTCATCATCCCGTTCGATCCGCGCTCGTATCGTACGGCGACGCGATGGACCGAGCCCGGCCCGGCGCTGCGCATCCACATCGGACTCGAAAACGTCGACGACCTGAAGCGCGACCTCGCCGCTGGCTTCGATCGCCTGAAAGGCTGATCGGCTGAGACGGAAGCCTTGAGATCAGCGGCTCAGGCCGATGGCGCGAGCAGGCGCGTCAAGGCCGCGACCTCGGCCTCGATGGCATTGGCAATCAGACCGGCGACCTCCGGCAGCGCACCGACAGGCCCCGTGTAGGCGACAGGAGCCGGCGCATTCAGCATCGCCTGCGGCACATCTTCGCCGGCATGCAATCCGTCACCGTTGAAGAAGCCGACCACCACGGTCGGTCGCGTATCCGCGGTGATGACATCGTCGAGTTCCGGCGGCTCTTCGAGGTAGGCGGTGGCCACCGCGCCGAAGCTGTTCATGGCCAGAAGCCTTCTTGCGACGGCTTCGGTCGCCTCGGCAGAGGCGCGCGACACCTGCGAGCCGTGTCCGACCAGCAGCAGGCGACACTCCGCCGGTGCAAGCCCGAGGTCCGCTTCGGCGAGCGCCACGGCCTTGCGCATGATGAGCGCCGGCATGCCCGGGTCGGCCCCGAGTGGCGCCAACACGCGGCAGCGCTCCGCCACACCGGCCTCGCTCAAACGCTTCGGAACCTTGGTGTTGACGAAAAATCCGGCGGCCATGAAATACGGATAGACGAGAATGTGGCGGGCGCCGGAGCGCGCTGCAGCGGCGAGCGCATCCTCCAAGGTCGGTGTGCCACTGAGGACACCGGCGGTGACCGCGATATCGGGAAGCGATGCGCCAACCGCATCGGCATGCCCGAGCAGAATTGCATTCGAGAACGCGCCCCCCCGCTCGCCATGTCCGACGACGACGGCGGCGACGGGAACCTTCTGGGACAACATGATGCGCTTCCTCTGGTGGTATTCGGCCATGCGAACTTAATGCGCGCGGCGAGCCACCGAAACCCTCGGCGTGAATGCGCCGCAGGCGGACGTGGCTGCCGCCGCCGCAGGCAATACGGGGCGTCGCCGCGCGCGGATCGATCGCTCGGCGGTAAGCAGGAGACACACAGGCACCTGGTCGGAATGCGCTCCTGCTACGGCGGAAACGCCGCCGACCATCGGATAGTGCGTCCCTTGTCGTAACCCGGTCCCCTGTTCGGGGAGTCCCCCACGCGCAGCTTGCCTGTGCCGTCTTGACCTTTACGTTAAGGTCAATCTATAAGGTCGGAAGCATGATCATCACACCGGACCGTCGAAGGCTCCTCCGAGCGCGCGTCAGCGAGGGCTTGCGCCGCGACGAACACTGCGTTCAATGATCGGTTCACCGCGCGCAGCATGTCTCGCGGCAACAAAAAACACGAAGATGGCCGCCGCGGCACAGGCGGCCCGGAGGAGACCCGCGAATGGCAGACGCCTACATCTATGATTGCGTGCGCACGCCGCGCGGCAAGGGCAAGGCCGACGGCAGCCTGCACGCCGTCACCTCACTTTCGCTCGCCGCCCACACGCTCGAAGCTCTGCGCGACAGGAACGGCCTCGACACCGCCAGGGTCGACGACGTCATCCTCGGCTGCGTCATGCCGGTCGGCGAGCAGGGCATGAACATCGCCCGCACCGCCGTGTTCGCCGCCGGCTATGGCGACCAGACGGCCGGCGTGCAGATCAACCGCTTCTGCGCCTCCGGTCTCGAGGCCATCAACATGGCCGCCGGTCAGATCGCCGCCGGTTCATCGGACATGGTGATCGCGGGCGGCGTCGAGAGCATGTCGCGCGTCCCCATGCTGTCGGACGGCGGCGCCTGGCCGGTCGATCCGGCCGTTTCGATCCCGTCGTATTTCATGCCGCAGGGCGTCTCGGCCGATCTCATCGCCACCAAGTTCGGCTTCACCCGCGCCGACTGCGACGCCTATGCCGTCGAGAGCCAGAAGCGCTCGGCCCAATCGTGGGCGGACGGGCGGTTCACCAAGTCGGTCATCCCGGTCAAGGATGTGAACGGCATCGTGCTGCTCGATCGCGACGAGACGGTGCGTGGCGATACCACCATGCAGTCGCTCGGCGCGCTGAAGCCCGCGTTCGTCGAGATGGGCGTCACCTACGGCTTCGACGCGGTCGCCATCCAGAAGCACCCCGAACTCGAGGAGATCGAGCACGTCCATCACGCCGGCAACTCGTCCGGTATCGTCGATGGCGCCGCCGCCGTGCTGCTCGGCTCGAAGGACGCCGGCGCCGCGCAGGGCATGAAGCCGCGCGCCCGCATCCGCGCCTTCACCTCGATCGGCTCGGAGCCCGCGCTGATGCTGACCGGTCCGGTCGATGTGACGACCAAGCTCCTCCAGCGCGCCAACATGCAGATCGGCGACATCGACCTGTTCGAGCTGAACGAAGCCTTCGCCAGCGTCGTGCTGCGCTACATGCAGGCGTTCGACATTCCGCACGATCGGATGAACGTGTGCGGCGGCGCCATCGCCATGGGCCACCCGCTCGGCGCCACCGGCGCCATGATCCTCGGCACCGTGCTCGACGAACTGGAGCGACGCAACCAGCGCACCGCGCTGGTCACGCTCTGCATCGGCGCCGGCATGGGCACCGCCACCATCATCGAGCGGGTGTGATGTCCTTTGCCGCCGCTACCAGTTGAACAATGGATCGAACAGTGAAGCCCGGCACCGCGTCGCCCCTGCTCGACGTCATTCCCGCGAAGGCGGGAACCCAGACACGCCGTTGGAGAGCCTCGGCCCGGTGACTGGGTCCCGGCCTCCGCCGGGATGACGGAGTGCGTGCGGAACGCACCTGCGCCTCTCACGAAGACCGATCCTTCCGATACTCCGGGAGAACCCAATGAAAAACGTCACTCTCGCCATCGACGCCGACGGCATCGCCCTCGTCACCTGGGACATGCCGGGCCGCTCCATGAACGTGCTCGACGAAGCCTCGATCCGCGACTACGGCGGGGCAATCGACGAGATCTGCTCGAACGACGCCATCAAGGGCGTCGTCGTCACCTCGGCGAAAAAGGATTTCATCGCCGGCGCCGATCTCGCCATGCTCGGCGGCTGGTCGGCGAAGGTCGCGGGCCTCGCGCCCGTCGCGGCGGCACAGCAGATCTTCGGCTGGACCATGTCGCTGCAGACCATGCTGCGCAAGCTCGAGACGTGCGGCAAGCCGGTCGCCTCGGCCGTGCCCGGCACCGCGCTCGGCGGCGGCTTCGAGGTCGTGCTCGCCACGCATCATCGCGTGATCGCCGCCAACGACAAGGCCCAGCTCGGCCTGCCCGAAGTGAAGCTCGGCCTCATGCCTGGCGCGGGCGGCACGCAGCGCAGCGTGCGCATGGTCGGCGTGATGACCGCCGCGCCGCTGCTCATGGAGGGCAAGTCGCTCGCTCCCGCAGAAGCGCTGAAAATGGGCCTCGTGCAGCAGGTGGTGCCGGCAGGCGAAATCGTCGAAGCCGCGAAGACCTGGGTGAAAGCCAACATCGCCGAGGGCGAGCGCTATCGCGCCGCCAGGGCCGCCGGCGACAAAAAGGCGACCGCCTCGTTCCTGCCCGCATGGGATCAGCCGAAGTACAAGCTGCCGGGTGGCGGGCCGCAGACACCGACCGGCTTCCCCGTGTTCATGGGCGGCGGCGCCATGATCCGCAAGAACAGCTACGGCCTCTACGAAGCACCGAAGGCGATCCTCTCGGCCGTCTACGAGGGCGTGCAGGTGCCCTTCGACGCCGCGCTCAAGATCGAGACCGGATACTTCACCAAGCTGGTGCTGTCGCCGCAGTCGAAGAACATGATCCGCTCGCTGTTCGTGTCGAAGCAGGCGCTCGAGAAGGGCGCGCATCGCCCGCACGACGTGCCGGACATGAGCGTGAAGAAGCTCGGCGTACTCGGCGGCGGCGGCTTCATGGGCGCCGGCATCGCCAACGTCGCGGCCGGGGCCGGCATCGAAGTCGTGGTGCTCGACCAGACCGAGGAAGGCGCCGCCAAGGCCAAGGCCCACGCCGAAAAGGAAGCGATGGGTCGCGTCGCCAAGGGCCGCATGACCGAGACCAGGGCGCGCGAACTGCTGGCCCGCATCACCACCACGGCCGACTATTCGAAGCTCGCCGGCTGCGATCTCGTCGTCGAAGCCGTGTTCGAGCACCCGGACGTCAAGCGCCAGGTCATCGAGGCGGCGGAGCAGCATCTGCCCGAGACGGCGGTCTTCGCCTCCAACACCTCGACCATCCCGATCAGCGACCTTGCCGAGCGCTCGAAGCGCCCGGAGCGCTTCATCGGCATCCACTTCTTCTCCCCCGTCGAGAAGATGCCGCTGGTCGAGATCATCAAGGGCAAGAAGACCGGCGACGCGGCGCTGGCCCGCGCGCTCGATTTCGTGCGCCAGATGAAGAAGACGCCGATCGTCGTCAACGACGCCCGCTTCTTCTACGCCAACCGCTGCGTGCTCCGTTACATCGAGGAAGCGCATTACATGCTGGCCGAGGGCGTCAAGCCGGCGCTGATCGAGAACGCCGCGCGCATGATCGGCATGCCGGTCGGACCGCTGGCCCTGAACGACGAGACGGCGCTCGACCTCGGCGTCAAGATCGCCAAGACCACGAAAGCCGCGCTCGGCGCCGCCTACAGGGAGCACCCGGCGGAAGCCCGCATCGAGGACATGGTGGTGCGGCTCGGCCGGCTGGGGCGCAAGGCGTCGAAGGGCTTCTATGAGTACCCCGAGCGCGGCGCCGACGGTAAGAGCAACGGCAAGAAGCGGCTCTGGCCGGGCCTCGCCGAGCTGTTCCCGGTCGCCGCCGTGCAGCCGGACGTCGAGGAGCTGAAGACGCGATACCTCACCGTGCAGGCGGTGGAAGCGGTGCGGGCGCTCGCCGATGGCGTCGTCGAAGACGTGCGCGAGGTCGACGTCGGGGCCATCTTCGGCTGGGGCTTCGCGCCGTGGACGGGCGGGCCGATTTCCTACATCGACACCATCGGGCCGGCGCGGTTCCTCGCCGATTGCGATCGGCTCGCGGCAAAGTTCGGTGATCGCTACGCGGCGCCGGCCCTGCTGCGCGATATCGCGGCGAAGGGCGAGACGTTCTACGGACGCTTCGCCGGCGAGGCCGAGGGCAAGGCGGCGTAGCGGCTCATTCGCTCTCCCCATGCCCTGCACTCGCATGGGGAGAGCGTGCCGGAACACGCGCCCGCCGTGGCTCCTCGACAGACCAGCCGAGCACAAGTTCGCTCCAATCCGGACGTCATCCCGGCGAAGGCCGGGACCTCCGTAAGCTTCAGCGACTTGCAAAGGGGGAGGGAAGATCAACCGCGGCGAAGCTTTCCCAAGTTTCATGCGTCGCAGGCCTGGAGCCTGACGTGGGTCCCGACCTGCGTCGGGATGACGACGCATCCAGCGAAAGCGCGCGCCAAAGGGCGGCGCGACCTAACGCCCGCAGCCGCAGCGGCCCGGCGGCGCGTAGCCGCCCCCCTCGCCATTCTCCGCCCGCACCGGCGCCCCGCAGGCGTGGCACAGCTGATGCGCGCCCTGAGCGAGCCCGTGCCCGACCGAAACGCGATCGTCGAACACGTAGCACTCGCCCTGCCACAGGCTCTCCGCCGCCGGCACCTGCTCGAGGTAGGCGAGCACGCCGCCCTTCAGGTGATAGACCTCGTCGATGCCGAGCTGGCGCACGAAGGCGGTCGCCTTCTCGCAACGGATGCCGCCCGTGCAGAACATGGCGATGCGCTCGGGCCGACGCCCCCCTGCGAGCCGTTCTTTCATCCACTCGGGAAACTGGCGGAACGAGCGCGTGCCGGGATCCTCGGCCCCGGCGAACGTGCCGATGGCGAACTCGTAGGCGTTGCGGGTGTCGACGACGAGCGTGCCCGGATCACTGATGAGCGCGTTCCAGTCACGCGGCGCAACGTAGCGGCCGACGACCTGCAGCGGGTCGATACCGTCGACGCCCATGGTCACGATCTCGCGCTTCAGCCGCACCTTGAGGCGGCCGAACGGCATGTGCGCGGCGGCCGAGTATTTCACGTCGAGCGCTTCGAGCCCCGGCACGGCGCCGAGCCAGCCGAGCACGCTGGCGATGGCCTCGGCGCTGCCGGCAATGGTGCCGTTGACGCCTTCGCTGGCGAGCAGCAGCGTGCCCTTGATGCCGGCGGCCTCGGCCAACGCGTACAGCGGCTCGCGCAGCGCCACATACTGCGGCAGCGGCGCGAAGCGATACAGCGCGGCGACCACGACGGTGGCGTCGGCTCGCTCGGGCGCACGAGGAATCGCGTCCCGCACCGTCATGACGGCGTCGTCCACAGTTGCGCCATCGCGCGTCTTCGCTTCCATGCTCACTGCTTCTCTCCTGCGGACGCGCGCGATGCGGTCGTCGCGTGCATCCCCGCAAATATTTATCGAGGGGATGATTGCGCGTCATCGCTCGACATGTTGCAATCGGATCGCATTCACACCTACGCGATGCAATGCCTCTTGACCCATCTTTGCAGAAAGATCGAATCGAGAGATCGTCCCTCCTCGTGGCTCACTTTCAAGGAGAGAAACCATGGCAGCAGCCAAGAAAGCCCCGGCGAAGAAGGCAGCGGCGAAGAAGCCCGCCGCGAAGAAGCCGGCCGCAAAGCCCGCCAAGAAGAAGTAACCAGTTCTGCTTTCGCGTCTGGCCCTCCAGACGCCGGCCTAGCGGGCGCCCCGGCGGGCGCCCCCCTCCCGTTCGGGCGCCCCCTTGCCGCAATTGTCCGGCGCGGGGCCCGGCGCCCCCGCCCCCCCAACCCGTG
>ERZ1645187.460-NODE-460-length-39953-cov-5.833626_pt1 | contig 39953 bp, 30 predicted proteins | sample MGYA00575352_ERZ1645187 | MGnify/ENA primary metagenome ERZ1645187 (study PRJEB40837, sample SAMN11349314) | freshwater sediment metagenome | isolation source: river sediment | host: Sediment | place: India: Wazaribad , New Delhi | collected 2017-02-21 ... | reverse complement strand
CCGTATGGCGCTGCTTGGCCAGCACCTTCTTGTCGTCCTCGAACCAGCCCTCGATAATCTCGATGAAGCCTTCCAGCTTCGGCCGCCGAACCGGCTTCTGGCGCCGGTAACCCGGCGGAACCGAGAACTCCAGCATCTTGCGCACGCTCTCGCGCGATATGTTGAAATGACGCGCCGCCTGACGCCTGCTCATCCCGTCGGCGCAGGCCAAACGGACCTTCCGGTAAAGTTCCACGGTGTAGATCTCCCAGCCCTCCCTGTCACACAGAAAGGGCATAGATAGTGGGCGACTTTTTCGCCGCCCGCAGCGGGTCAATCCCGCCGCTACCGTGGTCTAGTTTTCCACCGCCGTTCCCAGCTTAGTCGCGCATTAGAGTCTGAATCGTAACGACCGCCATGTTTTCAAGGCCTTGCGAGCCTGCGGGTGAGCATGCGGATATTTGCGATGAAGACCCATGCCTCGGCGGAAGCAATGGTTCGTTCGAAGTCCTTTGCGAGCCTGCGGCATCGTCCGAGCCAGGCGAATGTCCTCTCGACCACCCAACGGCGCGGCAGGACCTCGAAGCCTTTGGCGCTGTCGGAACGCTTGATGATTTCGAGCGTGAACTTGCCGACCTTCTGCAAGGCTCCCCTCAGCTTCGGCCCGGCATAGCCGCCATCGGCGAAGACATGGCGCAGCCACGGCCAGCGCTTGAGGATCGATTTCAGGACGGCGGGCGCTCCGTCGCGGTCCTGAATGTCGGCGGCATGGATGACCAGCCCGACCATGAGGCCGAGCGTATCGACGACGATATGCCGCTTGCGGCCCATGACCTTCTTGCCCGCGTCAAAGCCACGTATTCCGCCGCTTTCGGTGGTCTTGACCGACTGGCTGTCGATGATGCCGGCACTGGGGCTGGCCTCTTTGCCTTCGCGCTCGCGTGCCACCATCACCAGTTCATTGTTGATGGCGCGAAGCCGACCCTCGTCACGCCAGCGGTAGAAATATTTCTGCACCGTCGAGAACGGCGGAAAATCCTTCGGCAAGAGCCGCCACGCGCCGCCCGCCGACGCCATATACAAAAGCGCGTTCACCACCTCGCGCAGCGCCGTCTTGCGCGGCCGACCGATGCGGTTCGGCGACGGCATCAGCGGTTCGATCAGCGCCCACTCCGCGTCGGTCAAATCGCTTGCGTAACGGGCGCTGCGGCGCTCATAGTGCCGGCGAGTGGTTTCGGTCCAGGCCATCGTGATCTCCGTCGAATCTCAGAAATCCGACTGAATCATAACCTGCTGAAATCACTCGCTCCTTTTTGGAACGGACACTATGTGCCGGCGCTTCTCGCCAACAAGCAGAATGTCGGCGAAATCTCGAAGAAGCTCGGCCTCGGCTGATGTTCGCGGAGAGGCGCGGCGGTTTTGCCGCGGCCTCATTTCCAGGCAATCGGGAGCACGGCCATGGCAGAGAGTGGCGAGGCGATCATCCGTCTCGAAAACATCGTCAAGCGCTTCGGCGGGGCGCAGGCCCTGTCGGGCGCGTCGCTGGCCGTCGCGCGCGGTTCGATCCATGGCCTCGTCGGCCAGAACGGAGCGGGCAAGTCGACGCTGATCAAGCTCATCGCCGGCCTTCACCGGGCGGACGGGGGCGCGGTCGAGATCGACGGCAAGTCCTATGACCGGCTGACGCCGCATCTCGCGGAAGAGCTCGGCATCCATTTCATCCACCAGGATCGCCTGCTCGTTCCAACCTTCACGGTGGGCGAGGCGCTGTTCCTCGGGCGCGAGCCGCGCATTCCCGGCACGCCCTTCCTCGACCGCGCGGCGATGCGGCGCAGATCCGCCGAGATCCTTGAGCGCTACTTCGGTGTCTCGCTGCCCCATTCGGCGCTGATCGCCGAGCTTTCGGCGGCGGAGAAACAGATCGTGCAGATCACCCGCGCGCTCATTGCCGACCCGAAGGTGCTGGTCTTCGACGAGCCGACGGCCGCGCTGGTCCGGCGCGAGGCGGACCTGCTCTTCCAGCTCATCCGCCGCCTCAGCGCAGAAGGCGTCACCATTCTCTACATCTCTCACTATCTCGGCGAGATCGTCGATCTGTGCGATACGGTGACGGTGCTGCGCAACGGCCGCGACGTCGCGACCCTGCCGGTCGCGGAAACTTCCGCAGCCAAGATCGGTGCGCTGATGGTCAACCGCGATATCGGCGAGCTCTACCCGAAGTCCGACGTCACGCCGGGTGAAGTGATCCTGCAGGTGGATGATCTGGTGCTCGCCGGCCGTTACGAGGCCGTTTCCTTTTCGCTGCGCAGGGGTGAGGTTCTAGGTCTTACCGGCCTCGTCGGCTCCGGAGCCAAGGAGGTGGTGCGCACGCGCTTCGGCCTCGACCGGCCGACCGGCGGAACCGGTTCCATCAAAGGGGAGACGGTGTTCTCCGCCGATCCCGCCGCCGCGACAGAGCGTCGTCTTGCGCTGGTGCCGGAGGACCGCCGCAGCGACGGTGTCGCGCTCGACCTTTCCGTCACGGAAAACACCACGCTCGCCAGCCTCGGCCGTTTTTCCCACGGCCTCATCAACCGCGGCGCGGAACGGCGACAGACGGAAGATCTCGTCCAGCGGCTGCAGATCAAGACCGACGGTGTCGACGCGCTGGTGAAGACGCTTTCGGGCGGCAACCAGCAGAAGGTGGCCATCGCCAAGTGGCTGAGCCGCCAGTCGGAAATCTACCTGCTCGACGAGCCCACGGTCGGCGTCGACATCGCCGCCAAGGTGGAGATTTACCGGCTGATCGGGGAACTTGCCGAACGCGGGGCAGGCGTCCTCGTGCTCTCCTCCGATATCGAGGAACTGCTCGGTGTCACCGATCGCCTGCTCGTCCTCTTCCGTGGCCGCGTCACGCGACAATTCATTTCCTCCGAAACGAGCCCGGATCAGGTCCTTGCGGATGTGACGGGCGCCTACGAGACGCTTCTCCATGCTGGTTGATGTTCCCTATATTCCCGCGACCGCGCTCGAAGTCGAAGCGCAGAGGGCATTCGAGCCGGCCCGAACCAGCCCTGCCTTCGCTCGCCGCCTCGCCGCGCTGGCGCTGCGGGGCGGCGCGCTCGCCGTCTTCCTCGGCGTTCTCATTGTCTTCTCCGTCACCGCGCCGTTCTTCCTCACGGTCGGCAATATCGGCAATGTGCTCGGTCAGTCGGCCATATCGGGCGTGCTGGCCATCGGCCTCACCATCGTCATCATCGCGGGCGGCTCGAATGTCGTGACGGGCGGCATCGATTTGTCGCTCGCCGCCAATATGGGCCTCAGCGCCGCCGTCTACGCCTCGCTGGCGCAGGCGGGGCATGGCGATGGCGTGGCAGTCCTCGGCGCGCTCGTCACGGGCCTTGCCATCGGCGCGGTCAATGCCGCCGCCATCACGCTGGCCGGCATCGTGCCGCTGCTGGCGACGCTCGCCGTGATGAATGTCGTGGCGGGCCTCGAACTGGTTTTGACGCAGAACACCGTCGTCCCGGCGTCGAGCGAGTTCCTGTCGGCGCTGTCGGCCGGTGGACCGCTCGGCATTCCCGTGCTCGCCTATATTCTCCTCGGCTTCACGCTCGTCGTTGCCGCCATCGTGCAATATACGCCGCTGGGCCTGCGCCTCTATGCGGTCGGCGCGTTTCCCGATGCGGCGCGCGCGGCGGGATTGCCGGTCAGATCCTTCGTCGCGGGCTCCTTTCTGGCGAGCGGCCTGTGCGGCGGGCTCGCGGGCATCCTGTCGGTCTCCTATCTTTCGGGCAGCACCACCGGGGCCGGCGACATGTTGCTGCCGGTCGTCGTCACGGCCCTGCTCGGCACGGTCTTTTCCCGCCGGCTGGTGCCGACGATCACCGGCACGCTGCTGTCTGCGCTCTTCGTCGGCTTCCTCGTCAACGGTTTCCAACTCCTCAACATTTCCAGCACGCTGGTCAGCGGCGTGCAGGGACTGCTGATCCTGCTCGTCGTTTCCGCCACCACGCTGCTCGGCCGCAAGGAGAATGCCTGATATGGCGACCGTCGCTCTCTCCTCCTTCAGCCGCGGCGTCGCCCGCTATGCGCTGGTCGCGGCGCTTGCCACCGTCTTTGCCCTCTTCGCCGCGCTTGCGCCCGGTTTCCTCTCGGGTGCGAATCTCCTCAGCGTACTGGTGAACAATTTCGCCCTGCTCGCCATCGTCGCCATCGCAATGACCTTCGCCGTCTCGGTGGGCGGCATCGACCTTTCGGTCGGCACGGCAATCGATTTCGCGAGCTTCGCCTTCGTTTCCCTCGTGCTCGCCGGCCAGCCGGTGGCGCTCGCGGCTCTCGGCGGGCTTGCCGGCGGCGCGCTGGTCGGCCTGTTCAATGCCGTGCTTATCGCCGGGATCGGCATCTCGCCATTCCTCGCGACGCTGGGCACGCTCTTCGTCGGCCGCAGCGTGCAGCAATTGCTGACGAACGGCGGCAACCCGGTCTACCTGCCGCCGGCCGGTGTGCCGGAAGCCTTCCGCTTCCTCGGCCATGGCACGCTCGCCGGCATTCCCGTGCCGCTCGCCGTTACCGCGCTCGTCGTCGCAGGCGCCTGGCTCGTTCTCTCGCGCAGCCGCTTCGGCCGGGTGGCGCTCGCCACCGGCATCCAGGCCAGCGTCGTGCGCTATTCCGGCCTGCGCCTGCCGCGCATCACGGCCGCCACCTATATCCTGGTCTCGACGATCGCTGCCGTGGTCGGCCTCATCCTCACCTCGACTGTCACGGTCTACATTCCTTCCTCCGGAAACGCCTTCCTCCTCAATGCCATCGGCGCGACCTTCATCGGCACCACCTACGACCGGCACGGCCGGCCGAACGTGCCGGGCACCGTTCTCGGCGTGCTGTTGCTCGGCATCGTCGCCAATGGCCTCCTGCTGTCGGGTCTCAATTTCTACTGGCAGCAGGTCGGCACCGGCCTCCTCATCTTCTCCGTCCTCGCCATCGGCTTCGCCAACCGCAAGGCCGCCGCCCGGGCCTGATCCGGGATATCTCGAAAGGATCCTTCATGAGCAGCGTCACCCGGCTCGCCGAACACCAGGACACCGCCCACCGCATCGCCAGCGAGGAGGAGGCGCTTGCCGTCGCCCGCACGCTTGCCGCCGATTTCGCCAGCGGGGCGAGCCGGCGGGACTACGAGCGGGCGCTGCCGCACACGGAGCTGGACAGGCTTTCCGCCTCCGGCCTGCTGGCCATCACCGTTCCCGCCGAATATGGCGGCATCGACGTGTCGAATGCGGTTCTCGCCGAGGTCACGGCGATCCTCTCCGAGGCCGATAGCTCGATCGGCCAGATCCCGCAGAACCATTTCTACATTCTCGAAGCCCTCCGTCATGACGGCAGCGAGGCGCAGAAGCGCTTCTATTTCGGCCGGGCGCTCGCCGGCGATCGCTTCGGCAATGCCCTTTCCGAGGTCGGAACGAAGACGGTGGGCGATTACAACACCCGCATTACGCGCGACGGCGCGGGGTTCCGCATAAACGGGCGGAAATTCTATTCGACGGGCGTGCTCTTCGCCCATTGGGTGGCGATCTTCGCGCTCGACGAGGAAGGGCTCCTCACCATGTCGTTTGCCCCGCGCGAGACCGAGGGCATCGAGATCGTCGACGACTGGGACGGCTTCGGCCAGCGCACGACGGGCAGCGGCACCACGATCCTGCGCGACGTCTACGTGCCGGCCGATGCCGTCGTACCGCACCAGAAGGGGTTCGAGCGGCCGGGCACCATCGGCTCTGTCGGCCAGATCATCCATGCCGCCATCGATCTCGGCATCGCGCGCGCGGCGCTGAAGGAGACCATCGGCTACGTCCGCGACAGGGCACGGCCGTGGACGGACAGCGGCGTCGAGCGCGCCGCGGACGATCCGCAGACCATCGCGCGCATCGGCGAACTCGCCATCCGCGTCGAGGCTGCCGAGGCGACTCTGGAGCGGGCCGGCCGCAAGGTCGACCAGGCGCAGGTGAACCTCGATGCGGAAAACGCCGTCGCCGCGACGCTGGCGGTGGCCGCTGCCAAGGTGCTGACCACGGAACTTGCCATCGACGCCACCAACGTGCTCTTCGAGCTGGCCGGCACGTCCGCCACCAGGCGCGGCCTCAACCTCGAGCGCCACTGGCGCAATGCCCGCACCCACACGCTGCACGATCCGGTACGCTGGAAGTACCACGTCGTCGGCAACTATCACCTCAACGGCGTCACGCCGCCGAGAAGCGGCGCACTCTGAAATCAATCCTCGTGGTGGGGGGGGCGGCTGGCCGCAATCCTTCGGGATTGCGGCCTTTCTCACATGAGTGGATGAGCAGTATGTGGAGCGTATCCATCCGCCGGGCATGCCGGCGGATGGCGGGTCCGGGGCTGGCCTCAGCTGTAAAGGCTCGGCTCCGGCACGCGGCCGTTGAGCACGAAATCGCCGACCTCGCGGGCCTTGTAGAACACCGGATCGTGCAGCGTGTGGGTGCGCACGTTGCGCCAGTAACGGTCGAAGCGGTAATGCGAGGCCGTCGAGCGCGCGCCGGTCAGCTCGAAGACGCGGCCGGTGACGTCGAGCGCGACGTGGGTCGCGTTGACCTTGGCCTCATAGGCCTCGATCGCGGCTTCGCCGCGCTCGCGTGCGGTAACCGAGCGGCCGCGCGCAAGCGCTGACTGAACCGTGATCGCGGCGGCGTCGGCAAGCGCCGCGGAGGCCTTCAGCGCGGCGCGGAACTCGCCGATCCGCTCGAGGATATAGGGATCCTCGCTCGCCTTCTCGACGCCCGAGGTGATCCAGGGACGCGTCGTGGTCCTCACGTAATCGGTGGCGGCGGCCAGCGCGCCCTCCGCCGTGCCGAGATAGAAGTTGACGAAGACGAGCTGGATCAGCGGCGTGTTGAACGTCGCCAGTACCGGCGGGGCGGCATCCTTGGCGGCGAGCGGCAGGAGGAAATCGCTCTCATAGACGGGGAAGTCGCGGAAATCGACGCTGCCGCTGTCGGAAAGCCGCTGGCCGATATTGTCCCAGTCGTCATTGGCGACATAGCCGGGCCGGTCGGTCGGCAGGACGAGGCTGGCGACGGTCTCGCCGAAGACGGCGCTGGCATTGATGCGGTCAGAGACATGCGCGCCGGTGGAGAAGGTCTTGCGGCCGTTGAGGAGGTAATGGTCGCCGCTACGGGTCAGCGTCAGGCCCGGATCGCGCGGATTGACGGCGGCGCCCCAGTAGAGCCGCTTTTCGACGGTCTCCGCGCCAAGGGTCCAGGCCTTGTCCGGGTCGTCGGCGGCCCAGTAGACATACTGGCTGTTGACGAAGTGATAGCCGAGCAGCTGGCCGATCGAGCTCTCGCCGCGCGCCAGGATGCGCACCAGTCGCAGCCCGTCCACCCAGTCGAGTCCGCCGCCGCCGATCCCGGCCGGGTGCAGCGCCGCCAGCAGTCCTTCCTGCTTCAGCCGGTCGATCTCCTCCAGCGGCGGCTTGCCTTCTGCATCGAGTTGCGCGCCGCGGCGCGTGAGATCGGCGGAAATCTCCCCTGCTTTCGCGAAGAGGCGGGCCCGGTCGGCCTGCGGATCGGGCTCCTTGACGAGGTGTGGAACAGTCATGGTGGTCTCCTGCGGTCGGGTTCCTTCCGGGCAGGCGCCACGGCAAGGAGGGATGAAGGCTGGCGGACGGGTGTCCCGCCGCGCCCGGACATCTTCCCAGAGGCGCAGGACCGCAGCGAGAAAAGGCATTTCCGAAATTAGTCTATATAAAAGATAGAATTTCTGTATTTATGGAGTGCCCGCGTTATCATCGCCTCCAAACGATGCCGTCCGGCATCTTCGCTATCCTGGAGAGACCCATGGCCCGTCCCATCCGCTTCAACGCCTTCGATATGAACTGCGTCGGTCACCAGTCACCCGGTCTCTGGGCGCATCCGCGCGACAAGTCCTGGACATACAAGGACCTAGACTATTGGCAGGATCTTGCGCGCACGCTGGAGCGCGGCGTCTTCGACGGCATCTTCATCGCCGACGTCATCGGTTACTACGATGTCTACAAGGGCTCGAACTATCACGCCATCCACCAGGCCGCGCAGCTCCCGGTGAACGATCCGCTCCAGCTTGCCGCCCCCATCGCGCTCGCAACCGAACATCTCGGCATCGGCATCACCGCATCGACCTCCTTCGAGCATCCCTATACCTTCGCCCGGCGCCTTGCGACGGCTGACCATCATTCCAAGGGGCGCGTCGGCTGGAATATCGTCACCTCCTATCTGGAGAGCGGCGCGAAGAATGTCGGGCAGGTCGGCCTTCGCCGGCATGACAACCGCTACGAGGTCGCGGCCGAATATGTCGAGGTGCTCTACAAGCTGCTCGAAGGCTCCTGGGAGGAGGGGGCAGTGGTGCGCGATGGCGACAGGCGCATCTTCACCCATCCGGAAAAGGTTCACGAGATCGGCCACAAGGGCAAGTATTTCGAGGTGCCGGGCTACGGCCTCACCGAACCCTCGCCGCAGCGTACGCCCGTTCTCTACCAGGCCGGAGCATCCGGCCCCGGCAAGGCATTCGCCGCCGCCCATGCCGAATGCATCTTCGTAGCCGCGCCGACGAAAGCGGTGCTGAAGGCCTATGTCGCCGATATCCGACAGCGTATCGCCGCCGCCGGCCGCGACCCGAAGAAGGTCTATATCTACACGCTCGTCACCATCATCACCGACGAGAACGAGACAAAGGCGCAGAAGAAATTCGAGGAGTACAGGAGCTACGTCTCCTATGACGGCTCGCTGACCTTCATGTCCGGCTGGAGCGGCATCGACTTCGGCCAGTATGCCCCGACGGATGTCGTCGAGAAGATCGAAACCAACGCCATCCATTCCTTCGTCGAACACATCGCCGGCGGCGACAAATCCTGGACCATCGACGAGCTTGCGCAGTTCGGCGGCATCGGCGGCATGGGGCCGGTCTTCGTCGGCTCGCCGGAGCGCATCGCCGATATCCTGCAGGAATGGGTGGACGACACGGATGTCGACGGGTTCAACCTTGCCTATGCGGTAACGCCGGACAGCTTCGAGGACGTCGTCGCCCATATCGTGCCGGAACTGCAGAAGCGCGGTGCCTATCCCACTGTCTACCGGCCGGGGACACTGCGCGAGAAACTTTTCGGCGAAGGTCCCTACCTGCCGAAGACCCACCCCGCCGACGGCTACCGCGATATCGAAGCGGTGAAGCGACGCGAGGCCGAAGCGGTTCCGACCCTCAAATCCGTCGGCGCCTGACATGATCGTCGGCGCGATATCCGTGCCGGTCGTCGCAATCGTCGGCGGCGGCTTTACCGGCGCGGCCGTCGCCTACCATCTCGCCCGCTTGCTGCCCGAAGGCACGGCGCGGATCGTCGTCTACGAGCCGCGCGCCATGCTCGGCGGCGGCCTTGCCTATGACACCGACGAGCCAGTCCACCGCATCAACGTGCCGGCCGCGCGCATGACGCTTCTTCCGGGCGACGATACACATTTCGAGCGCTGGCTGCTCGCGACGGGCGCACTTGCCGATGACCGCGAGGCCGTGACCGAGGACGGGCGTGTCTTCGCCCGCCGCTCAACCTTTGGGCGTTACGTCGATGCCATGCTCCGGCCGCTCGTCGCTGCGGGTCGGATCGAGCACCGCCGCAGCCGCGTTCGCGTCGTGACGGCCACGTCCGGCGGATGGCGGATCACGGCGGCGGACGGTTCCGTCGTGAAAGCGGACCGCGTGGTGGTGGCCACGACCCATCCGAGCCCGCAGGCGCCCGCCGTCCTCGACCGGGCCCTTGCCGGCCATCCGGCCTATATTCCCGATGCCACGGTGCCGGGCGCGCTTGCCGGCATTTCCCGCAAGGATCGCGTGCTCGTCGTCGGCACGGGACTCACTGCCGCCGACGTGATCACGGCGCTCGATGCGGCGGGCCACGAGGGCCCGATTACCGCCGTCTCGCGCCGGGGCCTGCGCTCGCGCGGGCATACACTTCTGCCGCAGGAGCCGTTCGGCGACTTCACGACCTCTCCCGCCTGTTCGGCGCGCGAGCTTCTCCGCCGTGTTCGCCGCACGCTCGAACAGGCAGCGGGGGAGGGCATCACCTGGCATGCTGTCTTCGACAGGCTGCGTGGCGAGGGCGGCGCGATCTGGCGCACCTTGCCAACGGCAGAACGACGCCGGCTCGTCCGCCATCTGCGGCCCTACTGGGATGTGCACCGTTTCCGCATTGCGCCGCAGGTGGAGGCCGTCATCGACCGCCGCCTTTCCGCCGGCTCATTGCACATCCATGCAGCCTCGCTCACCGGTGCTGTTCTCCGGCAGGACGGCACGATCGCCGTGGCACTTCGCTCGCGCCGGGGCGGACAACCGTTCGAGGAGCATTACGATGCTGTGGTGGTAACGACGGGGCCGGGCCATCGTGCGATCCTGTCAAGCCAGCCGTTCCTCGAAACGCTGGCGGCGGCGGGTGTGCTGCAACTCGATACGGTCGGCCTCGGCCTTGCGGTCGATGACGACAGCCGCGCCGTCGGCACGAGTGGAGAGGCCGCCGAAACGCTTTTCATCGCCGGCCCGCTGGCGCGCGGGACCTTCGGCGAGCTGATGGGATTGCCCCAGGTGACCGAACATGCCCTGCTGGTGTCGGAGAACATTGCCCGGGGATTGGCTTCGGCACGGGAACAATCTCGCGCAACAGGATAGTCGCCGGCAGCTCCGGGAGCGTGTCGCCCGCTTGGGCTCGATTCATCCCAATCCTTCCCAGCACGACCTCAGGACGGCGATACCATATCGTGGATTTCCGTCTCTGTATTGTGGCGTTCCGGGAGCATGAGGTCGAGAAACGTCTTCGGATGTGATCGCAAACGCCGTGCCGTTGCTCGCGTCGCCCGTCGCGTGGAACGCCATATCTCTCATTCCACGCGCGCTGATCTTTGTCGTCAGTCCGCCGCGTGAGCGCCCGATGGCCTGATGGCAAGCCCCCCTTTTGCTCCCATCCCGTGCTGATGAACGCGAATGATCGTGGCGTCGATCATCGCGTATTCGAAATCCGGTTCGCCAGACAAGGCATTGAAAATCCGTTCGAACACGCCTTTCTTCGCCCGTCGGCGGAACCGCTTGAACACCGAGTTCCATGGACCGAACTCATCCGGCAGATCGCGCCACGGCGCGCCGACCCGGACCTTCCAGAGGATCGCCTCAAGGAAGAGACGATTGTCGTAGGCGGAACGTCCGGGATCACTGTCCTTACCGGGCAGCAATCCCTTCGCGCCCGTGCTGACCTCAGTTCAATCAGGATATCCATCGTTTATGTTTCATCCGTCAGGCGGTATGGGCCAGGCAGCACTCGCCCCTCTTGCTGCGATGCGTCAATTCACGGCGGAACTGCGTTTCGTCAACAGGCGGTCGAGCCAGTCGGGCGCCATTTCCGGCACTGAATCGAGCAGCAGCTTGGTGTAGTCGGGATAAGGCGGCGAGAGCACTTCGGCCCGCGAGCCCTGGTCGACGATGCGCCCCTGGCTCATGACGATGACGCGGTCGGCGATTGCACGGACGATCTCCAGGTCGTGCGTGATGAACAGGTAGGATACGCCGAGCCGCTGCTGCAGGTCCGCCAACATCTGCAGAATGCCGGCCTGGACGAGCTGGTCGAGAGCCGAGGTGATTTCGTCGCAGATGATCAGGTCGGGATTGGCGGCCAGCGCACGGGCGATCGCTACGCGCTGTCGTTGGCCGCCTGAAAGCTGGGCCGGATAGCGACCCGCATAACCCGGATCGAGTTCCACCATCTTCAGCAGCTCGATGACACGCTGTTCACGCGCCGCGCCGCGCAGGCTCTGGAAGAATGTCAATGGCCTGCCGAGAATCTTGCGGATCGTATGACGCGGATTGAGCGCAGTGTCGGCCGATTGGTAGATGATTTGGATCCGGCGTAGCATGTCTTTGTCGCGCTGGCGCACGAGCGTCGGCAGAGACTTGCCGTCGAGCTTGACTGTGCCTTTGACCGGCGGCATCAGGCCGGCGATCAACCGGCCGAGCGTCGATTTGCCCGACCCGGACTCGCCGACCACGGCCAGAGTCTGGCGCTTGCCGATCGAAAAATCGATGTCCTCCAGCGCCTTGAACCTGCCATAGGCAGCCGATATGCCCTCGACTTCAAGCAGCGGCTCGAGTTCGGGTTTTGCGGGCGTCTGCAGGCTGCGAACCGCCCAGAGCGACTTGGTGTAAGGGTGGCTCGGCGCCTCCATGATCTGGCGGATCGGCGCTTCCTCGACGGCCTCTCCGTAGCGCAGCACCATGACGCGATCGGCCATCTGCGCCACGATTGCCAGGTCGTGAGAAATATAGAGCACCGCTGCGCCATGTTCCTTGATCGCCCGGCGGATCGACACCAGCACTTCAACCTGTGTCGTCACGTCCAGCGCGGTGGTCGGTTCGTCGAACACGATCAGATCCGGCTGGCAGATCATCGCCATGGCCGTCATCGCACGCTGCAACTGGCCGCCGGAGACCTGATGCGGATAGCGTTTGCCGAATATTTCGGGATTTGGCAGTTGCAGGGATCGGAATAACGCCACGGCGCGTTGCTCGGCCACGGCGCGCTGCATGCCGCCGCGCGTCACCGCCGCTTCCACGATCTGGTCCATCAGTCGCTTGGCGGGGTTAAAGGACGCGGCCGCGCTTTGCGCAACATAGGCGACCTGGGTACCGCGCAATGTGCGGCGTTTCGCTTCCGTGAGCCCGAGCACGTCGGTTTCGCCGAAACGCACGCTGCCGCGGGTCCGACGGCATCCCGGGCGGAAATAGCCGAGAGCGGCCAGGCCGATCGTCGACTTGCCGGCGCCGGACTCGCCGACCAGACCCAGCACCTCGCCGCGGCGCAAGGTCAAGTTCACGCCCTTGACGATCTCGATCCAACCGTCGTTGGCCTTTGCCTCGATCCTGAGATCGGTGACTGACAGGACGATGGGGGGCGATTGGGGCTCACTCTTCATTGGACAGTCCGCTCGATTTGCTCAACAGCCAGTCGGCGACGAAATTGACGCCGACGGTCAGCAGCGCGATCGCGCTGGCGGGGATCAGTGGCGTGATGTCGCCGGAATTGATCAGCACCGCATTGTCACGCACCATCGATCCCCATTCGGCCATGGGTGGCTGTAGCCCGACCCCGAGGAAGGACAGCGCGGCGATGACCAGGAAGACGAAGCAGAAGCGCATGCCGAATTCCGAGATCAGAATCGGTAGAATGTTAGGCAGGATTTCGTGCACGATCCTCCAGTACAGACCTTCGCCACGCGCGGTGGACGCCTCGACATAATCAAGTGTCACCACATTCATGGCGGATGCCCGGGAAATGCGGAAGATACGGGTCGAATCCAGAACGGCGATGATCAGGATCAGGTTCAGCACCGACGAGCCGAAGATTGCCAGCAGGAGAAGGGTGAAGATGAGATCGGGGATCGACATTACCGCGTCGACGAGACGGCTAAAAACCTGGTCGACCCAGCCCCTGAGCGCTGCGGCCATGATCCCGAAGAAGCCGCCGATTGCGAAGGCGAGCAAGGTCGTTACGAAGGCGATGCCGATGGAGTTGCGGGCACCGTAAATAATTCGGGTAAGGAAATCTCGCCCCAGCTGATCGGTGCCCAAAAGGTTGGCTTCGCTCCAGGGCGCAAATGGAATGTCGGAGACGACCTCGTATTCGCCATAGGGTGCGATCCAGGGCGCGAAGACGGCAGCGACGACATAGATGCCGACGATGACCAAGCCGGTCAGCGCGGTTACCGGTGCCTGTCTTAAGGCATGGATGATCTGTTGGACCATATTGCGATCCGGTGCAGATGCGGGCGAAGCGGAAAGGCTGGATTCGGACATCATCGCCTCATCTCGGATGGAGCAGTCTCGGATTGCTGACGATGGAAACAAGGTCGGCAACGAGATTGAGAATGATATAGTTTGCAGCGAAGATCAGGGCGCAGGCCTGTACCACGGGCACGTCGCGATTGCGGACAGCGTCGACCATTGTCTGGCCGATACCCGGATAGACGAACACCACTTCAACGACCACCACGCCCGCAATCAGATAGGCGAGATTGATGGCGATGACGCTGGCAATAGGTCCGATCGCGTTGGGCAGCGCATGGCGCAAGATGATGCGCATTTCCGGCTCGCCCTTCAGCCGGGCCATCTCGATATAGGGATGCGACATGATGCCGATCAGCGCGGCTCGGGTATTGCGCATCATGTGAGCGAGGGTCACGAACATCAGCGTCAGAACCGGCAGGGCCATGCGGTGCAGTTGTTCCAACATGTCCATGCTTCCCCGAATGCTCGACAACGTCGGGAAGATGTGCAGTTTGGTGGCTAGGAACAGCATCAATACATAGGCGATGAAGAATTCCGGCAGCGAGATCGAGGCGAGCGTGATGGCGCTCAGGAACCGGTCGATCGGCTTGTTGCGGTAGCGTGCGCAGATCGTGCCGAGGAATACCGCAATCGGTACGGCAATCATCGCGGTCAAGGCCGCCAGCTTCAGCGTGTTGAACAGCCGGGAGCCGATGACGGCGCTGACCGGCCGGTTGCTGAAGGAGTTGCCGAAGTCGCCGATCAGCGCGCCAGCGAGCCACTGGAAGTAACGCCGCGGCCACGGTTGGTCCAGACCAAGGTTCTGCTGGAAGGCGGCGACGGTTTCGGGTGTCGCCGACCGTCCCAAAACGGCGCTGGCGAAGTCACCCGGAAGCATGCTGACGGCCGTGAAGATGACGATCGACACGATCAGCAGGCTCAACAGCCCGAGGGCGAGCCGCTGCAGAATCATGCCGAGAATGGGATGCGAATTCGAAACCAAACCGATGTTCCGTTATGGCTGGATGAGAATGGTGACCGTCCCTGATGACGACGAGAGATCGGGGGCGGTCACGCCGCGTGGGTGCGGCTATTCTCATTCAATGTAAAATCCGGCCGCCTGTCACCTCCGAAGTAGAGCCGGGCGGCCGGGCGAAGGCATCAGGCCATCCACCAGCGCTCGGTCATGCGCAGGTTATCGCAGGGGAAGATGCCGCTGACCGGTCCGTGGGCGATCTTCTTGTTCAGGCCGTAGACCCAGTTGACAAAGGCAACGGTGATCACGCCGCCGTCATCGTGCAGCAGCTGTTGCATTTCGCCATATTGCGCCGCACGCTTGTCATTGTCCGTCTCCGAGCGGGCGGCAACAAGCAGCTCGTTGAAACGCGGATTGTTCCAGTGTGTGTTGTTCCAGGAGGCGTCGGCGGCATAGGCAGTCGAAAACAGCCAGTCGCAGGTGGCGCGGCCGTACCAGTCACAGCCGTTGAAAGGCTTCTTCAGCCAGACGTTTTCCCAGTAGCCGTCGTCTGCCTCGCGGATGATATTGATGTTGATGCCGGCCTTTGCAGCGTGCTCCTTGTAGAGCACCGCCGACTCTGTCGCGCCCGGGAAGGCGGCTTCGGACACCGACAGGTCGACGTCGAGAGTCTTCAGACCCGCTTTGGCGAGATGTTCCTTGGCCTTTTCGATATTATAGTCGAACTGTGGCGTCGGATCCTTGAAGAACGGCATGGCCGAGGCGACCGGCGTGTCGTTACCTTTCTTGGCTTCATTCAGGAAGACCTTGCGCAGGATGTCGTCGCGATCGAGCGCATATTTCATGGCAAGCCGGACATCGAGATTGTCGAAGGGCTTGGCCGTGGTGTCCATGTCGAAGGTGAAATGGCGCAGGCTCGGGATGCGCAGGATCTCAAGTTCCGGGTTGCGATCGATCAGCGCCATGTTGCGGACATCGATATCGCCGCTGAAGTCGACTTCGCCGGTGAGGAAGGCATTGAGCCGCGCCGTCTGGTCCATGATGGCAATGAATTCGACTTCATCGAAATAGGGCTTGTTGTTCTTGTGGTAGTTCGGATTGCGCTTCATCTTGACCGACGAACCCGGCTCGAAATTCTCGAGGATGAAGCTGCCTGTGCCCACGCCGCGCTGCCAGTCGATTCCGCCTTCTTCCTTCGCCGGCATGATCGACAGATGAAAGTCGGCAACCAGGTAGGGGAAGTCGGCCGTGCCGGATTTGAGGTTGAAGATGATGGTGTTCGGGCCATCGGCGTCGATCGATTCCACCTGCGACAGCAGCGACTTTGCGCCGGATGTCGACTTGTCGCCCATATGATAGTGGAACGACTCCTGAATGTCCTTTATCGTCAGGCTCTTGCCGTCGTGGAAGGTGATGCCGTTGCGGATCTTGAAGATCCATTTTTTGGCACCATCGGCCGGCTCGAAGCTTTCGGCGAGGTCGCCGACGATGCTGCCGTCCGCCGCGATCTCGGTGAGGTTGTTGCACAGCGAGCCGTTGAACGCCGCCTCGGCGAAGCTGGTAGGCCATGTGCCGGGGTCGAGTGTGTCCTGCTGCGAGGCATCCGACATGCCGAAGCGCGCATAGCCGCCTTGCTTGGGTTCCGACGCGAGAAGCGTCGCCGGATTGAAGCCGAGTCCGGCGGCCGACACTGCTGCGAGGGCCGAAGCCCGACCAAGAAATTCGCGCCGAGAGATACCGCCATTGCGATAACGATCAGCCCAGAAGTTCATTTCACGAATACGTGCATCCGACATTTTCAGTTCCCCTTTATTGGCCGACTTACGCGCCGGCAGAAACCATGCGATTTTTCGGATGGCGGTCGTCAGTGCCGCCTTGGGAAAAAGGCTAGAATCGAGAAACGCGGCTGTCAATAAAATTTTGATTGACCGATCAATCATTTTTTTGCTTACTGCCCGTGTTCGATCCATTCCATTTCATCGCCGGGGATTTTGATGTCCGATCTCAACATCTGCTATCTCACTGCCTCAGAGGCGCTTCGTCGGTTCAAGGACCGTACATTGTCGCCGGTCGAATTACTGCAGGCCTATCTCGCACGGGCGGAAGAGATCAAGGATACCGTCAACGGCTTCACGGCGCTCTATGCCGAGGAAGCGCTGTCTGAAGCGCGCAAGGCGGAAGCAAGATATGCGGCGGATGCCGGCGATCTCCGGCCCCTCGAAGGCCTGCCGACGGGCATCAAGGACGAGAACAATATCGAAGGCAAGGTCACCACCTTTGGCTCGCTGATCTACAAAGACAATGTCGCGACATCCACGACGCCGGTGGTGCAAAGGTTGCTCGACGCAGGCGTTGTCGTCCATGGCCGCACGACGACGCCGGAATTTTCCTCGGAGGGCTTCACGCATTCGCGCCTGTGGGGCGTGACCCGCAATCCCTGGAACCTCGATTATACGCCGGGCGGCTCGTCGGGCGGCTCGGGTGCAGTGCTGGCTGCCGGCATGGCGGCGCTTGCGACCGGCTCCGATATCGGTGGCTCGATCCGCATCCCGGCCTCGGCCTGCGGCCTGGTCGGCTACAAGCCGCCTTACGGGCGCAACCCCGCGACGCCGCCTTTCAACCTAGATTTCTACAATCATCCGGGGCCGATGGCGCGCAGCGTCGAAGATTGCCTGCTGATGCAGAACGTCATGTGTGGGCCGCATCCCAAGGACATCGTCTCGCTCAAGCCGAAACTGGAACTGCCCATAGATCGCGGCGGCGTATCGGGCTGGAGGATCGCCTATTCGCTTGACCTCGGCTATTACGAAGTCGATGGGGACGTACGTCGCAACACGCTCGCAGCGCTGGATATCTTCCGATCGCTTGGCGCCGAAGTCGTGGAAGTCGATCTTGGCTGGACCAAGAAGAGCGAAAAGGCTGCCGACGATTATCTTCGCACCATATTCGGGGCCTGGGTGGCGGAATATCTCGACGAGCGTGCCGAAAAGCTGACCGAATACAGCCGCGCATTTGCCCAGGCGTCGCAGTCGGTAACGGCGCAAGATTTCCTGGCGTCGCTCTATACCGCTGGCGAGATGTATTCGACGTTCGGGCCGATGATGGAAGAATTCGACGTGTTCGTCTGCCCGACCTTGGCACTGCCGGCCGTCAAGGCGGACTACCAGCCGGTCGACGGCCTGACCATCAACGGCAAGACCGTCGATCCTCGCCATGGCTGGATCATGACCTATCCTTTCAACATGCTAAGCCGTTGCCCGGTGCTCAGCGTTCCCTCGGGCCACGCGGAGAACGGCGTGCCGACCGGTATCCAGATCGTCGGCAAGACCTATTGCGACGCCGACGTTTTCCGCGCCGGGCTGGCCTTCGAAACGGCGGTCGGCGGCTGGTTTGCCGATGCAGCAAGCCGCCCGGCTCTTTGACGCGCTTCGTTACCACGATTGCAACGGGATCATGATGAAAACCGTCTACTCAGATCTGCATGGCTTGCAACACGCAGAAGCCGAATATATCCGCGGCAAGCGTGTTGCGAGTTTTGAAATGCCGCGCCGCGTCGAACTCGTTCTCGAAAGAGTGCGAGCGGTGGCGCTCGGCCCGGTTGTCGGCATCGGCGACTACGGCCTGGAGACGGTCGGCAAGGTGCATGATGCGGAATTCGTCACGTTTCTGTCGACGGCATGGCAAGCGTGGTCGGCAGAAAACGGCGAAATCGACGCTTTTCCCAATGCCTGGCCGCCGCCGCGCGCGTCGCGTCGCGCCACAAAGCGTCCGGGGGCCGAGCTCGGCCGTTTCTGCATCGACATGTCGAGTCCGATCATGGCCGGGACATGGACGGCCGCCAAGGCGGCGGTGGATGCCGCCGTAACGGCGGTCGATATCGTCGCCGGTGGCGATCACGCCGCCTTCGCGCTCTGCCGTCCGCCCGGCCATCATGCCGGCCGCGATTATTTCGGCGGCTATTGTTTCCTCAACAATGCGGCGGCGGCAGCGCAGGCTTTCCGCGACCGCGGCTATGGCAAGGTCGCTGTGCTGGATATCGACTATCACCACGGCAACGGCACCCAGGATATTTTCTATGATCGGGCAGACGTGCTGACTGTATCGATTCACGCCGATCCGCAGGTCGAATATCCCTATTACAGCGGATATGCGGAAGAAACAGGCGAGGGCGCCGGCGCCGATTTCAACCTCAATTTGCCGCTGCCGTGGGGCACGGAGTATACCGGGTACGGGGCGGCGCTGGCGACGGGGCTCGGTCGTATTGCCGCTCATGGAACAGAGGCGCTGGTGGTCTCGCTCGGCGTCGATACGTTCGGCGGCGATCCGATTTCCCACTTCAAGCTGGTCAGTGACGATTTCACCCGTATCGGCCAGGCGATCGGCGGGCTCTCGCTGCCCACAGTTTTCGTGATGGAGGGCGGCTATGCGGTCGAGGAAATCGGCGTCAACGCCGTCAACGTTTTGAGCGGGTTCAAGGCGGTGGCCTGACCCGGCCGCGCCACTGCCATTTTGGAGACATGCCGTGCTATCCTCGTCAAGCCATAACGAGATGCGGAAAAAAGCCGACGTCGTCATCATCGGCGGCGGTATTGCCGGGGTCTGCACGGCGCTGTGGCTGGCGAGAGATGGCGTCAGCACGATCCTCTGCGAAAAAGGCGAGATCGGCAAGGAACAGTCCGGCCGAAACTGGGGTTGGTGCTGGTCTTTCGGCCGCGATCCGCGCGAGCTTGAACTGCGGCTGATGAGCCTCGACCTCTGGCGTTCGATGAACGAGACGATCGGCCGCGACACCGGCTTTCGCCTCTCCGGAATTGCTACACTGGCCCGCAACGAAGCGGATATGACGCGGCTTCTGGCGGCCTTTGCCGATGCGCAGGCCACTGGCCAGCCGGTCGACATGCTGACTCCGGCAGAATGCGCAGCGCTCACACCGGGTGCCACGCGACAGTGGACGGGTGGCCTGATCTCGCGCAACGACGGACGCGCAGAGCCGAAACTGGCCGCACCGGCCATTGCCGAGGCCGCGGTCGACAGCGGCGCGGAAATCCTTCGCCACTGCACTGTGCTCGATATCGAGACCAGTGGCGGCGCCATATCGGGCGTCCAGACGTCGCAGGGCCGGATCGATTGCAAGGCGGTCGTCATCGCGGCGGGGGCCTGGAGCACCAAGCTCTGCCGGATGATCGGCGTGCGCATGCCGCAACTGATCGTCAATGAAACCGTTTTTCGGACAGCGCCGCTTTCCGGATTGCCCGAACTTACGCTGCGCGCCGGTCTCTACGCGATCAGGAAGCGACTCGACGGCGGCTATACGGTCGGCGGTGGCGGCCGGATTCGGGCCGAACTGACGCCGGACAGTTTCCGGTTCCTATCGGATTTCCTGCCGGCCCTGCGGGCGCACGGACATTGGATCCGCTTGCAACCAACCGGCCATTCGCTCAACGAATGGCGCAATATTTTCAAGATGCATCCGGAATTCAGATTGCTCGATCCGGCACCGGATGCGCCGCTGACAAATCATGTGCTCGAGGCGCTGGCGCAGGATTTCCCGGCATTCCGGGACACTGCTGTGGAGGAGCGCTGGGCTGGTAGCATTGACGTGACGCCGGACGCCATTCCGGTGGTCTCGAAGCTCGCCGTGGCCGGCGCCCACCTCATCACCGGCTTCTCCGGCCACGGTTTCGGAATGGGACCGGGCGCGGGCAAGTTGATGGCCGCTCTGGTCCGCAACGACACGCCGCCGGTCGACCCGGCGCCGATGGACATCGTGAGGCTCGCCGATCGCAGCAAATTGCGCGTTGGGCCTCTGTGATCAGAAATCGTCGGGAAAGATGCCGCGCAAATAGGCCAGGCAGGCTTGCTTTGCCACCGTCTGGCCTGCCACGCCGGTTGTGCCATTGACGAGATTGGCGATCCAGAAGCCATCGATCATTGCATTGAGCGATTGGGAAATCTGCAGTGCGTCCACCGTTAGACCGCGTGCCTCGGCCAGCGTTTCGATATCGGATTTGACGACGGCCACATAACGGGCCTTCACCTCGGCGCAGCGCTCCCGGTAGGTTGGGACCCGGACCGACTCCGCCCAGAAAGCGGCCCACACGGCAATGCGCCGCGCGCTGGCCACCTTGCCGGAGAAGTCACTCTCCATCATGTTCTTCAGGCGGTCGGCGGGCTTGTCCGTCTCGCGCATCAGCGTGTGGTCGTAATCGTCGACGAGGTAATCGAGGGCGGCCAGAATGATGCCCTCCTTCGAATTGAAGTGGAACGATACGACGCCATAACTACACTCGACTTCCGTCGCGATGCTGTTGATCGTCGTGCCGATCAGCCCCTTTTGGGCGATCACCGCCACGGCTGCATCAAGCAGGCTGCGGCGACGCTCGGCGACCTGATCTTCGCGGGTGGAAGACTGGGTGCTGCGTGACTTTGTTTTTCCCAGCGCGTTGCGAGCCATAGTGCAGTAGATCCGATGGTGACGTGTATAAGGCGATCCAAAATTGCAGCGGTTGCCGCAAAGATTCCCGCCCCTACTTGTGGCGGAGGCAGAAGAATGTCAATCAGTCGCATGTCTTGCGACGATCGTCTCAGCCTACACTGTCAAGTTTAAGGAACCGGGCGGCGTTGTCATGCAGCCATTTCTGCCGGGTGGCGACATCCAAGCCAAGTGCGTCGATTTCCGCAATGGCATCGACCGGCGACATCATCGGGAAGCTGGATCCGAAGATGATCTTGTCCTTGAGGATGCTGCGTCCGTATTGCAACAGCGGTTCGTAGCCGGAATGCGGCTTGGCCAGCAGTTTCGGCCGCACGGCGAGCACACCGATATGGAGCGTCGGATGTCGCCAGCAGACGCCGATCAGTTCCGTTACCCAGGGCCAGCCAGGCGGTGAGGCGCAGACTCTGAGTCCGGGAAAGGCCACCATGACTTCGTCGATATATTCGGGCCGCCCGTAAGACATCGGCGTTGCGGTCGAGAAATTGATGCCGCAATGGATGTTGACCGGCACGTCCAGTTCAAGTGCCTTCTCATAGAGGGGAAACAGCAGCGGGTCGTTGGGCCGAAGCTTCAGTTCGAAACACTGGATGTTGAGCCCGCACAATCCGAGCGTGCGAATGGCATGGTCGAATTCTGCCACCGCCGCAGCACCCTTGTGCGGATCGACACCGGCAAACCCGAGATAGCGTGGACCTTGGGCCTTGCAGAAATCGGCGACGGTTTCATTGGCGATCTTGAAGCCGAAGGTGGTCTCGACGTCGCGGGCCTTGAGCACCACATGCCGGGCGCCAATCTCTTCGTAGAGGGAAAGATAGGCGTCGAGATCGGCCGTCGCGCCGGTCTCTGCCGAGCGTGTCTCGCTGGCGGCATAGATGCGCCGGTAGTTCTGTAGATGCGGCGCCGCTGCATTGAAACCCGGTGCCGGCGGGCGGCTGGAAAAATCGATCAGCATGGTCATGCCCAACGTTTTCTGTCGCCAAGGATCACCCTCGCGGCATTGTAGCCCGGCATCCCGGTGACGCCGCCGCCGGGATGGGTGGACGCGCCGCATTGATAGAGCCGGGCGATCGGGCTGCGATAATCGCCGAACTGCGCTGCCGGGCGGCGGAAGAACATCTGGTCAGCGCTGATCTCGCCATGATGGACATGGCCATTCGGCAGGTCAAAAATTCGCTCGAGGTCGAGCGGCGTCAGCACTTGGGAATGCAGGATGTGCTTGCGGATATTGGGGAAATAGCCCTCCAGAATGCGAAGCACATTGGCATAGAGCTCGTCACGCCGCTCGTCCCAGGTGCCCTCACGCAGAGTATAGGGCGCATGACCGCCGAAAATGCTCAGCACATGCTTGCCTTCGGGCGCCATGGACGGATCGGCGAGCGTCGGCACCTTGATGATCAGGAACGGGTTGTCCGACATCTGGCCGCGGCGGGACTGGGCATGGGCGTCTTCCATATAATCGATGCTTGGCGCGATGGTCAGTTGGATCGGATAGTGGAAACCGGTGATCTCGGGCCGGAAGGATGGGCAATCGGGCAGGCCGTCCAGAGCCAGATTGACGCGGAAAACCGTCGATTCACAGCGGATCGAACGAATGTCGCGCAGGAATCCTTCGGGCAGTCCCTTTCCATCGACCAGCTTGAGGAAGGTCGTTTTTGCGTTCGCATTGGCGATGACGATCTTGGCGCCGATCTCTTCGCCGGATGCGAGGCGCACGCCGCGTGCAGCGCCGTTGGTGGTGAGGATCTCGGCCACTTCCGCGTCCGTGCGCACCTCCATGCCATGTGCCTCCCCGGAAAGGCGGATAGCCTCGGAGATTGCCCCCATGCCACCCTTCATGAAGCCCGACGGGCCGGCGGCAGTGGTATTGTCGCGTACGATGCCGCGCGCCAGCATATAGGCCGAGCCAGGTGTCTTGAGGCTGGAATTCGCCCCGCCGCCGCCAGCGAAGAAGCCCATGACGAGCTTGACCTCGTCGGATTCGAACCAGCGGCTGAGATAGTCGTAGGCGCTGAGCGTCAGCAGATTGTAGATATCGTAGAACTGGGCGCCGACCTTGCGGAACCGCCAGGCGAATGCGGCCAGACGCCTGACGTCGCCGAACTTGCCGCTGCCGGGATCGACCGGAATTTCGAAGATGAGTTGTTTCATGAATGGCGCAAGCTTCAGCATATGCGCGCGATAAGCCGGATAGGCGGCCGCATCCCTGGCCGAGAACCGTGCGATTTCGGCCTGAAACTTATCCGGATCCCCCCACATGGTGAAATAGGCGCCGTCGGCCAGCGGGAAGGTGATGGGCGCGGCCGGGATCACCTCGAAGCCGTATTTTTGCAGTTCCAGATCGAGGATGACCTTCGGCTGCATCAACCCCATCACATAAGATGCGGTCGAGACCCGGTAGCCGGGCCAGACCTCTTCGGTCACAGCCGCGCCGCCGGCCATGGACCGGCGCTCCAGTACGCAGACCTTGACGCCGGCGCGCGCCAAGTAGGCACCGCAGACCAGGCCGTTATGGCCACCGCCGACTATGATCGCATCATATTGCCTGCTCATTTCAGCCTTCCTGGATCCAACGGTTTTCAACGCGATCGAAACTGCCCGCCCTGAGATCGGAAATGCCGGCGGAAATCTGCGGCTTGGCAATCTTCAGCGAGACAGTACGGGGGAAATCGTCGACGAATGTGTAGAAGCGCGGCACCTTGAACGGCGCCAGACCCTTGCGGGCCTCGTCGATGATAGCGCCGAGCGTGGCGTCCGAGCGGTCGAAGCCATCCTTCAGCTTGATATAGGCCTTGACCTCTTCGCCCCGCAGGGGGTCCGGCACGCCGATCACCGCAACCTCGGCCACTGAGGACACGGCATTGAGGACCGACTCCACCTCGCGGGCCGCGATGTTTTCGGCGCTGCGCCGGATCATGTCCTTCTTTCGGCCGACGATGAAAAAATTGCCGTCCTCATCCTTGCGGAACAGGTCGCCGGTCCGGAACCAGCCATCGGCGAACACCTCTTCGGTGGCCTGCGGATTGTTGTAGTAGCCGCCCATGATGCCGGGGCCGCGGACCAGCAATTCGCCCATCTCGCCGTTCGGCAGTTCCTGGCCCGCCTCGTCGACGATCTTGCAGTCACGGAACGGGCAGGGCACGCCGCAGGAGCCTGAGCCGACCATTTCGCTCTTCTCGATCGGCATGAACATGGTGGGTCCGAGTTCGGTCATGCCGAAGGCTTCGCGGGCATTGAGGTCGTAGCGGTCCTCGAGCTTGGCATGCAGGTCGCGCGGCGCGCCGTAGATGTTGGAGCGGATGACCTCGTTGTTGCGATCGTCGGGGTGATCGGGTTGGCTGTGCAGCACCCAGGGCAGCAGGCAGAATTCGATGCGGTAGCGCCGTACCCATTCCATGAAGCGCGACGTGCTCTGGCGCGCGGCGACATAGAGCGTGCCGCGATGATAAATGGTCATCAGCAGCAGCCATTGCGGATCCATATAGAAGAACGGAGTCGATGCCAGGATTCGACGATAGCGGCGGCCGTCGCGGAAGGCGTTGACCTTGCCCGCGCTGATCCAGTAGCGCTGGGTTAGAATACAGCCCTTGGGAAAGCCGCTGGTGCCGGAGGTGAACTGAATGTTGAGCAGGTCGTCATGGCCGACCGGCGCCGGGGCCGCGAACGTGTCGCGCGGGTCGGAAGCGAGGTCCTTCCAGGCAATCATTTCGTCATCGGCGTCGCCCACGACGATGACCCGCGATGGCGAAATCGAAATCTGCCCGTGGGCGCGTGCCGCATCGATCACCGGCAGGCAGTCCTCGTGAGCCACGAGCCAGGTCACGTCGGCGCTGCTGACGACATGCGCCAGTTCGCGCTCGCGATAGCTGACATTGATCGGCACCATGACTGCGCCGATCCGGCCGATCGCCAGCCAGGTCAGCGGCAGGGCGGCGATATTGGGCAGCATGACGCCTATATGCGTGCCCTTGGTGATGCCGAGGGCCACCAGCCGTGTCGCAAGCCCGTTCACGGTCCGCCGCATTTCGGAATAGGTGATGGTTTCGCCGGATTCAAAGAAGTCCCAGAGCAGGGCGTCGCCAGCCTCGTCCGCGGCCGCGTCGATCAGCGCGCCGATATTGGCCGGCAGCGGTTCGGCCTCGATCCGGCGCCGCCGCTCCGCATAGGCGGGTACCGGAGCCGCCAGAACTTCTTGCCTCTTGCCCATCATTGAATTCCCGTCATGCTCGCCGTGGAGACAGCCTCCCGTCGCCGGGAGGCCGTCGATGTCAATGTGCGAACCAGATCGCCTTCAGGTCGGAATATTTGTCCATTGCATGCAACGACTTGTCGCGACCGAAGCCGGATTGCTTGAAGCCGCCGAACGGCACCGAGAACAGGCCGCGATCGAAACAATTGACCCAGACGACACCGGCCTTGATGGTCTTGGCGGCGCGATGCGCATTCTTGACGCTACCGGTCCAGACGCCGGCGGCCAGGCCGTAGATCGTGTCGTTGGCCACGGTCATCGCCTCATCGAAATCTCGCACTGTGATGGTGGACAGCACCGGCCCGAAGATCTCCTCCTGGGCGATCCTCATATTGTTGGCGACGGAATCGAACACCGTCGGCTCGATGAAGAAGCCACCGGTCTCGCTGCGCACACGGCGCCCGCCGGCGACGACCTTCGCGCCATCGGCACGACCGGCATCGATATAGCCGAGGACGCGCATCATCTGCTCTTCGGTGACGATCGAGCCGAGCTTCGTCTCGGGGCTGAGCGGGTCGCCCGGTGTCAGGGCCGTGGCATGCGCCATAATCTTTTCGAGCAGCTTGTCCTTGATCTTGTCCTCGACGATCAGGCGCGAGCCTGCATTGCAGACCTGGCCGGAATTGCCGAAGATGCCGGCGGCGATGGTCTGGGCCGCGAAATCGAGATCGTCGCAATCGGCCAGCACGACCTGTGGCGACTTGCCACCGAGCTCGAGCCCGATACGCTTGATGTTGGACTGGCCGGAATACTGCATGAAGTAGCCGCCGACCTCGGTCGAACCGGTGAAGCCGACACAATCGACATCCATGTGCAGGCCGAGCGCCTTGCCGGCAATGTGGCCCAGCCCGGGCACGACATTGAGCACACCCCTGGGAATGCCGGCCTCGATGGCCAGTTCGGCAATCTTCAGCGCGGTGAAGGGCGATTGTTCTGCCGGCTTGAGCACGACGGAATTGCCGGTCGCCAGCGCCGGACCGAGCTTCCAGGCCGCCATCGACAGCGGATAGTTCCAGGGCACGACGGCGGCGACGACGCCGAGGGGTTCGCGGACGATCAGCGTCGTCATGTCATGACTGGTGGCGGCGACCTCGCCATAGACCTTGTCGATGGCCTCGGCGTACCAGGCGATACAATTGGCAGCGCTCGGGACATCGCCATTGTAACTGTTGGCGATCGGCTTGCCGACATTGAGCGTTTCCAGCAAGGCAAGCTCGTCGCGATTGGCAAGGATCAGCTCGGAAAACCGCATCAGAATTCGCTTACGTTCGATCGGCGGCATGCGCGACCAGGCGCCGGATTCGAAAGCCGCGCGTCCGGACTTCACGGCCGCATCGACATCGTCCTGGCCGCAGGATGCGACCTTCACAAGAAGCCGGCCATCGCCCGGGAAAATGCAGTCGAAGGTCTCGTTCGTGCGCGCATCGACATAGGCGCCGTCGATGAAGGGGCGCGACGGCAGCGTCACGCTTTTTGCCCTGTCATGCCAGTTGGTGGTCTGGATGGTCATTCCCAGTCTCCATTGTGGTGTTTCGTGTCAGATTTGGCTGATGTCGCCGCGTGCCAGCTCGTCGGCGGCCTGCAGGATGCCCTGGCGCAGGATGGAGATCATGCGGTCGATCTCCTCGCGTGTGATGATCAGAGGCGGCGACAGCACGCACATATGACCGATCGGCCGGACGATCAGCCCGAGATCGAAGCAGATCGCATCGATCCGCGCCCCGATCTTGCGGTCGAAATCGTCGGCCACGACATGCGTCTTGTCGGCAAGGCATTCGACACAGCCCACCAGTCCGTTCGACCTGACATCGGCGACCAGCGGCAGGTCGGCTAGCGAGCGCAGACCGGCGGCGAAATGTTCCGACATCGCGCGTACATGATCGAGCAGGTTGCTCTTTTCCATGATCGCGATATTCGCCAACGCCGCGGCGCAGCTCACGGGATGGCCGGTATAGGTATAGCCATTGGTGAAATAGCTGCCCTTGGCATTCTCGCCGCTAACCCGCGCCAGAAGCTTTTCCGAGATGGCAAGGCCGCCCAGCGGCACATAGCCCGACGTAACGCCCTTGGCAAAGGTGATAATGTCGGGCACGACGCCGAACATCTTTTCGGAGGCGAACCATTCGCCGCAACGGCCGAAGGCGGTAACGACCTCGTCGGAGATATAGACGATGTCATGTTGCTCGCAGAGCGCCTTGATCCGGGCGTGATACCCCTTCGGTGGGATGATGACGCCACCGGAGGCCAGCAGCGGTTCGGCCAGGAAGGCAGCGACGGTGTCGGCACCCAGTTCCTCAAGCGTCTGCTGGAATTCGGCGACCAGATGATCCAGGAACTCGGTTTCCGATTTTCCGTCGGCCAGCCGCATGTTGGGACTGGAGATGAAGACGATGCGATCCTGCTCGATATCGAAATTCGGCCAATTGCCGGCGCGACCTGAACAGGCGGCTGTCAGGTTGGTGCTGCCGTGATAGCCGTCCTTGCGAACGATGATCCGCTTCTTGTCGGGTCGGCCGAGGACATTGTTGTAGAATTCCGTGAACCTCAGTGCCGAATCCACAGCGGTCGAACCGCCAGTGGTGAAGAAGATGCGATTAAGATCGCCCGGCGTCATTTCTGCGATGCGGGCGGCGAGCTCGGCCGCTGGCGAATTCGTCGTGTACCAGGGCGAGTTGTAGGAGAGCTTCATTGCCTGAGCCGCAATGGCATCGGCAATCTCCTGGCGCGCATAGCCGACCTGGGTACACCACATGCCGGCAGGGCCGTCGATCAGCCGCCGGCCGCGCGTGTCGACCACGTAGATGCCTTCGCCATAAGCAAGCAGAGGCCGGCTTTTTTCACCGAGTTTTGCCATTTCCTCAGCCGGCGACAAAAGATGCCGGCGGGCATCCGCTTCTCGCTCGATAGCATCCAACTGTGCCCCATGCATTGCATCCACCCTTTTGATTCCATCGCCTGACCGGCGATCTTTGTTTGCAGGCTGGCCCTCAGTCCTCTCGGGGACGAGGTCGTCGAGAGAGAGTGCCGTTGGCGCGACTATTGCTTGCACGGCCTTCCCGTGTCAACAATTTGATTGCTCAATCAATCAGAATTTTGTCGATATCGCCAAGCAGGACAGCGAGAAAATCGACGCAGAAAGCCTGCAAATCCAAGGATTCAGTGAGATAAGGGCAAGGCTGGCGCAATGCGCGACGGCGTGGAAAGAGCTTGGAGGAGCGAAAAGAATTGGCGTCGGAGGTGGGCTACCCAGGCGAAGCTCACGACTCCGCAGCGATGAACACGAGGCGCTTCTCCAGAAGTTGGTCGAAAATGGCGGTAATGTTCCGCGTGAACTCATGGATTGACAGCAGGATCCGCGGGTCGAACTCCCGCTCACCCTGTCGAAGACATGGAAAGCCTGCCGCAACTGTCGCACGGCTTTTTGTCGCTAAGCGCGTCGGTAACAATGAGGGGCCCGAGACTTGGTAAGCGACGAGGTCCAACGTGAAAGAACGTCGGTGAGTGGTTTTACCATGACCGCTACCGGCGCATGGGAGACTTGAGGTCGTCGCTCTATTGGCCCGAAGCTGCCGTAACGACCGACGATGAGAAGATAGCGAGATTGATAGTTCGCTTCCCATCAAGATCTCACTATGCACCCCAGCGAGTTGCCGAAGAGACCGCCAAACCTCAAGCATTGATGAAAAAATATCAGATCGGCAAACTCGTCAGGATCCAACGGGCCATTCCGTCCGCTGACCCCTCGTTTATCTCCTCATGCATGAGATGGTCGCACCCCAAACCTCTGCCGATAACAGCTTGGTGAAGGGCTTGCGCGCAGTCAATGTCACCGCCTGGATGCACCGGTCTTCCTGGGGAGGCCGGTGCATTCTATTTGAGAACGTTGTCATTCGGCTGGATCGGTTCAGGCAGATCCGCCTCACCGAGGATGGCCTGCCCCCATGGGGTGATCCGGTTTGAATGTTAGTGCGTGCTCGGTCTGCTGGCCACCGCTGGTGTTGAAGCAGGTCCATTCCGGTGAGGCCAAACAAAGGCTTCGGGGGACGGTGGCTTGTAGCCCAGCGATGAGTGCGGCCGCACAGTGTTGTAGTGACGTCGCCAGTTTTCGATGACGATCTTTGCCTCCTTGAGCGTGTAGAAGATTTCACCGTTGAGCAGTTCGTCACGGAGCTTCGAGTTGAAGCTCTCGCAATAGCCGTTTTCCCACGGGCTGCCCGGCATGATGTAGGCGGTCTTGGCACCCACTGCCGCGATCCATTCCCGCAACGCCTTGGCGATGAACTCCGGCCCGTTGTCGGAACGAATATGGGTGGGAATGCCCCGCAGAATGAACAGGTCGGAAAGCACGTCGATGACATCAACGGCCTTCAGCTTCCTCTCGACGCGGATGGCGATGCATTCCCGCGTGAACTCGTCGATCACATTGAGCATCCGGATTTTCCTGCCATTGTGCGTCCGATCCTCGACGAAATCGTAGGACCAGACATGGTTGGGGTATTCCGGCCGAAGCCGGATGCACGAACTGTCGTTGAGCCACAGCCGACCGCGCTTGGGTTGCTTGTGCGGCACCTTCAGCCCCTCCCTCCGCCAGATACGCTTGACCCGCTTGACGTTCACAATCCAGCCCGCCTGATGCAGCATCGCTGTGATGCGGCGATAGCCATAGCGGCCATACTGGAGAGCGAGCGCCGTGATGTCGGCGGTCAACGCCGCTTCGTCATCCGGGGTCTTGGCGATCTTGCGCTGTGTGGAACGATGCTGACCGAGAACCCGGCACGCCCGACGTTCGGACACCTTCAGTTCATCGGTGACATGGTCCACGCAAGCGCGGCGACGGGCAGGGCTCAGAAGTTTCCCTTGGCGGCCTCGGCAAGAATCATCTTGTCCAGAGTGAGATCGGAAACAGCCCGCCGGAGCCGGGCGTTCTCCGCTTCCAGCTCCTTCAGACGCTTCACCTGGTTGCCCTTCAGGCCACCGTATTCGGACCGCCACCGGTAGTAGGTAACTTCCGTCACACCTATCGACCGGATCGCCTCCGCCATCGATTTTCCCTGCGCATTCAGCACGTCAACCTGACGAAGCTTCGCGACGATTTCTTCTGCCTTGTGTCTTTTCGCTGCCATTTCAATGTCCTTCCTCGGCCCATAAGCCATACTTCAAGAAGGATCACTTTTCAGGGGGCAGACCAATCTCGCCAACTACCTCTACTCATCGCCCGGCACCGTCGGTTCGGTGGAGAGTGATTTGCGGGCACGTCTTTACGGCACGGCTTCGGGCAAGCTGGTCGCCGCCCCCAGCGACACGACCAAGGTGACGGTCACCGGCGGCTGGAGCCGCGACCGTCAGAAGCCGACCACCGGCATCTGGCTCGACGACCCGGGCTTTCCCCGCAATGCCTTCAACCCGCTGCCGGAGACGCAAACCGAGACCGCGCATTTCGGCCTGACCCTGGAACATGACCTTGAATGGGCACGCCTGACGTCGGTGACCGGCTTCCAGCATTACGAGACCGAACTCGAAGCCGATATCGTCGACGGCTTCATCGGCACGGCGCAGACAGGCTTGCCGGGTTTTGCCTTGCAGATGCCCGGACTGAACGTGCGCAGGATTGACGAACACAGCAATCAATGGACCCAGGAACTGCGTCTCGATGGCGAGACGGAAGGCGGCACGCGCTGGCTGGCGGGCATCAGCGGCCTGGCATCGACATTCGACTCGACCACCGACATCACCAGCCTGCAGCTCGCAAACGGCGCCTATCGCGGCCGCATCGATACGGTGAACATTGCCCTGTTCGGTGAAGTCACGGTCCCGCTGACCGAACGGCTGGACTGGATCGGCGGCCTGCGGCTCAGCCACGAGCGCAAGGAATTCGAAGGCACATTCCGTGGCCGCAACGGTGCCCGTGCCTATTTCTCGGAAAACGGTGACGAAGATTACACGTTCGCCACCGGCCGGACGGGGTTCACCTACGCGCTCGCCGACAACATGACGGCCTTTGCAACGGTTGCGCGCGGCGAAAAGACCGGCGGTTATCTCTTCTACAATCAGTTCGCCGCCATGGGCATGCCGCTGACGCCCTACGACAGCGCCTCGACCTGGTCCTACGAGGCCGGCCTGAAGGCAACCGATCTCGGCGGCTTCCTGACGCTCGGCACGTCGCTGTTCTACAACGATACCAGCGACGAGCAGTTGTTTACCTTCAACCCGGTGCTCGGCCGGTTCAGCGTTCTCAACGCCGATACGCGTTCGTACGGGCTGGAAATCGAAGCCAAGGCGCAGGCCACCGAGACCATGGCCTTCAGCGCCAACCTGGCCTTGCTCGATGCGGAGATCGATGGCGGCGCCAATCCTGCCATCATCGGCAATGACGTTCCTTATGCACCGGTCTTCACGGCCAGCCTTGCCGCGGACTATCGGCGGGAACTCGATCTGGCCGGCCTTTCCGGCTCGGGTTTCGTCCGCGCCGAATATCTTTACACCGGAAGCCGGCAAATCGACCCCGCAAACAGCCGCAAACTCGATGGATACGGCCTCGTCAACCTGAGGGCAGGCTGGCAGAAGGGCAACATCGACATCTATGCGTCGGTGGAAAATCTGTTCGACAAGCGCTACGTCAGCTCCGCGTTCCAGGCCGGAACGTCGACGACGGGTTCGGCTGTCTTTGCCGGCATTCCCGGCGAGGGCAGGACGTTTACACTCGGCGCAAGGGTGAAGTTCTGATGCCGGCTGCCCCCTCCTTTCGCGTTGCAGCGCTTCCCATGCTGTTTGCATTGATGGCCAATGCCGCGGCGCAAGCCTTCACCCTCGTCGTCTTGCCGCCGCTCGGACGATCGTTGGGCTTCACCGACATCCAGACGGGCGCACTGCTTGGCCTGTCGGCGCTGGTGCTGCTCGTCGCGGCGCCGATCGGCGGAACCCTCAGCGAAAGCTTTGGGAGAAAGCCGGTCCTGCTCGTGGCGTTGGCGGCAGCGTCGGCAGGACCGGCTCTATCGGCGCTGGTGATCGGCGCTCGCCTGAACGGTGCGATCACGGCAATGGCTGCCCTCGGGCTGCTCTTCGGCATCCGCTTCCTGCAGTCGGCATTCGCCGCGGGCCTGCTGCCCGCGGCCCAGGCCTTCATGGCCGACAGCACGAAGGCGGAGCAGCGGGCGGAGGGCATGGGACTTCTCGGTGCCGCCTACGGCATCGGCGCCGTGGCCGGGGCGGCCTGCGCTTTCGCAATCGGCGGGACGGCGCCGGTCGCCGCATTTGCAGCCTTGTCCGCCACCGTCACGGCGGGGTTCCTGGCCGTCTGGACGATGTTGCGGGAACCGGCGCCAAACCGAATGAATGCCATGGAGAAGACGCCGCTATCGCTGACGCGCCTGTTGCCCAACCTGACCGTCACCTTCCTGGCGATCACCGTTTACGGCATTGTCCAGCATGTCACCGCCCGGCGCTTGCAGGACGGTTTTGGCCTCGACGTCGCCAACTCGATCTCGCGAGCCGGGGTCACCCTGATGGGGGCCGCATTGTCGATGGCACTCGTGCAGACATTTGCCTTGCGATGGCTGCGATGGCCCGCGACACGGCTGATGCTGGCAGGCGCCGGTGTTGCCCTCGTGGTGATGACGGTGGCCGCAACGGCGCAGTCATTCAGTCGCCAATTCCGTGCTCATTTTGGGAGTGGTCCACAACAGTATCGTGAAAATATACAGTTGGCTTTGCGATAGCCTGATTGGCTCCAGATTGCTCATCTTGGTGCTCGGATATCGGTGATGTTTGCAAAATGGACTCAAAAAAAGTTGTAGACGACCAGTCTAAAAGATTCCATAAACCCGACGAACTGAGTTTGCATATTGGAATGTTGATGAGAGCGATTGTCCTAAGGAAAGACGGATCTGAATTTTCAGCGCGCATGGAACAGTTGGAGATAGCCAGCGACGATGACGACAATATTTTGTGCGAAGTGGCCTACTCCTCGCTGAATTATAAGGACGCCATGGCCATCGCGAACAAGGGCCCTGTGGTCCGCAAATGGCCTATGGTTCCAGGAATCGACGGTGCCGGGAGGGTCATTCGAAGCGCTTCTTCTGCCGCACCCGAAGGGGCCCAAGTCGTGGCAACCGGGTGGGGGCTTGGCGAAACTCGTTGGGGGTGTCTAGCCGAAGCGGTATCCCTCCCGGACAAGTTCTGCACTGAGCTGCCGACAGGATTGTCATTGCGGGAATCTATGGGCGTCGGCACTGCGGGGCTCACCGCTATGCTCTGCATCCTGGCCATTGAAGGGCACGGTGTTCGTCCGGAGGATGGACCTGTCTTGGTGACGGGGGCGTCTGGCGGTGTGGGCGGCATGGCGCTTATGTTACTGAAAATGCTGGGGTATACTGCTGTCGCGTCCACGGGCAGGGTGAATGAGGCGTCATATTTGCAAGAGATCGGGGCATCTCGTGTGATGGATCGCAAGCAGCTTTCTGAGCCTGGAAAGCCATTGCAAAAGGAAGAATGGGCCGCGGTCATCGACAGCGTGGGAAGTGTAACTCTCGCAAATGCATGCGCCAGTACCAGGTATGGTGGGATTGTAACGGCCTGCGGTCTTGCGCAGGGAATGGACTTCCCGGGCTCGGTTGCGCCGTTCATCTTGCGGGGCGTCACTCTCGCGGGAATCGATTCAGTGATGGCCTCGCCAGCAGTCCGCCGCATTGCGTGGGAGAGGATCGCAACCGCACTCGATCGCGCGGCACTTAACAGAATAACGTGCGAAATCGAATTGGCCGATGTGGAAGCGGCCGCACAAGATTTGCTAGCTGGTCAAGTGCGTGGTCGTCTCATCGTAAAAATCTAAGCCAGGTGCAAATTTTGTTGACCGCAACTAAGAGACCGGTCTAATTTGGACCTCATGAGCACACTTCAAGAGCCAAAAGCTAAAGCATCTGCGCGAAACGATACGCGCACCCGGCTTCTTACTATCGGCACGGAGGTGCTGTCGCAAAAAGGATTTGCAAGTACAGGTGTAGAGGAAATACTTAGCGTGGCGGGCGTGCCGAAGGGGTCATTCTATTATTACTTTGAGAGCAAGGCCGCATTTGGCCTCGCTGTAATAGAAAACTACGAATACATCTGGGCCCAAAAATTAACGCGGCTGCTTCGAGATCCTGCGGTCCGGCCGCTCGATCGGATAGACAACTATATCTCTGAGGGCGCGCGGGGTCTTGAGAAGTACGCATTCAAGAGAGGGTGTCTCATTGGCAATATAGGTCAGGAGTTGGGGTCATTAGATGATCAGTTTAGGGATCGTATTCTTTCCGTTTTTTCTTCGTGGGCAGAATACATAGCTAGTTGCTTAGAAGATGCAAAGCGTCGAGGTGATCTTCCAAAAGAGCTAAATGTTCCAGAGATGGCGAAGTTTTTTTGGTTTGCGTGGGAAGGCGCGATATTGCAGGCAAAGCTTGAGCGATCGACGGCGCCAATTGAGCAATTCCGGTCAGTAATAGTTAAGGCGATGGGTGGAAAGGCGCAGTCGGGCTGAGCGGCTGTTTGAGCTTGTGTGCACAATCGGGTTTTCGGGGAGGCTAGTAGGAATGAACGTTCATCGGTTTGGCGTAGGAGCCGAAAGCATGGTGAGCCAATCGGAAGGGTCAATGAGGGCGTTGCTACAGCCGCGCTCTATTGCACTGGTTGGGGCTTCTGAGAGGCAGGATACACTGGGGCGCGCAATGGTCGACATGGCGCGTGTCGGAGGCTACGCTGGTTCAGTCTATGCGATAAACCCCAAGTATCGCGAAATAAATGGGGTGCCTTGTTTCGGAAGTATTGCTGAGCTTCCGGAGGTGGTTGACCATGTTGTGCTTGGGGTGGGCAATGAGCGCCTCGAGGCCGCTCTTGACGATGCGATTGCCCATGGCGCTCGAGCAGCTACGATTTTCGCATCCTGTGGGGTCCACGGAGATGGTGGAAAGTTACGTGAGAGCCTGGCTGCCAAAGCGAGAGCCGCGGGAATGTCCATCTGCGGCGGAAACTGCATGGGGTTCTACAACAACGAGATTGGGTTGCGGGTAGCGGGTTATCCGGCTCTGCAGGCTATGGAGCCCGGTTCAATTGGATGGCTTGCACAGTCGGGCTCGGTGTTCGGCGCATTGGCGCACAACGACGAGCGACTTAAGTTCAACGTAGCAATTTCCTCCGGAGCAGAATTGGTAACAACAGCTGCCGATTATCTTCGGTGGATGGCCAATCATGAGAATATCCGCGTGATCGGTATGTTCTTGGAGTCGGTGCGGGACCCGGCTGGCTTTGCTGCGGCGCTCGAACTAGCTGCAAACAAGGATGTCCCTGTCGTAATTCTGAAAGTTGGAAGAACGGCAGCCAGCGCTGAGATGGCTCTTAGCCATACCGGCGCAATCGCGGGAAGCGACGCGGCCTATACAGCTCTTTTCAAACGATACGGCGTAGTTCAAGTCGATGACGAGGATGAATTAGCCGCGACGCTAACGCTCTTTCAATATCCGAGAAGGCCTGGACGCGGTGGGTTGGTCGCTATTCACGATTCCGGCGGCGAGCGTGAACTCGCTGCCGACATTGCGGACGCTGTTGGGGTGAATTATCCGCAGTTGTCGGAATCTACCAAAGACAAGATTGGAGCGATAATCGACGCCGAGCTTATTCCAGCAAATCCGTTGGACGCTTGGGGAGGGGCTCGGGATTTTCGATCTGTCTTTACTGAGAGCTTTACAGCTCTCGTCGAGGACGACAATGCGGCAATTGGAATGATGTTTTGTGACATTAGAGACGGATACTACGTTTCTAATGGATTCGTTGACGCAGCAATTTCTACGCACAAAAGCTCTGAAAAGCCTGTGGCGTTGGTCACGAACTATTCGATGGTCAATCATCGAGAGCTTGTGTTGAAGCTAACATCGGCGGGTGTCCCCGTAATTGACGGCACGCGTGTTGCACTCAGGGCCGTAAAAAACATGCTGTACTGGCGCGATCGCCAAAGACTGGCGAGAGCGCAACGTCCAAACGGCTGTGGCGGTACAGAGATAGTTCAGTCCTGGAGAAAGCGCCTCGCAGCGGGGGCAGCGCTAAGTGAGCGTGAGGCCCTTTCGCTTATGGCCGACTATGGGATCGCAACCGCGAAAAGCAGGTCGGTCGCCCATGAAGGTGATCTCGCCCCTATTGCCGAAGAGCTCTCATTTCCCGTCGTCCTGAAGACTGCGACTCCAGGCATATTGCATAAATCTGACGTCGGTGGAGTTGTTCTCAATATCCAGGATGTATCCGCGCTGCACTCTGCATACCGCGAGATGAGCGACAAGCTTGGATTGGAAGCTCTTGTTTCAGAGATGGTGCCCAAGGGGATCGAGTTAGCCCTCGGGGCAGTCTTTGATCCTCAATGGGGCCCTCTCGTCGTCATCTCCGCAGGTGGTGTTCTCATGGAGTTGTTAGACGACAATGCCGCCGCTCTGGGTCCCATTTCTTACGATGAAGCCGCAGAAATGGTTGCATCCCTCAAGATTAGCAAATTGTTGGACGGTTATCGAGGCTCGGATTTTATCGACCGAGACAAGTTGATCGATAGCTTGGTGCGATTGAGTTGGCTGGCAAACGACTTCGCTGGTTGCATAGGCGAGATCGACGTTAATCCAATGATAGTGAATGTCGCTGGTTGTGTGGCGGTAGACGCCCTCGTGCTGCCGATGCATTCAGACCGGGGGCACTGATGGATCTCTCCTTGAACGAACGTCATAAAGAACTCCAGCGGCGTGGCCGCGACTTCTTTGAAGGCGTGTTGGCTCCAATGGAGCTGATCGTTGACCAACATGGCGAGCTTCCTGAGGAACACAGAGCAAAGATTCGGCAGGAAGTACGCTCTGCTGGACTGGGGTCTATCAATCACAGCGTTGAAGAAGGTGGCCAAGGCTTTACTGTTTTTGAGCAACTGTTGATCAATGAACAAATTGGTCGGGCAACGAACGGCCTTTGGACTGTGGTTTGGCAGCCGCCCGTTTCGCTGAAATTTGGTACCGTGGAGCAAAGGCGCTTATATCTGGCACCTAGCTGTCGCGGAGAAAGGCGAGGGGCTTTTGCCATTACAGAGCCTGGTGCGGGGTCCGACGCAGGGGCTGTAACGACTAGCGCTGCGCGTTGCGAGGGCGGTTATCGGCTCAACGGCGAAAAATGGTTTGTCACGAATTGGAACGCATCTGATTTTGTAATTGTCCATGCGCATCTCAACGGGGATCCGGCACTGCCGACCTTGTTCATTGTCGACAAAGCCCAAAGCGGAGTGAGACATATTCGTTCTCCGCAATTCATGCACAACTACGCGCACGACCACGCAGAGGTCATTTTCGAAGACGTTGCGCTGAGCGCGGATTCGATGTTGGGCCAGCCGGGGCAGGGATATGACCTGACCAAAGATTGGTTCGTCGAGGCACGGCTCCAAATCGCAGCCCACTGCATCGGTGCGGCAACGCGCGCGGCGGAAGAGGCGGAGAGCTACGCGCGAAACCGAATCCAATTCAATCGGCCGATATGGGACTTCCAGGCTATCGAATTCATGATCGCGGACATGGCTGTGACGATTATGGCGGCAAAGTCCATGGCGTATCGTATCGCTTGGGAAATCGATCACGTGGATGACCGAAAACTAATTCACGCACGGGCTAGCGCAGCCAAATTGTTCTGTTCCGAAGCGGCGGGGAGAGTGATCGACACGGCTCTGCAGATATTGGGAGGACGTGGCTACATGCGAGAAAATCCGGTCGAACGGCTCTACAGAGATATTCGCGTTGACCGAATTTGGGAGGGAACCTCTGAGATCCAGCGATCAATCATCGGAGGTCAAATTCGCAAGCGTGGCTTAGACATCTATACGGGGTGGTAGCAGCGAAAAATGGTCCACACGCTCCGTCAAACATCTGGGACTACTCTCACGTCCAGGGAGAATTGGGGGACACTCTTCCTCATTCTCCCAGCCCTGGTCTTTATTGCCTCCTGGTTTCTCATTCCGCTCGGACAGCTATTTGCGCTCAGTCTCAGTTCGGAGGCAGGCCCGCTTGCCTCTTATGCTGAGCTGATAGGAAGCTCGGTGTTTCGACGTGTATTTGTCAACACGATGGTGCTTGCCTGCATAGTGACAATTATATGCGTCGTTCTTGCTTATCCGACGGCATATCTGCTTACAAAGCTTCGAGGGTTTTGGTTTTCTGTCGCGCTGTATTGTGTTCTTGTACCGTTTTGGATCAGTGTTTTGGTTCGGACGTTTAGCTGGATGCTTCTACTCGAGCGAAATGGTCCAATAAACAGTTTCCTGATGTATTCGGGAATCACAACCTCACCGATCAATATGTTGTTCAACAACTTTTCCGTATATCTTGGCATGGTTCATGTCTTGCTTCCATATGCAATATTCCCGATGTATTCATCGATGCTGCGCGTAGACAATCGTCTTTTGCAGGCTAGTGAAGGTCTGGGCGCACGCGGAACGACAACGTTTCTTCGTGTCTATCTTCCGTTGACCATGCCGGGAGTGCTGGCTGGTGGGGCATTTGTATTGCTCTTAGCGTTAGGCTTTTACATTACCCCAACTCTTCTCGGTGGATTGCAGAATCTTACAGCGGCGATGCTGATCGACAATTTCGTCAATGAGCGACTTGTGTGGCCGTTGGCTGCGGCGGCTTCGTTCATTCTGCTGGGACTGGTTCTGGGCATCCTAGCTCTGGCTTCAAAATTCTTATCACTCGGTTCGTTGGTTGGGATGAGATGAACAGTTCGCTTGTAAAAACGATAAGTCATATAGTTGGCGCACTTGTTCTGGCCTTCCTGTTGTTACCAATATTTGCGGTAGTTCCAGCATCGCTGAGTGACCAATCGTTTGTGAAGATACCGCCTGAGAGCTATTCGTTTAGGTGGTATGAGGCATTCTTCGCAGACGCCGGATGGGTTTCGTCGATGCTGAACAGCATCAAGGTGGCGACGATAGCGTGCATCTTTACGGTCATTGTCGGGACAATGATTGCAGTAGGACTTACTAGAGTCGGAGCGACGACGAGAATGCTCTTAACTGGTCTGCTAATGGCTCCCATCATTGTGCCAGCGATAATGATCTCAATAGCTATATACTATGTGAGCAGACAAGTTGGACTGTACGGAACCGTTCTCGGGTTGGCGCTCGGCCATTCGCTTCTGTGTTTGCCATTCGTGGTAATCAACGTTGGTGTCTCACTGCGGAGGCTCGATCCAAGTCTCTTGCGCGCTGCGGCTGGTCTTGGGGCGAGTGGCTGGCAAGTGTTTAGGACCGTAACCCTGCCAGCAATAAAGCCTGGCCTTGCTGGTGGTGCCGCCTTCGCCTTCGTTACATCGTTCGACGAAGTGATCGTCTCAATATTCATTTCGGGATATGGCGCGAAGACACTTCCAGTGAAATTGTGGGAGCAGATTAGGGTGGA
>ERZ1645187.459-NODE-459-length-40017-cov-106.010560_pt1 | contig 40017 bp, 36 predicted proteins | sample MGYA00575352_ERZ1645187 | MGnify/ENA primary metagenome ERZ1645187 (study PRJEB40837, sample SAMN11349314) | freshwater sediment metagenome | isolation source: river sediment | host: Sediment | place: India: Wazaribad , New Delhi | collected 2017-02-21 ... | reverse complement strand
GCGCTCGCGAACGACCTGCGGCCGTTCGGGGGGCCCGGCGCAAAGCGCGCCGCGCAAGCCTCGCATCGGCTCGGGCGCGCAGTCGCGCTCGCGAACGACCTGCGGCCGTTCGGGGGGCCCGGCGCAAAGCGCGCCGCGCGATCCTCGCATCGGCTCGGGCGCGCAGTCGCGCCCTACGACGGATTGCCTGAGAACGACCGCGGCGCGGGACTGACGATGGTCGTCGTGCCGTTGCCGATCTGGAGCACCGAAAGTCCGCGTTCGTTCGCGCCGTCGGGCCGGAAGCGGAACACGCCGTCCGCGCCGTTGAAGCCTGACGGGTTCGTCAGCACGCCTTCCGAATAGCGCTGCGGCCCCTGGCTGCGCGCGAGCGCGATGGCGAGCGTCGTCGCGTCGAAGGCGAGCGTGGCGATGCGCGTGGGGTCCGAGTTGAACTTCGCGCGATAGCGCTGCGCGAACGCATTGAATCCGGCGTTTTCCGGCGCCGCGAACCACGCGCCCTGCAACGCCGGCAATTTCAGCACGCGCGCGTCGTTCCAAAGACCCGTGCCGAGAATCTGGACGCGTTTGGGATCGATGTCGGCGGCCGCGAGCTCGCGCGCGACGGCGCCCATCGCCTCGGCCTGTTCGGGAATGAAGAGCGAATCGATCTGGCCGCCGAGCGCGCCGATGCGGGCGGCGGCGTCCTTGACGGCGCCCGGCCGGTAGCGTTCGACCGCCATCACGCGCAGGCCCGCGCGCGCCGCCGCCGTCTGGAAAGCGCCCGCCGCCACGTTGCCGTAGTCGTTCTCGGGAATCAGAGCGGCGATCGACCTCTTGCCGCGCGCGGCCGCGTAATCGACGATGCGGTCGACATAAGACTCGACCATGAACGACAGGAGATAGACGCCGCGCGCGGCGGCCGAAGCGTCGGTCGAGAAGGCGATGACGGGCTTGCCGGCGGCGCGCGCGACGCGGCCGGCCTCTTTCACGTTGCCCGCAAAAAGCGGGCCGATGACAAGTTCGGCGCCCTCCGACAGCGCGGCCTGCGTCGCCGCGCGCGCGCCGTCAGGCGTCGACTGATCGTCCTTCACCAGCACCGTGATGTCGTTGACGCCCGTCTCGGTCACCGCGAGTTCGACGGCGTTGCGCAACGACTGGCCGACCACGCTCGGACCCGACCCTTGCGTCAACGGCGCGATCAGCGCCACCCGCACAGGACCCGCGCCGATGGTCTGGCCGGCGACGGGACCGGACGGCGGGGCCTGGGTCTGCGGCGGAGCCGCGGGCAGATCGCCGCGCGGGCCGCCGAACCCGGATGGGCCGCAGCCTGCGAGCGCAAGCGCGGCGGCGAGCGCGCCCAACACGCGCATAACAGAGGCCGCGCGGGCCGAACCGACGGAAACGGAAATCGTCTTCAAGAAACCCTCCACCGGCCGCCCGCCCGGAACATTCGTCCAGGACCACACGTCCGCCGCCCCTTGCGGCCAGCCCTTGCGCGCCAATTGTGCCGCGCGCCTTGCAACGAATGGTTAAGCATACCAAAATCAAGGCCGAAATGCGTGGGATGGGCGGCGCGCGGGCCGCGTCCGTCGCCGGCATGGTTAATGGATGGCGGGCGTGGCGGCGCGGCAACACGAACAGGAGCGCCGGTTCCTTCTTCATGGCCAGACCATCGCCGCGCCGCCGCTCGCGCCGGGCCTGCATCCCACCGCCACGCCCATCGGCAATCTCAAGGACATCACGCTGCGCGCGCTGGAAACGCTGGCCGGCGCCGACGCCATCCTCGCCGAGGACACCCGCGTCACTCGCAACCTGTTGTCCCATTTCGGTATTTCGACGCCGCTGGTGGCCTACCACGAGCACAACGAAGCCGCCCTGCGCCCGCAGATGCTGGCGCGGCTCGCCGAAGGCGCGGCGCTGGCGCTCGTGTCCGACGCCGGCACTCCGCTCGTATCCGACCCCGGTTTCAAACTGGTGGAAGCCTGTCTCGACGCGGGCGTTCCGATCAGGGCCGCGCCCGGCGCCTCGGCGGTGCTGACGGCGCTCGCCTCGTGCGGCATTTCGCCCGAGCGCTTTCTGTTCGAAGGCTTCCTGCCGCCCAGGGGCGCCGCGCGACGCGCGCGGCTCGCCGAACTCGCAGGCCTGCCGGCGACGCTCGTCTTCTACGAATCGCCCCGCCGGATCGCCGAAACGCTTGGCGATTGCGCCGCCGTGCTCGGCGCGGCGCGCATGGCGGCCGTCGCGCGCGAGCTGACCAAGAAATTCGAGGAGACGCGTCGCGCGACCCTGCGCGAGCTGGCCGCCGCCTACGCCGGTGAGGCGACGCCGCGCGGCGAGATCGTGCTCGTGGTCGGACCGCCCGTCGCCGCCGACAGCGAGACCGGCGCCGACGACCTCGACGCGCGGATCGAAGCCGCGCTGGCGCGTCATTCGGTGAAGGACGCCGCCGACATCGTCGCCGGTGAGACCGGGCGCAAACGTCGCCTCGTCTACGCGCGCGCGCTGCAACTGGCGGCGGCGCGCAAACCATGAGGCGCGACCGGCGGCAGGCGCGCGCGTTCGGCGCGCGGGCCGAGACGATCGCAGCGGCGTGGCTGCGGCTGCGCTTCTACTCGATCCTCGCGCGCTCGTATTCCATCCGCGACGGCGAGGTCGACATCATCGCGCGCCGTGGCGGCGTGATCGCGTTCGTGGAAGTGAAGGCGCGTCCGACGCTGGAGGACGCCGCCATCGCGATCACGCCGGAAAAGCGGCGGCGCCTGTCGCGCGCGGCGCGCCACTGGATCGCCCGCAACGCACAGGCGCAGAGCTGCGGGCTGCGCGGCGACGCGATCTTCGTCGCGCCCGGGCGCCTGCCGCGCCATGTGGAGGGCGCGGTCGAACTGGACCTGTAGAGAAGCGGGAACGCCCTAGCCGTTCGCGCGGTTGAGCACGCCCGAGAAATCGCCGGCCTTGGCCTGCATGCGGTTGGCGAGCGCATCGAGATCCTGCGCCAGCCGCACGACCGATTCCACGCTGTCGTTGGCGCCGGACACGGCCCTGGCGACATCGCCGACGTGATCGGACATGGCGCTCGCGCCTTCGGCGGCCGAGCGGGTGGAGCGCACGATCTCCTGCGTGGAGGCGCCCTGTTCGTGCACGGCGGACGCGATGATCGCGGAAATGCGTTCCACCGCCGCGATCTTGTCGCGGATGGCGTCGATGGCGCCGACGGACTGGTCGGTGGCGGCCTGCATTTCGGCGATCTGTTCGGCGATGTCCTGCGTCGCCTTGGCGGTGCGCGTGGCGAGCGTCTTCACCTCCTGCGCCACGACAGCGAAGCCGCGCCCCGCTTCGCCCGCCCGCGCGGCCTCGATGGTGGCGTTGAGCGCCAGCAAATTCGTCTGCGCGGCGATGCGCGAGATGAGTTCGACCACGTCGCCGACGCGCGCGGCGGCCGTCGACAGCCGCGCCATGCCGGAACTGGATTTCTCGGTCTGGGCGACCGCCTCCTTCACGACGCCGGTGGAGTCCACCACCTGCCGGCTGATCTCCTCGATGGCGTCCAGCAGTTGCTCGGCCGCGCCGGCGACCGAGGACACGTTGGAGGCGGCCGCATTGGCCGCCGTCTTGGCGGAATCGGACCCTTCGTTGGCGTGGCGCACGGCCGAAATCATCATTTCGGAATCTTCCGACATGCGCCGGGTCTTGAGGCCGAGGTCGTCCATCAGCCGCGCGATCTCGCCGACGAACTGTTCAATCCCTTCGCGCAGCGCCGCATCGCGCATCAGACGCGCCTCGCGGTCGTCGCGGGCCTTCAGCTCCTCCATCAGATCCGCGTTTTTCTTGAGCTCGTCGCGCAACGCCACCAGACCACGCGCGATCTCGCCGATCTCGTCGTCGCGGTCGGCATATTCGATCTCGATCTCGGAGCGGCCCTCGGCGAGTTCGCCCATCTGGCGGGCGAGCGCGGAAATGGGCCGGGCGACCGTGTTGTTGAGCACCGGGATCATGACCACGAGAATGGCCAGGCACATCGCCGCCACGCCGCCGAGCAGCAATTGCTCCAGCCGTTCGGCCGCCACCGCGACCCCGGCCGCCGCCTCCGGCGCGCGGGACGCAGCCGCCTCCCGCGCCAGCGCCACCAGATCGACCGCCGCCGCATAGGCGTAGAGGCCGAGCCCGACAATGAGCAGAAGAAACAGCGCCTGACGCAGCACGAGGCCGCTGCCGATCGATAGCCTGGGCATGTGCTCACCTTTGTTCCCACCCGGTGATAGCGCGCGGCCATTCAGGAAGGGTTAACGGTCGCCTTGACGCTGTCGCGCAGGCCGGGGAAGGTGCCGCCGGCCGCACGTCCGCGCCCAGGGAATTGCAGATGACGAAACTGAAAGTCGCCGTTCAGATGGACCCGATCGCGCGGATCCGCATCGCCGGCGATTCAACCTTCGCGCTGATGCTGGAGGCGCAGGCGCGCGGCCACGATCTGTTCTACTACACGCCCGACGATCTCAGCCTTTCGGGCGATGTGGCGTCGGCGCCCGTGCGGCCGCTGAAGGTGCGCGACGTGGAAGGCGACCATTTCACGCTGGGCGCGGCGCACCGCACCGATCTTTCGACCTTCGACGTCGTGCTGCTGCGCCAGGATCCGCCGTTCGACCTCGCCTATATCTCCACCACGCATTTTCTGGAACGCATTCATCCGCGCACGCTGGTGGTGAACAATCCGTTCGAGGTGCGCAACGCGCCCGAAAAACTGCTCGTGATGAATTTCGGCAGGTTCATGCCGCCGACGCTGATCACGCGCGAGCGCGCGGCCATCGATGCGTTCCGGCTGGAGCACGGCGAGATCGTGATGAAGCCGCTCTACGGCGCGGGCGGCGCCGGCGTGTTCAAAGTGGCGCCGATCGACCCCAATTTCGGCTCGCTGTTCGACACATTTTCCGCCCTCTATCGCGAACCGTGGGTGTGCCAGAAGTTCCTGCCGCGCGTGAGCGAGGGCGACAAGCGCATCGTTCTGGTCGACGGCGAGCCGCTGGGCGCGGTCAACCGCGTGCCGGCGGCCAACGACATCCGCTCCAACATGGTGCGCGGCGGAGCGGCGCGGGAAACGGACCTGACGCCGCGCGAACGCGAAATCTGCGCCGCGCTCGGGCCGGAACTGAAGCGGCGCGGGTTGATTTTCGTCGGCATCGACGTGATCGACGGCTACCTGACCGAAATCAACGTGACTTCGCCGACGGGCCTGCGCGCCATCAAGCGGCTGGGCGGTCCTGATCTGGCCGTCGCGATTTGGGACGCGATCGAGCGACGCCGACAGGGCTGACAGTCGCCGGCAGGGCCAAGAGGCGGCGACAGCAGGGGCGGATTCTGATTAAATCCGCACATGGACGAGACCGCCACCTCCGCCCCGCGGCGGCCCATGCGCCGTCAGGCCGCCCAGCGCTGGCGGCTCGACCGCGCCGCGCTCGACGCCGACATCGCGCGGCTGTTCGCCGGGAACGACGAGGCGGCGTTCCGCAAGGCGGCCGTGGCGCGGTTCGCGCAGGCGCTGGAGGAGGGCCGCGCGGCGGCGCGCAGCGCGCTCGAAACAAGCGGACGGGGCCTGGCCTGCGCGCGGGCGCTGTCGACGCTCGAGGACGATCTGATCGCGAGCGTGTTCGACTACGTCACGCGCTATGTCTATCCCGCCGTCAATCCGTCCGAAGCCGAGCGGCTCGCGGTGATCGCGGTCGGCGGCTACGGACGCGGCGCGCTCGCGCCGGGCTCCGACATCGACCTGTTGTTCCTCCTGCCCTACAAGCAAACCGCCTGGGGCGAGAGCGTGGTGGAAGCCATGCTCTACGTTCTGTGGGACCTGCGCCAGAAGGTCGGCCATTCGGTGCGCTCGGTGGAGGAATGCATTCGCCAGGCGCGCGCCGACATGACGGTGCGCACCGCGCTGCTCGAAGCGCGATTCATTCTCGGCGACGAAACGCTGATGGACATACTGCGCGCGCGCTTCGACAAGGAAGTGGTGCGCGGCACGGCGCGCGAATTCGTCGCCGCCAAGCTCGCCGAACGCGACCAGCGACTCTCCAAGCCCGGCGCCTCGCGCTATGTGGTGGAGCCCAACGTGAAGGAGGGCAAGGGAGGCATGCGCGATCTGAACACGTTGTTCTGGATCGCCAAATACGTCTATCGCGTGCACGCGGTGGAGGAGCTGGTGGCGGCCGGGCTGTTCACGCCGCGCGAACTGAACCTGTTCCAGCGATGCGACGAGTTTCTGTGGCGCGTGCGCTGCCACCTGCATTTTCTCGCCGGCCGCGCCGAGGAGCGGTTGACGTTCGATCGCCAGCGCGCGATCGCCGAAAAGCTCGGCTATGTGGCGCACAGCGGGCTTTCGAGCGTCGAGCGATTCATGAAGCATTATTTCCTGATCGCCAAGGACGTCGGCGACCTGACCGCGATTGTCTGCGCCGCGCTGGAAGAGCGCGAGACCAAGACGCGCACCGCGCTCGACCGATTCATGGGACGTCTGCGGCCGCGCCGCCGCACCATCAAATCCGACGATTTCGCCATCGAACTCGATCGCATCACGATTGCGCGCGCCGACGCGTTCGATCGCGATCCGGTGAACCTCATCCGCATCTTCCGCCTGTCGCAGCAGCACGACATGGCGATCCATCCCTATGCGATGCACCTCCTGACGCGATCGCTCAAAAACATCAACGCGGCGGTGCGCGCCGACCGCGAAGCGAACCGGCTGTTTCTCGAAATTCTGTCCGCGCCGGAATCACTGGAGATCGTGCTCAGGCGCATGAACGAATCCGGGCTGCTCGGACGCTTCATCCCCGAATTCGGCCGCGTGGTCGCGATGATGCAGTTCAACATGTATCATCACTACACGGTCGACGAGCACCTCTTGCGCGCCGTGGGACAACTGGCGCTGATCGAGCAGAACAGACTCGGCGACGAGGCCGCGCTCGCCAGCGAACTGATGCCGCAGATCGCCTATCGCACCGCGCTATACGTCGCCGTGCTGCTGCACGACATCGCGAAGGGGCGGCCGGAGGACCATTCGATCGCCGGCGCAGAGATCGCGCGCAGACTCTGTCCGCGTCTGGGGCTGAACGAGGCGGAGACGGACGCGATCGCGTGGCTGATCGAGAATCATCTCGTGATGTCGAACACCGCCCAGAGCCGGGACCTGTCCGATGCGCGCACCATCGAGACCTTCGCCAAGACGGTGCAGACGCTCGAGCGGCTGAAAATGCTGCTGGTGCTGACGGTGTGCGACATTCGCGCGGTGGGGCCGGGCGTGTGGAACGGCTGGAAGAGCCAGCTTCTGCGCACGCTCTACTGGGAGACCGAAATCGTCCTGACCGGCGGCCATTCGGCGATCGACCGCAAGGAGCGCGTGGCGCAGGCGCAGGAGGAGCTACGGCGCGCGCTGCCGCTATGGTCCGATCCCGACTTCGAGACCTATGGGCAGCGCCACTATCCCGCCTACTGGCTGAAGGTCGATCTGCAACGCAAGATTCAGCATGCCAAACTCTTGCACCTGACCGCCGTCGAAATGCGGTCGCTGGCGACCGAAGTCTCGACCGATTCGTTTCGCGGCGTGACGGAACTGACGGTGGTCGCGCCCGACCATCCCTATCTCCTTTCGACCATCGCCGGCGCCTGCGCCTCCGCCGGCGCCAATATCGTCGACGCGCAGGTTTTCACCACGACCGACGGCCTCGCGCTCGATACGATTTCGATCTCCCGCGAATTCGAGCGCGACGAGGACGAGTTGCGCCGGGCCAAACGCATCGCCGACACCGTCGAAAAATCGTTGCGCGGCCAGGTGCGGATCGCCGACCTGATCGCCGCGCGCAAGCACCCCGACCAGGCGCGCACGGGCGCCTTCTCCGTCACGCCGGAAGTGCTGGTGGATAATGCGCTGTCGAACCGCTACACGGTGCTGGAGGTCTCGGGCCTGGACAGGCCGGGCCTCCTGTTCGACCTGACGAGCGCGCTGTCGAAGCTCAATCTGAACATCGGTTCGGCGCATATCGTCACGTGGGGCGAAAAGGCGGTCGACACGTTCTATGTGACCGATCTAACGGGGCTGAAGGTCGCGTCCGCGGCGCGGCAGGCGACGATTCGGCGCAGGTTGATGGAGGTTCTCGCCGGCGAGCGAAAGCGCGAGGGCGCCTGAGCCCGCGCGCCGACTTGATTTTTGCGCCGTTCGACCTGATATCCGGGCTGAATTGCGACACGAGAGAGAACCATGAGCGAAACCGAGAAAGAAAACGGCGGGCCGGAAATCAAGGCCGGGGCGCACGTTTCCTCGCTCGCGGATGCGGCGGCGGAGGCCGACATCGCCCAGCCGGAGCCGTTCACGGAACTCGAAAACCTTTACGCCGAGAACGCGGGGCTGAAGGACAAGATCCTGCGCACCATGGCGGAGATGGAGAACCTGCGCCGGCGCACCGAAAAAGAGGTCGCCGACGCGCGCGCCTACGGCGCGGCCAATTTCGCGCGCGAGATGCTGACCTTCGCCGACAACCTCGCGCGCGCCATTGAAAACGCGCCGCAGGACGCCGACGGGCCGCTCAAGGCGCTGGTGGAAGGCGTGCGCGTGATCGAGCGCGATTTCCAGTCCGGGCTTGCGCGCCACGGCGTGAAGAAGCTGGAGCCGCAGGGCCAGAAATTCGATCCCAACCTGCACGAGGCGCTGTTCGAAATTCCGGACGAGAGCGTGCCCACCGGCACCGTGTTGCAGGTGGTGGAATCGGGCTACACGATCGGCGAGCGCGTGTTGCGGCCGGCCAAGGTCGGCGTGTCGCGCGGCGGACCCAAAGCCTGACGGCCGTCAGAGCGGATTGACCCGGCGCAGCGTGAGGTTGAGGCGCGCGTCGTCGGCCACCAGCGTCGAGGAGCCCGGATAAAGCCGGTCGACGCCGTGGAAGCACAGGCGCGATGCGCCGCCGATCACCACCACGTCGCCGGATTCGAGTTTCACCGATTTCGTCGGGTCCGTGCGGCGCCCGCCGCCATAGCGGAACAGACAGGTCGCGCCGAGCGACACCGAGACGACGGGCGCGGCAAATTCCTTCTCATCGCGGTCCTGATGCAGACCCATGCGGGCCTTGGCCTCGTAGTAGTTGATGAGACAGGCTTCCGGCGGCGCGGAGCAATCGGCGACGCTCGACCACAGATCGAGCAGGCCTTGCGGCATCGGCGGCCATTGGGCGCCTGTCGCGGGATGCGTTTCCTGATAGCGATAGCCGCCGTCGCGATCCGACACCCAGCCGAGCGGCCCGCAATTGGTCATGCTCACCGAGAACGGCTTGCCGGTGCGCGGCATCGTCGGCGTGAACAGAGGGGCGGCGCGCACGACCGCGCGCACGTCCTCGAGCAGCGCCTGCTGGGCGGCGCGGTCGAACCAGCCGCGAAAGAACAGGAGGCCCGGCTGCAAGACGATTGCGGCGGGCCATTTCCTCACGCGTGCAGCACCTTCTTCGATTCGACGGTCGCGTCGGCTTTCAGCCGGTAGACGAGCGGCACGCCGGTCTCCAGCTCCATCGAGGGAATGGTTTGCGGCGTGAGGTTGTCGAGCACCATCACCAGAGCGCGCAGCGAATTGCCGTGGGCGGCGACGATCACGCGTTCGCCGCGCAACACCCGCGGCAGAATCTGCTGGCAATAATACGGCAGCACGCGCGCGACCGTGTCTTTGAGGCTCTCGCCGCCGGGCGGCGCGACGTCGTAGGAGCGGCGCCACACATGCACCTGGTCCTCTCCCCACTTCTTGCGGGCATCGTCCTTGTTGAGGCCGGAGAGATCGCCATAGTCGCGCTCGTTCAGCGCCTGATCGGCGATGGTCTGCAATCCCGTCTGGCCGAGTTCGTCCAGCACCAGTTTCAGGGTGTTCTGCGCGCGCGTGAGCGCGGAAGTGAATGCGATGTCGAACGTCAGACCCATCGCTTTCAGGCGCTGGCCGGCGGCTTTCGCCTCCTCCACGCCTTTCGGCGTCAGGTCGGGGTCTTTCCAGCCGGTGAACAGATTTTTCAGGTTCCAGTCGCTCTGACCGTGGCGCACCAGCACAAGGGTCCGATCCATCTTGGGTTCCTCTTGCAATTGACCTCGACGCGCGCCCTCACAGGCCGAGCACGTCGCGCATGGAATATTCTCCCGGTTTCCTGCCGCGCGCCCATAGCGCCGCCTTCACCGCGCCGGCGGCGAACAGGCTGCGATCTTCCGCATGATGCGACAGAACGAGCCGTTCGCCGGCGCCGGCGAACAGGACCGAGTGATCGCCGACGACCGTGCCGCCGCGCAGCGTGGCGAAACCGATATCGCCCGCCTTGCGCGCGCCCGTGTGGCCGTCGCGCGAGCGCACCGAATGGTCGGCGAGGCTGACGCCGCGACCCTGGGCCGCAGCCTCGCCCAGCAGCAGCGCGGTGCCGGACGGCGCGTCGACTTTCAGGCGGTGGTGCATTTCGAGCACCTCGATGTCCCATTCGGGACCGAGCGCAGCGGCCGCGCGTTCCACCAGCACCGACAGAAGATTGACGCCGAGGCTCATGTTGCCCGAGCGCACGATGACCGCATGGCGCGCGGCGGCCTCGATGTTCTTCAGATCGTCCGCAGAAAGGCCGGTGGTGCCGACGACATGCGCGATGCGCGCCTGCGCGGCGAGCGCGGCGGCCTCGACGGTCGCAGCGGGCGCCGTGAAATCGACGATCCCGTCGGCGTTGAGCGCCGCCGACAGGAGATCGTCGCTCACCCGCACGCCGAGCGGACCGACGCCGGCGAGCTCGCCCGCATCCGCGCCCAGCGCCGGCGCGCCTTTGCGCTCGACCGCGCCGGTCACCGTCACGCCCTGCGTTTCCGCGATCGTCCTCACCAGCATCCGGCCCATGCGGCCAGAGGCGCCCATCACAACCAGCCGCATGTCGGACATGGATCTCTCCTCCAACCTCAGCCGCGCAGCACGGCGCCCGTCTTGCGGGCCGCCTCGGCGACGATCCGGCCGGCGACCGCCTCGATCTCCGCATCGGTGAGCGTTTTCTCGCGCGGCTGCAACCGCACCGTCACCGCGACGGATTTCTTGTCGGCGGCCACGCCTGGCCCCTCGTAGACATCGAACACAGTCGCATCGACGATCAGCGCGCGATCGGCGGCGGCGACGGCTTTCAGAAGATCGGCGGCGGGCGTCGCGCGGTCGACCACGAACGCAAAATCGCGTTCGAGCGGCATGAGCGCGGAGAGTTCGAGTTTCGGTTTCGCCTTGGTCGGCCTGGCCTTCGGCGCAGGCAGCACATCCAGCGCGAGCTCGAACACAGCCAGCGGCCCTTCGGCGCCGAGCGATTCGAGCGCGCGCGGATGCAATTCGCCGAACCAGCCGACGATGTTCTTCGGCCCGAATTGCAGTGTCGCCGCGCGGCCGGGGTGCAGGAACGAAGGCCCGCCCGCGACGAGTTGCACGGCGTTCTGCGGCACGCCCAGCGCGGCCAGAAGCGCGAGCGCATCCGCCTTGGCGTCGAACGCGGTCACGTTCTCGGCCCTGCTCGCCCAGTTGCGCCCGGCCCCTTCAGCGCGCGCGGCCCCGCGCCGCAAGCCGGCGGCCGCCCAGACCTGATCGCGTTCGCCGTCGCCCTTGAAAATCTGGCCGACCTCGAACAGCGCGACATCGCCGAAGCCGCGGTCGGCGTTGCGCTGGGCGCCGGCGATCAACCCCGGCAGCAGGCTCGGCCGCATGTCGGACAGATCGGCGGCGATGGGGTTCGACAGGGCGAGCGCGGGCTGGCCGCCGCCGAACATCTCGGCCTGCGGTTTCGACACGAACGACCAGGTGACCGCTTCCACAAGACCGCGCGCGGCAAGCGCGCGGCGGGCGGCCGACACGCGCCGCTGCAACAAGGTGAGCACGGGCGGGGCGACGCCTTCGGCTTCGCGTTTCATGGGCGTGGCGACCACGCGGTCGAGGCCGGCGATGCGCACGATCTCCTCCACGAGATCGGCCGCGCCCTCCACATCCGGTCGCCACGAGGGAATGTGCACATAGGCGCGATCGGAATTGCCGGCCGTGCGCTCGACCGCGAAGCCGAGCTTTTCGAGAATGGCGGCCATTTCCTGCACGGTCAGTTCGAGACCGGTCAGCCGCGCGACCTCGCTCCAGGGGAAAAGAAGCGCATTGCGCGCTGGCGGAATCCTGCCCGCCACGATCATCTGCGAGGGTTCGCCGCCGCAGATCTCCATCACCAGTTGCGTGGCCAGTTCCGCGCCGGGGACGCAGAAATCCGGATCGACCCCGCGTTCGAAACGATAGCGCGCGTCCGTCGAAATACCCAGCGCGCGGCCGGTGCGCGCGATGTTGTAGGGATCCCACAACGCGGATTCGATCAGCACGTCGGTCGTATGTTCGTCGCAGCCCGAATGTTCGCCGCCCATCACGCCGGCGATCGACTCCACGCCGTTGGCGTCCGCGATGACCACGTTGTCGGGCGACAACGCATATGTCTTGCCGTCGAGCGCCAGCACCTCTTCGCCGGTCTTGGCGCGGCGCACGACGAGATCGCCCTTCACCTTCTTCGCGTCGAACACGTGCAACGGCCGCGCGCGGTCGAAAGTGAGATAGTTGGTGATGTCGACGAGCGCGTTGATCGGCCGCAGACCGATGGCGGCGAGGCGCTTCTGCATCCAGTCCGGCGAAGGGCCGTTCCTGACGCCGCGCACGAGGCGCAGCGCGAAGGCCGGCGCGAGATGGGAGTCTTCCTTGGCGAAATCAAGCGTGACGCCGACCGGACACGGAAAAGCGCCCTCGATCTTCGGCGCGACGCCGGTTTTCAGCTTGCCCACGCCGGCGGCCGCCAGATCGCGTGCGATGCCGGCGACGCCCGCCGCGTCCGGCCGGTTGGGCGTAAGATTGATCTCGATCACCGGCTCGTCGAGCCCGGCGTAGGCGGCGTAGGGGGCGCCGACCGGCGCGTCGGCCGGCAGATCGAGAATGCCTTCGTGATCGTCGGAAATTTCAAGCTCGGCGGCCGAACACAGCATGCCGAGCGATTCGACGCCGCGAATGACGCCCTTGCCGAGTGTGATCCCCTTGCCGGGAATGAACGCGCCGGGTGGAGAAAACACGCTCTTCATGCCGGTGCGCGCATTCGGCGCGCCGCACACGACCTGAACAGGCGCGCCCGAACCCGTGTCGACCATGCAGACGCGCAGACGGTCGGCGTTGGGATGGGGTCTGGCCTCGATCACATAGGCGACCGTGAAATCCTTCAGTTTGGCCGCCGGGTCCTCCACGCCCTCGACCTCGAGGCCGATGCGCGTCAGCGCCTCGCAGATGTCGGTCAGCGAAGCGTTCGTTTCGAGGTGGTCTTTCAGCCAGGAGAGCGTGAATTTCATGATCGTTTCTGGTGTTCGGAACGGTTGCCGGCGGCGCTCACGAGCTCAACCCGCCGGCCAGCGTCGGGAAATCGAGCGGACGGAACCCGTAATGCGACAGCCAGCGCACGTCGGCCTCGAAGAAGGGGCGCAGATCAGGCATGCCGTATTTCAGCATCGCGATGCGGTCGATGCCCATGCCCCAGGCGAAGCCCTGATAGACGTCCGGGTCCAGCCCGACATTGCGCAGGACATTGGGATGCACCATGCCGCAGCCGAGAATCTCCAGCCAGTCCTCGCCCTCGCCGAAGCGGATTTCGCCGCCCTGCCGTCTGCACTGGATGTCGACCTCCATCGACGGCTCCGTGAAGGGAAAGAACGACGGGCGGAACCGCATCTTCACGGTCTTCACCTCGAAAAACGCCTTGCAGAACTCCTCCAGCACCCATTTCAGGTGGCCCATGTGGGCGGTGCGGTCGATGACGAGGCCCTCGACCTGATGGAACTGGGGCGTGTGGGTCTGGTCGGAGTCCACACGATAGGTGCGGCCCGGGCAGATGACGCGGATCGGCGGCTTCTGCGCGAGCATCGTGCGCACCTGCACGGGGCTCGTATGGGTGCGCAGGAGCTTGCGCTTTGCGTCGGCGCCCGGCGCGAAGAAGAACGTGTCGTGCATCTCGCGGGCCGGGTGGCCCTCGGGAAAGTTCAGCTTGGTGAAATTGTAGTCGTCGGTCTCGATGTCCGGCCCCTCGGCGACGGAAAAGCCGAGATCGGCGAAAATGGCGATCAGTTCGTCCATCACCTGGCTGATCGGGTGGATGCGGCCCGTTTCGGTCGGCCCGGCGCGCAGCGGCAGCGTGATGTCGAGCTTTTCGGCCGAAAGCCGCGCTTCCAGCGCCGCCGCCTTCAATACGTCCCTGCGGGCCGCCAGCGCCTCGGCCACCCGGTCCTTCAACGCGTTGATCGCCGCCCCGGCCGTCTTGCGCTCATCCGGCGCCATCCTGCCGAGCGTCGCCAGAAGCGCGGACACGGAGCCCTTCTTGCCGAGCGCGCCGACGCGCACGGCCTCCAGCGCCGCCTCATCTGGCGCGGCGGCGATCTCGCCAAGAATCGACTGTTCGAGAGCGGTATGTTCGGACATGGGTTTCCGGCCGAGGAAAGTTCGGCCGGCTTGTGCCATGCAAGATGACCCTTGTCGAGGCGGCGGGCCCCGCCGGAGCGCCCTAGACCGTCACGCCGGCCTGGATGTTCTGGTCTTTCATCGCTTGTTTCTGCTTCTCGAAGGCGCGGACATAGCCCGGGCGCTGTTTCAGCCGCGCCCAATAGGCTGCCGCCGCCGGCCCGAAATCCTTGGAAAGACCGAGCACTTCGGCCAACATGAGGCCGTAACCGACCGCGATGTCGGCGATGGTGAAGCGCCCGGCCGCCAGAAACTCGCCCCTCTCGGCCGCGCTTTCTACATGGCGCAGCCGGCCGAGGAACCATTTGCGATAGTCCTCCGCCACCTGGGCGTTGCGGCGCTCGGGCGGCTCGAGCTGCGTGTAACGCAGCACCAGCGTCTGCGGAAACGTGAGCGTGGCGTCAGAGAAATAGAGCCAGTTGAGCCACTGGCCGTAGTCTTTCTCGTCCGTCCCGACCGCCAGGGGGGTGGGTCCGTGTCGGGAGACGAGGTAATGGCAGATGCCGGTCGATTCCGTCATGCGGGCGTCGCCGTCGACGAAGAACGGAATGGTGCCGAGCGGGTTGATTTCCAAATAGTCTTTCTTGAACACGCGCGGCGGGAAGGGGAGCATGACGAGTTCGTAGTCGAGCCCCATTTCCTCCAGCGTCCAAAGCGGCCGGAACGAGCGCGCGCTGATACAATGATACAGTTTCATGGAGATATGCCCTGAGCGTCCGACCCGATTGTCTTATGATTTGTCGATATGATCGCCCGCCCCGTTTGTGCAAGTCAACCGGCGGCGCGAGGCGCGCGCGCGCGCTTTCGCGGCCGCGCAGAAGGGCGGCTCGCAGATGACCCCCGACATTCCGGCGACCGAGGCGCTCGCGCGCATTCGCGATGCGCCGGCGGACAGGCCATTCGTGGTCGCCCAGCTCGGCCAGTCGCTCGACGGGCGCATCGCGCTCGCCTCGGGCGAATCGCGCTACATCAACGGCGAGGTCGCGCTCGACCATCTGCACCGGCTGCGCGCGAGCGTCGACGCCGTGATCGTGGGCGCGGGCACGGTCTTCGCCGACAATCCGCGGCTCGATGTGCGGCGCGCCGCCGGGTCCAACCCCGCCCGCGTGGTGATCGACCCGCGCGGGCGACTCGACGGCGACGGCGCCTGGCGGCGCGACGACGGGACGCGCCGGATTCTCGTCACGCGCGCGGACGCCCGGCCGGCGTGCGACATGGAGACGATCGCGCTGCCGCACGTCGACGGCGCCATCGCGCCGCACGAGATCGTCGCCGCGCTCCACGCGCGCGGATTGCGCCGATTGCTGATCGAGGGCGGCGCGCGGACCGTTTCCGGCTTCATCGACGCCGGATGCGTCGACCGGCTGCATGTGCTCGTCGCGTGCATGCTGATCGGCTCCGGTAAACCGAGTCTCGAACTTGCGCCGCTGCGGCGGCTGGCCGACGCGCGGCGACCGCAGACCGACATTTATCGACTAGGCGCCGACGACGTGTTGTTCGATTGCGCGCTGAAGGGCTAAGCTGCCCACTGTTTCGAAGCGGGGGTGTCTGCATCCGAGTATTGCGCAACGGACATCGGGAGGCGAACATGAGTGCGGCGCGCACAACCTATCCGGCGGCGATCAAATGGATCCACTGGATCACCGCGCTTTGCGTGTTCATTCTCATTCCGGTCGGGATCGTGATGCACAATCTCGAACCAGGCCCCCTGCAGGACAGACTCTATTTCTTCCACAAATCGTTCGGCCTGCTCGTGCTGATGCTGACCGTGGCGCGACTGGGCGTGCGGCTGACCGTCGGCGCGCCGCCGCCGGCCGCCGTTCTCACGCCGTTCGAGCGCGTCGCTTCCTACATCGCGCACCGGCTCCTGTACGCCCTGCTGCTGATCATGCCGATCCTCGGCTGGATCGGCGTGAGCGCGTTCGACGCGCCGGTCGATTTCTTCGGCCTGTTCCAGGCGCCGCCGCTGACGGGCAAGAACGAAGAATTCGCCAAGCTCGTGTTCAAGGCGCATATGGCGGGCGCGCTCCTGCTCATTCTCGTGCTTGTCGCCCATATCGGCGGCGGCCTCCTGCATGCGTTGCGCGGCGACGGCGTGATCCGCCGCATGTTGCCGTAGCTCAGGCAGGCGCGGCGAACAGATCCTCGTGCCCGATGCGCGCCTGCGCGTTCTGACGCGCAAGGCGCCATTGTTCGATCTCTTGCCCGGGAACGAGACCGGTCTCGCGGGCGGCCTGCGCCACGCCGTCGGCCAGCGCGCGCGCAAGCGCCGTTCCCGCCGCAAGCCGCCAGTCGCTCGCACCCGCCGACACGCGATAGCCACGCTTTTCAAGCGCGGCGAGGAGGGCCTGCGGCGCACGCGGGCCGACCGACGGGCCAAAGCCCTTGTCGCGCGCCTGATGCGCGTGAAACGCGGCGAGAACGGCGGCGTCGGCTGGATGCGGCGGGCGCCATTCCTCGACGCCGTTGTAGGTGAGCAGCGCGAGCAACGGCAGGCCGCGCGCCGACAGCGCCGCGCAGAAGCGATCGATCCAGTCAGCCGACACGAGATCGAACAGCGCCGCCGCCGTGACGAGATCGGCGGTCGCCGCGAACAATGGGTCCAGGTCGCGCGCAAGATCGCGCTGTTCGAACACGACATGGATCACGCGCCCGCCTTTCGACAGTCGCAAGCCGTTGTCGATTTCTTCCGACCGGTCGGCCCAGGCCGACAGGCGCGCGCGCGCGACCGCGAGCAGCCGCGCATCGTGATCGACGAGGCGCCAGCTCTGTTCGAGCGCAAACATCGGCGCCAGCGCGCGCAGGTTGGAGCCTGCGCCGCATCCGATATCGACGATGCGCAGCGAGCGTCGACCGCCGAAGTGGTCGACGCACGCACGCGCCACGGAGCCGGCGCGCGCGCGATGATCCTCGGGCTCGCGCAAGGCGAGCCAGTCGGGTTCGAAACCGCTCATGAATATGCGCTCCGCGCCAGTTGGAGCGCGCGCAGCATCTTGCGCGCGCTGTCCTGCCACCGCATCTGGCGCCCGGCTGCATCCCACGATCGCGCGGCCAGCCGCGTACGCCATTCTTCATCCGCGACAAGACGCCCGAGCGCCGCGGCGAAGGCCGTCACATCGCCGGCCGGCGCGGTGACGAGGCCCGCGCCTTCGGCCGCGCCCGCCGCCGCCGCCTCGGCGCTCGCCAGAATGGGCAGGCCACGCGCCACCGCCTCGGCGAGCGCCATGCCATAGCCTTCGAGAAAAGCGGGGTGGACGAAAACGTCCGCGCGCGCGTAGGCCGCGGCGAGCGCGGCCTCCTCCAGCGCGCCGCTGAAGACCACGCTCTCGCGCAATCCAAATTCGTCGACCAGCCGGTCGAGCGTGCGCGCGCAATCAGGCGCACGATCGCGCGCGCCGACGATCGTCAGCCTCCATGCGCCGCAGACGCCCGCCAGCGCGCGCAACAGGGTGTCGTAGCCCTTGCGCGGCGACACCGCGCCGACGGCGAGCAGATCGACGACGCCGTCGCCCGCGCCGGCAGCGCGCGGGGCCGGATCGACGCCGGGTTCGGCGACCAGAACGTCGCGCACGCCGAACGTTTCGCGCACGACGCGCGCGGTCAACGCGCTCGTGGCGACGATCGCCGCCGCGCGCCGCAGCGCCGCGCCTTCGGTTTGCTTCAACGCGGCGCTCATATCCGGCGAGAGGCCGGTTTCCAGAAACAGCGGATGATGCACGAGCGCGACCACGGGCGTTGCAAGGTCGGCCAATGCGCTGTCCGGCAGCGCGCCATAGGCGAGGCCATCGACGACCAGCACATCGCCCCGCGCCGCGCGCAGGCGCGCGAGCGTTTCAGCGATGTCGGCCTGCGTGGGCCATGGAAAGCGCGTGGGCAGCGCGCATTCCTCGACATGCGCGCCCAGCTCCCGCAGAGCGCGGATCATGCGGCGGTCGTAGACATAACCGCCGGTGGGCGTGTCGAGACTGCCGGGAAAGGCGAAACCGAGGGCGGGGGCTGGGCTCACAAGTCGGCTTCGTACCAGCCGCGTGCGACGTGGGATTCGTGCAGGGTGACGCGAATCCTGCTCAAGGCCTCGCCGCCCGCGCCGAGCGCGCCCGAGCGCGCAGCCGCCGCCATCTTCTCGAAAATATGAAACGCGAGAAATTCCGTCGTCGTCTGCCGACCGGAAAACTCGGGCAGCTCGTCGAGATTGCGATAGGCGAGCGGCGCGAGCGCGGCTTCGAGCGCGGCGTGCGCGCGGCCGATATCGACCACGACGCCATGCTCGTTGAGCGCGCGGCGGAAAAAGGCGACATCCACGACGAACGTCGCGCCGTGCAACCGTTGCGCCGGACCGAAGAATTCCCCGCGAAAGGAATGGGCGATCATGATGTGGGCGCGCACCTCGACAGCGAACATGAGCCTCTTTCAATAGCAGACGAGCGTGACAATTCCCGGCGCGCCGGGCGAAAGCAGGCGCGGCATGGCGCCGGCAAGCTCGCCGAAAGCGATCCGCTCCGTCAAGAGCGCGTCCAGCCGTTCGTCGCGCGTCAGTTCGAGCGCCTTCTCCAGCCTGCGACGATGGCTCCAGCGCGGCCGGCGCGAGGGCGCGACATGGCCGACCTGCGTGGACACGAGCGAAAGGCGACGCGCATGGAACGCTCCGCCAAGCGGCGCCGTCGTCGCGCGCGCGCCATACCAGCTCGCTTCGACGATCCTGCCTTCCAGGCCGCACGCCGCGACCGCGGCCGCAAGTCCCGCATCGCTCGCGGATGCGTGAAAGACAATGTCGCAATCGCGCGGCGTCGTAGCATCCGTCGAAAAGCCTACGCCGAGCGCCCGCGCGGGCGCGGCCCGCGCGCCGTCCGGGTCGACCACCGTCACATCCGCCCCCGGCAGGCGCCCGGCGAGCGCGGCGATGAGCAGGCCGACCGCGCCCGCGCCGAACACGGCGATGCGGTCGCCGGGCCCGGCGCCGGAATCCCACAGCGCGTTCAGCGCCGTTTCCATATTGGCGGCGAGCGTCGCGCGCGCCGGGCTCGCGCCCGCCGGCAGCCGAACGACCGCGCTGACGGGCGCGACGAAGCGATCCTGATGGGGATGCAGCGCGAACACCTGCGCGCCGACGAGTTCGGCCGGGCCGTCCTCGATCTCGCCGACGGCGCAATAGCCATATTTGACCGGAAAGGGAAAATCGCCCGCCTGCAACGGCGCCCGCATGGCGTGGCGTTCGCTCGCCGGCACGCGGCCCTCGAACACCAGCCGCTCGGTGCCGCGGCTGAGCACGGAAAAAAGAGTGCGCACGCACACCTCGCCCGCGCCCGGAGCCGGCAGCGGCGCGGCGCGCAGTTCGGCGCGACCGGGGGCGACATACCACAGGGCGCGGGCGGTTCGGTCGGGGTTGGTCATGCAGATCCGCTGGTTTGCTCCGCGCGATAGTGCGCCAGAGCGCAGCTGCGCTCCAGCGGATTGTTTCGGCGGGCGAACTGATCCAAAAGACAAATCGCCCGGCGCCCGCGTCGCCGGATGCGGGGCCCGCCATGACCAACGCCGCCACGCCGGCCGGATTGCAACGGACAAACACGCTCTTTCGCCGGCGCCTTCTCGCGGTCGCCTGCAATCTCGCGCTCTATGGCGGGCTTGCGGCGTGGCTGGCGACCATCCTTTGCGTCGATGGCTGGAGCGCGGTCGACGTCGCGTTCTTCCTCTGCTTTCTCATGGCTTCGCCCTGGGCGGTGGTCGGATTCGTCAATGCGACGCTCGGTCTGTGGCTGCTGCGGTTCGCGCGCGACGGCCTTGCGCGCGCCGCGCCGTTCGCCGACCCGGCGCTGTCGGCCGCCGCGCCCGTGGAGCGCATCGCCGTCGTCATGACCTTGCGCAACGAGGATTGCGCGCGCGCCTTCGCGCGATTCGAGGCGATCGAGGAAGAACTTGCGCATACGCCGGAGGCGGCGATGTTTTCCTTCCACGTGCTGAGCGACACCTCGATCGGCGCTGTCGGCGATGACGAGGAGCGGCATGTGACGGCCTGGCGGGCGCGCAGGCCGGACGCGCGCATTTTCTACCGGCGCCGCGCGCATAACGAAGGGTTCAAGGCCGGAAATCTGCGCGACTTCTGCCGCGCGCATTACGACGACGTCGACGCCATGATCGCGCTCGACGCCGACAGCCGCATGAGCGCGGCCGCCATCTTGCGGCTCGCGCGCATCTCGGCGCGCTGGCCTCGCATCGGCATCCTGCAATCGCTCGTGGTCGGCGCGCCCTCCTCGTCGGCATTTGCGCGGCTGTTTCAGTTCGGCATGCGCCACGGCATGCGTTCCTACACGATGGGCGCGGCCTGGTGGACCGGCGAATGCGGGCCCTTCTGGGGGCATAACGCGCTCGTGCGGGTGAAACCGTTCTTCGATCATTGCGAACTGCCGGCGCTGCCGGGCAAGCCGCCGTTGGGCGGGCCGATCCTGTCGCACGACCAGGTGGAGGCGGTGCTGATGCGGCGCGCCGGCTACGAGGCGCGCGTGCTGCCGGTGGAGACGGAATCGTTCGAGGACAATCCGCCGGACATGATCGAGTTCTCGCGTCGCGACATGCGCTGGTGCCAGGGCAACATGCAGTACGCGCCGCTGCTGCGTCTGCCGGGCCTTCTGCCGACCAGCCGGTTTCAGCTGGCCTGGGCGATGCTGATGTTCCTCGGTTTGCCGGCGTCGCAGGCGCTGATTCTGATTGGCGCGCTCAAGCCCTTCGATGGCGAGGCGTCGTTTCCGGTGGCGTCGGCCATCGCGTTCTGGGCCGTCTATCTCGCCGTCGGACTCGCGCCGAAGCTTGCGGGCCTGGCCGACATCGCGGTCGGACGCGAGACGGCGCGCTATGGCGGCGCGGGCCTGTTCTGGGTTGGCGCGCTGGCGGAACTCGTCGCCTCGTTTCTTCTGTCGGCGGCGGTCGGCTTCCGCACCAGCCTGTTCCTGCTCGGCCTGCCGTTTGGCGCGGGTCTCGGCTGGGGCGCGCAGCAGCGCGACGCGCAGGGTCTCTCGTGGCGCGCATGCGCGGCCGCGTTTTGGCCGGGAACGCTGTTCGGCCTGGTCGTCGTCGTTCTGCTTGCGGTCGGAGCGCCGGGCGCGCTGGCCTATGCGGCGCCCTATGTCGCCGGCCTCGTTCTGGCCATTCCGTTCGCGCGCGCGACGGCCGCGCCGGCCCTCGGATTGTGGATGGCCGAACGACAGTTGTGCGCGACGCCCGAGGAAATCGCCGCGGCCCGGCCGCGCTGAACGCGCGCGCGGCCGGCGACCGCGCGCGCAGCTTTCATCAGTGCTTGTGGCCGCCAGCGGCCGGCGCGCCGATCGGCGCCGCCGTGAACGAAACGTCCACCTTGCCGGCCTTCTCGAACACGAGCGTGCCGCGCACGACGTCGCCCTGGACGATCGGCTTCTTCAACTCGATGAACATCACGTGATAGCCGCCGGGCTTCAGCTCGACCGTCGCGCCCGGCGCGATTTCGAGACCTTTGGCGAGTTCGCGCATTTTCATCACGCCGTCGACGACGGCCATCTCGTGGACTTCGAAGCGGCTCGACACGTCGGCGCTGCCCGACACGAGCCGGTCGGGAGTCGTTCCGGTATTGGTGATCTTCATGAACCCGCCGGCGACCTTGGCGCCGCCGGGCGTGGCGCGCGTCCACGGCGCCTCGATGCGCAGCGGACCCGCGTTCACCGTCTGCGTGGCGGCCATTTGCGCGCTCGCCGCGCCCGAAAGGGCGAAGGCGGCGCATGCGATGGCGAACGTTTTTCTCATCATGTTTTCTCCAGAATACGGTTGGCGGGCGTCGCGCCCGCGCTTTCGATGAAACGGCCCCAGGGGGCAAGACAGGTTCAGACCGCGCGCGGCGGTCCACGCGCGGGGTCTGGAAGACCGACGCGCGTGATCGCGGCAGGCCGTTCGCGAAACACGCGCGCGACGACGCGCCAGACCGCACGCCGGATTTCGACGACCGGCGGCGCGGCGGCCCCGTGCGTGGCGAAGCCGCACAATACGCAGCACGCATTTTCGAGCGCCGCGCCGGCGTCGCCGCGCGTATGACCGGCGGCGCTGCAATGAACGCCGGCCGCCTGACGGTCCAGCGCCGTACGCGACATGGCGCGTTGCGCGCTCGCCGGCGCCAGAACCTGGACGGCGAGCGCAAGGACAAACAGCGGAAAGGCGAAGAAAAGCTTCTGCATATCCGTCCCGCGCGCCGCCGAATGCGCGCGTTCAATGGGCCATGAACACGGGGATTTCGGCGTAAGCCAGAATATCGTTGGTCGCGCCGCCGAAAATCATCTGGCGCAGCCGGCTTTGCGTGTAGCCGCCCTTGACCAGAAGATCCGCGCCCAGCGCCGCCGCCTGTTCGAGAATGACCCGTCCTGCAGGCCGCGCGCCGCTGTCGGCCTGCGCGAAATCGACCGGCAGACCATGACGCTGAAGCGCCTTGACGAGGCTCTCCGCAGAGGGGCCCGGCGCCAGCGCGCCCGAGACCGAAAGAACGACGATGCGCCTGGCCTTCTTCAGCAGCGGCATGGAAAAGCCGACCGTGCGCGCGGTCTCGGTGGAGCGATTCCACGATATGACGATGGTTTCGCCGAACGTGGCGCGCGCCTGATGCGGCGCGATCAGAAGCGGACGCCCGGATTCGAACAGAGCGGATTCGAGCGTGGCGCGGCGCGGATCGCCGCGCCCGGCGCCGGGGCGGCCCACCACGATGATGTCGAACAGGCGCCCGTAGGCGCCCAGCGCGCTGTCGGTGCTCATTTCGCCGCCGGCCCAGCCATAGCACACGCCTGCCACCCCTGGGGCCGCCGGCGGCACGCCGTGCAGGTTCATATGGTCCTCGAACGCGCGGCGCGCGCGCTCCACGATCTCGCGACGCGTGCGCTCATCGAAAATGGAGCCGGCGATGGCGAAATCGGCTGCGATCAGATCGCCCGTATCGGGCCCGAGCGCGACGCCTTCGATGCGGCTGTCGAACAGCGCGCCGCAAGCGCGCGCGGTCGAAAGAACGGCGTCGAGCCGGTCGTGCTCCTCGATGGGCACAAGAATGTTCTTCACGTGGCAGCCTCCCGCACGCCGAAACTAGCGCAAACCGCCCGAAAGGGGAAACGGCCGCCGTCTCAAAGCCTGCGGGCGGGGATGGACCAGGCGCAGGCGAGCGCCAGCATCGCAAAGAGATTCATGGCGAGAAAGGCGGCGCGGAAACTGGCGTGCAGCGCGGCCTGCGCGCCAGCCTGAGCGGGCGGCGCCAGAGCCTGCAGGGCGGCCGGACCGTGTTCCAGCAGAGCAGCGAACGCATCGCGCCCGACGTCGGCGTCGGCGGTGAAGACGGCAAACAGCGCCGAGCCGACGATGGCGGTGCCGAATGTCGCGCCGACCGCGCGCGAAAACTGCACCGAGGCCGCCGCCGATCCGAGTCGCGCGGGTCCTGCGGCGTTCTGCACCGTCACCTGAACCACGCCCATCACGCTGCCCATGCACAGTGCGATGGCGCCGAACAGCGCCGGCAGGGCCGCCAGCGGCAGGCGCGCGTGGAAAAGCGCGAGAACGCAGAACAGAATATTGGCGGGAATGAGCGCCAGCGAGGGAAAGATCGCCGTGCGGCCGGTGCGGCTGACGAGACGCCCGGTGATGAGCGAGCCGACGCCGACGCCGAGCGCCATGGGAAGAAGGAAATAACCGGTCTCGCTCGCTGACAGACCGCGCGCCGCGCGCAGATAGAGCGGCGTGTAGTTGATGAGCGACACCAGCGCCGCGCCATGACACGCGGCCATCGCATCCGACCGCCAGATCGCCGGATTGCGCATGAGCGCGATCGGCAGCAGCGGATCTTCCTGCCGGCTCTCGCGGCGGATCAGCGCGACGAGGGCGCCGAGCGCGAGCACGCAGAGCGACAGGATCAACGGCGCGAGCGCCGCGTCGAGCTTGCGCGCCTGCTCCACGGCCACCAGCGCCGGGCCGATGAAACAGACGAACAGGAACAAGCCTCCGGAATCGAATGTCTTCATGATTCCGGCGGGCGGCTTCTTGGGCAGGCGTCGTATCAGTGCGAGCGCGAACAGCCCGAGCGGCAGGTTGATCCAGAAGATCGACCGCCAGCCGAACGCGCCCGTCAGAAAGCCGCCGGCGACGGGACCGAACGAACTGGACGTGACGATGACGGCCGCCAGATAGCCCTGATAGCGCGCCCGCGCGCGCGGCGGGATGGTTTCGCCGATCAGCGCTTGCGACAGCGTCATCAGGCCGCCGCCCCCAAGACCCTGAACGAAACGCGCGACGACGAGCCCCGCCATGTTCGGCGCAAGCGCGCAGGCCACGGACCCCGCCATCATCAGCAGCAGCGCGAACGTCATCATGCGCGCGCGGCCGAACGCGTCGCCGAGCCGGCCGTAGACTGGCGCGGCGATGGTGTTGGCCACGAGATAGACGATGACGATCCAGGCGGCGCGCTCGGCCTCGCCGAACGCCGCCGACATGGCCGGCAGCGCCGTCGCCACGATCGTCTGGTCGACGACCGCGATGAACATCGGCAGCACGATCGAGGGGAAGATGCGGAAGAACAGGCTGCGCTCGCCTTCGGGGGCCGGGGGCGTTTCCTGTCCGGGCTCGATCACGCTGTCGGCCTTTGGCCCCCTGTCATCCATCGATTTCGGCGAGCGCCGCCAGACCTTCGCGATAGGTCGGATATTTGAGATGCACGCCGAGATCGTTGCGCAGCGTGGCGTTCGACACGCGTTTGGACGACGACCAGAAACTGGCCGCCATCGGAGTCATCTGCGCCTGTTCGAACGGAATCTCCGGCGGAACCGGCACGCCCATCAGTTCGGCGGCGAGCGCGATGACATCCTGTGGCGGCGCAGGCTCGTTGTCGGTGACGTTGACGATGCGGCCGGCGAGCGGCGCCGCCAGGGCGGCCGCGATCGCCTGCGCGATGTCGTCGACGTGAATGCGGTTGAACACCTGATCCTTCTTCACGATGCGGCGCGCCGCGCCCGCGCGCAGATTGACGAAAGCGTTCTGGCCGGGACCATAGATGCCGGACAGACGTAGAACGAACACGTCCTTGCCGGCGCGCGCGCCAAGTTCGCGCCATGCTTTCTCGGCCGCGACGCGCGCGTGCAGCCGCGCGTTGTCGGGCGCTTCCTGCGCGGTCTCGTCGATCCAGGCGCCGGCGTGGTCGCCATAGACGCCGATGGTGGAGAGATAGACGATACGCCGCACCGGCGCGGCGGCGATGTCGTCGGCGTAATGGGCGAGCACCGGATCGCCATCGACCGCCGGCACGGACACGAGCAGCGCATCCATCGCGGCAAGCTCGGCCGCGACCGCCGGATTGCGCGCGGCGCCGTCGAACAGATGGATGTCGACATCGCGAAAGAGCGGGCGAAGGCGCGCGGCGCTTTCGGGCGAGCGAACGGTCGCGCCCATTTTTCCGTATCGATTGCGATAGAGCGTCACGAACCGCTCCGCCGAATATCCGAGGCCAAAAACGAACAGGTTCATGCAACCGACCTTTCGGCGCTTTCGATGCGCCATTCCTCGCGCACGCTTTCGTCCGTTTCGGCGACCGCGCGCGCCGCCGCGATTGTGACGAACATTTGCGGCGAGGCAAGCCGGGCGAGCGCCCAGACCGCCGCGCCGCGCACCAGCGGCGAAGCATGCCCGAGAAGCTGCTCGACAAGCGGCGCGAGCGCGGGCGCCCCCGCGTTGCCGGCGGCGATCAGCACGTTGCGCAAGAAACGCGCGTGTCCGATGCGCTTGACCGGATTGCCCGCGAAGAATGCGCGAAAGGCGGCTTCGTCCTGGGCCAGCAGCATATCGAGACGCGGGCGCTCGAGATCGGCGCGCGCGAGCAGTTTGGCCTCGCGCGCTTCCTGCGCGAACTTGTTCCACGGGCAGGCGGCCAGGCAATCGTCGCAGCCGTAGATGCGATCGCCGATGGCGGCGCGGAATTCGCGCGCGATGACGCCCTTGTGCTCGTTCGTCAGATAGGCGATGCAGCGGCGCGCATCGAGCCTGTAAGGCGCCGGGAACGCCGCGGTGGGGCAGGCGACGAGACAGGCGCGACAGGCCCCGCAAAGATCGTCGCCCGGCGCGTCCGCCGGCAGATCGAGCGTGGTGAACAGCGCGCCGAGAAACAGCCACGATCCGAATTCGCGCGACACGAGATTGGTGTGTTTGCCCTGCCAGCCGAGGCCGGCGGCCTGCGCGAGCGGTTTCTCCATCACGGGCGCCGTGTCTACGAAAACTTTCAGTTCATTGGGGCCGGCGAGCTTCTGCAATCGCGCGGCGAACAGTTTCAGCCGGCCTTTCATCAGTTCGTGATAGTCGCGATTGCGCGCGTAAACGGAAACGACGCCGGTCGGCCCGGGCTGCGCGGGGCGGCGCTCGCCGGCGTGCGGCCCGTAGTTCATGCCGAACACCAGAATGGAACGCACGTCCGGCCACAGGGCGGACGGGTGGGCGCGCCGTTCGCGCGTTTCGGCCATCCAGTGCATGTCGCCATGCGCGCCTGCGGCCAGCCACGCGCCGAGCCGGTCGGCGTTGTCGCGCGCATCGGCCGCGCGCACGACCCCGAACGCATCGAAGCCGAGCCTGCGCGCCTCGGCCCGCAGGCTAGCGAGGAGCGAAACGGGGTCCGGCGCGCGCGCGTTCATGACCGCAGCCTGAAGGGTAAACGGCGCGCGTTGCAAGCGCCGCAAGCGAACCGGTCAGAAATCGAGATCGGCGTAGACCGCGCTCGGCGCCATGCCTGGCACGCGGTCGGCGAGCAGGGGGCGAAACGAGGGCCGGGACTTAATGCGGCCATACCAGGCCTTTGCGTGCTCGTCCTCTTCCCAGGGCGCGTCGCCCAGATAATCGGCGACCGACACATGCGCGGCGGCGGCGAGATCGGCGAAGGTCAGCGAATCGCCCGCCAGCCAGTTGCGGGAGGCGGCGAGGTAGCCGATGTAGCGCAGGTGATGCCGCATGTTGGCGCGCGCGGCGCGCACCAGATCCATGTCCGGCGCGCCGCCGCCCTGCTCGCGCGACATGAACCGTTTGTAGACCTTCTCGGTCACGAGCCAGTCGGTCGCTTCCGCAAACATCTTGCCATTGAACCAATCGAGAAGCCGCCGCGCCTCCACCCGTCCCGCGATGTCCTTCGGCAACAGGCGCGCGTTGGGATCGGCCGGCCCGTAGGCCTCGTCCAGCCACTCGGCGACCGGCCCAGCGCCGGACGCCACCAGCCCGCCGTCGGCGACGAGCACCGGCGTGCGGCCGGCGGGGTCGAGCAGCAGGAAATCCTCGCGCCGGTCGCACGCGCGTTCTTCGATGAGGTCGAATTCAAGTCCGTATTCGGCAAGCGCGAGGCGCACGAAGCGCGAATGGGGGCAAAGCGGATGATGAAAAAGATGGGCCATGCGCTGTCGGGGATGAGCGTTGGGGAGAAGCGCGACTCGACGCGCGGCGATGTCTGCATGGTTGCGCCGAATCGCGGCGGCAGCATGGCTATAGGCGGGCCCCGCGCGGCCGGCAAGCGCACACGAGCCTCAGAGTCGCCCCTGCCGCGCCTTGGCTTCGCGCCGGCGCGCGTGGAGAATCGGCTCGGTATATCCGGAGGGTTGTTCGCGCCCCTTGAGCACGAGATCGCAGGCGGCCTGAAACGCCACTCCGTCGAACCGCGGCGCCATGGGCCGGTACTGCGGATCGTGCACGTTCTGGCGGTCGACGACCTCGGCCATCTTCCTGAGCGTCGCGATCGCCTGCTCCTGGCTGCAAACGCCGTGGCGCAGCCAATTGGCGATGTGCTGGGAGGAGATGCGCAGCGTCGCGCGGTCCTCCATCAGGCCGATGTCGTGGATGTCGGGAACCTTGGAGCATCCGACGCCCTGATCGATCCAGCGCACGACATAACCCAGAATTCCCTGCGCATTGTTGTCGAGTTCGGCCTGCACATCCTCCGCCGACCAGTCGGCGCGGTCGGCGAGCGGCGGGGTGAGAATGTCGTCGAGCAAGGCGGGCCTGCGTTTGGCGATTTCGTCCTGCGCGCGCGCGACGTCGACGGCGTGATAGTGCGTGGCGTGCAGCGTCGCGGCGGTCGGAGAGGGCACCCAGGCGGTGTTTGCGCCCGCCCGGGGATGGCCGATCTTCGTGCGCAGCATGTCGGCCATCATGTCCGGCATCGCCCACATGCCCTTGCCGATCTGCGCCCGGCCGCGCAAGCCCGCCCCCAGCCCCGTATCGACGTTCGAATCCTCGTAGGCCGCGATCCATTTCTGCGCGCGCATGTCGGCCTTGCGCACCATGGCGCCTGCTTCCATCGACGTGTGGATCTCGTCGCCGGTGCGATCGAGGAAGCCGGTGTTGATGAATACGAGGCGATCCTTCGCCGCGCGGATGCATTCCCCGAGGTTGACGGTTGTCCGCCGTTCCTCGTCCATCACGCCCATCTTGATGACGTTGCGCGCAAGGCCGAGAACGTCCTCCACGCGCGCGAAAATCTCGTCGGCGAAGGCGACCTCCTCGGGTCCGTGCATCTTCGGCTTGACGATGTAGATCGATCCCGCGCGCGAGTTCTTCAATGCGCCGGACCCGCGCAGGTCGTGGAGCGCGATCGCGCTCGTGATCATGGCGTCGAGCATGCCTTCCGGCGCCTCGGCGCCGGCGATCCGGATCGCATCGCTCGTCATCAGGTGGCCGACATTGCGCGCCAGCAGGAGCGCGCGACCGTGCAGAACCTTGTGCGCGCCGTCGGGCGCCGTATAGACGCGATCGGACGCGAGCCGCCGCGTCATCCGGCGCCCGTCCTTTTCGAACGTGTCGCCGAGATCGCCCTTCATCAGGCCGAGCCAGTTGCGATAGGCGGCGACCTTGTCGTCGGCGTCGACGCAGGCGACCGAATCCTCGAAGTCCTGGATCGTCGTGACCGCCGATTCCAGCACGACATCGGCGACGCCGGCCGGATCTTCGCGGCCGATGGCGTGCGCGCGGTCGACGACGAGCTCGATGTGAAGCCCGTGATGGGCGAGCAGAATGGCGGACGGCGCATCCGCCGCGCCGCGATAGCCGGCGAATAGCGAGGGATTGCGCAGGGCGGTGCGCGCGCCATCCTGCAGCGCGACGGCGAGCGCGCCCTGCTCGACGACATAGCGCACGGCCTGCGCATGCGAGCCGCGCTCGAGCGGAATGCTCTGGTCGAGAAAGGCGCGGGCCCATGCGATGACCTGCGCGCCGCGCGCCGGATCGTAGCCGGGTTTGGCCGTCTCGCGGCCGGGAATCGCATCCGTTCCGTAGAGCGCGTCGTAAAGGCTGCCCCAGCGCGCGTTGGCGGCGTTGAGCGCGTAGCGCGCATTGGTGACGGGCACGACGAGCTGCGGACCGGCGATGCGGGCGATCTCGGCGTCGACGTTCTCGACGCCGATCGTGAAGTGGGGACCGGGCGCAACGAGATAGCCGATCTCGCGCAGGAAGGATTTGTAGGCCGCAGGATCAAACGCGCGCCCCCTGCGGGCGGCGTGCCATGCGTCGATGCGCGCCTGCAACTCGTCGCGACGTTTCAGGAGCGCCCGGTTCTTCGGCGCGAGATCGACCAAAAGTCGTTCAAGGCCGCTCCAGAAGGTTTGCGACGAGACGCCCGTCCCCGGCAACGCCTCGCGCTCGATAAAATCATGCAGCGCCGGCGCGATTTCGAGCGCGCCCTGTCGAACAAACAATTCGGTCATGCGGTCTTCCTGTCGTCGCTCATGTCCGAGCGAGCTGGAACGGCATCGCGCGCAGGCGCTGGCCGGTCGCGGCGAACACGGCGTTGGCGACAGCCGGCGCAACCGCCGGCACGCCGATCTCGCCGACCCCGCCGATGTCGGCGCCGGAATTGACGATGTCGACGGCGATGCGCGGCGCATCGGCCAGCGTCACAAGCGGATAGGAATCGAAATTCTGCTGCACGATCGCGCCGTTCTCGAAATCGATCCGGCCATGCAACGCCGCGCTCAGTCCGAAGTTCACGCCCCCGCGCACCTGCGCGATCACGTTCTGCGGATCGATGGCAAGGCCGCAGTCGACGACCGCATGCACGCGCCGCACGCGAATATCGGATCCCGTCACCTCGACATCCGCCGTCATGCCGACGAAGGAATGGAACGGCTCGGTCAGCGCGAACCCGCGCCCGACCCTTCCGCCCTCGCGCGGCGCCTCGAGCGGCTCGGCGACGTCGAAGCGCGCCATCGTCTCCAGAACGCGCCAGGCGCGTTTGGCCGCGCGCGAATTGTCGGAAACCGCCAAAAGCCGCGTGCGATAGTCGAGCGGTTTCGCTTTCGCCGCGGCCGCGAGTTCGTCGACGAAACTTTCGAGAAAGAAACAATTGAGGCTGAAGCCGACCGAGCGCCAGAATCCGACCGGAACGCCCGTATCGACCGCGAAATGTTCGAGCGAAACGTTGGGCACGCCGTAAAAGGACCTCAGCGCGCCATCCAGCGCCGTTCGATCCGCCATGAGGCCGCCGACGGCCCGCGGCATCACGCGCGCCACGAATTGATCGACGATCGAGGGGGTCGCGACGCGATAGACGAGCGTGGCGGGCAGGCCGTTGGCGTCGAGCGTCGCGGACAGATCGGCGAGGGCGGCGGGGCGCAGAACATCGTCGCGCATGTCCTGCGCGCGCGACCAGATGGTCTGCACGGGAACGCCCTTGAACTTTCTTGCAATCTCGACCGCCTTGGCGACGAAGCCGACATCGGCGCGCCGCCCGAATCCGCCGCCTAGATACGGCGTGACGATTTCGACTTTCGCCGTGTCGACGCCGGCGGCGGCGGCCGCCGCCATCTGCGCGAGTTGCGGAGACTGCGTGCCGGCCCACACCTTGGCGCCGATGTCGGTGACGAGCGCGGTCGCGTTGATCGGCTCCATCGTCATATGCGCGAGGAACGGCGCCGAATAGACAGCCGTGATCTGCGCGCCGGCGGCGTTGCGCACGTCGCCCTTCGTTTCCTGAACCCAGCGTTTGCGATAGTCGGCGCCTCTGTCGAGGGCCGCGCGACAGGCGGCGAAGACATCCTTCGTCGAAACGGCGAGCGCGTTCGTTTCGTCCCATGCGAGTTGCAGCCGGTCGAGAGCGGCGGCGGCGATCGCATAGGATTCGGCGACGACCGCGACATAGTCGGCGCCTTCGACCAGACCGCGCACGCTGGGCGCCTCGCCAGGCAGCCGCGCGCTCTTCAGTTTCGCGCCGAGGCGCGGCGCATGGAGGATGGCTGCGTAAAGCTGGCCTTTCTCGCGCACGTCGATGGCGTAGGCCGCCTGTCCGCGCGCTTTCGGCGCAACGTCGGCGCGCGGCGCGCCCTTGCCGATCAAGCCGTCGGGCGCGAGAGGCGCGAGCGCGATGTCCCGCGGCGGCAGTTTAGCCGCGGCGTCGGCGAGTTCGGCGAACGTCGCGCGTTTGCCGTCGGGCGCAAGCACGGCGCCGTCGACGAATTTGAGCCGCTCGACAGTGGTTGCAAAGTGCGCGGCGGCGGCGCGTGCGAGCATGTCGCGCATGGCGGCGGCGGCCGCGCGCAACGGCTCGGCGATGTTGCGGGTGGATGTGGAGCCGCCCGTCGCCTGGATGCCGACGGCGCGCAGGATCTTCTCGAAGCTCCAGTAGGCCGCGCGCTGCAGCACGCCCTCGTTTTCGAACGGCAGGCCATCGAGCAGCATGACCGGATTGGCGAAGCGCGCGTGGATCGGCGCCTGAACGGGTCGCACGCGGTCCGGCGACAGGCCAAGTTCATTGGCGACCAGCAGCGCCGCAAGCGCGTAAATGCCCTGCCCCATGTCCTGATGAGGGACGGCGACCTCCACACGTCCATCCGACCCGAGTTTCAGCCAGGCGCCGAAACTCGTTTCGCCCGGTCCGGCGTCGAGCCTGAACCCGTCGATCCGGTGGAGCCGCGTCGCGACCACGCCGGCGCCAACCAGCATGCCGCCGCCGACCACGCCGGCCGCAATCAGAAAGGTGCGCCGCGCGATCGTTCCGGCCCGGCTCATTTCGCGCCTCCCGCCTTGCGCGCGTCCGCGCGCAGGGTCTCGAGCGCAAGACCGACCGCGTCGCGGATCGCGTCGTAGGTTCCACAGCGGCAGATGTTGGTCAGCTGCGCCAGCACCGACTCGGGCGTGGCGTTCTGGTCGGCGGCGATGACGGACGTGGCGGCCGTGACGAAGCCGGGCTGGCAGTAGCCGCATTGTGGCGCCTGGGCTCTTGTCCAGCCCGCGACGACCGCCTCGAACACCGGGCCGGACAGGCCCTCGATGGTGGCGATGTTCTTGCCGGCGATGTCGGCGAGACTGGTCTGGCAGGCGCGCGTCTGGGCGCCGTCGACAATGACGGTGCAGGCGCCGCACAGGCCGGCGCCGCAGCCGAACTTGACGCCGACCATCCCGAGTTCGTCGCGCAGCGCCCACAATAACGGCGACTGGGGCGCGCCGACGGCCGCAACCTTGCGGCCGTTGAGATTGAATTCCACGGTCATGACGCCTGTCCCGCCGCGCAGCGCCCGGTACGGACGCGCGCGTCAGCAAGACTTGGGCGGTTCGCCCCGTGCGGTCAAGCGCCCCGCAGGCGCGCGGCGAGGCTGGGGCGTTTTCGCTTCCGACGGAATCGGAAGGGATGCTCCAGCTATCTGTTCTGACGGATTTTCTTCCCGCGAACCGGTAGCCGCATCGCTCGAATGCGCTCTAGGCCGCGATGCGTCGCCTGGCTTCGGCGTACTCGCGTTTCAACTTGTCGACGAATTCGGCGACGGTCGTCACGGACTTGACGGCGCCGATGCCCTGCCCGGAACCCCAGATGTCCTTCCACGCCTTGGCTTTCGTGTTGCCGCCGGAGCCGAAGTTCATCTTGGAGGGATCCGAAACGGGCAGATTGTCCGGGTCGAGGCCGGCGGCTTCGATGGAGGGCCGCAGATAGTTGCCGTGCACACCGGTGAAGAGGTTGGTGTAGACGATGTCGCCCGCGGAGCCCGCGACGATCGCATGCTTGTAGGCCTCGGCGGCGTTGGCCTCCTTGGTGGCGATGAACGCCGTGCCCATGTAGCCGAGATCGGCGCCCATGGCTTGCGCGGCCAGAATCGCGCCGCCGGTGGCGATGGAGCCGGAGAGCGCGATCGGCCCGTCGAACCATTCGCGCGTTTCCTGAACGATGGCGAACGGCGACTGCACGCCGGCATGGCCGCCGGCCCCGCTGGCCACCAGAATGAGCCCGTCAGCGCCCTTCTCGATCGCCTTGCGCGCGAAGAACTGGTTGATGACGTCGTGCAGCACGATTCCGCCGTAGGAATGGATCGCCTGATTGAGGCTTTCCTGCGCGCCGAGCGAGGTGATGACGATCGGAACCTTGTATTTCACGCACATGTCGATGTCGTGCTGCAGGCGGTCGTTCGATTTGTGCACGATCTGATTGACCGCGAACGGGGCCGACGGCGCCTCGGGATGTTTGGCGTCGTATTCGGCGAGTTCGGAGGTGATGCGTTTCAGCCATTCCTCCAGAACCGGGCCGGGACGGGCATTGAGCGCGGGGAACGAGCCGACAATGCCCGCCTTGCATTGCGCGATCACCAGATCCGGATTGGAGATGATGAACAGCGGCGAGGCGATGAGCGGCAGGCGCAGGCGATTGAAGACGGGCGGCAGGGACATGGCGTTTCCTTTGTGGTTGGTCGGTTCATGCGTTTGGTTGCGTGATCGTCGGCGGCGTGCGGCGCGCATAGGCCCCGCGCGCGGCGCCATGGTCAGCCGCGCGCGGCGCGGGCAGGCCCCGCGCGCGCCTGGCGCCGGCCGGAACGGGGGGGCGAACGGGCGCCCCGCGTGAGGGTGCGCATCATGGTGGCGTGCGCCTCGCGCAACATGGCCTCGTCGCCGAGCTTGCCGGCCATGTAGAGATTGACCAGCCCGTGCACGGCGGCCCAGTAGATGAGACCGAGCTTCTTCGGCTCGCCCGCCAGCCGGCCTTCGGCGACCAGGTCTTCCATGTAAGCGGTCATCGTGCGGGTGGCGCGGGCGCGGGCGCGCGCAAGATCGGGGTAGGTTTCCTCGTCAGGCTGGGAGAGATCGAACATCAGCCGATAGGCGTCCGGCTCCTCGAGCGCGAACGCCAGATAGGCCTCGCCGACCGCGCGACCCTTGCGCCCGGCGGCGCCCACGGAGGCCTGCGCCCGTTCCATCCGTTCGGAGAACCGGTCGAAGGCGGCCGCCCGCACGGCGCTGAGAATGTCGTCCTTGTTGCGAAAATAGCGGTAGGGCGTCATGGCGCTGACGCCGACCGCGCGCGCGATTTCACGCAAGGTGACGCCGTCGGCGCCGCGTTCGGCGAAGGCGCGCTCGGCGGCCGCGCACAGGCGCGCGCGAAACGCTTCCACTTCCTCGCCCGTCAACGCGCGCCGCATCGGCCGCCTCCGCTCGCCGAACGCATCCTGCGCACAAAACATTTACGGTGTAAAGATTTGATGCGCGCGCCGGTTGCGGCGTCCCTCCGGCTTGCGATAACCTCGCCGCAACGAACAGCCGCCCCGCACGCGGCGCGAGGAAACGACCGGATGGGACGCGCCTGATGCGCATGCCGCCGTTTTCGCGCCGAACGTGGCGGGCGGCCTGTTCGGCGGCGACATCCGCCGCGCAGGCGCGCGCGCCCGATCAAGAGGAAAAGATATGACCGAAGCCGTCATCGTTTCGACCGCCCGCACAGGCCTCGCCAAGTCCTGGAAGGGCGCCTTCAACGCCACCCATGGCGCCACCATGGGCGGCGCCGCCGTCAAGGCCGCCGCCGACCGCGCCAAGATCGGCCTCGACGAAATCGAGGACGTGGTGATGGGCTGCGCGACGCCGGAAGGCGCGACGGGCCAGAACATCGCCCGCCAGATTGCGCTGCGCGCCGGCTGCCCCGTCTCCGTGCCCGGCATGACCATCAATCGCTTCTGCTCCTCGGGGCTGCAGACGATCGCCACCGCCGCCCAGCGCATCATCGCGGGAGAAAACGACATTTTGGTCGCCGGCGGCGTCGAGTCGATCTCGCTCGTCCAGAACGAAGCCAACCGCACGCACGGGAAAGATCCGTGGCTCGTCCAGCACAAGCCGGAAATCTACTGGACCATGCTCCAGACGGCCGAGCAGGTCGCCAAGCGTTACGGCATCCCGCGCGAGCGGCAGGACGAATACGGCGCCCGATCGCAGCAGCGCGCGGAAGCCGGTCTGAAGGCCGGCAGGTTCAAGGACGAGATCATTCCCGTCACCACGGTCATGAAGGCGACCGACAAGAACACGGGCGCGGTGGTCGACAAGGAAGTGACGATCGATTCCGACGAAGGCATCCGCGCCGGCACCACATACGAGGCGGTCAGCCAGATCAAGCCGGTGTTCGAGGGCGGCACGATCGCGGCCGGCAACGCCAGCCAGTTTTCGGACGGCGCGGCCGCCGTCGTGGTGATGAACGCCAAGCTGGCCGAAAAGCGCGGCCTGAAACCGCTCGGCGCGTTCCGCGGCTTTGCGGTCGCCGGCTGTGAGCCGGACGAGATGGGCATCGGCCCCGTGTTCGCCATTCCGAAACTGTTGCAGAAAGCGGGCCTGAAAGTATCCGACATCGACCTGTGGGAGCTGAACGAGGCGTTCGCCGTGCAGGTGCTCTATTGCCGCGACAAGCTCGGCATTCCGGACGACCGGCTCAACGTCAACGGCGGCGCCATCGCGGTCGGCCATCCCTACGGCGTGTCGGGCGCGCGTCTGACAGGCCATGCGCTGATCGAAGGCAAGCGCCGCGGCGGCAAGCTCGCGGTCGTGACCATGTGCATCGGCGGCGGCCAGGGCGCGGCGGGCCTGTTCGAAATCTTCTGAGCGGCTCGCGCGCCATTCGTTCCGGCGCAGTCGGCCGAACGTGCAAAAGGAAAACCCGCCGTCGCCGGCGGGTTTTCTGTCTGTCGGGTTTCAGGCGCCGCGACGGGCGCCCGTTCGGCTCGTCACATCCGCTCGACGATGATCGCCGGCGCCATGCCGCCCGCCGCGCACATCGTCACGAGGCCGTAGCGCTTGTTGGTGCGCTCCAGTTCGTCGACCACCGTGCCAATCAGGATCGCGCCGGTCGCGCCGATCGGATGGCCGAGCGCGATAGAGCCGCCGTTGACGTTGACCTTAGAGCGGTCGAGTTCGAGGTCGCGCATGAACTTTTCCGCGACGACCGCGAACGCCTCGTTGATCTCCCAGAGGTCGATGTCCTCCTTCTTGAGGCCGGCCTTCTCCAGCACTTTTCTGGCGGCCGGAACGGGCGCGTTCAGCATCAGCTCGGGGCTGTCGCCCATGTTCGCCATCGCCACGACGCGCGCGCGCGGTTTCCAGCCCTGCGACTTCGCGTAGCCCGGCGAAGCCAGCAGCACCGCGCCCGAACCGTCGACCACGCCGGAGGAGTTGCCGGCGTGATGCTTGAAGTCGATCTTGAGGTCGGGATAGGCCTGCAGGATCAGCGAACGATAGGTCGTGCCCTGCTCGTCGAGCGGCGCGTCGGCGAGCGCGGGGAATGCCGCCTTCAGTTGGGCAAGGCCCTCTCGCGTCGTCTGCGGGCGCGGATACTCGTCGTGATCCAGCGCGAGCGTGCCGTCCTCCTTGTAGACGGGAACGATCGACTTCTTGAAGCGGCCTTCCTTGATCGCCACCTCCGCCTTCTGCTGGCTCTGGTAGCCGACTTCGTCCAGCGCCTCACGCGAGATGTTCTCGAGCGTGGCGATCGCGTCGGCGCAAACGCCCTGATGCGTCTGGGGATGATGCAGGCGCAGGCGCATGTTGCCCTGGTCCATGACCGGCGCGGCGCCGCGGCGGCCGGTGAAGGACATCATCTCCGTGCCGCCGGCGATGACGAGGTCCTCCATGCCCGACATGATGCAGGACGCCGCGAAATTCACCGCGCTGATGCCCGACCCGCAGAAGCGGTCGATGGTGATGCCGGAGGAGCGGACGTCGAACCCGGCGTCCAGCGCCGACATGCGGCCGAGATCGCCGCCCTGCGGGCCGACCTGCGAGGACGTCCCCCAGATCACGTCGCCGACTTCGGCCGTATTGAGGTTGTTGCGCTTGGCCAGCGCCTTGAGAACGGTAGAGCCGAGCTGCTGGGGGTGAATTTCCCACAGCGCGCCCTTGCCGGCCTTGCCGATGCCGCGCGGTGTGCGGGCCGCGTCGATGATCCAGGCTTCTGACATGATGTTTCCTTCCGAGGTTGGAGTTATGGATTAGCGCGGCGCCATGCGGATGGCGCCGTCCAGGCGCACGTCCTCTCCGTTGAAATAGCCGCAGGTGATCATCGTGTGGGCAAGCTGGGCGTATTCCTCCGCCCGGCCGAGACGGCGCGGATGCGGCACCATCGCCGCAAGTCCCGCCTTCACGTTCTCCGGCGCGCGCGCGAGCAGCGGCGTGTCGAAAATGCCCGGAAGGATGGTGTTGCAGCGGATGCTGTCGCCCGACAGATCGCGCGCCACCACCAGCGTGATGCCGACGACGCCGGCCTTCGAGGCGGTATAGGCGACCTGACCGATCTGACCGTCTTCGGCGGCGACCGAGGCGGTGTTGACGATCGCGCCGCGATCGCCGCACGGCAGCACCGGCAGGGTCAACATGCCGGCCGCGCTCTTGGTGATGCAGCGGAACGTGCCGATGAGATTGACGTTGATGATGCGTTCGAAATTGTCGAGCGGATATTCCTTCGGCTTCTTGGTTTCCTTGTCGATCGAAGCCGTGCGCGCCGCGCCGCCGCCCACGCCCGCGCAGTTGACCAGAACGCGCTCCTGCCCATGGGCGGCGCGCGCCTTGGCGAAGCCCGCCTCGACGTCTTCGGTCGACGCGACGTTGACCTTGCAGAACACGCCGCCGATTTCCTTCGCGAGCTTTTCCCCCAACTCCTCGTTGAGATCGAAGATCGCGACTTTCACGCCGTGGCTCGCCAGCATGCGCGACGTCGCCGCGCCGAGACCCGACGCGCCGCCGGTGACGACGGCGGAAATGGAACTGTCCAAATTCATCTGAATGCGCTCCTTAGGCGTTTCTCGCCGACACGGTCGCCTTCGCCGTTCATGCGCGTGCACGAACGCGGCGTCGGAATCGATCGCGCGCCGGCCCAATCCGGTCGCCTTGTCCGGTTGCGGACAGACGTGCGGCGTATCCTCCCCTCCCGCGCGTGAGCGCAGGAGCGGCGGCACTCTAAGCGGGGATCGACGCGATTTCCAGAGCGTCATTGCAATTCCGCAGAGCGAAACTGAAAATCACCACCCGAAACGATCACCCGGACAGAAGCGCCGCCACGTGGTCGCCGATCGCCAGGCTGGCGGTGAGGCCGGGGCTTTCGACGCCGAACAGATTGACCAGGCCGGCGACGCCGTGCGCCGCTGGACCGTCGATCCTGAAATCGGCTGCAGGCGCGCCGGGGCCGGAGATCTTGGGGCGAACGCCGGCGAAGGCCGGGCGCAACGCGTCGTCCGGCAATGCGGGCCAATAGCGGCGGATGTCGGCGTAGAAGGCGCCGGCCCGGCGCGGGTCGACCGAATTATCCTTGGCGGCGATCCACTCGACATCCGGTCCAAACCGCGCTGCGCCGCCGAGGTCGAGCGTGAGATGTACGCCGAGACCGCCTTCGACAGGCACGGGATAGATGAGGCGGGAGAACGGCGCGCGGCCGTCGAGCGCGAAATAGCAGCCGCGCGCCATGAAAAGCTGCGGGATGGCGGAGGCGGGAAAGCCGGAAAGACTGTGCGCCACCGCCTGCGCGTCGAGGCCCGCCGCATTCACGAGAAGGCGCGACCGGACATGCGTGCGCGCGCCGTCGGCGCCCTGCGTTTCGATCTCGAACCCGTCGGGCCGGACGGCGCCCTCGACCATACGCGTGGCGAGCACGAGACTCGCGCCATGCGCCTGCGCGTCCCCCAGAAGCGCCCGCATCAGCGCCGCGCCGTCGACGATGCCGGTCGAGGGCGAGAACAGAGCCGCCGCGCAAGATAGTTCCGGCTCCATCGCCCGCGCCGCCGCGCCCGACAGTTCGCCCAGATCGTCGACGCCGCAGGCGCGCGCGCGGGCGGCGATGGCGGCCAGCGCCGGGCGCTCCGCTTCGTCCGTGGCGACGACCAGCTTGCCGAGCTTTCTGTGCGGAACGCCGAAATCGGCGCAGAATCGATAAAGCGCAGTGCGTCCGGCCACGCAAAGCCGCGCCTTGAGACTGCCAGGGGGGTAATAGAGCCCGGCGTGGACGACTTCCGAATTGCGCGCCGACGTCTGCGTGCCGATGGCGCCTGCGGCTTCGAGCAAGACCGTTTCGCGCCCGGCGCGCGCGAGCGCCCGCGCGACCGCAAGACCCACCACTCCGGCGCCCACGACCACGGCTTCGATTTCGTACACTCGACCCTCCTGCCTGCCCGGACGCCCTCGACCGCGCGCGAGAACCCTTGCCAGCCGCCCCCGGCTGCTATATCCGCGAGCGACCCGGAGGGGTGGCCGAGTGGTTGAAGGCGCACGCCTGGAAAGTGTGTATACGGGAA
>ERZ1645187.458-NODE-458-length-40033-cov-7.777953_pt1 | contig 40033 bp, 36 predicted proteins | sample MGYA00575352_ERZ1645187 | MGnify/ENA primary metagenome ERZ1645187 (study PRJEB40837, sample SAMN11349314) | freshwater sediment metagenome | isolation source: river sediment | host: Sediment | place: India: Wazaribad , New Delhi | collected 2017-02-21 ... | reverse complement strand
AGAGCTGGTGGTCGAGGCCGACTTCGCCAAACTCGTTCACCACGACAACGGTCCGTGCCAGGTCAGGCGATTTCAGCCCGGCGTTGATCAGCGTGGTCTTGCCACTGCCCAGGAAGCCCGTGACGAGTGTGACGGGGATGCGCGGACGATGGTTGGACCGGGAGACCATGGGCAGACGTCAGGCCACAACCTCGCAGCCGGGAAGGCCGCAGGAGATCAGATGGTCGGAGGGGTAGTTGGTGATGATCTCGCAACCGTTCTTCGTGACCACGACCTCCTCCTCGATGCGCGCCGCGCCCGAACCGTCGTTGGACCCTTTCCAGGTTTCGAGTGCAAACACCATGCCTTCCTTGAGCGGACGTGTCTGGCCCTTGAAGCGCTTGGAGAAGATCGGCCGCTCCCACAGCGACATGCCGACGCCGTGGCCATATTGCAGCAGGAAGGCCTCGTCTTCGTTCTTGTAGCCGAACTCATGGGCATCGGGCCAAACCGAAGCGACCTCGTCGGGCGTCACGCCGGGCTTCACCATGTCCATGGAGGCGGCGAGCCATTTCGAGGCGGTTTCATAGGCATCGATCTGGTGGTTGTTGGGCTGTCCGCAGATGAAGGTGCGGTAGTAGCAGGTGCGGTAACCGTTGTAGCTGTGCATGATGTCGAGGAAGATCATGTCGCCCGGCTGGATCATGCGGTCGGAAAAGGTGTGCGAATGCGGGCGGCCGCGGCGGCCGGACACGGAGTTGATACATTCGACACGCTCCGAGCCCATGCGGAACAGGCGGTCGTTGGCGATGGCCACCAGTTCGTTTTCCTTGGTGCCGGGGCGGATGGCGCGGGCAATGTCCACGTAGGTGGCATCCACCATGCCCGCCGCCATTTTCAGGAGTTCGATCTCGTCCGGCGTCTTCACCTCGCGCGCATCAAGCATGGCCTGCTGGCCATCGACCACTTCGATGCCTTCGGCCTCCAGGGCGCGCAGCATGCCGAGTTCCATCAGGTCAACGCCAAGCGGCTGGTTGGCGATGCCGTAGTGCACCAGCGCCTTCTTGATCTGCCTCGCAAACTCCTGCTGCACGCCAAGTGTCGGCGGAATGGCACCTTGCATGGTGGTGATGGGGGCCGCCACGTTGTCCTTGATCCAGGGCGAGGAGATGCGCTTGGCCGGAGGGGCGGGATCCCACAGGAAGGGGCTGCCTTCTCCGGGGCAGAGCGCATAGCGGAAGAACTTGTCGCGGGCCCATTCGCCGATGTGCGTGGCCGTCACGTAGCGGATGTTGTCGAAGTTGAAGCAGAGAACCCCGCCAAGCCCGGCATTGCGCACGGCGGCCTGCGCCCGTGCCAGCCGTTCCTTTGACATCCGGCTGTAGTCGACGCCTTCCTCCCAATCCTTGGCCATCTGGCCCCAGGAGGCTGTTGCATAGGGGCTGTTGTATTTCATGTCTTCCTCCGCTTGGAGACTAGTGTCCGCCGGTTTCCGTTGACCAGTTGTGTGTTTCGATGACTTGCTTCAGCCGCGACAGGAACGAGGCGGCATAGGCCCCGTCGAAGGCGCGGTGGTCGAAGCTCTGTCCGAGGATCCCCGTGGTCCGCGCCGCGATGAAGTCGCCCTCTGCCGTGGACACCACCACCGGGCGCTTGCGGATGGCATCGGTCGAGAGAATGGCAACCTGGGGCGCATTGATGATGGGCGAGGTGAAGAGCGTCCCGAAGGCGCCATTGTTGGTGATGGAATATGTGCCGCCACTCAGGTCGTCGGCGGTCAGCTTGTTGGCGCGCGCCTTTTCGGTGAGCCGCGCGATGGCCTTGGCCAGCCCCTCGGCGGTAAGGTCGCCGGCCTGCTTCACCACGGGCACGACCAGACCGTTGTGCGAGAGGTCGATGGCGATACCGAGGTTGATGTCCCTTCGCACGCCCAGGGACTTGCCGTCGAAGAAGGCATTGATGTTGGGGAAATCCCGGAGTGCCAGGCACACCGCCCGCGCGATGAATGGCAGGTAGGTGAGCGAGACTCCGTGAGCCTGCTTGAAGGCGTCTCTTGCGGCGAGGCGGGTGCGGTCGACGTTGGTGAAGTCGGCCTCGATCGTCTGGAACACATGGGGGATGTTGCGCCAGTTATCCGCAAGGCGCGCCGCCGTCTTCTGGCGGATGGATGAGAGAGGTATGCCGCCCTGAACCGCCGGCTGGACGGCCGTTGGCATCGCCTGTGCCACGCCACCATTGGCCAGCGCCGCGCGCACGTCCTTCTCGCCCACGCGCCGCAGGCCCTGGGCAGCGGCATGGGCCGCAATCCCCTCCAGCGGGACGTTGCGTTCGGCCATGAGCCGCCGGGCCAGCGGAGAAATCGCCAGTCCTTCAGCCGTCTTGGCCTTGCCATGGCGGGCAAGGGGCGTGCGCACTTCCTCAAACGCGGAAATGGCAGGAGAAGCGGCTTTGGGAGCCGCTTGTGGTGGCGACGCCACCGCCGCCTCTCCGCCGAGCACGGCAACCGTGACGCCGACCTTGGCTGAGACGCCTGCGCCCACCCTGATTTCACTGAGCTTGCCGGCCGCAATGGCTTCGACCTCGACGGTGACCTTGTCGGTTTCCACCTCGAACAGCTTGTCGCCGACCTTCACGTCGTCGCCCACAGCCTTGTACCAGATGAGGATCTTGCCCTCGGCAACTGTTTCGCCCAGCTGCGGCATGATGATGGCGTCGGCCATGGCGCTACCCGTTCATCACGCGCGAGATCCTGTCGACGATGCGTGCGGCGTTGGGCAGTGCAAGGTCTTCAAGATGATCGGCAGCAGGCAGCGGAATGTGCGGAGTGGTGATGCGCACGATGGGCCCGTCCAGGTCCCAGAAGGCTTCGTCCGCCACGATGGAGGCGATCTCCGCACCCCAGCCCAGCAGACGCGGGTTTTCTTCCACCGTGAACAGCCGGCCCGTTCTCGCCACGGAACCGAGAATCGTCTGGGTATCAAGCGGGACGAGCGACCGCACGTCGATGACCTCCGCGTCGATGCCATGCTCGCGGGCCAGGATGTCCGCCGCTTCCATGGCACGCGGCACCATCAGCGCCAGCGCCAGGATGGTGCAGTCCTTGCCGGGCCGCAGGATCTTTGCCGTGCCCAGCGTGTCCACGATCTCGCCGTCAGGAACCTCACCCTTTGTGGCATAAAGGGCCTTGTGTTCATGGAAGATCACGGGGTTGTTGTCGCGCACCGCCGCTGCAAAAAGTCCGATCACGTCGACGGGCGACGATGGTGCAACGACCTTGAGGCCGGGGATCATCATTGTCCAGTTTTCAATCGATTGCGAATGCTGCGCGCCGAAGCGCACGCCTGCGCCATTGCCGGTGCGGATGACGAGCGGACAGGTGAGCTGGCCGTTGGTCATGTAGGCGAGCTTCGGCATTTCGTTGGCGATGAAGTCGAAGCACACCGCCGCAAAATCCGAAAACATCAGTTCGGCGATGGGGCGAAGCCCGGTCATGGCCGCACCCATGGCAGCACCAAGGATGGCCTGCTCGGAGATCGGCGTGTCGCGCACGCGCAGCGGTCCAAACTCCTCGTAGAGCCCGACGGTTGCCTTGAACACGCCGCCGGCCTTGGCCACGTCCTCACCGAGGAACACGACGTTGTTGTCGCGGCGCATTTCCTGCGAGATCGCCCGGATCACCGCGTCACGGTAGCTCAGTTCCGCCATGCCCAGCCTCCATCGGCATAGACATCTGCCGTCAGCAATTCAGGCGGTGCCTGCGGCGCTGCCTTGCAGGCCGTGGTTGCCTCTTCCACCTTGCGTTTGCTTTCCGCGTCAACGGCGTCGATCTGTTCCTGTGTGAAACCGAACTCCTGAAGCCGCTGCCTGTAGATCTTGATCGGGTCGCGCTCCAGCCAGCGCTCCAGCTCGCCGGGCGGCCGGTACTTGCCGGGGTCGGCACGGGAATGGCCGGAATGGCGGTAGGTCAGGCATTCGACCAGTGACGGTCCGCCTCCGTCACGCGCCTTGGCGATGGCCTCGCGGGCGGTACGGAACACGGCGTCTGCATCGTTGCCGTCGATCAGGATACGCGGCAGGCCATAGGCCGCGGCGCGGTCGGCGGCCGGATGCTGCACCGCCGTCACGTCGCCGATCGGCGTATATTCCATGTAGAGGTTGTTCTCGCAGACGAACACAACAGGCAGTTTCCAGATGGCGGCGAAATTGAGGGCTTCGTGGAAGGCGCCGATGTTGGTGGTGCCATCGCCAAAGAAGCAGACGGTCACATCCTTTTCACCGAGATACTGCGCCCGCCAGGCGGAACCGCAGGCGATGCAGAGATGGGCGCCGATAATGGCGTAGGAGCCCATGACGCCGTGTTCGGCGGAGGTGAGATGCATGGAGCCACCCTTGCCGCGCATCAAGCCGTTGTCGCGCAACATCAATTCCCCGAGCACACCCTCGACCGGGGCACCGCGCGCCAGCGTGTGGGCGTGGCCGCGATAGGTGCAGAAGGTCTTGTCGCCCGTCTTCATGGCAACGCCAAAACCTGCGGCCACGGCTTCCTGCCCGAGCGAGAGATGGCTCGTGCCCTTGATCAGGTTCTGCAGGAACAGGTCATAGGCGCGCTTCTCAGCGTCGCGGATCTCGATCTGCAGCCGGTAGAGTTCGCGGCGCGTCTCGTGGCCGATGTCGTCGTTCTCTTTGGATTGAAGTGAAGCCATGCACTCACCGAAGATCTTGTGTCGTCTGGGAAAAGCCGCGTGGATCAAACCTCGCGGCCCGGGTGGTTGCAGATGCAGTGAGGCACAACTCACACAAGCCTTCGGCAGATTGCAAGATGTCCTCCCGGGACTGGGTTCAGTTTTCTTGTTGGAGCCAGTGTGCCTGCAAAGCCCGCGCGGCCTCCGATCAAAAATTATCAAAATGAGAATTTTATAGCGTTGCTCCTGAACCCGCTTGGTTAGGATGATTGGCAACGAAGAGCTCGCCTGAGCGGGTCTGTGGTGCTGCTGCGTTCACCAAAGGGAGGAAGCGCAACGTGACTGGCAATGTGCAGGAAAGAGTTGCGTCTGCCGGTATCGGGCTGCCCGGCAACCACACCGTTGGCGTCGCCCAGGCGGACGTCTCCCATGCAAACGAGGAAAAATCATCATGAAGGCCGTGCGGTTTCACGCTGCAAAGGACATCCGCGTCGAGGATGTGCCTGCACCATCAAAAAGGCTCGGCCCCAACGATGTGCTGATCAAGCCGCTGGTCACCGGCATCTGCGGCACTGACCTGCACGAGTACATCGCGGGCCCCATCGTCACGCCGCAGACGCCACATGTCTACACCGGAGCAACCAATCCGCAGATCCTGGGTCATGAGTTCAGCGCCATCGTCGCCGACACGGGCGCTGCCGTGGAGAACGTCAAGGTCGGCGACCGGGTCTCCATCCAGCCGCTGATTTCGCCACGCGACGACTACTATGGCCGCCGCGGCCTCTATCACCTCAGCGAAAAAATGGGTTGTGTCGGCCTGAGCTGGGCCTGGGGCGGCATGAGCGAATACGCCGTCGTCAATGACTACAACGTGGCGGTGCTGCCGAAGGGTGTCAGCGACCTGCAGGGCGCCATGATCGAGCCTGCCGCGGTTGCAGTCTACGCCGCAGACCGTGGCGGCGTGCAGTCCGGCTCGACTGTGCTTGTCTCCGGCGTCGGGCCGATTGGCGCGCTCACCCTGCTGGCCGTGAAGGCCGCGGGCGCGGGCCAGATTTTTGTTTCTGAACCCAACGCATTCCGCCGCAAGATGGCGAAGGAATTGGTGCCCTCCGCGATTGTCATCGATCCCGCGGCGGAGAACGTCGCCGGGGTGATCCGCTCCATGACCGAAGAAGGTGTCGGCGTCGATGTCGCCATTGAATGCGTCGGGCTGGAAGCAAGCCTGAACACCTGCGCGGCCGCAGTGCGCCGCCAGGGCAAGGTCGTGCAGACCGGCCTTCACATGAAGCCCGCCGCCATTGATGCCATGCTCTGGGCGCTGAAGGACATCACCCTGGAAGCCACCTGGTGTTATCCCGTGCAGTGCTGGCCGCGCATCATCCGCATGGTCGAGGCCGGCATCTTCCCCATCGAGAAGATTGTGACGGCCAACATCTCCGCCGACCATGTGGTGAAGCAGGGCTTCGACGCGCTGCTCGACAAGTCGGTCAACCACATGAAAATCCTGGTGACCGTGTGATGGCAAAGTCAGGTCCTGTGAATGTCGCGATGATCGGCCTGGGCTGGTGGGGCAAGAAGATGACCGCCGTGCTGCAGAAGGCGGGCGATGACATCCGCATCGTCTGCGCCGCCGAACCCAACCCGGCGGGCGCGGAATTCGCCAAGACAAACGGCTTTGCGCACTACACCACCATGCGTGAGGCGCTCGCCCACCCCGGTGTTGAGGCAGTGATCCTCGCCACACCTCATTCGCTGCATGCCGAGCAGATCCGCCTTGCAGTGGCGGCGAAGAAACACATTTTCTGCGAGAAACCGCTGGCGCTCACCCGCAAGGGTGCCGAAGCCGCCGTCAAGGCCTGCGCCCGCAACAGGCTGGTGCTGGGCATGGGCCACGAACGCCGCTGGGAGCCGCCCGTGGCAAGGATGCTTGCCATGGCACGGAACGGCGAACTGGGCCGCATCCAGCAGGTGGAAGGCAACTTCAGCCACGACAAGTTCACCACGCTCGACAAGAAGAACTGGCGCCTGAACCAGAAGGAAGCACCCGTGGGCGGCATGACCGCGACGGGCATCCACCTGACGGACCTTGCCGCGGCGCTTCTCGGCGAGGCCCGCGACCTGCGTGTCTCCTGCGAGAAACTCTCGTCCAAGATTCCGCAGGGCGACACCATGAGTGTCCACATCCGCTTCAAGAAGGGCGGTACGGCCTATGTTTCGGCCTCCCTCGCCATGCCCTTCATTTCGCGCTTTGCCGTTTTCGGCTCCAAGGGCTGGATCGAAATCCGCGACAAGGCCCACGTGGAATCGCCCGCAGGCTGGGTTGTCACCTCCGCCATGGCGGGAGGCCCGATCACCGTCACTGAGGTTCCGCCTGCCGAACCGGTGAAGGACAATCTCGTGGCCTTTGCCCATGCCGTGCGCCGCAAGGCCGCCTATCCGATCAGCGGCAAGGACCTCGTCACCAATATCTCCATTCTCGAAGCCATCATCAAGTCCGCCGCCAGGGATGGCGCGGTTGTGAAACTCTAGGAGTTGCTCCCCATGAAAGCGCTGATTTTTGAAACGCCGAACAAGCCCGTGATCGCCGATGTGCCGATGCCCACGATCAATGACACGGAAGTGCTGGTGCGCACCCGCACCATCGGCATCTGCCACTCGGACTATGAACTTCTGGCAGGCCGCTACATCATCCCGATCTCCTACCCCGTCATACCGGGCCATGAATGGTGCGGCGAAATCGTCGAAGTCGGCAAGGCGGTGAAGAATTTCAAGGTGGGTGACCGCGTGGTCGGTGAATGCGTGGTGCGTACACCGGAGCGCCTGCATCATTTCGGTTTCTCCATGGATGGTGCCGACCGGCAGTATTTCAATGTCAACCCGGACTGGCTGCACAAGCTGCCGGATTCGGTTGATGACATGCGCGGCTCGCTGATCGAACCGTTCACCTGCGGCTACTACGCGGTGCTTCGCTCCGGCGGAACCAACGCCTCTGAGACGGTTGTCGTGTCTGGTGGCGGCACCATTGGCCTCGTTTCGGCGGCAGCGGCACTTGGCATGGGCGCGCGCGTGATCGTGGCCGATCCGATCCCGAAGCGGCGCGAGGTTGCCAAGAAGCTGGGGGCCGAGGCCATTGACCCATCGGACCGCGGCGCCGAGCAGATTGCCGAACTGACGGGCGGAAAGGGCGCCGACCTCGTCGTGGAATGCGCCGGACACGATGCCTCCCTGGCAGCGGTCTTCGACTATGTCGCCCATGATGGCCGCATCTCCATGGTCGGCATCAACATCGGCAGGAAGATCCCATCGGTCCTCGGGCTCATCCAGTTGAAGAACCTCACGGTGAGAGGCTGCATCGGGTCGCCCGGTGTCTGGCCCGCCGCCATCCGCTTCCTGGAGCGCACGGGCATCGACCTGTCACCGATCCAGACGCACAAGTTCTCTCTCAACGATGCCGTCAAGGGGTTTGAACTGGGGCAGGATCCCAAGGCCTGCATCAAGATCACCCTGTCAACCGAAGGATTGAACTGATGCCACGCCACGCCTTGATCGCCGGTGTATCGGGAATCATCGGCCGCCATCTCGCCGAGCACCTTCTGGGCACCAAGGGATGGACGGTCTCGGGCATCTCGCGCCACAAGCATGACCTGCCGAAGGGCGTGAAGCACATTGCTGTTGACCTCACCGACGAAGAGGCGGTGAGATCCGCATTGAAGCGGGTGAAACCGACCGATGTGTTCATCACCACCTGGCTGCGCCAGGCAACAGAAGCGGAAAACTGCCGCGTCAATGCCGGCATGGTGCGCAACCTCCTGTCCGCGATGGAAGGCAAGAAGATCAGGCACGCGGCGCTGGTGACAGGCCTCAAGCACTACATGGGCCCCTTCGAAGCCTATGCCAAGTCGAAGATGGTCACGCCCTTCCGCGAGGAGCAGCCGAGGCTTCCCTACCAGAACTTCTATTATGATCAGGAAGACGAACTTTATGCGGCCGCCGAGAAGCAGGGCTTCACATGGTCGGTCCACCGCCCGCACACACTGATCGGCTACACCGTCGGCAACCAGATGAACATGGCGGCCACCCTTGGTGCCTACGCGGCGATCTGCAAGGAAACCGGCAGGCCTTTTGTCTTTCCCGGTTCGCCCCAGCAGTATGAGGCGGTCGTGGACATCACCGATGGCCGCATCATCGCCAAGCAGCTCCTCTGGGCTGCCACCAAGCCCGCGGCCCGCAATGAAGCCTTCAACATCGTCAATGGCGAAGTCTTCCGCTGGAGCTGGATGTGGCCAAAGCTTGCGGAACATCTGGGCGTTACCGCGGCAGACTACCCCGGTCATGCCCAGCCGCTCGAAAAGCAGATGGCCGGCATGGAGCCGGTCTGGGACGCGATTGTGGCCCGGCACGGGCTGCAGAAGAACCCGCTCAGCGCCGTGGCCTCTTGGTGGCACTCCGATGCCGACCTCGGCCGCGTCTTCGAGAATTTCACCGACATGACCAAGTGCCGCGACAAGGGGTTCACCGCCTACCAGAATTCGGTCCGCTCGTTCACCGATGCCTTTGACCGCCTGCGCGCGGCCAAGGTTCTGCCCTGATGAGCAACGCTGCCGCCATCCAGCCGGGACTGCTCCAGCAGATGCCGCTGGCGCGCAGCTTTGTGACGGTGCTCTCGTCCACCGTCGTGCTGCTGGCGGTGTGCTTCATCTTCGCGCCCTCCAGCGTGTCCATGGGCGCGCTGTCGGGCAGCCTGCCGTTTGCGGCCATCATCGCCATCGTGGGTCTCGGACAGTTGCTGGTTGTGCAGCAGGGCGGTTTTGACCTGTCATTGCCGGGGGCGGTTTCGCTTGCGGTGGTGCAGGCCACCCACTACCCGCAGCAGGACAACGCACTCTTGCTCGCGGCGGTGCTGATCGCCGTCTGCTTTGCACTCGCGGCAGGTATTCTCAACGGCCTGCTCGTCAGCGTCTTTCGCCTCAACGCCATCATCGCAACGATTGGCGTCAATGCCCTGCTCTACGGCGGTGTCTTCGCCGTCTCCGGCGGCACGCCCTCCATCACCACTGACCTTCTTGCAACCATCGCCGGCGGTGAAACCCTGGGCCTGCCCAACTCGGTCTGGTTTGCCCTGCTGGCGCTGGGCGTCGTCACCTTTGTCCTGAAGAAAACTGTCGTGGGCCGCCGCTTCGAGGCGGTCGGTGCCAATCCGTTGGCGGCGCGGGCTGCGGGGCTGGCCGTCCGCCGCCACCAGTTCATGGCCTATGTCTACGCCCAGCTCCTCTATTGTCTCGCGGGCGTTCTCATCGCCGGCATCACGCGCGAACCCACGGCCTTCCAGGGTGACTCGCTGCTTTTGCCGTCGGTGGCTGTCGTTGTCCTCGGGGGCACATCACTGCTGGGCGGGCGCGGCTTTCCCGTCTCGACCGTCATCGCCGCATTCTTCCTGAACCAATTGAGCCAATTCGCACTCGCAGTCGGAGTGCCGTATTCGGCCCAAACCATCATCCAGGCCCTGGCTCTGGGTTTTGGCATCGGGGTTTACTCGTTCCGTTGGACGGTAGGCCAAGGAAAAGCGACTGAACCAAAGAAAGTGGAGGAAAAACCATGAAGTCTCTGAAAACGAAACTTGCCCTTGCTGCAGCCACGGCAATGCTCGCACTTGGAAGTTCAGGCATCGCCAATGCCGAAAACCCCTCGTGGTGCGGCCCCAAGGAAGCGTCGCTGGCGCTCCTCGACGGCTATGGCGGCAACAGCTGGCGCCAGGTGACCACCGCCTCGGGCAAGCAGACCGCCTCGCTGTGCCCCAGCATCACCAAGTATGAATACGCCGACGGACAGGGCGACACGCAGAAGTCCATCTCGGACATCAAGTCCATGGCAGCCAAGGGCATTGATGCGCTCGTTGTCTTTGGTGACGCGGGCCCCGCCGTTCTCCCTGCCATCACCTCCGTCTTCAAGGCGGGCAAGGTAATCGTGCCGTACCGCGTTGATGTCGGCGGCAAGGAAGGCGAGAACTACACCAAGTTCATCGGCGCTTCGTTCGTGAACGACGGCGAGAACTGGGGCAAGTGGATCAAGGGCATCCTGCCGAATGGCGGCAACCTGCTCTTCCTCTCCGGCCCTGCCGGCAACAGCCAGGGTCTGGACGAGTTGAAGGGCCTGCGCAACGTGCTTGGCCCAGAATACAAGTTCGTGAACCCCGAACCCTTCGCGGTGACGAACTGGGATCCGGCGCTGACGCAGAAGGTCCTCACTGCCGAAATCGCCAAGAACGAGAAGATCGACGTGATCATCTCCGACTTCGGCCCGTCGCTGGTGGGCGCGCTTCCGCTGTTCAACAAGCAGGGCAAGTCGATCCCCGCGCTCGCGACCTCTGACGGCAACTCGCTTGCCTGCTTCTGGGAAGAGATGAAGGCCACCAATCCCGACTTCAAGCTCTTCACGGTTGCAACAGGCAACGACAACGTCCGCCTCGCGGTCATGCATGCGGTTGCTGCCGTCACGGGCGGAACGCCTCCGGCTGAAAACATCTTCCAGGCGCCGATGTATGAAGACTCGGTGTCCGGCAAGCCGAACCCGGTGACCTGCCGCAAGGACCTGCCCGGCGCCATCTACCTGTCTTCGGAACTCCCTGACGAAGACCAGGCCAAGGCTGTGGGCGGCCAGTAAGCCCGGTTACACAAACAGGCTCCGGAGGGTCTTCCCTCCGGAGCAGTCATTCTGGACACGGACAAACCGACGTGGCGGCGAGCAAGTCAAAGAAGGCGGACATGGGCAGTGAAGCCAGAGGCGCGGATGCCACGGGCACGCCAACAATCCGGCTTGCCAACATTTCAAAGGCATTCTCCGGCGTTCTGGCGCTGCGCGAAGTGTCGGTCGAGTTCCATCCCGGCGAAGTCCACGCCATTCTCGGTGAAAACGGGGCCGGCAAGTCCACCCTGATGAACATCATTTCGGGTACGCTCCAGCCAACACTCGGCGAAATCTGGTTTGAGGGTACGCGCATTCCGGACATGAGCCCGGAACTCTCCGCCAATCTCGGCATCGCCATTTCCTTCCAGCATCCCGCCATTCTCGAAGACCTCTCCGTGCTGGAGAACCTGCGCGTGGCACTTCCAGAATCGGTTTTTGCCGGACGTCCGGCAATGGTTGTGGCCAAGGAGATGCTGGATGCGGTTGGCCTGCATGTCCCGCTGCGCCTGCGGGCGGAAGCGCTGACTGTCGCGCAGAAGCATCTGCTCGAACTGGCCAAGGCGCTCGCCGTCAAGCCAAAGCTGCTGATCCTCGACGAACCCACGGCCTCTCTCGACCAGGAGGCCACAGACATGCTCTTTGGCCGTGTCCGTGACATCGTCAAGGCCGGCACATCGGTCATCTACATCACCCACCGCCTTGCCGAGATCCGCCAGATTGCCCACCGCGTGACGGTGTTGCGCGATGGTCGCTGGCGCGGTTCATCGCTGGTCAAGGACATCAGCGACTCCGAATTGCTCGCCCTGATCGTGGGCCGCACACTTGGCTCCACCTTCCCCCCGAAGGCGGCGGACACCAGCAAGGACATCAGCTTCTCCGTGTCGGGTTTCAGCGGCCGCGGCTTCAAGGATGTGTCCTTTGACGTGCCGCGCGGCCAGATCCTTGGAATTGCGGGCGTTGCCGGAAACGGCCAGTCGCATCTCATGCGCGCCCTTGCCGGTCTGCTATCGGCAAGTGGTGAGGTCGCGGTGCACGGTGCGCCCGTGAGCCTGAAGGAACTGCTCGGCAAGTCCGCCTACATGCCATCGGACCGCCACACCGAAGGACTGGCCAGCGGCCTCACGGTGCGCGAGAACGCCGCCTTCGGCGCACTCGAAAAATTTGCCCGGAACGGCCTGGTGAGCCACAAGAAGGAATTGGAACTTGTCGGCCGGACCTTCGAGTCCCTTGCCGTCAAGGCTCCCAGCATTGAGGCGCCCATCCTGTCGCTGTCGGGCGGCAACCAGCAGAAGATCGTGATGTCGCGCGCCCTCCTGTCCGAGCCTGTTCTCATCGTCGCCGATGAACCGACGCAGGGCGTGGACGTCGGCGCGCGGGCAGAAATCTACCGCATCCTGCGCGATGTCTCGAACGCCGGTACGGCCGTGATTGTCAATTCATCGGATGCGGCCGAGCTTGAGGGCCTGTGCGACAAGGTTATTGTCATGTCGCGCGGGCGCGCGGTTGCAACCCTCACCGGGGCCGATGTCACGGAAGAGAAGATCATCGCCGCCGCCGTTGGCGCGGTATCGCACGTGGGCGACAGTGTCTTTGGTGCCACGGCCGGCAGCGCCATGAGTGGGCTGAGGCATTTCCTGCAAACCGACAATGCTCCCGCAGTCGCGCTGGCTGTCGTCACCGCGCTGCTTGGCCTCTACGTCAATTTCCACAACGACAACTTCCTGTCGACATACAACGTCTATAACATCCTGCTGCTGGCAACGGCGCTGGGCTTCATTGCGCTTGGCCAGACGGTGGCGCTGCTCATGGGCGGCATTGACCTGTCGGTTGGTCCGCTCGCCGGGTTCCTTGTGGTCGTTGCATCCTTCTTCATCAATGACGACAAGTCGGCGGCCATGGTGCTGACCGGCTTTGTGCTGATGTTTCTGGGTGCGCTTGTCGTCGGAACCATCAATGGCGTGCTCATCCGCTTTGCCAACTTCACGCCCATTGCCGCAACACTCGCCATGTACATTGCGATCCAGGGTGCCAGCTTCCTGCTTCGCAACGCGCCCGACGGCTACATCAGTTTCCCGGTGACAGACTGGATCAACTGGCAACTCGGGCCTGTTCCCGTCGCCTTCATCGTGCTGGCCGCCGTAGCGGTGGCGCTTGAATATGTATTGCGCAAGATGCGGGCAGGCTGGCGCCTGCGCGCTGTCGGGTCGGACGAAGAGTCGTCGCGCCGCATGGGCATGCGCGTCGACCGTACCTTCATCGCGGGATATGTGGCCTGTTCGCTGCTCACGGCTCTGGGCGCCATCATGCTGATGACGCAGATCGGTGTGGGCGACCCGCGCCAGGGCATCAACTACACGCTGTCCAGCATCACCGCCGTCGTTCTTGGCGGCACCGCTCTTTCGGGCGGCAGGGGCAGCTTCATCGGTACCGTGCTGGGCGCGGTCCTTCTCACCGAAGTGCTGAGCGCCGTCACATTCCTGGGTCTCAGCCAGACCTATCAGTACATTTTCCAGGGATCGCTCATCGTGGTGGCGGCCTTGATCTACTCGACAGTCCGAAGGCGTGCCGGGTCGGAAGCGTAAGTGCAAGTGAAAGGAAGCGGGAAATGAGACTGAAAGACCGTGTTGTCATGATCACCGGCGGGGCCCAGGGCCTGGGCGAGGGCATTGCACAGCGGCTCGCGTCCGATGGTGCCTCGATCGTCATCGCCGACACGAACGGCGAGAAGGCGGAAGCCGTCGCCGCTGACCTGAAGGGCAAGGGCCACCGCGCCCTTGCGGTGAAGGTGGATGTGGCAGAGCGCAGCCAGGTGCAGGCCGCAATCCGTAAGACCGTAGAGGCATTCGGCAAGCTGGACGTGATGTTCAACAACGCCGGCTTCAACAAGCCCGTGCCGTTCATGGAAGTGGACGAGAAGAACTTCAACAGCATCATGCGGGTGAATGCCTGGGGCGTGATGCTGTGCACGCAGGAGGCAGCGCGCCAGATGATGGCGCAGGGTCACGGCGGCAAGATCATCAACACCGCCTCGATCGCGGGCCGCCAGGGCTATGCCGAGTTCGCGCCCTATTGCGCCAGCAAGTCCTCCGTCATCTCGCTCACGCAGGCAGGCGCCCGGGAGTTCGCCAAACACAAGATCACCGTCAATGCCTTCGCGCCAGGCGTGGTCGTGACACCGCTCTGGGATGGCCTTGAGCAGGACATGATCGACAAAGGCGTCATCAAGAAGAAGGGCGAGTTCATCGACAGCTTCTCGTCCAGCATCCTGCTGGGCTTCCCCTCGAAGCCGGTTGATCTCTCGGGCATTGCCGCGTTCCTCGCCTCGTCCGATTCCGATTACATCACCGGCCAGGTGATCATGTCTGATGGCGGCATGGTGCTGGTCTAGGTTGTTGGAGGGGGTCAATAGTAGCCAGCGGCGCGCATGGCCGCATCGATGCGGTTCTGGCTGCGGGTGAGGGCCTGTTCGTCCGACACGTCGCCATTGAGGGCCGCGAAGATCTCTTCGCCGAGGATTTCCTCGATGACGTGATACTCCCTGACCGGCGGGCGCTGCCAGTTCTGGATGCGGTTCTGTTTCGCGAGCCGGTCCACGAAGCTCACGATCGGCGTGCTTGCGGCGGCTTCCGGGTCGGCGCTCACGGAAAAGCGTGGTGCTGCCGGAATGCCGTTTTTCACATGTTCCTTCATGGCGGCGGGCGAGGCCATCCACGAGATGGCTTCGAACGCGAGGTGTGCCCGTTCCGGCGGCAGGGAGGCGGGCACGGCGAGAAGGAAACCGCCGATGGGCGACAGGCTGCTTCCACCCGGCCCAGCCGGATGGGGGTGGTAGGACACTTTCCGCTTCACCACTGAATGGATGTCATATTCAAAGCGCGCCGCCCGCATCGTCCAGCAGTAGATCATGGCCGCCTGGCCACCCATGAAATATTCGAGCGCCCGGTTCCAGTCGATGGAGAGAATATCCGGAGGGGAATAGGCCAGCAGTTCATGCATGTATTTGAGCGTCTGCCGACCCGCCTCGCTGAGGATTTGCGGCCGCATCGCCTCGTTCTTGATGCGGCTGTAGTCGAGGTGCAGGCGGGGGGTCGGAATGCTGATCACCGGGCTCCCGCAGTCACCCATGAAGAACATGAAGGAATGCGACACGGGCATGCCGCGGGCGGCATTCCAGACCACCCCGTGCATGCCGCGCCTCGGATTGTGAAGTGTCTTTGCCGACTGGATCACTTTCTCGAAGCTTGCGGGATGCTGGAGCTTGCGGGATTCGAACAGGTCCTTGCGAAGTGCAAGCGCCTCGATGGTGCAGTAGATCGGTATGCCATAGTGGGTCTTGTCCCAGCTGCCCGTGGCCCAGATCGCGGGATGGAAGTCCATCGGATTGATGCTGCTGCTCTTGAGGTGCTGGGTCAGCGGCTGGGCCACATCATTTGCAACACACTCGCCGAGCCAGGGCATGTTGATGGCAATGACGTCATACTCGCTTTCCTTGCGGGCGGCGTTGGCGAACACTTCGGCGCGCAGTTCCGGGAGGCCCATGAGGGTGAAGTTCTTCCGGGCGGAAAGCTTGCTGCGGAAGTCCGACCACATGTTGCGCATGCTGGAGAAATAGTTGTCGTCATGGAGCAGGAAGCGGAGTTCGGGGCCCGCCTGCGGCTTCTTTTCCATGATTTCGAGCGGCGGAATGATCTGCCCGGCAAAATAGGAACCGCCAAAATAGTAATCCTCGGCGTCACCGCTGCCGCTGCGCAGGCCGAAAGTGTCGGCAAGCAGCGCCTTCACCCGGGAGGCATATTCGGTGAAGCTGATCACCAGCTTCCGGCTGGGCTCGAGGAAGTGTGACCGTCCCGTCGTTCCGCGTTTGCGAAGCTGGATGTCGCCCCGGTCAATCAGCTGGTGGATGCGCCGCATGGCGCTAGCGAAGGGGATGTCGGCGGCCGAAGCCAGTGACGACATGGTGACGTTCTCGCCCCTCAGGTGATGCTTCATCAGGTACAGTACGATGTTCCAGTGCGGGTCGGGTTCCGCCGTCCGCAGCAGGTCGTCGTAGGGTTTTCTCATGCGCTCAAGGAATGTGATGATGCGCAAAAGTTCATATTCCGTCATGCCCGGCAGTTGCGCAAATCCCGCAGTGATGGTCAAGTGTTGATGCCGAATGGCCAATCAACACGAATGCGGAGGTACCCATGGCGGAGACAGTTCTTGGCATGCATCACATCGGCATCACCGTGCCTGACATCGAGGAGGGAATCGCCTTCTTCAAGAAGGTCTTGGGGGCGGAAGAGGTGTTCCGGACCGGGCCGTTCAATGTCGATGACACCTTCATGAAGGGCAAGCTTGGCGCCGCACCCAATGCGCGCATCAAGGACCTTGTGTTCCTGCGTTGTGGCAACGGCACCAGCGTCGAGCTGTTCGAATATGATGGCGAAGACAAGAAGGCGCCGCAGAAACGCTCATCGGAGGTTGGCGGCTCACACATCTGCTTTGAAGTGGAAGACGTGTTTGCATCTGCCGAACGGCTGACGGCCATGGGTGTCGAGATGCTGGATGGGCCCAACGTGGTTGATGCCGGGCCGCTGGAAGGCTTCAAGTGGATCTACTTCCGTGCCCCGTGGGGCCAGATCCTCGAGATCGCCAGCTTCGACAGGCTGGGCTACGAAAAGAATTCGTCACTCAGGCTCTGGCGCGCCAGGCAGTAGCGCGCCGGAAACCCGGCTCCGGGCCGTCCTTACTGGCTGGCCCAGATGATGCGTGCCATCCAATCCACGTTCTTCATGTCCAGCACCTTGTTGGGGTGGCTGGCATTGAACGAGGCGAGTTCGATGCTCTTGGCGGTTTGCCGCTGCATGATCTTGGCCATGACCTGTCCGTCTGTCGTGCGCACCACCACGCGGTCGCCCTTGCGCACCGTCGCTGACGGCGAGACGATGATGGTATCGCCCTCGCGGTACACGGGCTGCATGGAATCTCCGGTGATCTCGAGGGCATAGGCCGAATTGTCGGTGACGCCGGGAACATCGACCTCATCCCAGCCGTTGCCGGCGGGGAAGCCTGAATCGTCGAAGAAGCCGCCCTTGCCCGCCTTGGCAAAGCCCAGAAGCGGCAGCACCCTGAGCTTCGCCGGAGCGCCCTTGCGGCCCATCAGCAGTTCCATGAATTCCTCAACCGGCGCGCCGGAGGCGTTGAGCACCCGGGAGATGCTTTCCATGGTTGGCCAGCGTGGCCGGCCATCCGGCCCGTTGCGCTTCGACGGATTGAACGAGGTGGGGTCCAACCCCGCCTTCTTGGCCAGACCTGACGCCGAAAATCCGTAGCGTTCGGCAATCACATCAATGGCATTCCAGACCTGCTTGTGGGTGAACATGGCTCTCTCCTAAATCCCGCACTAATCCCGCATCTAGGAATAGAATACGAGCTAGTGGCCCGCTTGGCAAGCGGGAATTCCCTGCTATGGGAAGCGCCGTCAGGCAAACCCCGGAAAACAGCAGCAGCCATGCCCCTCATCTACAAGATTGTGCCACAGGATCTTTGGCGGCAGGCCGTGGAGGCGGGCGTGTTCACCGGTTCACCCGTCGATCTGGCAGACGGCTATATTCACTTCTCCACGGTCGCGCAGGCCCCGGAAACGGCCCGCCGCCACTTCCACGGGCAGGCCGGCCTGCTGCTGGCCGCCTGTGATGCCGGAGCGCTGGGGGCAGCGCTGCGCTGGGAAGCCTCGCGTGGGGGTGATCTCTTTCCTCATCTCTATGCTTCCCTCCCCACCGCCGCCGCCTGCTGGGTGAAGCCACTCCCCTGGGACGGCACGGCACACATCTTTCCGGAAGGCTGGATGTCATGACGCTGCTTTCGCGCGGTTTTGGCATGTTGCGTCCCGTGCTGCATGCCTTGGATGCTGAACAGGCCCACCGCCTCACCATCAAGGCGCTGTGCGCGGCACCCGCCATGCAGCGCAACACGCCGCGGCATCAGGCGCTGGCGCAGACCGTCTTTGGCATCGCCTTCCCCAATCCGCTGGGCCTTGCCCCCGGTTTCGACAAGAATGCCGAAGTGCCGGACCCGATGCTGGCACAGGGCTTCGGCTTTGTTGAGGTCGGCACCGTGACGCCGCGCCCGCAGGAGGGAAACCCGAAGCCCCGGCTGTTCCGCCTGAGGGAAGACGAAGCCGTGATCAACCGCATGGGCTTCAACAATGAAGGGGCCGCCGCCGTGGCCCGCAGGCTGGATGCGCGCCGCGCAAGGGGTGGCATCGTCGGCGTCAACATCGGCGCCAACAAGGACTCCGAAGACCGCATGGCGGATTATGCCGAAGGCGTACGCTGGTTCGGTCCGCGCGCCTCCTATCTCACGGTCAATATTTCCTCGCCCAACACGCCGGGCCTGCGCGGCCTGCAATCGCGTGATGAGCTGACGCGGCTTCTGGACCGCGTCAACGAGGCACGCCTCGCCCTGCCGCGCCGCCTGCCTGTTCTGTTGAAGATCGCCCCCGACCTTTCGGATGCGGAACTGGCGGACATCGTGGCCTGCACGGCAAAAGGCGAAGTGGACGCCGTGATCATCTCCAACACCACGCTCTCGCGCCCTTCTCTCAGGTCGCGGCAGGCAGGCGAGCAGGGTGGACTTTCGGGCAAGCCGCTGTTTCATCTCTCCACTCGGCAACTCGCCAAATTCCACCAGCTCTCGGGCGGCAGGGTGCCGCTCATCGGTGTCGGCGGCATTTCCGACGCCGAGACGGCCTGGCAAAAGGTGCTGGCGGGCGCCAGCCTGCTGCAGGTCTATTCCGCGCTGGTCTATCAGGGCCCCGGACTGGTGACGGACATTCTCGATGGCCTCGCCCACAAGCTGCGCGAGCACCATCTGATCAGCCTCTCCGAGGCTGTGGGCCTCAAGTCGGCCGACTGGGCCCGCGCCTGATAAGTCCTTAATATTCATGGTTAAGCCTTTGTTGACCAGTGCTGGGCCATGGTCGGGTGTCTGTGTGATGTCCGGGAGTTCTCCATGTTGCCTGCCCAGTATTTGCAGTCCGCGCCAAGGATGCGGTCCGCAACCCTCATGGTTGCGGCCCTGTCAGCGGCCCTTCTGCTGGCAGGCTGCCAGAACAAGGCGGGCATTTCCGGCGGAGACCAGCTGACCACCGGCAGTATCGGATCGTCCGGAGAGGATGTTTCGTTCAAGAAAACGGAAGAACTGGCGCAAGCTTGGAAGAAGAAGCGGGGCGATGCCGCAACTGGTCTCGCCTATGCCGCAAGTTTGCAGCGCCTCGGCCAGCAGCCGCAGGCTATGCAGGTGCTTCAGGAAGTGGCCGCCGCCAATCCTTCCAATGCGCAGGTGCAGGCGAGAATCGGCAAGGCGCTTCTGGCGTCCGGTGATGCCAATGGAGCAGCGGCGGCACTTGAGCGGGCCACCACCGCTGATCCGAAGGATTGGCAGGCCCTGTCGGCACTGGGCTCGGCCTACGACCAGATGTCCCGCCATTCCGAGGCGCGCGAAAAGTACCAGCAGGCGCTGGCGGTCAAGCCGGACGCCATTCCGGTACGCAACAACTACGCCATGTCCTATGCGCTTCAGGGCAAGCTGCCGGAAGCCGAGAAAATGCTCCGTGAGCTGATGAATGCCACGGGTGCCAACGCCCCGCGCGTGCGCCAGAACCTCGCACTAGTCGTGGGCCTGCAGGGCCGCTTCGACGAGGCCCGCAAGATCGCCTCGGAAGACCTGCCGCCCAACGAGGTGGAGGCAAACCTTGCCTATCTCCAGCAGATGCTCTCTCAGCCCAACACCTGGAAACAGTTGCAGGAAGGCCAGGGCTGAGACCAGCCTGCCCTTCCGTCCGTCTCAGGGCTTCTTCTCGACCCAGTCCAGATAGGCTTTCAACCACTTGCCCAGACGCTGCCGTGTCTCCCCGTCCGTGAGTTCGCCGTTGCCGTCAAACTTCTCTTCATTGTGGACGATCATGATCTCGGGCCGGGGCATGGTGATGGCTTCCAGCGCCTGCAGGTTCTGCCTGAGGTGATACTGCGCCCGCGCCGTGCCGGCCAAGGCGCCCGCACTCGCCCCCACTACACCTGTGCGCTTCCAGCGGAACGGATGATTGCAGGTGGACAGCCAGTCGGTGGCATTCTTCAACACGCCGGGAACCGAGAACTGGTATTCCGGCGTGGCGATGATGAGGCCATCGGCGGCACGAATGCGATCAGCAAGTTCCGTGACCACCGCAGGCTTGCCGCTGGCGGCGATCACGTCCTCGTCGAACAGGGGAATGCCGTGCAGCGTCACGATCTCCATGCCGACCCCATCCGGCAGCAGTGACTTCAGGGCGCGCAAGAGTCCGGTGTTGGTGGAGGCCTTGCGCAAGGCGCCGCTGATGCCGATGAGGTTCATGGACTTTCTCCTGTTTTGAGAGCCGCAAAAGCCGCCAGCGCCCGCGCGCGGGCCCGTGCATGATCGACCATGGGAGGCGGATAGGATTTGGGCGGAAGCGTCATCTCCCACGGGCGGTGGATCATTTCGGCAGGCACATCGCGCAATTCCGGCACCCAGCGTTTCACATAGTCCCCGCGCGGGTCAAACTTCTCACCCTGCAGAACGGGATTGAAAATGCGGAAATAGGGCGAAGCATCCGCCCCGCAGCCCGCCACCCACTGCCAGCTTGCGGCGTTGTTGCCGATGTCGGCATCAACCAGCGTGTCCCAGAACCAGCGCTCGCCCGCCTGCCATGGCTGCAGCAGGTGCTTGATGAGAAACGATGCCGTGATCATCCGCACCCGGTTGTGCATGATGCCGGTGGCCCAGAGTTCACGCATGCCTGCATCGACGATCGGGTATCCAGTCTCGCCACGCTGCCAGCGCGCCAGCGCCTTGTCGTCGGGCCTCCACGGGAAGGCCGCGAACTCCGGACGGAACGGCTGTTCCGGGAAGTTCGGCACGTGATGCACGAGGTGATAGGCGAACTCCCGCCACAGCACCTCCTTGAGGAATTTCTCGCCATCCCGGTCGAGCACGCCGCCAGCGGCCTCCATGGCCTGGCGCGTCGCCTGCCAGACCTGATAGGGCGAGATTTCACCCCAGTGCAGATGCGCCGACAATTGCGAGGTGTGCGCCAGATCGGTGCGGTCGCGGCCCTCGGCATAGCCTTTGAGGCCATCTTCAAGGAAACGCACGAGGCGGGCCTTCGCACCGGCCTCTCCCGGTTGCCACACCGGCCCGAATCCTGTGGCCCAGTTGGGCTGAGTGGGCAGGAGGCGGAGATTGTCCAGTGATCGGCGTTCAAGTCCATGCGTGGCCCATGTGGCCGAAACTGTTCCTTTGGCAGCGCGCGGCTCGCCCTTGCCGAAGCAGACGCGGGAAAAGGGCGTGTAAACCTTGAAGTAGTCGCCCGCCCCGGTGCGCACCGATTCCGGTTCATGCAGCAGGAAGCCACCGTAGCGGTGGCACGCAGCTCCTGCCGCGTCGCAGGCGTCCTTCACCCGCTGTTCCAGTTTGCCGGACCAAGGTGCGTAGTCGCGGGTGAAGTAAAGCGCTGACGCCTGCGTCTTACGCAGCAACGCAGCCAAAACCGCCTCGGGCCTGCCCCTGCGCAGGACCAGCGGGACGTCCTTTCCCAAGGCAGCGAGTGAATGATGCAGCCACCAGCGCGAAGCACCGCCCCAGCGCCACTCCCCGGGAGTCTCGTCATCGAGAATGAACACGGGTATCACGGGCCCCGCCGCAGCCGCCGCATGAAGGGCCGGATGATCCGACAGGCGCAGGTCCTGACGGAACCACATGATGACGGGTGCGTTCACAAAATCCTCTGTCTTGTCAAAGACGTATACGCAGCATGCCAAAACCGGATCAATGCCTTATTCCTGTCCTCGGTGACCAGCTCAGTCTGGCGCTGCCGAGCCTCCTCGCAGCCGACAAGGCCCGCAGCGTGGTGCTGATGGCGGAGGTGATGGCCGAGGCCACTTACGTGCGACACCACCGCAAGAAGCTGGTCTTCTGTTTTTCGGCCATGCGCCATTTTGCCGAGCGCTTGCGTACTGAGGGCTGGACAGTGGACTACGTCACGCTGGATGAGCCTGCCAACAGCCATAGCCTGAAGGGCGAAATTGCCCGCGCCTGCGCCCGTCACGGCATCACCCGCGTGATCATGACGGAACCCGGCGAATGGCGCCTGAAGCAGGAACTTGCGGACATCGACATGCTGGAAGACACGCGCTTTCTCTGCTCCCATGCCACCTTCCGGCAGTGGGCCGAAGGGCGGCGTGAGTTGCGCATGGAGTTCTTCTACCGCGACATGCGCCGCCAGACCGGCCTGCTCATGGACGGCGACAAGCCGGAGGGCGGCAAATGGAACTTCGACGCCGAGAACCGGTCTCCGCCCAGGCGCGGCACACGCTTTCCGCCGCCGCCCCGCTTTGAAGCGGACAGCATCACGCAAGCCTGCATCGCTTTGGTGGCGCGCATCGCCCCGGATGGCTTTGGTGACATCACGCCTTTCTGGTTTGCGGTGACGCAAGAACAGGCGGAAGCGGCGCTGACACATTTCATCACCCATGCGCTGCCCCGCTTCGGTGAAACCCAGGACGCCATGCTGCAGGACGAGCCCTTCCTGCATCATTCCCTGCTCTCGGCCTACCTCAACGCGGGCCTCCTGCATCCGCTGGCCGTGTGCCACAGCGCCGAAGAGGCCTGGCGCGCAGGCCGTGTGCCTCTGGCGGCAGCGGAGGGCTTCATCCGTCAGATCATCGGCTGGCGCGAATATGTCCGCGGTGTCTATTGGCTGACGGCACCTGACTATGTGAACCGCAATGCGCTCGGAGCCACGCGGCCCATCCCGGATTTCTACTGGACCGGCGACACGGACATGAACTGCATCGCACATGTGGTGCGGCAGACGCGTGAGGAGGCCTATGCCCACCACATCCAGCGCCTGATGGTGACGGGCAATTTCGCCCTGCTGGCGGGGCTGGACCCGGAACAGGTGCACGAGTGGTATCTCGCCGTCTATGCCGATGCCTATGAGTGGGTGGAACTGCCCAACACCCTTGGCATGGCATTGCATGCCGATGGCGGGCTGCTGGCCTCCAAGCCCTATGCCGCATCCGGCAACTACATCAACCGGATGTCGGACTATTGCGGCACCTGCCGCTATGATGTGAAGCAACGCACCGGCCCGGATGCCTGCCCCTTCAATGCGCTGTACTGGGATTTCATCGCCCGCCACCGCGAGCGCTTCTTGCTCAACCCGCGCATGGCCAACATCTGCCGAGGCTATGACAGGTTTAGCGACACGGAAAAGGAGAGCGTCCGAGAGAGCGCGGCGGCCTTCCTTGACCGGCTTGAGCCGTGGCCCAGGCCGCAGCTTAGGCCGCAGCCCCCGAACGCTTCCTGAGCAGCGTGGTCAGCCAGTCCGGATCCATCTGCGGCACGGAGGAGAGCAGCAGTTCGGTGTAGGCGGGATAGGGCGGGTTCAGGACGTCCGACTTCAGGCCCTGCTGCACCACCTTGCCCTTGTACATGACCACGATCTCGTCCGAGATGGCGCGCACCGTGGCAATGTCGTGGGTGATGAAAAGATAGGTGACCTTCGTTTCCTTCTGCAGCTTCATCAGCAGCTTGAGGATTTCCTCCTGCACGATCTGGTCGAGCGCCGAGGTCACTTCATCACAGATGATGATTTCGGGTTCCGCCGCAAGGGCGCGCGCGATGGAGATGCGCTGCTTCTGCCCGCCCGACATTTCGCCGGGATAGCGGTCGATGAAATCCTCGTTCAGTTCAATGGCGTCCAGCAGCTTGACGATGCGCCGGTCTTTTTCCGCACCCGTGAGGCCGAGATAGAATTCCAGCGGGCGGCCGATGATGTCACGCACCGTCTGGCGTGGATTGAGGGCCGTGTCGGCGGACTGGTAGATCATCTGGATGCGCCGCAGCGTGTCGCGGTCGCGGTCCTGCAGGCGGGCCGGAAGGTCCTTGCCGTTGAAACTGATGCGGCCCTTGGACGGAGGCAGAAGGCCGGTGATGGCGCGCGCCAGCGTGGACTTGCCGGAACCGGATTCACCCACAACGGCAACCGTCTTGCCGCGCGGGATGCGCACCGTCACATTGTCGAGCACCTTGACGACGCCGGAATAGCTGGCATCCACGTTGCTGACCGAGAGCGCGATGTCGTCGCTCTTTTCTTCCTTCTTTTCCAGCTTGCGCACCGCCCACAGCGACTTGGTGTAGTCCTGCGTCGGAGCTTTCAGCATGGCGCGTGTTTCGGCTTCCTCGACGAGGTTGCCATAGCGCAGCACCATGATGCGGTGCGCCATCTGGGCGACCACCGCGAGGTCATGCGTGATGTAGATGGCGGCGGTGTTGAACTCCTCCACGATGCGGCGCATGGCGGCCAGCACTTCCACCTGCGTGGTCACGTCCAGCGCCGTGGTGGGCTCGTCGAAAATGATCAGGTCAGGGCGGCACGACATGGCCATGGCCGTCATGGCCCGCTGCAGCTGGCCGCCGGAAACCTGGTGCGGATAGCGCCCGCCGATCGTGTCCGGGTTGGGCAACTGCAGGCGCTTGAACAGGTCCTTGGCGTCGGCCTCGGCGGCAGCCTTGTCCATGACGCCGTGGTTGAGGGCACTCTCCGTCACCTGCTCCATCAGCTTGTGGGCCGGATTGAAGGAAGCGGATGCACTCTGCGCCACGTAGGAAATGCGAGAGCCCCAGAGTTCGCGCAGCCTGTCCTGCGAGGCATTCACCAGATCGATGCCATCGAATGTCACCGATCCTGCGGTGATCTTGCAGCCGGGCTTGGTGTAGCCCATGGCGGCAAGGCCGAGCGTGGATTTGCCGGCACCCGATTCACCGATCAGCCCGATGACCTCGCCGCGCTTCAGGGTGAGGTCGAGGCCCTTGATGATGGGGTGCCACTTGTCGTCGGAATAGCCATCGATCTTGAGGCCCTTGATTTCGACGAGGGTGGAGCCCTTGACGCGGGACTTGTCCGCCGGTTTCACGTCACTTGTCATCGCGCAGCCCCGAAGTCTTGTGCAGGAACCAGTCCACCACGAAATTCACCGCCACGGTGAGAAGGGCGATGGCAGCCGCCGGAATGAGCGGTTGAGGGCGGCCGAAGGTGATCAGCGTCTTGCTTTCCGCCACCATGGAACCCCAGTCCGCCGTGGGCGGCTGGATGCCGACACCGAGGAAGGAGAGCGCCGCGATGGTGAGGAAGACGAAGGAAAAGCGCAGGCCGAATTCCGCGATGAGCGGCGGCAGGATGTTCGGCACGATCTCGCGCAGCACCACCCAGCGCAGGCCTTCGCCGCGCAACCGTGCCGCTTCCACGAAATCTTGCACGGCGACCGAGAGGGCTGTGTTGCGGGCCAGGCGGAAGACACGCGTCGAGTCGAGGACGGCGAGGATGAAGATGAGGTTCAGAATTGTTTTGACACCCTGGCTGAACGTTCCGTGCAGACCAAACCAGTTTTCGACCGCATCGAAAGGCCGCATGGCCAGAAGCATCAGCGCGAAAATCAGCACGGGAATCGACATGAAGACATCGACAATGCGCGACAGCACTTGGTCAAGTATGCCGCGGGTCACCGCCGCGTAGATTCCGAGCAAACCGCCAAGCGTGAAAGAGATGCACACCGTCAGGAAGGCAATGCCCATGGTGTTGCGCGCGCCGTAAAGCACGCGCGAGAACACGTCACGCCCGATCTGGTCCAAACCGAACCAGTTTTGTGCGGATGCTGGGGCATAGGCCTTGCCGACCACCTCGGCTTCGCCATAGGGGGCGATGAGAGGGGCAAAAATGGCGCACAACACGTAAACGGCAATGACGGTCATGCCGAAAATGGCGCTGGGAGGGGCGGATTTCAGTGCGCGCCATGCGTTCTGCATGAAGCTGCGGCGTGTCCGGACCGACCGGATATCGACATTTTCCGTTGTCATTTGGGATGCAACAGTCTGGGGTTGGTGACGATGGCGATGATGTCAGCCACCAGGTTAAGCAGGATGTAGGTGGCCGCGAAAATGAGGGCGCAGGCCTGCGCCACCGGCATGTCGCGGCTACCCACGGAATCGACCATCAACTGGCCGATGCCGGGATAGGTGAACACCACCTCCACCACCACAACGCCCACCACGAGATAGGCAAGGTTGAAGGCAATGACGGTGGCAATCGGCGCCCAGGCATTGGGCAGGGCGTGACGAACAATCACCTGCCGTGGCGACAAGCCCTTGAGTTTCGCCATTTCAATATAGGGATTGGCGAGCAGGCTGATGATTGAAGCGCGCGTCATCCGCATCATGTGCGCCACAATCACGAGGGTGAGGGTAATGGCCGGCAAAATCGCCTTCCAGACATGCTCCCAAAACGGTGTGCCCTTTGATACCGTGGCAAGCGGCGGAAGGTCCGGTATCCAGGACACGAAGGGCTTGACCATGGGGCCCCAGCCATCGGGAAGGACCGCCGCAAAACCGTTCTTGTTGCCTACTGCAATCAGGACCAAGACATAGGCAACAAAAAACTCTGGAGACGCAATCGTGGTCAAGGTGACCGAGTTGATGATGCGGTCAAACCAGCCGTTTCGATAGAGAGCCGCGAAAAGTCCCAGCGCAATTGCGATGGGAACTGCAATAAGGGCAGTCAACGCTGCAAGGAAGAAAGTGTTGTAGAAACGCGGCCCAATGATGTCGGAAACGAAGCGTACGTTTTCTTCGCGCCAACCGCCTGCGCCGGCGAACGACTTGCCGAAGTCACCCTGCACCGCGCCGCCCAACCATTCAACGTAACGCGTCACGGGAGGACGATCCAAGCCGAGAGATTTGTTGAAAGCCGCAACCGTTTCTGGAGTGGCGCCCTGGCCCAAAATGGCTTCGGCAAACCCACCGGGCAGAAGCTCCAGCGACGAAAAGATGATCACCGACACCGCGAACAGTGTCAGCAGCCCCAACCCCAAACGTTGCAGCACGGTTCGGATGACCGGATGCATTGGCACACTCCCCAGTTTTTTTCTCGGGCCGGGCTTCTCTGTCCCGGTCCGCAAAATGCTAGCAGACTGACACGTCATTGCCAGCGCTTTTTCACCTCCGCTTTCACATTTGCGACGCCTGCAAAACAAAACACCCCGCCGTTTCCGGCGGGGTGCATGACAGGCGAACCTGTAACGTGGCTTAGACGAACCACCAACGGTCGTACATGTAACCGCCGTCGAAGTCGTTGTCGGAGTTGAAATCGCCGTGGCCGAGCTTGGTCGACATGGCACCAACATAGTTGGCGAACATGAGAACCATCTGGCCGCCGTCGTCATGGACGAGCTGCTGGGCTTCGGCATAGAGCGCCGCACGCTTGGCATCGTCCGTTTCGCCACGGGCGATCGGCAGGATTTCATTGAAGCGGGCGTTCTTCCAGTGCGTGTCATTCCAGGCAGCACCTTCGGACAGCGAGACCGAGAGCATCGTGTCAGCCGTCGGACGGCCGCCCCAATAGCAATGGCACCAGGGCTTCTTGATCCAGACGTTGTCCCAGTAACCGTCGTTCGGCTCACGGACCACGTTGATCTCGATGCCAGCCGCCTTGGCGTGTTCAGCCATCAGCAGGGCGGCGTCAACAGAGCCTGCGAAAGCGGCGTCAGCAGCGGAGATGTCCAACTTCAGGCCAGACAGGCCAGCCTTGGCGAGGATGGATTTGGCCTTTTCCGGGTCATAGGTGTGAACCGGGTCCGGGCTGGTGGCGAACTTCAGCGACGGAGCGAGCGGCGAGTCATTGCCGGGCTTGCCGTAACCGAAGAGCACCTTGTCCACCAATTCCTGGCGGTTGATTGCCCACTTCAGGGCCTTGCGCAATTCCGGATTGTCGAAGGGCGCAGTGTCCGTCAGCATCGGCGCGGTGTAGTGCTGCATGCCGGACACGTCGTAGATCGCCGTGTCGGGCGCGGACTTCAGCATGTCGATGGTCTTGAGATCGACCTTGTCGATGTAGTCCACTTCGCCGGCCAGATAGGCGTTGGTGCGGGCGGCGGCGTCAAGGATCGTGAGCTGCGTCACTTCATCGAAGTTGCCCGGCGCGAAGGCGTTCGGGTTCCGCTTGAAGTGGGCGCGCACGCCCGGTTCGAAGCCGTCGAGCACGTAGGGGCCGGCACCCAGACCGGTCAGGTCCGGCTTGCCGTCGGTGATCGACAGGATCGGGAACTGGTATTGCGCGAAGGCATAGGGGAAGTCCGCGTCAGCGCCCTTGAGTTCGAACACCACTGTGTCCGGTCCATCCGCCTTGACCGAGACGACGCCGCCCAGATAGGCCTTGCCGGCCGACTTGGAGTCCGGGCCGTTGTGGTAGTTGATGGTGCCCACGACGTCGTCCGAGGTCACCGTCTTGCCGTTGTGGAAAGTGACGCCCTTGCGGATCTTGAACACCCACTTCTTGGCGCCGTCCGAAGGCTCGAAGCTTTCGGCGAGATAGGGCACCACGTTGTTCTTCTGGTCGGTGCGGGTCAGCGGTGCGCCGACGAGGCTGCGGCCCCAGCCGAAGTTCAGGCCGTGGGCATAGGTTGCCGGGTCAAAGGTGTCGGTGGTGTTGCCGTGGCCGAGGCCGGCGCGGAAGTGGCCGCCCTGCTTGGCTTCGGCGCGGGCCGCCTTGATGAACAGCGTATTGGCCGAAGTCAGCGTCAGGCCACCGGCCAGCGCGAACTTGGTGAAGTCACGGCGGGAGAGCTTTCCCTTCGTGACCGCCCGCTTCGCGAGCTCGAGTTTATATTCAAATTCAGTCATGTTTCACTCCGTTCAAGTGTCTTGGGTATTTTGATCTTGGGGAAGTGGACGGCGCGTGGACACCGGCGAACCCTGTGCCGCAGTCCTGACGCGAGATGCTCCCCACATATTTTTCTTATGGCTCCAATCGAGGCCAGTCCGTTGCCCGGACTTGGGAGCAAACCTTGCACGGCATTGTTCAGCCGTCAATTCTCTAAGAGGTGAAGGGAAATCCGAGGGGGTGATCCAGTATGACGGTTTGCGGCGTAAACAGGTCGTTTGCATAGCAAGGCCTCCCTACACGTGAAAAAAATTCGTATCGCAGTGGTCGGCAGCGGCATCTCCGGCCTCTCGGCCGCATGGCTTCTGTCGCAACGTCATGACGTGACACTTCTTGAATCCGAGGCCCGCCTTGGCGGCCATTCCAACACCGTAACCCTGAACGACGGCATCCGTGAGTTAGCGGTCGACACGGGCTTTATCGTCTCGAACACCTGGACCTATCCCAATTTCACCGCGCTCATGGATTATCTGGACGTGGCGATGACTGACACGGCCATGTCCTTTTCGGTCAGTGCCGAAGACGGCCGCTACGAATATTCAGGCAGCAGCATGGGATCCTTGCTGGGAACAGCGCGGCAATGGGTCTCACCCCGGCACTGGCGGATGATGGCCGATCTTGTCCGCTTCTACCGCACCGCCGAGCGCAAGGCCCCGCTGCTCCCTGACTGCATGACGCTGGGCGAGTTCCTGATGCTGGAGAATTACGGCGACACCTTCATGCGCCGCCATATCCTGCCCATGGCGGGCGCCATCTGGTCATCAACGCCCGACGAGGTCGCCGCCTATCCCTTGCGGGCTTTCGTGCGCTTCTTTGCCAACCACAAGCTCTTCGCCCTCGGCAACCGTCCGGATTGGAGCACCGTCACGGGAGGTTCACAGGAATATGTGAAGCGTCTTGTGGCGGACAGCCGCTTTTCCGCGCGACTGTCGGCCCCTGTGGCGCGCATCCGGCGGGAACGCGGCGCGGCGCTTGTCACCTTGCAGGCCGGAGAAACGCTGGACTTTGACGCGGTGGTGCTGGCCACTCACGCCGACCAGGCGCTCCGCCTGCTGGCCGATTCCTCGCCGGAAGAACTTGACCTGTTGCGCCCCTTCAAGACCTCCCCCAACCGCGTTCTCCTGCATCGTGATCCCCGCCTGATGCCGCGCAACAGGCGGTTCTGGTCCGCGTGGAACTACCGAGGCGATGACAGCGGGCACGACAGCCGTCTCTCGGTCACCTATTGGATGAATGCCCTGCAGAAGCTGGAAACCCCCGACCAGTATTTCGTGTCGCTCAATCCCCAGGCAGAGCCCGCACCTGAGTTGACCCATGGAAGCTGGCTTTATCGCCACCCCCTGTTCAACACGGAAACGCTCGCGGCCCAGAAGGAACTGTGGTCCCTGCAGGGGGTGAACCGCACATGGTTCTGCGGGGCCTGGTTCGGGTCCGGCTTCCACGAGGACGGCTTGCAGGCAGGCCTCGCGGTTGCCGAGCAGCTGGGTGGTCTGTCCCGTCCGTGGCGCGTGACCAGCCCTTCGGGGCGCATCCACGTGTCCGGGGGGGCGGAAGATCTGTCTCATCCTGTGCCGGAATCCGCCGCATGATCAGGTCTGCCATATATCGGGGCACCGTCAGCCACCGCCGCCTGCGCCCGGTGAACCACGCCCTGGACTATGAGGTCGCAAGCCTGCTGGTGGACATCGACGACCTCGCGGATGGCCGCACGCCACTCCTCCTGTCTCACAACCGCTTCAACCTGTTTGCCATCCGTGACGGGGACCACGGCGAAGCAGGCAGCATCCGGGATTTCGCCTGGGGCAAGGTCCGCGAGCAGGGCCTTGGCGGGGAAGTGCGGCGCATCTACATGTTGGTTTACCCCCGCATCCTCGGTTACGCCTTCAACCCGCTCACCACCTATTTCGCCGTGGACGGCGAGGGCGATGTGCAGCTCATGATCTATGAGGTGCACAATACCTTCGGTGGCCGCCACACCTACCTGACCAGGCCCTGCGCAGACGCGGCGGCAGACGGCGGCTCCAGCTTCGGCCTTGTCGACAAGGTGTTACGGGTGTCGCCGTTCAACGGGGTGGACGGAAGCTATGGGCTCAGGGCTTCCCTGCCGGGAGAGACCATTTCTGTCGGCGTGACCTTGACAACGGCAGATGGCCCGCTGCTCAAGGCGTGGTTCAGTGGCAGCCGCCACCCGCTGACCAATGCCGGGCTTTTGGCGGTCTTTGCCCGCCTGCCTTTCCAGTCCCTCAAGGTCATCGGGGGCATTCACTGGGAGGCCTTGAAACTTTGGCTGAAGGGCCTCAATCTGCAAACGCCCCCGTGAAGAAGGGGCGAACAAGCGGGGTTGGGAAACATGAGCGAGGGGATACTCGGCAATCTCATCATCGAAGCGGCACGGCGCCTGCTGCCCAAGAGCTACAAGGGCTCGCTGGAGCTGACCTTGCCGTCGGGTCGCAGCGTTGTGCTTGGTGAGAAGGGCACCGGCCTTGAGGCTGACCTCAGCCTGCGCAATTTCAAGGTGATCTGGGCATCGGTGCGCCGCGGCCAGCTTGGCTTCTTCGAGCGCTATCTCGCCGGTGACATCGAAAGCCGTGATCCGACGGCCTTCTTCCGCTTCTACCTGCAAAACCGCTCCGGCCTCGACAAGGCCTCGACGGGCGTGTTCTTCGCAAGCCTCCTCGACAAGTTCTGGCACAAGCTGCGTGACAACACCAAGGATGGCTCAAGAGAGAACATTTCCGCCCACTACGATCTCGGAAATGAGTTCTACAGGCTCTGGCTCGATGACACGATGAGTTACTCGTCCGCCGTCTTTGACGGCACGGGAAACAGCCTTGAGGCCGCCCAGCGCCGCAAGATCGACAAGGTGCTGGACGCCGCCGGGGCAGGACCGGGCAAGTCGATCCTCGAAATCGGCTGCGGCTGGGGCGGAGTTGCCGAGGCCGTGGGAAAGCGCGGCGGCACGCTGCGCGGCATCACGCTGTCGAGGGAGCAGTTGCAGTTCGCCCAGCAGCGCATGAAGCGCGAAGGCGTTGACGACAAGGTTGAGCTTGTCTTCGAGGATTACCGTGACACCAAGGGCACCTTTGACGGCATCGCATCGGTGGAAATGATCGAGGCCGTGGGCGAGGCGCATTGGCCGGTCTATTTCCGCACGCTCTTTGACCGCCTGAAGCCGGGAGGGTCCGCTGCCATCCAGGGCATCACCATCGCCGAGGAGAACTTCGACGCCTACAAGAACGGCGTTGATTTCATCCAGCGCTACGTCTTTCCCGGCGGCATGTTGCTCACCAAGGACATCATCCGCGAACAGACGCGCAAGGCCGGGCTCATCTTCGAGAAGATGGAATGTTTCGGCCTGTCCTACGCCCGCACCCTGAAGATGTGGCACGACCGCTTTGAAGAAGCCTGGCCGCGCATCCAGCCGCTAGGCTTCGACGAGCGCTTCCGCAAGCTCTGGAAGCTCTATCTCTGCTACTGCGAGGCGGGCTTCACCGAGGGCATCATCGATGTGGGCATCTACAAGCTGCGCAAGCCTGCCTGATCAGCCGAGCGCCGAAAGCCCCCACAGAATGGCCGCGTAGCGCAGCGCCTTGCCTGTTCCCACAAGCGCGAGGAAGGGCAGGAAGCGCACCCGCATCAGTCCGGCCGCAAGGGTCAGCGGATCGCCAAGCACGGGAATCCAGGCGAGCAGGAGTGTCCACCAGCCATAGCGCTGGGCAAGGTCGCGGGCCTTGCCGAGTCGCTCCGGCGAGACCGGAAACCAGCGCGCACCCGCAAAGCGTTCCACATGGCTGCCGAGCCACCAGTTGACGATCGAGCCCGCCGTGTTGGCAATCGTGGCCACAAGGAAAAGCGTCACGATGGCGCCGGGCCACTCCGTTGCGGTGGCCACCAGTGCGGCTTCCGATGTGCCGGGCAACAGGGTCGCCGACAGGAAGGCTGACGCGGCAAGCGCGAAATGGGCAAGAAGTTCTGGCAAGTCCTGTTATCGCCTCAGCACATTGCGCCGGATGAGCGCAAAGTACAGGCGATAGGGCAACAGGCGGGCAAACTTCAAGAGCGCCACGAAACGGATGGGATAGGCGACTTCAAACCGACCTGCGGCAAGGCCCGCGATGCTGCGCCGGGCAGCTTCGTCAGCATCCATGAGAAAGGGCATGGGGAAATCATTCTGCGCGGTGAGCGGGGTGCGAACGAAGCTGGGATTGATGACACTCACCCGAACGCCGTCTGCCTCAAGTTCCGGCTTCAGGCTTTCCGCCAGATTGATCAGTGCCGCCTTTGTGGGACCATAGGCGGCTGCCTTGGGCAGGCCGCGGTAGCCCGCGACCGAGGCAATCCACGCCAAATGGCCGCTGCGGCGAGCGCGAAAGGCGGGCAGCACTGCCGACAGCACATTGACCACGCCCAGATAGTTGGTTTCATACATGCTGCGGAACGGGGCCGGAGAAAGTGCATCCAGTTGCACGGGCGCATATGTGCCTGCCGCCGCCAGGACGAGGTCCACGACGCCACAATCGCGCTCGATGGCCGCAAAGGTGGCGATGACGGCCTCTGCGTCTGTCACATCCAGGGGGTAAGGCTTGAGGCGGGGATTGGCCTGAGCCAGCGCCGAGAGCTTGTCGGCGGAGCGCGCCGAAACCGCCACGGTGATCCCGCGCGCCGCAAGCTGTCGTGCAATTTCCGCGCCGATGCCCGTTGACGCTCCTGTGATCCAGACCACCCGCCACGGCAGGGCCGGTGGCGCCGCCATGGTCAGATGCCGACGAAGGGCTGCGCCAGCCGCGCCCAGATGGACTTGAACCGAGTCGGCGCCTCGGTCGCCACCAGACAGATGCACTCCACGTCGGAATCGACCCGCGGCGCGTGCTCGATATCCTCGTCCAAATCAGCCACGTCTCCGGCACCATAACGTCCGGTGTGATCGGAATATGAGCCCTTGAGCACCAGCGTCAGTTCCCCTCCGCCATGGCCGTGGTCTGGCAACGCCTTGCCGGGTGCGATGCGCAGCAGCTGGAGATGGGTTCGGGCACCCGGCGACAGGCTGATGTCAGCCTTGGCAATGCCCGGCGCCTTGGTCTTCCATTTCACCCCCGGCAATCCGCGCTCACCCAGCACTGATGCCAGCGGCAATGGCAGTTCACCTGAGGGTTTCCCCCGGCGTGGTACCGCCCGTGTCACGCCATCAAGGCTCGCCAGTGTGGCGGCGCGGCAGGTGTCGCTCACGGCACTTGCATCCTGGTCTTCCAACAACATCCCGCCGACACGCTCTGCTGCGCGGATGGCGGTGCGGCAGTCCCCGCACATGGCGGCGTGGGCGGCAACGACAACGCGATGGGCCTCGCCCAGCGTGCCAGCGGCGTAGGCTACCAGTGTCGCGTCATCAAGGTGATGGGTGATCTTCACGTCAGGGTCTCCAGAAGTTTCTTCAGGCGGCGGTAGGCCAGCCGCATGCGGCTCTTGACCGTGCCCAGCGGAATTTGCAGGCGTGCCGCGATCTCGCTCTGCGGCAGGTCTTCCACATAGCTCAGGATCAGGAGTTCACGCTGCTCATGCGGGATTTGCGCCAGCGCCTGGGCCACGGCACTGTCTTCCTGGAGGCGGTGCAGGGCCTCATCCTGCCCCGGCTCATCCGACGGTGCGTCATAGTCGTCGAGGTCGGTGAACTGGTTCGGCTTCTCGCGCCGCAGCCGGTCAATCCGAAGGTTGCGCGCGATGGTGAACACCCAGGTTGCGACCGATCCCCGGTCAGCAACATAGAGGGCAGCCTTCGACCACACCGCGATCATGGTCTCCTGAACGAGGTCTTCCGCCTGCTCGGCAGATGCCCCTTTGCGCATCATGAAACTCTTCACGCGCGGTGCAAAGTGGTCAAACAGGGTGGCAAAGGCCTCCCGGTCCTTGGAGGCCGCCACCAGCGCCAGAAGTTCGGCATGCACGCTGGCGGCCGGTTCAGGGCTTTTGCCGCTGCTCATCATGCTCAAGACCAATGACGTCATGCACCATTTCTCCGATGACAGGATTACGGTGCCGGAAGGGGTGCGGATTACTGCAGCTTGCGCTCGATTTCCTCATTGAACTCCTTGGAGAAAACCTTCTTCTTGCCCTCGAAGGCCTCAATCTGTCCCCAGACGATCCAGTGGGTTCTTGTGGAAGTCAGGCGGCCTTTCGTCTCGGTGCGCACCGACCAGGTGCCGCGCTTGCGGGTTTCGGTCCAGTGCGTCTCCATTTTCGCCGAGAGAGGATCATCGGGAAGAATGGAGTAGAATTCGCGCCCCACCGCGCCGATTTCAAGGCCATGGGAGGTGACCTTCTGGGTGCCGAAATCATCGACGATGTCCAGCCGCACCTCTCCCGTCTTGGGATCGATCGTCTTCTCGCGCTTGTGCGAACCCTTTTTCACCTCGGTCTGCTTGAGCGGTGCTGCCGACTGCGGCCCGGGGAAGACGATCTCTTTCTCGTTCTTCTGCGGCTTGCGGATGGGCAGCGTGAGCGAGGACGGCCCGGCATGGACGGTGAGTGTGGGCGCTTCCGCCACCGGCCACATCATCGGGAAATAGGTGGTAGAAATGGAGACACGCAAGCGGTGCCCTTTCGGCACCTTCCAGGCGATGTCATCCAGCTTGATCTTCATCTTCGTGCGCTTGCCGGGTTCCAGCGGCTTGGGCGTCTCGCGGCTGTCGCGCATGCAGAGGTTCTGCAGGTGATAGGTGATGCGTGTCGTCTCACCCGAGGGCCAGACATCACTCAGGCGAACCGCCACATGCGCCACCGGCTTGTCCGGGGTGAAATGCAGGTCGATCGTGGGCTGACCGACAATCTCCATGTCCTCGGCCAGTTCCGGCGAGTCGAAAGTGAGGGATTGCGCGTCATCATCACGCTGGTCGCCGGGGAACTCCGGACCAAGCCAGATGATGCAGTATTCGCCGCCATCAAAACCACAGGTCTGACTTGATGAAATCTTGAGGTCCTTTTCCGTGCCCGGCTTCGGCGCAATGCCGCTGGCGGTGAGGTTCCAGGTGCGGTTGTCCACCGTGCCATGGCCCCAGAAGCTTTCGGCGATCCAGCGCCCGGAGATGTCCTCCGGGAACGTGCCGGGCTTGTAGGAATCCATGAGATAAACCCGGTAGTCGGGATCGAGCGTCACACCGGTGTTGATGTTCTTGAGGTAAAAATCCCACCAGCGCAGCATCTCCTGCAGGCCGCCGATGCGCGGTCCCGGCACGGCGAAATGCGGATACTTGTGGGCCCACGGCCCGATGATCGCCTTGCGTGGCACCCTGAGGTTCCGCATCATCCGCGGAATGGCGTTGGAATAGGCATCGTTCCAGCCGCCGATCAGCAGGGTCGGCGTCTGGATCTTGTTCCAGTCCTCGCAAACGGAGCCATGTTTCCAGTAGGCATCGCGGTGTGGATGCTTCAGCCAGTCGATGAGCAGGAAGGGCTCGTTCTTCAGTCGCTCCATCCACATTTTCTTCCAGCGCGGTCCGACGATCTTGGGGTCCGGCGGGCGGGCCGAATAGGCCAGCATGGTGGCGGCCCAGCCGTGCATCTCGTTGAGGACCGTGCCGCCCTTGTAGTGCACGTCATCCTCATAGCGGTCGTCGGTGGAGCAGATCGAGACAATGGCCTTGAGGGCGGGCGGACGCAGGGCGGCCACCTGCAGTGCGTTGAAACCACCCCAGGAGATGCCGAACATCCCGACATTGCCGGAGCACCATTTCTGCCGCGCCAGCCAGGCGATCACCTCAAGGGCGTCTTCCTGTTCCTGCTGCGTGTATTCGTCCAGCATCAGCCCGTCGCTGTCACCGTTGCCGCGCATGTCAACGCGGATCGCGGCATAGCCATGGCCCGCAAAATAGGGGTGGGTGAGCTGGTCGCGCACGATGGTGCCGTCGCGCTTGCGGTAGGGCAGGTATTCGAGAAGGGCCGGAACCGGGTTCTTCTCCGCATCCACAGGAAGCCAGAGGCGCGCCGCCAGCTTCGTTCCATCCGAAAGCGGGATGAACAGGTTCTCGATTTCCTTCACCTTGCGCGGGAAGGAGGTGACGGCCTTGATGTCTTTGCTCATGAAAATTCCGTTTGCCGCAAGCCTTATGCCTTAAACCGCAGCCTCCCCGCAACCCGGCATGGCGCTGCCGCCGCTCCTTTCCCGGCCTTTGTTGACCTTTGCCGAGGGGCCAACTATCTCCCCCGGACATGACAACCCGTTCCATCATCACCCTGCCGGACGAGAAGATCCTGCGTCAGGTCTCGAAGCCCCTGAAACAGGTGGATGCTGCCGCGCGCACCCTCTTCGACGACATGTTGGAAACCATGTACGACGCGCCGGGCATCGGCCTTGCCGCCATTCAGATCGGCGTGCCCCTGCGCGCGCTGGTGGTGGACCTCGCCAAGGAGGGCGAGGACAAGAAACCGCTTTTTGTCGCCAATCCCGAGATCGTGGCCAGTTCGGCGGAATTGTCCGACTACGAAGAGGGCTGTCTCTCCATCCCGGAATTCTACGAAATGGTGCAGCGCCCGCGGGATATCACCGTGCACTACCTCGACCGCAACAACGAGGCCATGGAACTGACGGCCACGGGCCTGCTCGCCACCTGCCTGCAGCACGAGATCGACCACCTCAATGGCGTGCTGTTCATCGACCATATTTCCAAGCTCAAGCGCGACCGCGTCGTCAAGAAATTCCAGAAGGCTGCCAAGCTGGGCAAGCTGTGAGCGCCATGCGCATTGTCTTCATGGGCACGCCCGATTTCGCCACCCACGCGTTGCAGGCGCTGCGGGCAGCGGGCCACGAGATTGCCGCTGTCTATTCCCAGCCGCCACGGCCCGCAGGCCGCGGCTACGCAGTGAAGCCGTCGCCCGTGCACGCACTCGCCGAAAGCCTTGGGCTTCCCGTCCGCACGCCGCACTCCCTCAGGTCCGCCGAAGAGCAGCAGGCCTTTGCCGCCTTGCAGGCAGATGCGGCCGTCGTCGTGGCGTATGGCCTGCTGCTGCCCCGGCCCGTACTTGTGGCACCCCGCTTCGGCTGCTTCAACATCCACGCCTCGCTGCTGCCGCGCTGGCGCGGTGCCGCTCCGATCCAGCGCGCCATCATGGCAGGTGATGCCGAGACAGGAGTTACCATCATGCGCATGGAGGAGGGGCTGGATACGGGGCCAATGATGAAGGTGGAACGCCTTGCCATCACGCCGCAGACGACGGCGGCCTCGCTGCATGATGACCTCGCGGCATTGGGCGCGCGCCTGATCGTCGAGGCCTTGCAGGCGCCGGATCAGCCCGGCACGCCGCAACCGGCGGAAGGTGTCACTTATGCCCGCAAGATCGACAAGGCCGAGGCCCGCATTGATTTCATCCGGCCTGCCCCGGAGGTGCGCAACCACATCCATGGTCTCTCGCCCTTCCCCGGCGCATGGACCATGATCGGCAATGTGCGCGTCAAGGTGCTGAAGGCCGAAGCTGTTGACGGCGCGGGCGAGCCCGGCACGGCGCTGGACGAAAAATTGAGCATCGCCTGCGGCACAGGCGCCATCCGCTTGCTCGAAGTGCAGCGCGAGGGCAAGGGCGCCATGACGGCAGAGCACCTGTTGCGCGGGCTTCCCGTTCTCGCTGGCACGAGGTTTGGCTGATGCCGCGCTACAGGCTCACCATCGAATATGACGGCACCGGCTTCTACGGCTGGCAGTTCCAGGCCGATCACACCACTGTTCAGGGCGTGCTCGAATCCGCCATGGAGCGCATTCACGGCCAGCACATTCTGGTGCAGGGGGCGGGCCGCACCGACACCGGGGTTCATGCGCTGGAACAGGTGGCCCATGTGGACCTGCCGAAATCTTGGGACCCGTTCGTATTGCGCAATGCCATCAACGGCAATGTCCGGCCCCATCCCGTCAGCGTGCTGGAGGCGCAAGAAGTGCCGGAGGATTTCCACGCCCGCTTCTCGGCGACGAAGCGCAGCTATCTCTACCGCATCCTCAACCGCCGTGCCGCCCCGGCGCTGGATCGTGGCCGGGTCTGGCACGTGCCGGTGGAGCTGGATGCCGATGCCATGCACGAGGCCGCGCAGCATCTCGTGGGCAAGCACGACTTCACCACCTTCCGCGCTGCCGATTGCCAGGCGCAGTCACCGGTCAAGACGCTGGACCGCTTCGAGGTGGCACGCTACGGCGAGGAAATCGAAATCCGCGCCGAGGCCCGCAGCTTCCTGCACCATCAGGTGCGCTCCATGGTGGGCTCTCTCAAATATGTGGGTGAGGGCAAGTGGCCGCCGCTCAAGATGAGGAAGGCGCTGGAAGCCCGTAACCGAGCGGCCTGCGGCGTCGTCGCTCCGCCGCAGGGCCTTTATCTGGTGAGTGTGGGGTACTGAGCCTTACGCCGTCACGCCGAAGTAGCGGTCCAGCACCCGCCGGTACACCTTCGCCGTCGCTTTCAGTTCGTCCACGGAAATGCGCTCGTCCGTCTGGTGGATCGTCGCGTTGGTGGGGCCGAATTCGAGGACGGGGCAATAGTCCTTGACGAAGCGCGCATCCGAGGTGCCGCCGGAGGTGGAGAGCACAGGCGTGACACCCGTTTCTTCCTTCACCGCATCCTGCACCAGCGCCACGAAGTCGCCGGGTTCGGTGATGAAGGCGTCCGCCCCTTCGATGGCGCGCATGTGCCACTTGCCGCCCATCTCCTTGCGCACCGCCTCGATTTCCATCTGCACCAGTTCCTTCAGGGACTGGAACTTGTGTTCGGTGGAAAAGCGGATGTTGAACTTGGCCACGGCCCGCGAGGGGATCACATTGCCGGCCGGATTGCCCACGTCGAAACTGGTGAAGGCCAGCGTTGACGGATCGAAATGGGCGTTGCCGTCATCGATCTTCTTGTTGGCCAGGCGGTCCACCAGACGCGCCAGCTTGGGCACGGGATT
>ERZ1645187.457-NODE-457-length-40040-cov-121.321796_pt1 | contig 40040 bp, 35 predicted proteins | sample MGYA00575352_ERZ1645187 | MGnify/ENA primary metagenome ERZ1645187 (study PRJEB40837, sample SAMN11349314) | freshwater sediment metagenome | isolation source: river sediment | host: Sediment | place: India: Wazaribad , New Delhi | collected 2017-02-21 ... | reverse complement strand
CACTACGAGCGTTTCACCGGTCGTCCCGCCAACAAGCAGGACAACATCACCACCGGCAAGATCTACCAGGAGATCATCGCCAAGGAGCGCCGCGGCGACTACCTGGGCGGCACGGTGCAGGTGATTCCGCACGTCACCGACGCGATCAAGGACTTCGTGGTCACCGGCAACGAGGGTTACGACTTCGTGTTGATCGAGGTCGGCGGCACCGTCGGCGACATCGAGGGCCTGCCTTTCTTCGAGGCGATCCGCCAGCTCGGCAACGATCTGCCGCGGGGCCATGCGGTCTACGTCCATTTGACGCTGATGCCCTACATCCCGTCGGCGGGCGAGCTCAAGACCAAGCCGACCCAACACTCGGTCAAGGAACTGCGCTCGATCGGCATCGCCCCCGACATCCTGTTGGTGCGCGCCGATCGGCCGATCCCGGAGAACGAGCGCAAGAAGCTGTCGTTGTTCTGCAACGTGCGGCCGAGCGCGGTGATCCAGGCGCTCGACGTCAAGTCGATCTACGACGTGCCGATCGCCTATCACCGCGAGGGGCTCGACGACGAGGTCCTCGCCGCCTTCGGCATCGACGTGGCGCCCGAGCCCAACGTCGCGATGTGGTCGGAGATCTCCGACCGGGTGCACAACCCCGAGGGCGAGGTCACCATCGCCATCGTCGGCAAGTACACCGAGCTCAAGGACGCCTACAAGTCGCTGATCGAGGCGTTGACCCACGGCGGCATCGCCAATCGGGTCAAGGTCAACCTCGACTGGGTCGATGCGGAGATCTTCGAGAAGGAAGATCCGGCGCCCTATCTCGAGCACGTCCACGGCATTCTCGTGCCCGGCGGCTTCGGCAAGCGCGGCACCGAGGGCAAGATCCGGGCGGCCAATCTGGCGCGCCGCAAGAAGGTGCCGTATTTCGGCATCTGCTTCGGCATGCAGATGGCGGTGATCGAGGCGGCCCGCAACATGGCCGGCATCGAGGGGGCGAATTCGACCGAATTCGGTCCCTGCGAGGCGCCGGTCGTCGGCCTGCTCACCGAATGGACCAAGGGCAACGAGTTGCACGTGCGCGAGGAGGGCGGCGCCCTCGGCGGCACCATGCGGCTCGGCGCCTACGAGGCGCGGCTCGAGGCCGGCTCGCGCATCGCCCAGATCTACGGCACCACCGAGATCTCCGAGCGCCATCGTCACCGTTACGAAGTCAACGTCGCCTATCGCGACCGGCTCGAGGCGGCGGGGCTGCACTTCGCCGGCATGTCGCCGAGCGGCGAACTGCCGGAGACGGTCGAGATCGCCGATCACCCCTGGTACATCGGCGTCCAGTACCACCCCGAACTGAAGAGCCGGCCGTTCGAGCCGCATCCGCTGTTCACCTCGTTCATCGCCGCGGCGAAGGAACAGAGCCGGATGGTGTGACCGGCGGACGACATCGAGACCCGTCGAGGCCGCCCACGAGGCGGCCTCTTCGTCGATGACGGGCATCTCCCGGAGGCCATCCGCGTCGGAGACCGCATGACCGGCACCGCCAGCCATCGCTTCACGACCGCCTTCGGCTCCCTGGAGATCCATTGGACCGATCGCGGCCTGTCGCGCGTCCGCCTGCTCGACGGCACCGATCCGGTGGCCGCGGATCCCGCCGCGAAGGAGGCCTTGCCGCCGGGGCCGGCCGAAGCGGTGCGGCTGCTCGAGGCCTATTTCGCCGGAGAGGCGGTCGACTTCTCCGGCATCGGGCTCGACGAGGCCGGCCACGCGGCCCTCGACGTCGCGATCTGGTGGGAATTGCGCGGCGTTGCTCGGGGCGCCACCGTGACCTACGGCGAACTCGCCGCCCGCGTCGGCGCGCCACGGGCGGCACAGGCGGTGGGCTCGGCGATGGCGCGCAATCCCTGGCCGATCGTCGTGCCCTGCCACCGGGTGCTGGCTGCCGGCGGTGCGCTCGGCGGCTTCTCGGCGCCGGGCGGGGTACGCACCAAGCGCAGGCTGCTCAGGATGGAAGGCGTCGACCTCGACGGCGGCACGCCGATGCTGCCGGGGTTCGACGTCGACTGAGCGTCCCGGACTTCACGGCTGCGTCACGCCGTTGTCAGTGGTCCCCGGCGGCTCGCCTCCCTAGGGTGCCCGGACACTCGACCGAGGATTCCAGCGTTCATGTCGTATCACCCACGCGCCACCGTCTCGCTCTCGCGCCGTTCGCTCCTCACCGGGCTCGTCGGCGGGCTGGCGGCACCCGCGCTCGCGCCGGCGGTCTGGGCGGCGACGCCGACCGACGTCTTCGCGGCCGACCTTCCCGTGCTCGGCAATCCGCACGGTGACGTGGCGATCGCCATGTGGTTCGACTACCAGTGCCCCTTCTGCAAGAAGGTCGAGCCGGAGATGATGCGGGTCGTCCGTGAGGACGGCAACGTCGCGGTCCTGCTCAAGGACTGGCCGATCTTCGGCAAGCTCTCCGAGGCGGCGGCGCGCATCGTGTGGAGCAGCCGTCGTCAGCTGCGCCTCGAACAGGTCCATACCGCTCTCATGGCGATCGACGGTCGTCCCACCGACGATCGGGTCGACGCGGTGCTGAAGGCGGCCGGTGTCGACCGCGAACGCCTCGACACCGACATCGCCGCCGATCGTGGCCGGTTCGATGCCCTCGTTGCGCGCAACGGCGCCCAGGCCGACGAGCTCGGCTTCCGTGGCACGCCGGCCTTCGTCGTCGGGTCCTTCGTCTTCGGCGGCGTACTCGATGCGGACGGGTTCCGACAGGCGATCGCCGATACCCGTGCCGGGGCCGTAAAACCGTCGGCCGAGTAAGGCGCGTCTGTCGGCTTTCCGACACGGCCGTCATGATTGTCCCGCTGCGCGCAATTCCGCAGTTTCACGTAGAGCACACGATATACGGCGGATTACCGCCGTTTTCCTGCTTGGCACGCCCCGTGCTGTAGGAAATCCGAGGCCGGATGCGACCCACGCCGGCGAGGATTTCCGAGGAGGGGCGAGATGCACATCGTCGTCTGCATCAAGCAGGTTCCGGACAGCGCACAGATCCGCGTGCATCCCGTGACCAACACGATCATGCGTCAGGGCGTGCCGACCATCATCAATCCTTACGACCTCTTCGCGCTGGAGGCCGCCTTGCGGCTGCGTGACGAGTACGGCGGCGAGGTCACGGTGCTGACCATGGGGCCGCCGATGGCCGAGGACAGCCTCCGCAAGGCGCTGACTTTCGGCGCCGACCGCGCGGTGCTGCTCACCGACCGGTTCTTCGCCGGTTCAGATACGCTCGCCACCTCCTACGCGCTCGCCGCGGCGATCGAGAAGATCGGCGAGGTCTTCGGCAAGCCGGAGATCGTCTTCACCGGCAAGCAGACCATCGACGGCGACACCGCCCAGGTCGGCCCCGGCATCGCCAAGCGGCAGAACCTGCTGCAGCTGACCTACGTCTCCAAGATCGCCAAGGTCGATCTCGCCGGCGGCAAGATCGAGGTCGAGCGGCGCGCCGAAGGCGGCATCCAGGTGCTGGAGACCAAGCTGCCGGTACTCATCACCATGCTCGAGGGCACCAACGACATGCGCCGCGGCTCGATGGCCGACGCGCTCAGGGCCGCCCGCGCCGAGATCGTCACCTGGTCGGCCAAGGACGCCGGCATCGAGGACATCCTGAAGTGCGGCCTGCGCGGCTCGCCGACGGTGGTCAAGCGCGTCTTCGCGCCCTCGCCCCGCGCCGAGAAGGCCAAGCAGATCGAACTGCAGCCGGCGGCGATCGACACCGCCGACGCGCTCATCGCCGAGGTCTTCGGCCGCCTGCCGGCGCTCGAGACCGAACTCGTCGAACTCCACGAGACGCTCTGAGAAGGGGGAGGGGACCCATGTCGAACGCACCTGCCGCACCCGCTCCCGCCGCCGGCGGCCGCGCCGGAATGAAGAAGGAGCTCTCCGAGCACTTCAAGGCCTACAAGGGCGTCTGGGTGTTCATCGAGGTCGAGCGCGGGGTGGTCCATCCCGTGTCGTACGAGTTGCTCGGCGAGGGGCGCAAGCTCGCCGATCAGCTCGGCGTCGAACTCGCCGGCGCCATCCTCGGCCCGAAGGGTGAGGCGACCGACCACGCCATCGCCGAGACCTTCGCCTACGGGGCGGACCTCGTCTATCTGATGGAAGATCCGCTGCTCGCCGACTATCGCAACGAGCCCTTCTCCAAGGGGCTCACGGATCTCGTGAACACCTACAAGCCGGAGATCCTGCTGCTCGGCGCGACGACGCTCGGCCGCGATCTCGCGGGATCGGTGGCGACGACGCTGCTCACCGGTCTCACCGCCGACTGCACCGAACTGGCGGTGGACGCCGACAAGTCGCTCGCCGCGACCCGGCCGACCTTCGGCGGCTCGCTCTTGTGCACCATCTACACCCTGAACTTCCGCCCGCAGATGGCGACGGTGCGGCCGCGCGTCATGTCGATGCCGAAGCGGCAGGAGAAGCCGATCGGTCGCGTCGTCACCCATCCGCTGAACATGGCGGAGGACGACATCGTCACCAAGATCCTGGAGTTCGTCGCCGACCGCCAGACCGGCAAGGTGAACCTCGCCTACGCCGACATCGTCGTCGCCGGCGGCCTGGGTCTCGGCGCGGTCGAGAACATGCAACTGGTCAAGAACCTCGCCAAGGCGCTCGGGGCCGAATACGGCTGTTCGCGGCCGATCGTCCAAAAGGGTTGGATGCCGGCCGAGCGCCAGATCGGCCAGACCGGCAAGACCATCCGGCCGAAGCTCTACATCGCCGCCGGCATCTCCGGTGCGATCCAGCACCGGGTGGGCGTCGAGGGTGCCGACCTGATCGTCGCCGTCAACACCGACAAGAACGCGCCGATCTTCGACTTCGCCCATGTCGGCGTCGTCACCGACGCGATCCGCTTCCTGCCCGCCCTCACCGAGGCCTTCACCCGCCGCCTCTCCCCCCACAACCGCGACCGGCTCGCCGGCTGACGCGCTCAAACGAGGAGATCGACCATGATCGACGAGAGGTTCGACGCCATCGTGATCGGTGCGGGCATGGCCGGCAACGCCGCCGCCTACACCATGGCTTCGCGCGGCCTGAAGGTGCTGCAACTCGAGCGCGGCGAATATCCGGGATCGAAGAACGTGCAGGGGGCGATCATGTACGCCTCGATGCTCGAGAAGATCATCCCGGACTTCCGCGAGGACGCGCCGCTCGAGCGGCATCTGGTCGAGCAGCGGTTCTGGGTGATGGACGACAAGTCCCACACCGGCATGCACTACCGCTCGGACGAGTTCAACGAGGACAAGCCGAACCGCTACACCATCGTGCGGGCGCAGTTCGACAAGTGGTTCTCGCGCAAGTGCCGAGAGGTCGGGGTGACCCTGCTCACCGAGACGACCGTCACCGGACTGATCCAGAACGACCAGGGCAAGGTGCTCGGCGTCAAGACCGACCGCAAGGGCGGGACGGTGATGGCCGACGTCGTGGTGCTGGCGGAGGGCGTCAACGGCCTGCTCGGACCGCGGTCGGGCCTGCGCCAGTCGCCCAAGCCGGAATCGGTGGCGTTGGCGGTCAAGGAGATGCATTTCCTCCCGGCCGAGACCATCGAGAGCCGCTTCAACATCAAGGGCGACGAGGGCGTCGTCATCGAGATGGTCGGCACCTTCTCGAAGGGCATGACCGGTCTCGGCTTCGTCTACACCAACCGGGAGAGCATCTCTGTCGGTCTCGGCTGTCTGGTTTCCGACTTCGCGGAGACCAGGGAGAGCCCCTACGCGATGCTCGAGGCCTTCAAGAGCCATCCGTCGATCGCGCCGCTGATCGCCGGGTCGGAGTGTAAGGAATACGCCGCCCACCTGATCCCGGAGGGCGGCTACAAGGAGATCCCGCAGCTCTACGGCGACGGTTGGGTGGTGGTGGGCGACGCCGCCCACTTCAACAACGCCATCCACCGCGAGGGTTCCAATCTGGCGATGACCTCCGGGCGCCTCGCCGGCGAGGCGATCCACCGCATCAAGGCGGCCCGCGATCCGATGACCAAGGAGAACCTGAAGCTCTACAAACAGCTCCTGGACGACTCCTTCCTCATGAAGGATCTCAAGAAATACAAGGACATGCCGGCCTTGTTTCATACCAACTCGAAGAACTTCTTCATGGCCTATCCGCAGCTGATCAGTCAGGCGGCGCGGGACTATCTCAAGGTCGACGGCACGCCGAAGATCGAGATGGAGAAGAAGACGATCCGCAACTTCATCAAGACGCGGTCGCTGTTCGGCATCGCCTCGGATGCGGTCAAGCTGGCGATGGCTTGGCGTTGATCGCCGCGTCTGCCGGCCGGTCCGCCGGTCGGCACGAAACTCGCATTGCTCTCGCCGACTGGTGCGTCCGGTCGCAAAGCCGACATTCTCCTCGGCGGCTCGGGATCTCCCGGTCGGCCGAACCAGTCATCGGAGGACGGAACCATGACGGTCGCCACTGAAGTTCGCGTCGAGGACAAGCTCTTCCAGAACCGCTATCTGGTCGACGCCGGCAAGCCGCACATCAAGGTGCGCCCCCACGAGAAGCCGAGCGCCACGTTGTTGGCGTTGACCACGGTCTGCCCGGCCCGCTGCTACGAGCAGAACGAGAAGGGCCAAGTCGAGATCACGCCCGACGGCTGCATGGAATGCGGCACCTGCCGGGTGCTGTGCGAGGCCTCGGGTGAGATCGAGTGGGAGTATCCGCGCGGCGGCTACGGCGTGCTCTACAAGTTCGGCTGAGGTCCGACGGAGCGCTCCGGGGTGGCGGCTGGCCGCCGTCAGACCGGGGCGATGACGTGGAAGAACGTCCCCGACACCGATCCGCGCCGGCTGCCGGTCGGCGCGGGTGTCGAACCGTAGGCGTCGGAGGCGAGCGCGAAGGGCGCGTCACCGCCGTCGTCGATCACCGTCGCGTAGTGGAACTCGTGACCGGCGAGGCGGGTGCCGGCGGCTCCGAGCGGGCCGTCGACCAGCGTCTCGACGGCGCGGTAGCCGAGGTGCATCCGACGCTTCGCGAAGGACGTGGCGACACCGAGCAGGCCGGCCATCTCGTGGACCGTGCCTTCGGCGTCGGTCAACGTCCGCCCCAACACCATGTAGCCGCCGCATTCGCCGTGGACCGGCTTCGTCGCGGCGAAGGCGCGCAGCCCGCCGAGGAAGGTCGCCGCCGCCGCCAGCCGGCCGGCGTGGAGCTCGGGATAACCGCCCGGCAGCCAACAGGCGTCGCAGCTCGGATCCGGCGCCTCGTCGGCGAGCGGCGAGAAGAAGGCGATCTCGGCGCCGGCGTCACGCCAGCCGAGCACCAGATGCGGATAGAGGAAGCCGAAGGCGGCGTCGCGCGCCACGGCGATCCGGTTCCCCGGCGGCGGCAGGGGGCGTGCCCCGGCGTCGGCTCCGGGGGTGAGCGGCCCGGCGGCGGCGACCAGCCGATCGAGATCGACGTGAGCGGCGACGAGATCGGCCATGCGATCGATCAGCGCGTCGAGACCGGCGGTCTCCTCGGCCTGGACGAGGCCGAGATGGCGCTCCGGCACGGAGATGTCGGGGGTGCGCGGGATGGCGCCGAAGACCTCGACGCCGATCGCCCGGATGGCGTCGGAGACGAGGCGAGTGTGTCGCTCCGAACCGACGCGGTTGAGGATCACCCCGGCGAGCCGCAGCTCGGGCGCATAGGCTCTCACCCCGGCGACGATCGCCGCCGCCGACTGCGACTGTCCCGAGACGTCGTGGACCAGCACCACCGGCAGACCCAGGGCAGCCGCCACGTCGGCGCTGGCGCCGCTGCGGCCCGGTGCGGCGGGCACGCCGTCGAAGAGCCCCATCAGCCCCTCGGCGACGAGCAGATCGGCGCCGGCCGAGGTCTCCAGCGCCAGACGGGCGAGGAGGGCGGGCGGCATCGCCCAGGCGTCGAGATTGAGGCTCGGCCGGCCGGTCGCGGCGGCGTGGAAGGCGGGGTCGATGTAGTCTGGGCCGCACTTAGCTCCAGCGACCGACATCCCACGCCGCGCCAGCGCCCGCATCAGCCCGAGGGTGAGCGTGGTCTTGCCGCTCGACGAGCGCATCGCCGCGACGAGGAGACCACGAGGGGAGAGCCGGGGGGCGGGCGTCGTCATACGGTGGCGTCGGGATAGCCGAGGGCGGCGCGCACCGGTACGATCGAGCCGATGACGGTGATCGCCGGCGCCTCGATGCCCGCCTTCTCGACGTCGGCGACGGCCGTGGCGAGGGTCGAGACCAGCACCCGCTGCTCCGGCGTCGTCGCCTTGTTGACGAAGGCGACCGGGGTCGAGGGCTCCATGCCGGCGCGGATCAGTTCGGCCGAGATGGCGGCGAGGTTGTTCATCGCCATGTAGAGGACGAGCGGCACGCCGGTCTTGGCGAAGGCGGCCCAGTCGATCGCCTCCGGCCCCTGCATGGCGTAGTGGCCGGTCATCAGGATGATCGCCTGATTGGTGTCGCGGGTGGTCGCCGGGATGCCGGCGGCGGCGAGGCCGCCGAGGCCCGAGGTGATGCCGGGGACGACGTGGAAGGGAATGTCGGCGGCATGCAGGGCGAGGGCCTCCTCGCCGCCGCGACCGAAGACGAAGGGATCGCCGCCCTTCAGCCGCAGGACGCGCTTGCCCTGACGGGCGAGCTCGATCAGCCGCTCGATGATGTCGCGCTGCTTGGCGGAGGGCTTGCCGCCGCGCTTGCCCGCGTATTCGAGTTCGGCACCGGCGCGCACCAGTTTCAGGATGTCGGGCGAGACGAGGGCGTCGTAGACCAGCACGTCGGCGGTGCCGAGCGCATGGATGGCGCGGGCGGTGAGCAGGCCGGGATCGCCGGGACCGGCTCCGACCAGCCAGACCGAGCCGGGCTCGAAGGTCGGCATGTGGCCGGTGAGCGGTCCGAGATCGATCATGGGTCGTTCCTCCGTTGACGTCCTTTGCCGTTCAGATACCAACTCGCACGATGAATGACGACCTCTCCTTGATCAAAGATTCGAAGGATTCTGGTCTGCGCCGCGGCTGGACCACCGGGGCCTGCGCCACGGCGGCGGCGAAGGCCGCCTTTTCGGCGCTTCTCGGCCGGGGCTTTCCCGATCCGGTGACGATTCGTCTTCCCGGTGGGGAAACCCCGGCCTTCGCCCTGGCGACGACCGAGATCGGCGCCGATTTCGCCCGCGCCGGGGTGGTCAAGGATGCCGGCGACGATCCGGACGTCACCCATGGGGCACTGATCGTCGCCACGCTCCGCCGCGCCGCGCCGGGTGCCGGCATCGTCTTCCGCGCCGGAGAGGGGGTCGGCACCGTCACCCGCCCCGGCCTGCCTCTCGCCGTCGGCGAACCGGCGATCAATCCGGTGCCGCGCCGGATGATCACCGAGGCGATCGGGGAGGTGGCGGACGCCGCCGGGGTCGTCGCGGACGTCGAGGTGGAGATCTCGATCCCCAACGGCGAGACGATCGCCCGGAAGACGCTGAACCCGCGTCTCGGCATTCTCGGCGGTCTGTCGGTCCTGGGGACGACCGGCATCGTCGTGCCGTTCTCCTGCGCCGCCTGGATCCACTCGATCCACCGCGGCATCGACGTCGCCCGCGCCATGGGCTTCGATCACGTCGCCGGTTCGACCGGCAACACCACCGAGGTCGCCGTCGCGAAGCTCCATGGTCTCGACGAGGTGCAATTGATCGACATGGGCGACTTCGTCGGCGGCATGTTGAAGTACCTGAAGACCCATCCGGTGGCGAAGGTCACGGTGGCCGGCGGCATCGGCAAGATGGTCAAGCTGGCGCAGGGCCTCGCCGATCTCCACTCCAAGCGCGGCGCCGTCGATCACGACTTCCTGGCGGGCGTCGCCGAGACCGCCGGAGCCCCCGCCGCCGTGGCGGAGCGGGTGAGGCACGCGAACACGGCTCTGGAAGTCCTGGAAATCGCGAGGGAAACCGGGTTCGATCTGGGGCGGCCGATAGCCGAGGCCGGGTGGACGACCGCGGCGCGGCTGCTCGCCGGAGCGCCGATCGCGCTCGAGGTCGCCGTCTTCGACCGACAGGGTGGTCTGGTGGCCTCGACCGGGTTCCGGGCGGTCGCGGAGTGAACGGACGGGCGTGCGCGGAGGGGACATCCGAGCGTTGCGCGGCGGCGGAGGCCGATACGCAGCTTTCCTCTTGGAACGCCGTTCCGGCGGGGCCACATTGGGGAGCGAGCGCCGGTCGCGACGGCGAGGGGAAGCGAGAGGGGGCCCGTGAGTTCCACGATCACCGTTCCGAACCTGATCTCGATCTTCCGTCTGGTGCTGGTGCCGGTCGCCATCGACGCGATTCTGACCGGGCGGTTCGACGTCGCCTTCTGGGTGTTCCTGATCGCCGGTGTCTCCGACGGCATCGACGGGTTCATCGCCCGACATTTCGACCAACGTTCGGAACTGGGGGCCTATCTCGATCCGCTCGCCGACAAGTTGCTGCTGGTGTCGATCTTCGTCACCCTGGCGGTGATCGCCATCATCCCGGTGTGGCTGGCGATCCTGGTCCTGTCGCGCGACGTGCTGATCATCGGGGCGATCGTGCTGTCGTGGGGGCTGGGGCGGCGGCTGCCGATCCAGCCGATCATGGTGTCGAAGGCCAACACCACGGCGCAGATCGCCTTCGCCGCCATGGTGATGTTTTCGCGGGCATTTCAGTGGGACGTCGGCGGGCTGTGGACGCTGGGAATGGTGCTGGTCGCCGGATTGACCATCGTCTCCGGCATTGCCTATGTCGTCGACTGGCTCCGCATCATGTCGTCGGAGCCGGGGGATCCCGGCCGGCCGGAATGAAGCGGCCGATGCGGCCGACGATTGCGAAGGAGAGACCGAGGTGACGCTCGAGCGGCAATTGCGATTCTGGCTCGGCGCGCTCGCCGGCTTCGTGCTGTTCCTGTGGCTGTTCAAGGGCGTGCTGCTGCCCTTCGTCGCCGGCATCGCGCTCGCCTATCTGCTCGATCCGCTCGCCGACCGGCTGGAGCGGCTCGGTCTGCCGCGCGGGATCGCGGCGCTGACCATCGTCCTCGGCATCTTCCTCGCCCTGGTCTTCGGGATGATCCTGGTGATGCCGCTCCTCGGACAGCAGCTCTCCGGTCTGATCGAACGCCTGCCGAGCCTGGTGGCGCGGCTGCAACAGCTGGCCACACCCTATTTCGACGGCGAGTTGCGCAAGCTCCTCGGTGGCGACGCCAAGGCGCTCGAAGGCGGCATCCAGACGGCGCTCAGCCAGGGCGCCGGCTGGATCACCCGGTTGCTGCAGTCGCTGTGGAACGGCGGACAGGTGGTCGTCTCGGTGCTGTCGATCCTGGTGATCTCGCCGGTGGTCGCCGCCTACATGCTGGTCGATTGGGACCGGATGATCGCCCGCATCGACGAATGGGTGCCGCCGCGCCATCGCGACACGGTGCGGCTGCTCGCCGGTCGGATGAACGACGCGGTCTCCGGGTTCGTGCGCGGGCAGGTGTCGGTCTGCCTCGCCATGGGCGCCTACTACGGTCTCGGGCTGGCGCTGGTCGGGCTGGAGTTCGGTCTGCTCATCGGTCTGATGGCGGGGCTGCTCGGCATCATCCCCTATGTCGGCTTCGGCTCGGGGCTGGTCGTCGGTCTGATCGTCGCGCTGGTGCAGTATTGGCCGGACTGGCACGGGCTGGTGCTGGTGGCGGCGATCTTCGCCGGCGGGCAGGCGCTGGAGGGTTGGGTGTTGACGCCGAATTGGGTCGGCCGTTCGGTCGGGCTCCATCCGGTGTGGCTGTTGTTCTCGCTCTTCGCCTTCGGCTCGCTCTTCGGCTTCGTCGGCATGCTGGTGGCGGTGCCGGCCTCCGCCGCGATCGGCGTGCTCGCCCGCTTCGCCATCGACCAGTATCTGACGAGTTCCTACTATCTCCAGGCCACCGAGCCCGGGGAGGACGAGGCCGGCGAATGAGCGAACCGCCGCGCCAGTTGCCCCTCGCGCTGCCGGTCGAGGCGGCCTGCGGTCGCGACGATTACGTCGTCGGCGTCGCCAACCGGGCCGCCTTCGATCTCGTCACCGCGGTGCGATGGCCCTCCGACGTCCTGCTCCTGATCGGTCCGGAAGGGGCTGGCAAGTCGCACCTCGCCGCCGTCTTCGCCGCCGAACACGGGGCGCCGACCGTCGCCGCCGCCGAACTTCCCGGCCACGACCCGCTGGCACTGGTCGCCGCGGGCGCCGTCGTGGTCGAGGACGCAGGCGAGGACGGGACGGGCGGGGAGGGGGAGCGGGCGCTCTTCCACCTGCTCAACGCGGCGCGGCAGGCCGGGGCTCGGCTGCTGATCACGGCGCGACGGCCGCTCGCCGGCTGGGGGCTCGCCTTGCCCGACCTCGCCTCGCGGCTGCGCGCGGCGACGCCGGTGGAACTCGGCCTACCCGACGACGGTCTCCTGGACGCGTTGCTCGCCAAGCTCTTCGCCGACCGACAGACCACCGTCGATCCCGCGGTGGTCGCCTATCTCGCCCGCCGGATGGAGCGCAGCTTCGCCGCGGCGGGGCGGCTCGTCGAAGCCCTCGACCGGGAAGCGCTCGCCGCCAAGGGGCCGATCACCCGCGCGCTCGCCGCCCGCGTCCTGGTGCGCGGCTTCTAGGCGGAGCCGCAACTCCCCGGACTGGACGAAGACGATACGACGGAGAAGAATTCGTCATGATCCGACGATAGAAACGGCGGGCGGACGCGAGTCGTCCACCGATGGGAGGGAGTTCGGCCCAGTGAATTCCAGGACAGAGAAGAAGACCGCCGCCGTCGCCACCTTCGCCGAAGGGCCGCGTCGTTTCGTCAATCGCGAGCTGTCGTGGCTCGGCTTCAATCGGCGCGTCCTCGAGGAGAGCGCCAATGCCGACCATCCGCTGCTCGAGCGGCTTCGCTTCCTGTCGATCTCGGCGAACAACCTCGACGAGTTCTTCATGGTCCGCGTCTCGGGCCTGGTCGAGCAACAACGGGCCGGCCTCCTCACCTGCTCCGACGACGGATTGACGCCGGCCGAGCAACTCGGGGTGATCGGCGAGGCGGTGGCGGCACTCACCGCCGAGCAGCAGCGGTTGTGGCGCGAGCTGCACGTCGAACTGCAGAACGCCGGCATCGTGCTCGTCGAAAGCGAAGGACTGACCCCCGCCGAGCGCAAGTGGCTGGAAAACCACTTCCTCACCCACATCTTCCCGGTCTTGACGCCGCTCGCCTGCGATCCGGCCCATCCTTTCCCGTTCATTCCCAACCTCGGCTTCTCGCTGGTGCTCGATCTCGCCCGCGTCGGCGGCGGCGAGGGGATGACGGCGCTGATCCGCATGCCCTCGACGCTGACGCGCTTCCTCGAGCTGCCGGCCGCCGAGGGACGCAGCGGGGTGAGGCGGTTCGTCTCGCTGGAGACGGTGATCTGCCTCCACATCGAGGGGCTGTTCCCCGGCTACAAGGTGAAGTCGAAGGGCGTCTTCCGGGTCATCCGCGACTCCGACATCGAGATCGAGGAGGAGGCGGAAGACCTCGTCCGCGTCTTCGAATCGATGCTCAAGCGGCGCCGGCGCGGTTCGGTCATCCGGCTCGAGATCGAGAACTCGACGCCGGCCAAACTGCGCGACTTCGTCGCCGAGTCGCTGTCCTGCGACGCCGACGGGGTGTTTCTGGTCGACGGGCTGCTCGCCCTCAACGAGCTGTCGCAGCTCGTCTCGATCGACCGGCCGGAACTGAAGTTCAAGCCCTATGCGCCGCGCTTCCCCGAACGCATCCGCGAGTTCGGCGGCGACTGTTTCGCCGCGATCAAGGCCAAGGACTTCGTCGTCCATCATCCCTACGAGAGTTTCGACGTCGTCGTGCAGTATCTGACGCAGGCGGCGCGCGATCCGGACGTGGTGGCGATCAAGCAGACGCTCTACCGCACCTCCAACGACAGTCCGATCGTCAAGGCGCTGTCGGAAGCCGCGGAGGCGGGCAAGTCGGTGACGGCGGTCGTCGAACTCAAGGCACGCTTCGACGAGGAGGCCAACATCCGGTGGGCCCGCGACCTCGAACGGGCCGGCGTCCAGGTGGTGTTCGGCTTCATGGAGCTGAAGACCCACGGCAAGCTGTCGATGGTGGTGCGCCGCGACCAGGGGACCCTCGCGACCTATTGCCACATCGGCACCGGCAACTATCACCCGATCACCGCCCGCATCTACACCGACCTCAGCTATTTCACCGCCGACCCGGCGATCGGCCGCGACGTGGCGAGGATCTTCAACTTCATCACCGGCTATGCGCAGCCGGAGGAGTTGGAACGGATGGCGGTGAGCCCGTTGTCGGTGAGGTCTCGCATCGTCGGGCACATCGACGCCGAGATCGAACACGCCAAGGCCGGGCGTCCGGCGCAGATCTGGCTGAAGATCAACAGCCTCGTCGACCCGCAGATCATCGACAAACTCTACGAGGCGAGCCGGGCGGGCGTGAAGATCGACATCGTGGCGCGCGGCATCTGCTGCCTGCGCCCCGGCGTGCCGGGCCTGTCGGAGAACATCCGGGCGAAGTCGATCGTCGGCCGCTTCCTCGAGCACAGCCGCATCTTCTGTTTCGGCAACGGCCACGGCCTTCCCTCGGCGCAGGCGATCGTCTACATCGGGTCCGCCGACATGATGCCGAGAAATCTGGACCGGCGCGTCGAGGTGCTCGCTCCGATCACCAATCCGACGGTGCACGAACAGATCCTCGATCAGATCATGATCGCCAACATGAAGGACAACCAGCAGAGCTGGCGCCTCCTTCCCGACGGCGGTCACGAACGCATCCGACCGGCGGAGGGCGAGGAGCCCTTCAACCTGCACAAATTCTTCATGACGAACCCATCGTTGTCGGGCCGTGGCAAATCCTCGAAGACCGAACAGCCGCGCAACATCGTCCGTGCGCCCCGCAACTGAGCGGGGTTGGCAGGGGCTCGTCTGCAATCCCGAGGCGCCCGGCCGCGTCGGCGGCGCGGATCCCATCGCCGTCATCGACATCGGCTCCAACTCGGTGCGTCTGGTCGTCTACGAGCGGCTGACGCGCTCGCCGACGGTGATCTTCAACGAGAAGGTGCTGGCAGGGCTCGGCAAGGGCCTGTCCAAGACCAACGCCCTCGGCGAGGCGCCACTGCGCAGCGCGCTCGCCGCCGTCCGGCGTTTCAAACACATCGCCGACCAGTGCGGGGCCGGAACGTTGCACGTGCTCGCCACCGCCGCGGCGCGCGAGGCGAAGAACGGCCCGGCCTTCGTCGCCGAACTCGAACGGATCTGCGGCGTTCCGATCTCGGTATTGACCGGTGCCGACGAGGCTCGTCTGGCAGCGCTCGGCATCGTCGCCGGCGTCCACGACGCCGACGGCGTGGCGGGTGACCTCGGCGGCGGTTCGCTCGAGCTGGTCGACATCAAGGGCGAGACCTTCGGCGAGGGCCTGACCTACCCGCTCGGCGGCATCCGCCTGTCGGAGACGGCGGAAGGGTCGATCCGCAAGGCCGAGCGGATCGCCCAGCAGGTGCTGGAGACTTCGCCGATTCTTTCGGGCCTCGCCGGGCGGACCTTCTACGCCGTCGGCGGCACTTGGCGCTCGCTCGCCAAGCTGCACATGCATCAGGCCGATTATCCGCTCCACGTCATGCACAACTACGCCCTGACGGCCGACGAGGCGCTGGAATTGTGCCGGCTGGTTGGACGCGGGGCGGTCGACCAACTGCCGAAGATCGAGACCATCTCCAAGCAGCGCCGCGAACTGCTGCCCTTCGGCGCCGTGGTGCTCGCCCAGGTGATCAAGGCCGGCAAGCCGAAGGACGTGGTGCTCTCGGCGCTCGGCCTGCGCGAGGGGCATCTCTACGACCTGTTGCCCGCGGAAGAGCGGCGCCGCGATCCGCTGATCGCCGCCGCCGACGAACTCGCCTTTCTGCGCTCGCGCTCGCCGCGCCACGCCGAGGAGATGGCCGGCTGGACCGACGGGGTCTTCGAAGCGATGGGTCTCGACGAGAACCGCGAGGAGCGGCGGCTGCGCCACGCCGCCTGCCGGCTCGCCGACATCGGCTGGCGGGCGCATCCCGACTATCGCGGCGAGCAGAGCCTCAACATCATCTCCAACGCCGCCTTCATCGGCGTCGACCATCCCGGGCGCGCCTTCCTGGCGCTCGCCAGCTACTATCGCCACATGGGCCTCGTCGACGACGCGCTGAGCCCGCGGCTGGCCAAATTGGCGACGCCACGCCTGATCGAGCGGGCCAAGGCCCTCGGCGCCGCCTTCCGCGTCGCCTTCATCCTCTCCGCCGCCATGCCGGGCATCGTGCCCGACACCCGCGTGGTGCGCGAAGGCGTGCGCCTGATGCTCGAGCTGCCGCCTCGGCTCGCCGACCTCGACGGCGAAGTGCTGCTGCGCCGCTTCCGCCAACTGGCCAAGCTGGTGTTCCTCGACGGCGGGATCCGCACCACATGAGCCGCGACGGCGAGATCCGTCGGGTCGCGGATCTGGTCGCGCGCGGTCTCCTCGCCGAGGACCGCGCCGCGGCGATCGATCGCGTCGTCGATCGCTTCGCGCTGACGCTGACCGCCGAGATGGCGGCGCTGATCGATCCGAGTGATCCGGCCGATCCGATCGCCCGCCAGTTCGTCCCCGACGAGAGCGAGCTCGACGTCGCGGCGGACGAGGTCGACGACCCGATCGGCGACGAGGTCCATGCCGCCGCGCCGGGGATCACCCATCGCTACCCCGACCGGGTGTTGCTCAAGCCGACGCATCTGTGTCGGGTCTATTGCCGCTTCTGCTTCCGCCGCGACAAGGTCGGGCAGGGCGAGGACACCCTCTCGGAGACCGATCTCGACGCGGCGGTCGCCTGGGTCGCGGCGCGGCCGGAGATCTTCGAGGTGATCCTCACCGGCGGCGACCCGTTGGTGCTCTCCGACCGGCGGATCGGGGCGATCCTCGATCGGCTGGAGGCGGTGCCCCACGTCGAGGTGGTGCGGATCCATTCGCGGGTGCCGGTGGTCGATCCGGGCCGCGTCACCGTCGAAACGGCGCGGCGGCTGCGCCGTCGCTTCGCCACCTGGATGGTGATCCACGTCGATCATCCGCGCGAACTGACCGCCGCCGCGGCCGAGGCGATCGGCCGTCTGGTCGACGCCGGCGTGCCGGTGTTGTCGCAGACCACGCTGCTCGCCGGGGTCAACGACGACGCGGCGGTGCTCGAGGCTCTGTTCCGCCGACTGGTGGCGCTGCGGGTGAAGCCCTACTACCTCCACCACCTCGACCGGGCCGAGGGGACGGCGCGGTTCCGCACCTCGGTCGAGGCGGGGAGGGGGCTGATGCGGACTCTGCGCGGCCGCCTCACCGGCATCGCCCAGCCGACCTACGTCCTCGACATTCCCGGCGGTCACGGCAAGGTGCCGATCGGCCCGGATCCGCTGACGCCGCTCGCCGAGGGCCGTGAAGCGGGCACCACGCGGTGGCGGATCGAGGATCCGAACGGCGGCGGCCACGACTGGGAGGGCTGAGGGCCCGTCTCGAAAGCGCCGGCGGGTCCGATCGGAGGAGGCTCTCCCCCGACCGATGCCGCCCGAGACATCGCCGACATCCGAACCTGCGACGACCGCCCCGCGCGGCGGGGATGGTCGGGAGGGCGCGCACCGGTCGCAGGCAGGGGAATCGCATTTGGAGGTCGCTGAGCAAAACGGCCCCCGGCAAGACTCCGAAGCGGGATCGGAATTTCGCTTTCGATTCCGGTTCGTCTGCTTGGTGAGCACATCGTGCCCGTCATGTTGTTCATATGCGATAGCCCTGCGGTCGCAGGCCCCCTCTCTTCTCACCGACCCGCGAATGGGTTATGCAGTTTAATCAGGGAGTAACCGGCCCGTGTGAATCATCGGGAGATCGAGGTCCGCGAGACCTCGCACCGGTGGACTCGTGGCGAGCCGCAGTGGTGTCGAGTCTCGTGGACGGCCGACGGGGAAGCCCGGCGTTCGTCGCCATCGACCGCACTGCGGACGTCGTCCGACGCGGTCAGCCGGCCAGAGGGAGAAGCGCGCATGACGAAATCGATGGCCGTGAATGCGTCCCGCCTCAGGGTCGCCGTCGCCGGATCCGTCGTCGTCGCGAGCGCTCTGCTCCTCGCCGGTTGCAACACCACCAGGACCGCGGGCGTCGAGCCCATCGAACGGGTCGTCGGCCCGCGCGACAAAGTCACCCCGGGCGGCGGCCGCTATCAGGTCGGCAAGCCCTACAGCATCGGCGGCAAGACCTACGTGCCGCGCGAAGATCCGACCCTGGATCAGACCGGCGTCGCCTCCTGGTACGGCGGCGACTATCATCACGGCACCCGCACCGCCAACGGCGAGGTCTACGATCGCAGCGCCATCACCGCCGCGCATCGCACCATGCCACTGCCGTCCTATGCCCGTGTCACCAACGTCAAGAACGGCCGCTCGATCGTCGTCCGCGTCAACGATCGCGGTCCCTATGTCGGCAATCGGCTCATCGACATTTCGGAGAAGACGGCCGAACTGCTCGACATGAAGCGCTTCGGTCTCGGACAGGTGCGGTTCCAGTACATCGGGCGCGCCGGTCTCGCCGGTTCCGACGCCCGTGTGCTCGCCGCGACACTCCAGGGACCGGGCATCCACTCCGGCCACGACGAACGCGTGCTGCTCGCCCAGGCCGACCTGAAGTCCGGTCCGCGCCAGAACGTTCCGGTGAACCCGCCGATCCTGGTCGCCTCCGCCCAGCCGACGCCGGCGCCGACCGGGGCCGCTCAGGCGAGCCTCTACGGTCAGGCGCGCGCCGCTCAACCGGCGCCCGCGCGGACGGTCGGCTTCGCGCCGATCACCGACGCCTCGTCCTTCGAACTCGCAGGGGTCGATCCGCGCACCATGCGCGCCGCACTCCTCGCCGCCAAGCCGGTGGCGGCTCCTGCCCCGACGGTCGCCGGCCTCGACGTGCCGCGGGCCAGCGGCGCGCCGATGTCGATCCTGCCGGTCGTCGCCAATGCCGCGGCGGTCGCGACCGCCGACGACGACACGCTGCCGGGCCTGACCGCCAACGGGTCGTCCTACGCCCCGGCCCGGATCTCCGCCGCGCACGCGGTCTTCGCGCCGATGGGCGCGGGCGAGCGTCTGTCGTCGCTGGTCGACTGATCCCACGTCTGATTTTCGCCCCACTCGCCGGGTCTGAAGACGACGGCGGGTGTGGGGCCGTGGTTCGTCGGCGCCGTTCCTCCTATAGTCTCGGAAACGCGAGACTCGCGGCGCGATTCCACGTCGCGACCGGCGGTCGCGATGGGTGGGCGTGCCCGGAAAGGCGGCGATCATGGCGGGTGAGGCCGAGAAGTCCCGAGGCGGTGCGACGCGACTGCTGCGCCTGATGGCGGCGATGGTCTGCCTCGGACTGGTGGCGGCGGGCAAACCGGCGCCGGCGCCGAAAGCGGGCGCGGCGACGCAGGCCCAGACCATGGAGCCGAAGGCCGACGTCGCGCTGCTCGTCGACACTTCGACCGGGTCGGTGCTCTACGAAAAGAACCCCGACAAGCCCTTCCCGCCGGCGAGCCTGACCAAGATGATGACGGTCGCCGTCGCCTTCCGCGAGGTGAAGGAAGGCCGGCTGCGGCTCGAGGACGAGTTCACGGTCTCGGAACACGCCTGGCGCACCGGCGGCGCGCCGTCCCGAACCTCGGCGATGTTCGCGCCGATCCATTCGCGCGTCACCGTCGACGACCTCTTCCACGGCATCATGATCCAGTCGGCCAACGACGGCGCGATCACGCTGGCCGAGGGGCTCGGCGGCAGCGAAGCCGGCTTCGTCGAGAAGATGAACGCCCGGGCGAAGGAGCTGGGCATGGACCAGACGACCTTCGCCAATCCGTCGGGCCTGCCGGATCCCGGCAACCGCACCACGGCGCGCGATCTGGTCAAGCTCGGCACCCACTTGGTGCGCGATCATCCCGACCTCTACAAGATCTACGCCCAGCCGGAATTCACCTACAACAAGATCCGCCAGTTCAACCGCAATCCGCTGTTGCGCGACTTCAACGGCGCCGACGGGATGAAGACCGGCTACATCAAGGAATCCGGCTACAACCTCGTCGGATCGGCGGTGCAGAACGGTCAACGGCTGATCGTGGTGATCGGTGGGGCGGCAAACGAGAAGGAGCGCGGCGAGGACGCGCGCAAGCTGCTCGACTGGGGCTTCCGCACCTTCGAAACGGTGCATCTCTACGGCGCCGACGAGGCGATCGGCGAGGCGGCGGTGTTCGGTGGGGCGACGACGGGCGTCAAGGTCGCTTCGCCCAAGCCGATCGACATCCTCATCCAGCGCGGCAGTCGCGACAAGCTCAAGGCGCGCGTCGTCTACACCGGCCCGATCAAGGCGCCGATCGTCAAGGGCCAGCCGGTCGGCAAGCTGATCGTCACCCGCAACGACACGGTGGTGCAGGAGATCCCGGTGGAGGCGGCGGAAGCGGTCGCCACCGGATCGTTCCCGCGCCGGGCCGTCGACGGCACCCGCGAGGTGTTGATGGGCATCTTCCGCCGATGAGCGAGACCGGACCAGCCGAGCCGACCTCCGCCGGTGTGATCGCTCGCACCGGGACGCGGGGCCGGTTCCTCACCTTCGAAGGCGGCGAAGGGGCGGGCAAGTCGAGCCGTGTCGCCGAGCTCGCAGAACGGTTGCGTCGGCGCGGCTTCGAGGTGGTGGTGACGCGCGAGCCGGGGGGATCGACCGGCGCGGAGGCGGTGCGCCACGCCTTGCTCTCGGGGGCAGCCGAAGCCTTCGGGCCGCTCGCCGAGGCGTTGCTCTTCGCCGCCGCCCGCGCCGATCACGTCGACCAGACCATCCGCCCGGCGCTGGAGCGCGGCGCCTGGGTGATTTCGGACCGCTTCACCGACTCCACCCGCGTCTACCAGGGCGCCACCGGCGACGTGCCGGCGGAGGATCTCGCGGCGCTCGAGGAGATCGCCGTCGGCGACGTGCGACCCGATCTCACCCTGCTCCTCGACGTGCCCGTCGAGATCGGCTTGGGGCGCGCCACCGCGCGGCGGGGAGCGGAGACCGCCGATCGCTTCGAGAAGGAGGGCGCCGAGGTCCACGAGCGCCGCCGCCGCGCCTTCCTGGCGCTGGCGAGGGCCGAGCCGAAGCGCTTCGTCGTCGTCGATGCGGCACAGGACCCCGCCACGGTCGCCGACGCGGTGTGGTATGGGGTATGTTCCCGCCTCGGGCTTGCCGAGAAGGACTGAAGGCTCACCATGGCCCTGCGCGCTACCGCGGTCGTCGACGCCGCGCCGGAGATCGATTCCCTCGAAGGCCTCGCGCTGCCGCGCCAGCGCGGCGACCTGATCGATCAGGTCGAAGCCGAGCGCGTGCTGCTCGACGCCTATCGCTCGGGGCGCATCCACCATGCCTGGATCCTCGGCGGACCGAAGGGGATCGGCAAAGCGACGCTCGCCTTCCGCTTCGCCCGCTTCGTCCTCGCCCATCCCGATCCGACCTCGGCCGAGGTGCGGGGCGCGCGTGACCTGTCGGTGGATCCGGCTTCGCCGGTCGCCCGGCGCATCGCCGGCGGTTCGCACATGGACCTGTTGCACCTGCGGCGGCCCTGGGACGAGAAGGCCAAGCGCTTCAAGACCGAGCTGCCGGTCGACGAGATCCGCCGCACCGTCGGCTTCTTCGGCTCGACGGCGGGCGAGGGGGGGTGGCGGATCGCCATCGTCGACAGCGCCGACGACCTCAACGCCAACGCCGCCAACGCGCTCCTGAAGATCCTCGAGGAGCCGCCGCCGCGCTCGCTGTTCCTGGTGATCGCCCATTCGCCGGGGCGCCTCCTACCGACCATCCGCTCGCGCTGCCGCCGCCTCGACCTCGATGCGCTCGCTCCGCACCGCATCGCCGAGGCGCTCGGCGATCTCGGCATCGAGGGCGACCCGGCGACCTTCGCGGCGGCCGCCGATCTCGCCGACGGCAGCCTGCGGCGGGCGATCCTGCTCGTCCAGAACGACGGCGTCCGGCTGTGGCGCAGCCTGGAGAAGATCGTCGCCGCGCTGCCCGAGCTCGATGTCCGGGCGGCGCACGCCTTCGCCGATCTGGTGACGGCGCGCGGCGCCGACGACGCCTTCGACATCGCCGTCGACTTCCTGTTCGAACAGGCGGGTCGGCGGGCCCGAGAGGTGTTGGCGAGCCGAGGCAATGCGGCCGCGGCGCGCTTCGCCGAGGCCCACGACGAGATCGGCCGCATCGTCGCCCGCTCCGAAGCGCTCAACCTCGACCGCAAGGCTGCCATTCTGGCTGCCATTCGGACGCTTGCCGAGGCGGCGCGGAATTGAGTATGCCGTGAGACCCCCTCGATCCGCGCGGCATTCGCGCGGGGAGAAAACCGGCGCCGGGGCCGAACCCCGCCCGAGGACCCGAGTATGACCCGCGAAAAGTTCTTCATCACCACGGCGATCGACTATCCGAACGGCCGGCCCCACGTCGGCCATGCCTACGAGAAGCTCGCCACCGACGCGCTCGCCCGCTTCAAGCGGCTCGACGGCTTCGACGTGTTCTTCCTGACGGGCACCGACGAGCACGGCCTCAAGATGCACCAGACCGCGGGTCGCGAGGGGATGACGCCGCGCGAGCTGGTCGACCGCAACTCGGCCGTCTTCCAGGACATGGACGCCCAGCTCGGCGTCTCCTACGACGACTTCATCCGCACGACGGAGGCGCGCCATCGCGAGTCGGTCCAGGAGATCTGGCGGCGCATGGCCAAGGCCGGCGACCTCTACATGGCCAAGTACGGCGGCTGGTACTCGGTGCGCGACGAGGCCTATTACACCGAGGCCGAGACCGAAGTCGGCGAGGACGGCGTCCGCCGCGCCACGCCGACCGGCACGCCGGTGGAATGGACCGAGGAGGAATCCTGGTACTTCCGCCTCTCCGCCTTCCAGGAGCGGCTGCTCGCCCACTATGAGGCCAATCCGGACTTCATCGGCCCGGACGCGCGCAAGAACGAGGTGATCAGCTTCGTCAAGGGCGGGCTTGAGGACCTGTCGGTGTCGCGCACCACCTTCGACTGGGGCGTGCCGGTGCCCGACAGCCCCGGCCACGTCATGTACGTCTGGGTCGACGCGCTCACCAACTACATCACCGGCGCCGGCTTCCCCGATGAATCTTCGGAGAAATACAAGCGCTTCTGGCCGGCGGACGTCCACGTCATCGGCAAGGACATCGTCCGCTTCCATGCGGTCTACTGGCCGGCCTTCCTGATGTCGGCCGGTCTGCCGCTGCCCAAGCGCGTCTTCGCCCACGGCTTCATCTTCAACCGCGGCGAGAAGATGTCGAAGTCGGTGGGCAACGTCGTCGACCCCTTCGACCTGATCAAGGCCTACGGCGCCGACACCGTGCGCTTCTTCTTCCTGCGCGAGGTGCCCTTCGGCCAGGACGGCAACTACAGCCACGAGTCGATCGTCGGCCGCATGAATGCCGATCTCGCCAACGATCTCGGCAATCTCGCCCAGCGCTCGCTGTCGATGATCGCCAAGAACCTCGGCGGCGTGGTGCCGACGCCCGGCGCGCTGGCGCCGGAAGACGAGGCGATGCTCGCCTCCGCCGACGCGCTGCTCGCCACCTCGCGCGCGGCTTATGACCGCCAGGAGATCCACAAGAGCCTCGAGGCGATCTGGGGGGTGGTCGGCGACGCCAACCGCTGGTTCACCGCCGCGGCGCCCTGGGCGCTGAAGAAGACCGATCCGGAGCGCATGGGCACCGTCCTGTGGGTGACGGCCGAGGTGCTGCGCATCGTCGCGCTGCTGGCTCAGCCGGTGATCCCGACGAAGGCGGCGGCGCTGCTCGACGCGCTCGGCCAGACGGCCGAGGATCGCGATTTCGCCGCGGTGGCGAAGCGCATGGCGGCCGGCCTGACGCTGCCGGCTCCGACGCCGATCTTCCCCAAGTGGGTCGAGCCGGTGGAGGAGGGGACCGAGGCAGGGAAGGGGGCGTGATGCTGGTCGACAGCCACTGTCATCTCGACTTCCCCGACTTCGCCGAGGACATGGAGGGCGTGCTCGCCCGCGCCGCGGCGGCCGGGGTGACGAAGATGGTCACCATTTCCACCCGGGTCCGCCGCTTCGACGACATCCGCCGCATCGCCGAGGACCACGCTCCGGTGTGGTGCTCGGTCGGCACCCATTGTCACCATGCGGCGGAGGAGCCGGAGGTGACACGCGACCTGCTGATTCGGCTCGCCGCCCACCCGAAGGTGGTAGCGATCGGCGAGGCGGGCCTCGACTACCACTATGATTTCAGTCCGCCCGAGGTGCAGCTCGCCCAATTCCGCGAGCACATCGCCGCGGCACGCGAGACCGATCTGCCGCTGGTCATCCATTCGCGCGAGGCCGACGACGACATGGCCCGGGTGCTGGAAGACGAGACCGAGGGGGAGGGGGCCTTCCCTCACCTGCTCCACTGTTTCTCCTCCGGCCCGGAGCTGGCGCGGCGCTCGCTGGCGCTCGGCGGCTATGTGTCGTTCTCCGGCATCCTGACCTTCAAGAAGTCCGAGGAAGTCCGGGCGATCGCGGCCGAGGTGCCGCTCGATCGGCTGTTGGTGGAGACCGACGCGCCGTATCTGGCGCCGATGCCGCATCGGGGCAAGCGCTGCGAGCCGGCGCACGTCGCCGAAACGGCGAAGGTGTTGGCGGCGGTCAAGGGGGTGACACAAGCGGAGATCGCTCGCGCCACCACGGAAAACTTCCATAGACTGTTCAAGAAGATCCCGACCTGAGTCGAAAGGCCGGGCCAAGGGGCGAGGACGACCATGGGTACGACGCTGACCTTCCGCATCCTCGGATGCGGCTCGTCTCCGGGCAATCCGAGGATCGGCAACGACTGGGGCCGCTGCGACCCGAAAGAGCCGAAGAACCGGCGTCGCCGCGCCAGCGTGTTGGTGACGCGCCGGGCACCCGACGGCGGCACGACGCGCGTCCTCGTCGACTGCGGTCCGGATCTCAGGGAGCAGATGCTCGACGCCCGTGTCGATTGGGTCGACGGCGTGCTGGTGAGTCACGCCCACGCCGACCACATCCACGGCATCGACGATCTGCGCGCCTTCGTTCTCAATCGCCGCCATCTGGTCGACATCTGGATGGACGAGGTGACGTCGAAGCGGGTTCACGCCGCCTTCGACTATTGCTTCGCCACGCCGCCCGGTTCGGCCTATCCGCCGATCCTCAAGGAGCATCGTTTCCAAGAGGGCCACACGCTGACGATCAACGGCGACGGCGGGCCGATCACCGCGATCCCGTTCCGTCAGACCCACGGCGACGTCGACAGTTTCGGCTTCCGCTTCGGGTCGGTGGTCTATTCGCCCGACGTCAGCGCCATCCCCGACGGGGCTTTGCCGCATCTCGCCAAGCTCGATCTGTGGATCCTCGACGCCCTGCGCTGGAAGTCGCATCCGAGCCATCTGTCGGTCGACGAAGCGGTCGATTGGGTGAAGCGGCTGAAGCCGAAGCACGCCGTGCTGACCCATCTGCACAACGACGTCGACCACGCGACGCTGGCGAAATACCTGCCTGAAGGCATCGAGCCGGCGCACGACGGCATGGAGTTCACCTACAAGGTCGATTGATGCGCCTGAACAAGGTGTTGGCGGTACTTCCGGACATCGCTCGGCGGTTCCGAGCCGGAAGGTCGAAGATGTTCGGATTTTACGACAACCCACTGAATTTGCGATTTTTCCGGCTTGGACCGCCGACCGCGGTCTCGACACCGGGACGTCGAACTCAGGGCCGTGGCGAGAGCCAATTGGTTCCATAATCCGCCTTATGCGAATGGCGCTTGTAGGCGCAAAGTCAGAATGTCCCAGTCTTGCAGATTAGGAATGTCACACTCCCCCGTTCGTTGCGGCGTCGTGGGAGGTGGGCATGGGCTGGGTGTCGATGAGCGAGGGCGAGCTGCGACGGGTCGAGGTGCTGACCTCGGTGGTGAATGGGCATCTGACCGCGACGGCGGCGGCCGGAGTGCTCGATCTCAGTCGGCGGCAGGTTCACCGCCTGCTCGCCCGCCTCCGCGACGCCGGCGTTCCCGTCTCGCGCATCGCCGAGCGGCTCGGCCGACACGCTTCGACGATCTATCGCGAGTTGGAACGCAATCACTTCGTCGACGACGTGCTGGTGGACGTCACCGGCTATTTCGCCGTCGTGGCCAACGACTTCGCGAAGGAACGTCGTGCTCGCAGCGCCAAACTCCGGCGGGACCCAGGTCTCGCGGCTTTCGTCGTCGATCGCCTGCGGGCGGCCTGGTCTCCCGAGCAGATCGCCGGTCACCTGCGGCGCCGATCGTCCGGGCCGAGGCTCTGCCACGAGACCATCCATCGCCACGTCTATGGCCCGGACGGACGTTGCGACGAGCTCTACCGCCTGTTGCCGACCGGACGGCGAAGGCGTCGTCCCCGCGTCGCCCGCAAGCCGCGCGGTCTCTTCGTGCCAGAGGCGGACACCATCGCCGTTCGTCCCGCAACCATCGGTCAGAGAACGGATTTCGGCCATTGGGAGGGCGATCTCGTGGCGTTCGGGGAAGGAGTTCGGCAAGGCCAATCTCACCTCGCTGGTCGAACGCGAGAGCCGCTATCTGCTGCTCGCCCGCAACCCCAGTCGGCATTCGGCCGGCGTGATGTCCGGCATCGCGTCCCGTCTCGGCGAGCTCCCTCCCCGCGCCCGCCGCAGCATCACCCTCGACCGAGGCACCGAGTTCGCCTTCTTCTCGACGTTGAAACGCGATCTCGGCATCGACAGCTGGTTCTGCAAGCCGCAGGCGCCTTGGCAGAAGGGTTCGGTCGAGAACGCCAACGGGCGGCTCCGGCGCTTCCTGCCCAGACACACCGATCTGGCGACCGTCTCCGAGCGACAACTGCGGGCGATCGGCGAACGGATCGACGCCACCCCGCGCAAGTGTTTCGGCTTCCGATCGCCGCGCGGGGTTCTCGAAGAATGGCCGGCGGAAGGAGGCGGCTGAACCGCCTCGCATTTCGAGTGGAATTCACACTTCTTCTTCAACACCACGGTGCTGGCCCTGACCATCAACATCGCCGCGAGCCTGGTCTGAAGGTCCGCGTCGGGACCCTCGGGCCGTACCCGCGGTCAATCGACCGACGGTCGGCCCTGGCGCAGGCTCTTGACGGTGCCGCGTCGCTTCTTGCCCTCGAGCCGGCGGATCTTCGAACCGAGGGTCGGCTTGGTCGCCTTGCGCGGCGGCGGCGGCGGAACGGCGGCCTCGCGGATGAGCTCGAGCAGTCGCTCCAACGCGTCGGCGCGGTTGCGTTCCTGGGTGCGGAAGCGATCGGCGCGCAGCACCAGGACGCCCTCCCCCGTCAGCCGCCGTCCCGCGAGGCGGGCGAGACGTTCGCGCACCGGCTCCGGCAGCGACGGCGACCCGGCGAGGTCGAAGCGCAGTTCGACGGCGGTCGCCACCTTGTTGACGTTCTGGCCGCCGGGACCGGAGGCGCGGATGAAGTGCTCCTGGATCTCGTCCGGATCGAGGCGGATCGAGCGGGTGACGACGATCGGCTCGCTCATCTCGGTCTCCTCCCGCTTCGGTGGCCGGCCCCGCGCGCGTTCGGTGAAGCGGGCTCGCGCGCTGAGGCGATTCAGCCGGTCGGCACCCTTGCACTATCACGCCGCCGCCGGACGCGCCTCCCTTCCGCGCTCCTGCGGATTGGGAACGGCCCCCTCCCCTGATAGATTTGACGAGGTGGACGACGGTCTCGTCCTCCGCCCGTGAGGGAGGGTCGCCGGATGACCGATCGATCCGGGTGGCACGATGCGTCGGCGATGGTTCGCCGCGACTTCGCCCGCGCCATGATGGTGCGGGCCGGGATCGACGATCCGGCGGTCGAAACGGCGCTGGCGGAGACGGCGCGTGAGGATTTCCTCTCCGATCCGCCCTGGCTCGTCTTCGGCGAGAGCGGACAGGAATGGACCTCGGACCCCACCCGTCTTTATCACGACGTGCTGGTGGCACTCGAGCGCGAGCGCGGCGTCAACAACGGCAGTCCTTCGCTGCACGCCGGCTGGATCTCGGCCTCGGCGGTGAAACCGGGCGACCGCATCGTCCACGTCGGCGCCGGCGCCGGTTATTACACGGCGATCCTGGCTCGCCTCACGGGTCCGACGGGACATGTGACGGCGGTGGAGATCGACCCCGATCTCGCCGCCCTCGCCCGCCGTGCTCTGGCGAAGGCGCTGCCGGATGGCCCCGCCGTCGAGGTGGTGGTCGGCGACGGCGAGCGGGTCCCGCTGGCCGAAGCGGACGTCGTCTACGTCTCCTTCGGGGTCGCGGCGCCGGCGGCGGCGTGGCTCGATCGACTGGCGCCGGGCGGGAGGCTGCTCTTCCCGCTCTGTGTCCCCCGCGGTCACCTCTCCGCCGCCCACCCCTGGCACGGCGCCGAGGGGGTCGGGCTGCTGGTCACTCGGGTTCCGGCGGGTTTAGCCGCCCGGATGCTCGACCGATGCAGCTTCGTCTACGCCGAGGGAGCGGTGAAGGCATCGCACCGGGAGTGCGAGCTGCTCGATCAGGCCTTCCGCCGCGGCGGCTGGGGGCGGGTGCAGAGCCTGCGGCGCGGAACGTGCCTCGATCCGACGCGCTGCTGGTACGGCGCCGACGCATGGGGCCTCTGCTACGATCCTCCCGAAGCGTGAGTCGGCGTCGGTTCGCGGACGCCGCGGTTCCATGTCCCGAGGGTCCCTGATGAAATCCACCCGCGACGTCCTCGGCCTCGTCGAGATCATGGCGGCGCTGCGCACCCCGGGGAGCGGTTGCCCCTGGGATCTCGAGCAGAGCTTCGCCACCATCGCCCCCTACACGATCGAAGAGGCCTACGAAGTCGCCGAGGCGATCGAGCGGCACGACCTCGACGATCTCTGCGAAGAACTCGGCGATCTCCTGCTGCAGGTGGTGTTCCACGCCCGCATGGCCGAGGAGATCGGCGCCTTCGACTTCGGCTCGGTGGTCGAGGCGATCACCGCCAAGATGATCCGCCGTCACCCCCACGTCTTCGCCGACGAGGCGGAGAAGTCCGTCGCCTCCGTCCAGGACGCCTGGGCCCGCATCAAGGCGGAGGAAAAGGCGGCCCGCGCCGCCCGCCGCGCCGCGCTCGGGGCTGCTCCTCCCGGCAACGGGCTGCTCGATGCGGTGGGCGCCGGCATGCCCGCCCTCACCCGCGCGGTGCGCCTGCAGGCGAAGGCGGGGACCGTCGGCTTCGACTGGAACGATCCCAAGGCGGTGATCGCCAAGATCCGCGAGGAACTCGACGAGATCGAGGCCGAGATCGACACACCCACCCCCTCCCCCGCCGCCCAGGAGGACGAACTCGGCGACGTGCTCTTCGCCGTCACCAACCTCGCCCGCCATCTCGCCCTCGATCCGGAAAAGGCGCTGCGCGGCACCAACGAGAAGTTCCGCCGGCGTTTCGCCCACATCGAGAAACGTCTCTCCGAGACGGGGCGGACACCAGCGGACGCGACGCTCTACGAGATGGAGAGGCTTTGGGTCGAGGCGAAGCAGAACTGACCGATGCCGGGACACCAGGGAGGTCGTCTGAAATATTACAATCCCTGGGGTTTCCAATGTTTCTGCAGGACTGGTATTCGGCTGCCTCACATGTTTTACTGAGATCGGGAGAAATTCCGGGATTCGACGCTTTCGTGTGGGTCGGGGGACACCGAGTGAAGACGCTGAGTTTGTCGTTGGTCGCGTTCGTCGCCACGATCGGGGTGGCGCGCGCCGAATCCGGCACCACGGTGAAGGGCTTCGCCCCCTATCATTCGGCCAGTGCCTGGGCGCGGGATCTGGTCGCGCCGAAGCCGATGGAACCGGTCCGTCTGGTGAGATCGCCCTACCTGACCTCCGAGAAGTTCGATCCGGCGAGCTATTCGGCCGGGCGCTTCGTCGATCAGTCGCGGTCGATCCCGCTCGAGCTGGGTATCGCCGCCGGAACGATCGCCGTCGTCGGTCTCGGCGGCTGGCACTGGCGCGATTCCAAGTTCCACTTCGAAACCGATTGCTGGTTCTGCGCCGACACCCACACCGGCGGCGTCGACAAGGCCGGCCACATGTTCACCGGCTACCTCATCACCGATCTCCTCGCCCAGAGGATAAAGGCCAATGCCGCCGATCCGGCCGGCGCCGAGATCACCGCCGCCATCTACGCCATGGGGCTGATGACCGGCATCGAGGTGCTCGACGGGTTCACCAAGAAATACGGCTTCTCGAAGCAGGACCTCGCCGCCGACGCCATCGGCGTGGCGCTGGGCATCGCCCGCAACGTCGTGCCGGGCATGCGCGAGAAGATCGACTTCCGGATCATGTACACGCCGTCGAGCTACGAGCGACCCGGCGTCGGACCGGACCACTTCCAGGTGATCCCGCCCTACAACCGCACCCGCTACATCGCCGCCATCAAGGCGAGCGGGTTCGAGTTCCTGCAGGACACGCCGCTGCGCTACTTCGAGCTCCACGCCGGTTTCGACGCCAGGGGCTACACCTCCAAGGAGCGCAACCTCGGCTATCCGAAGGAGCAGAACCTCTACATCGGCTTCGGTCTGAACCTCAACGAACTGCTGTTCGGCAAGGGTTCGCTGCCGAACTTCGCCGCGCATCGCGACACCGAATGGGCTTGGGCGGTCTCCAACACGCTGGAGCGCGTGCAGATCCCCTACACCTCGGTCTACAACGGCCGCAACTGAGCGGGCTCGCAGCGGTTCCAAAACGAACGCCGTCCGTCACTCGCGTGGCGGCGGCGTTCGCATTTCGAAAGGACCGGGGAAGCGAGGACGCGGCGTACCCCGGGACGCGGCGGCGCCCGGCCCGCCGATCGACGACGAGCAACGCCCCTTCGTGACGGCGGCAAGGCCCGCACGAGACGAGCCTTCGCCCTGTGGGTCACTCGGAGGCGAGCGGGTCGTAGCCGCCGGCGGCGGGGCGGTTCTCGGCGTCGTCGCGCTCGACGATACGGCCGCGCACCTCGCGGATGAAGCGGCCGGCGCGGGAGCGGAAGTGATCGAGCTCCTTGCCCGGCACGCGGAGTTTCAGCGACACGGTCTCTTCGCCGTCGCGGCGGTCGACCACTTCGGTGTGGCGGTGCAGCCAAGCGACGAGTTCGCCCTCGACCACCGGGATCTCGACCCGGAAGACGGCGCGATCGCGGTTGAGCCGCTCCTCGACCAGATCGAGCAGGGCGGCGACCCCCTCCCCCGTCACCGCCGAACAGGGCACCGCGGTCGGCCGATCGAGCGCCGGACGGGCGCCTTCCGCCAGCAGCTCGGCGCGATGTCCGGGCTCGAGGCGATCGATCTTGTTCCACACCTCGATGATCCGATCGCGATCGTTCGGATCGATGCCGAGCTGGGCGAGCACGGTCTCGACGTCGTGGGCCTGCGGCCCGCTGTCCTCGTGGGAGATGTCGCGGACATGGAGGACGAGATCCGCCTCGATCACCTCCTCGAGCGTCGCCCGGAAGGCCGCCACCAGCGTCGTCGGCAGATCCGAGACGAAGCCGACCGTGTCGGAGAGGATGACGTCGCCGCCGTGGGGCAGGCGCACCTTTCTGAGGGTCGGGTCGAGGGTGGCGAAGAGCAGGTCCTTGGCGAAGACGCCGGCCTCGGTCAGCCGATTGAACAGCGTCGATTTGCCGGCATTGGTGTAGCCGACCAGTGCGACGATCGGATGCGGCACCTTCTTGCGGTTCTTGCGGTGCAGGGCGCGGGTCCGCGCGACGCTGTCGAGGTCACGCTCGAGCCGGGCGATGCGTTCCTGGATCTGCCGGCGGTCCGCCTCGATCTGGGTCTCGCCGGGGCCGCCGAGGAAGCCGAAGCCGCCGCGTTGACGTTCGAGGTGGGTCCAGGAGCGGACGAGCCGGCTCTTCTGGTAGTTCAGATGGGCGAGCTCGACCTGGAGCCGCCCCTCCTTGGTGTGGGCGCGCTCGCCGAAGATCTCGAGGATCAGGCCGGTGCGGTCGAGGACCTTGGCACTCCAGGCCTTCTCGAGATTGCGTTGTTGGATCGGCGACAACAGGTGATCGACGATCACCAGTTCGACCTTCTCGGCCTCCACCGTCGCGGCGATCTCGTCGACCTTGCCCTGACCGATCAGGGTCGCCGGACGCGGATCAGTCACCCGCACCAAGGGGCTCGCCACCACTTCGAGTTCGATCGCGCGGGCGAGGCCGACGGCCTCCTCCCGGCGGGCTTCGAGGGAGCGCGGAGGAGCGGTTTCGCCCCCCTCCCCGCGGCTCGGTCGCTCGGAGCGCCAGGGCACTACGACCAGGGTCCGGGTCGGCGCCTTCTCGCGCGAGACTCCACCACGCGCGCGCGCATTGCGCGGCTCGTCGCCGGTCTCGTCGGGGGTCCTCTCGATGTCGTTCGAGGGCATGTCGCCCTCCGTCATGCGTCCTCGGCCGGCTCGAACAGTTGCACCGGTCCACCCGGCATCACCGTCGAGATCGCATGCTTGTACACCAGTTGCGAATGGCCGTCACGGCGCAGCAACACACAGAAGTTGTCGAACCAGGTGACGACACCCTGCAGCTTGACGCTGTTGATCAGGAAGATGGTCACGGGCGTCTTGTTCTTGCGAACGAAGTTGAGGAACGTGTCCTGGAGGTTGGGAGCGCGGTCCGCCATGTTTGTCGACCTTTTTCGGTTCTGATCTTCTCAATCGAGGCTCCCACTTCTTGGATCGAGTGGGTACGGGTTCCGCTTCGCAGCGGACGCCTCGGGGTCCAGCTTGAAATGATAGGGGCTCGGAGGACATCCGAACATCCCCCGACTGCCACATATCTGGTCATTGTCTGCGCAAACCGGCGCCCAAAGGCCCATTTCCGGGCAATCCGGGCAATTTCTCCGCAGAGCGTGCCCGTTACGCCACGGTCGTCGGGGCGGCGATCGGCACCATTTCCGTCGAATCGTGGAAGGCATGGCGCAGCGACAGGGCGGCGGAGCCGGGCGCGCCGTTGCCGATCGTCGCCTCGTCGATCGCCACCACCGGCATCACCAGGGTGGTCGCTGCGGTGATGAAGGCCTCGCGGGCGCGCTTGGCCTCGTCGACGGTGAAGGCGCGTTCCTCGACCTTCAGCCCCAACCGCTCGGCGACCTTCAGGGCGATGGTGCGGGTGATGCCGCGCAGAATGCCGTGCTCGGCCGGCCGGGTGACGAGCACGCCGTCGGCGGTGACGATCCAGGCGTTGGTGGAGCCGCCTTCGGTGACGAAGCCTTCGGCGTCGACGAACCACGCTTCCTTGGCGCCGGCCTCCTTCGCCGCCTGCTTGGCGAGGCAGTTGGGCAGCAGTGACACGCTCTTGATGTCGACCCGCTCCCAGCGGTTGTCCGGCACGGTGATGACCCGGACGCCGGTCTCGGCCAGCGCCTCGCCCTTGCGGGGATCGACCGACTTCGCCGTCATCACCACCGTCGGCGGCACCGCCGGCGACGGGAAGACGTGATCCCGCCGCGCCTCGCCGCGCGACACCTGGATGTAGATCGAGCCGTCGCGGACACGGTTCAGTCGGGCGACGCGGCGCATCACCACCAGGAAGGCGGCGCGGCTCATCGGTACGGCGATGCGCAATTCGCGCAACGACCTTTCCAGCCGTTCGAAGTGGAGCGTCGGGTCGACGATCATGCCGGCGCGGATCTCGCAGACCTCGTAGACCGCGTCGGCGAACTGGAATCCGCGATCCTCGACGTGGACGGCCGCGTTGGCGTGGGGCAGATATCGGCCGTTCACAAAGGCGATGCGGCTCATCGGAGATGTCCTTCTCTGGTGTCTGGCGTGTGGAGTCGGGGTCAACCGACGCCGAGGGACTTCAGCTTGCGGTGCAGCGCCGAGCGCTCCATGCCGACGAATTCGGCGGTGCGCGAGATGTTGCCGCCGAAGCGGTTGATCTGGGCGACGAGATATTCGCGTTCGAAGATCTCGCGGGCGTCGCGCAGCGGCAGGCTCATCAGGTGCTCGCCGCCGGTCGAGGTCGGCAGCGACGGGAGCATGGCGCCGATCTCGGAGGGCAGCAGGTCGGCGGTGATCACCGCCTCCTGATCGCCGCGGGTGAGAATCATCAGGCGCTCGACGTTGTTCCTGAGCTGACGGATGTTGCCCGGCCAGTCGTGGGCCTGGAGCACCGCCATGGCGTCCTCGCCGATGCGACGGATCGGCAGACCGCTGTTGCGGGAGATCTGCTCCATGAAGCTCTCGACCAGATGGGGGATGTCGTCGCGGCGCTCGGCGAGCGAGGGCACGCGGATCGGCACCACGGCGAGGCGGTGGAAGAGGTCCTCGCGGAAGCGACCGTCCTGGATCTCGCGCGGCAGATCGCGCGCCGTCGAGGAGATCAGGCGCACGTCGACCTGGACCCGGGTCGAGCCGCCGACGCGGTTGAAGCTCTGCTCGACCAGGACGCGCAGGATCTTCGACTGGGTCTCGCGCGGCATGTCGGCGACCTCGTCGAGGTAGAGCGTGCCGCCGTGGGCCTCCTCGAGCGCGCCGATCTTGCGGCTGGAACCGCCCTGATCCTCGGTGCCGAAGAGCTCGATCTCCATCCGCTCGGGGGTGATCGCCGCGGCGTTGAGGACGACGAACGGCCCGGCGGAGCGGTGCGAGATCTGGTGGATCATCCGCGCCGCCAGTTCCTTGCCGGAGCCCGAGGGACCGGTGATCAGGATGCGGCTGTTGGTCGGCGCCACCCGCTCGATCTGCTGGCGCAGGTGATTGATCACCGACGAGCCGCCGAGCAGCTCGGAGGAATCGCCCGATTTCTCGCGCAGTTCCTTGACCTCGCGGCGGAGCTTCGAAGCCTCGAGCGCCCGCTCGGCGATCAGCACCAGCCGATCGGCCTTGAACGGCTTCTCGATGTAGTCGTAGGCGCCGCGTTTGATCGCCGAGACGGCGGTCTCGACGTTGCCGTGACCGGAGATGATCACCACCGGCAGGTCGGGGTGCTGGCTCTTGATCACGTCGAGCAGAGCGAGGCCGTCGAGACGGCTCGCCTGCATCCAGATGTCGAGGAACACCAGCGACGGCCGTCGCTTTTCGATGGCGGCGAGGCACTCGTCGCTGTTGGCCGCGGTGCGGGTGCCGTGGCCTTCGTCTTCGAGGATACCCGCGACCAGCTCGCGGATGTCGCTCTCGTCGTCGACGATCAGAATGTCGGACGCCATGGGTCTCACGCTTCGCTCGGGGTGGGGGGAACGACGGCCGGGGTCGCGGCGGCATCCGCCGTCGGGCGGGCCTCCTCGATCGGCGTCGCAGGAGTGTTCGGGGCGGGCGGTGCGGAGGACGAGGTCTCCGCGACGCCGGTCACCGGCAGGGTCATACGCACCATCGCGCCGCGCCCGCCATGGGCGACGGCCGGGGCGTCGATCAGTTCGATGCGGCCGCCGTGGTCCTCGAGGATCTTGCGGACGATGGCGAGGCCGAGGCCGGTGCCCTTCTCCCGCGTGGTGACGTAGGGCTCGAGCAGGCGATGACGATTTTCCGAGGGCAGGCCGACGCCGTTGTCGATCACCGCCACGGTGACGGTGTCGCCATCGAGCGTCACCGCGACGTCGACGGCGCCCTTCTCACCGCCGCGGGCCTCCTCCGGCACCGCCTCGACCGCCTCGCCGGCGTTCTTGACGATGTTGGTGAAGGCCTGGAGCAGCAGCCGCTGGTCGAAATTGCCGAAGACAGGGGTGTCGGGCAGATGGGTGCGGAAATCGATGCCGGGTTTGGCGACCGACTGGAGGAACACCGCCTCGCGCACCGCCTCGACGATGTCGGTGCGGGCGATCTGGGGCTTGGGCATGCGGGCGAAGGAGGCGAACTCGTTGACCATCCGCTCGATGTCGCCGACCTGACGGATGATCGTGTCGGTGCATTGGTCGAAGACCTGGCGGTCGTCCTCGACGCGTTTGCCGTAGCGCCGCTTCAGCCGTTCGGCCGACAGCATGATCGGGGTCAGCGGGTTCTTGATCTCGTGGGCGATGCGTCGGGCGACGTCGGCCCAGGCGGAGGAGCGCTGCGCCGTGACCAGATCGGTGACGTCGTCGAGGGTGACGACGAAGCCGCGGCCGGTGGCATCGGTGGTCTCGGAGGTGAGACGGACGGTGACGGTGTGCTCGCGCCCCGCCCGTTTCAGCGTGATCTGGCTCTGATGCGGTTTGCCGGTCTCGTCGGCGAGCGCCGTCTCAAGGATCGTGCCGAGTTCGGGCGCCACTTCGAACACCAGCCGGCCGACCATCTCGGCCTCGCCGGCGTCGAGCAGCGTCGTCGCCGAGCGGTTGGCGAGGGTCACCCGGCCGCTGGCGTCGACGCCGACCACGCCCGCCGTCACGCCCGCCAGCACCGCCTCGGTGAAGCGGCGACGGCGATCGATCTGGTCCTTGGCGGCGATCAGCTCGGCGCGCTGGCCGCGCAGCTCGTTGGTCATGGTGTTGAAGGTCTCGGCGAGATGGGCGAGATCACCCTCCTTGCGCCGCACCGGCACCTGCACCGCCAGATGGCCCTTCGACACGTAGTCGGCGGCGAGGATCAGGCGGCGGATCGGCGAGACGAGGCGATTGGCGAAGCCGATGCCGGTCCAGATCGCCGCGAGCAGGAAAATCAGCGACACGCCGACGAAGACCAGACCGAAGGCGAGCTGGGCACCGAACCGGGAACTGTCGAGCTGGCGATATTCCGCCGCCGCATCCTTGGACAGACGCAGCGGCGCGAGTACTTGTGGGTCGAGCGGGCGGGTGACGTAGAGAAACAGATCCTCGAGTTGCTCGAGCTTGACGATCACGCCCACCTGATTGGTCCGCCCGGGCGTCAGCACCACCGGTTCGCCGCCGTCCGCTTCGGCGAAGGCCTCCGGCGGCGGCATCTGCAGCGCGGTCCACTCCGGATCGAGCAGGGTGCGGGTCATGACCGTGCCGTCGGCCTTGAGCAGGAAGACGGCCGGCAACACGCGCAGCTGCGCCTGCGTGCGTATGAAGGCATCGAAGCGCTCGGGCTCGAAGTCGTAGAGGTCCTTGGCGCGGTCGACGTCGTTGGCCATGCCGATCGCCTCGGCGCGGATCGCCCGGCCGTGCTCGCGGATGTAGGCCTCGCCGACGCTCGCCGCGGCGTCGACGATGGTGCGGGTGCGCTCCTCGAACCAACGGTCGAGACCGCGATCGAGCGTCACCGAGGCCAGAATGGCGACGATCAGCGCCGGCGCCGCGGCCACCGCCGAGAAGGCGCCGATCACTCTGAGATGCAATCGCGCCGCGGCGCGCCCGGCCCGCCAAGCGAGCCACAGCCCGACGAGTTCCCAGGCGATCAGCCCGATGAGCCCGGCGAGCAGCGCCAGATTGACCGTCAGCGTGATGCCGAGCACGGCGTCGGTCGGCACGATCCGCGTCATGCCGGTCAGGACGGCGAAGCTCACCGCCACGGTGATCAGCGCCAGAACGGTGAGGACCAGACCGATCTTGCGGACACGCCGCGTCGTGTCGCCGACCGGCGCGATCGCGTGCCTCGGAATGGTCAGGATCGGTTGGGAATCCAGGATCGCCCCCGTCGTCGCCCGTCGCCCCGCTCCGAGCGCCACTACGGCGACGCGAAGAGGGAATCGAGAGTGCCATTCTGTCGGCCCCAATTGTTGCCGATTTGCGGCACTGTGGCGAGGGAACAACAGAAGAGCCGCCGCGCGGCGGACGCAGGGCTCGGCGCGGGGCGGCTCACCGGCGGCCGAATCCCGACGCCGCGTCCCACGCCGTCTTGGCGCCGAAGGCGATGAAGAGGAGGCCGATACCGCGGGTGATCTGCGCTTCGAAACGGCGGAACAGCCGCCCGATAGGCGGTAGCCCGGCCCAGGCGACCGTCACCACGTCGCCGATCGCCATGCCGAACCCGGTCGCGAGGAACAGCATCGCCGCACCGGCGAGATCGAGGCTCGGCCCCATCCCGACCGACAGCGCCCCGTACATGGCGAGCGAGAACGGATAGGCCTTGGGGTTGGTCAGGCCGAAGATCATGCCGGTGCGGATCGGCCGCACAGCCCCGATCGCCGGCGCAGTTCCGCCGCCGCGCGCCGCCAGCGCCCTGACGCCGAGGACGACGAGATAGACGCCGCAGGCGATGCCGAGCAGGCGGAAGAGGTCGGGCCCGAGCCGGCTCGCCCCGAGGAGTGCGGCGAGCGCCGAGGCCGACCACGTCAGGTCGCCGACCCCGTGGCCGAGAAAGAACAGGAGCCCCCTGCCCCGCCCATGCGCCGCGGTGATCCCGAGCACCGCGAGCGTCGCCGGTCCCGGCGTTACGACATAGACGATGCCCGCGGCGATGGCGGTGAGGAGGAGAGTGAGGGTCATCGAAGGCCTCGCATTCGGCGCGCTCCCTCCCCCCTCGCGGGGGAGGGTCGGGGTGGGGGTCGGTGCCACGGATGAGGGCCGCCGAAGGGACGGCCGTCCCTCGCCGCCGCGACCCTCACCGAAGCGCCCCCTCCGACCCGGCTGCACCGGGCCACCTCCCCCGCGAGGGGGGAGGAAGCATCTCCTCACCGCGACGAGCGGATCACCTGGACGTCGAGGTCGCGGATCTTCTTGCGCAGGGTGTTGCGGTTGACGCCGAGGAGTTCGGCCGCCTTGATCTGGTTGCCGCGGGTGGCCGCCAGCGCCGCCGAGATCAGCGGATATTCGACCTCGCGCAGGATGCGGTGATAGAGTCCGGGCGGCGGCAGGTTGTCGCCGAACCCGCCGAAATAGGCGGCGAGGTGTTTCTCCACCGATTGCGACAGCCCTTCTTCCCCCGCCTTCTCCTCCATCGCCGGCGCCAGAACCGGCTGGGCAAGCTCGGTGTCGATCACCGAGGCGGTGATGACGTCCTGCGGATAGAGCGCGGCGAGGCGGCGGATCAGGTTCTCGAGTTCGCGGATGTTGCCGGGCCAGCGATAGCGGCGCAGCCGGTCGAGCGCGGCGGTCTCGACCTGCTTGGCGGGCAGGCCCTCCTTCTCGGCCAGCGTGAAGAAGTGGCGCACCAGATCGCCGATGTCCTCCGAGCGCTCGCGCAAGGGGGGCAGCCGGATCGGCACGACGTTGAGGCGGAAATAGAGGTCCTCGCGGAAGAGGCCCTGATTGATCAGCTGGCGCAGATCCTTGTTGGTGGCGGCGATGATCCGCACGTCGGTCTTGATCGGGGTGCGACCGCCGACGGTGGTGTACTCGCCCTGCTGGAGGACGCGCAGCAGGCGCGTCTGGGCATCCATCGGCATGTCGCCGATCTCGTCGAGGAAGAGCGTGCCGCCCTCCGCCTGTTCGAAGCGGCCCGAAGCACGCGCAGCGGCGCCGGTGAACGCACCCTTCTCGTGGCCGAAGAGCTCGCTCTCGATCAGATCGCGCGGGATCGCCGCCATGTTGATGGCGACGAAGGGGCCGGAGCGGCGCTTGCCGTAGTCGTGGAGGGCGCGGGCCACCAGTTCCTTGCCGGTGCCGCTCTCGCCGGTGATCATCACCGTGAGGTCGGTCTGCATCAGGCGGGCGAGGACGCGGTAGATGTCCTGCATCGCCGGCGAGCGGCCGACCAGCGGGATGGCGTCGCCGTCCTGATCGGACCGGTCGGGCTCGCGTTTCTGCTTCGGTTCGGCCAGCGCCCGCCCGACGATGGCGATCAGCTCCTTCAGGTCGAAGGGCTTGGGGAGATATTCGTAGGCGCCCTTCTCCGAGGCGCGGATCGCCGTCATGAAGGTGTTCTGGGCGCTCATCACCACGACCGGCAGGTCGGGTCGGAGCTTCTTGATGCGCGGCAGGAGATCGAAGGCGTTCTCGTCCGGCATCACCACGTCGGTGATCACCAGATCGCCCTCCCCTTGCGCCACCCAACGCCAGAGCGTCGCGGCGTTCGAGGTCAATCGGACTTCGTAGCCGGCGCGCGACAGCGCCTGGTTGAGCACCGTGCGGATGGCGGCATCGTCGTCCGCGACGAGTATGTTGCCGGTGGCCATGTGTCGGTGTCCTCGTCGACTTCAGAAACCGAACCGGGGCTTCTCCTCCTTGCCGGCATAGGCCGGCATGAGGATGCGGAAGACGGTCCGTCGGGGTTGGGATTCGCATTCGACCACGCC